>Ga0307374_10001327_pt1 | contig 45775 bp, 41 predicted proteins | sample OX3MG_FD_202532 | JGI IMG/M metagenome (GOLD analysis project Ga0307374, IMG submission 202532) | Soil microbial communities from Risofladan, Vaasa, Finland - OX-3 | ecosystem: Environmental > Terrestrial > Soil > Coastal area > Acid sulfate soil | place: Finland: Risofladan, Vaasa | collected...
TCAACCGCGCGCGCGATGAAGGCGTCGGCACCCCCGGCGTCACGCACCGTGGTAAAGCCGCGCAGCAGCATGCCCTTCAGGATCGGAATCGAGCGGTACGCCACGGTGGCGTTGGGCAGCGCGGCGTTCGCCGCCAGGTTCAACATCGTCGCGACCACGTGCACGTGGCAGTCGATCAGACCCGGCATCAGCGTCTTGCCGCCCACGTCCACCACGGTCGCCTCGCCGGCGGCGATCGGCCGCTCCGAGACCTCGCGGATGGTCTCGCCCTCGACCAGGACGTGCATGCCCTCGTGCAGCTCCGGGTCGCCCGGCACGAGCAACGCGCAGTTGCGAAAGAGCATTCGGCTCACAGGCTGCCGGCCTCTTTGCGCGTCTCGCGGATCAGCGCGCGGAAGTGCTCGAGCGCTTCGCGCTCCCGTCCCGCTTGGATGATGTAGGTCACGGTGAACACGATCACGGCGAGCCTCGTTTGACGCCCGCCTCGCCGTTGCCTACAGCGCCGGCGGGACGACCGTCATCGGCGCGTTGTACCGCGAGCCCACCCGTTGTCGGTGGGATGGCTTCGCCGTTCGCGATATCGTACGTCACGCCCCTCCCGCGCCGTCCGGCCAGGCGGCCGCGCGCCTGCGCGGGCGGAGGGGATTGCTTCTCGAAACCTTCCCGGAACCGTCAACCCGGCCCGGTATACTGCGGCAAAGGTCGGAGGTTTGCACAAACATGGCCGAGCAGACGATCTCCATGGTTCTCCTGGCCGCGCTCTGGGCCGCCGCCGTCGGCGCGCTCCGCGTCTCGAGACGAGCATGAGCGCACGCATGGTCCGCGTCTCGAAAGTCGCGCGCTGTCCGTTCCCCGACGCCGCGTACTTCGTCGAGCCCTTCTTCGGAGAGCACCTCTCCAGCTCGCCGCTGGGATCGCTCACCGCCTCCGTGCGCGTGCGCCGCGAGGCGTCGTGCGCTCTGGAGCGTGTCTCACCGGCCGTGGAGGCGCTGGAGATCTGCTGGGCGGCTCGCTCCTCGCTGCTCTCCACCTGGTACGGCCTGCTCACCATCGCACCGCATCACGACGGCGCGATGCTCGATCTCCAAATCTGCCACGGCGCCACCAAGAGCGCGATCGGCGCCGTGATCGACGCGGTGCTCGACCGCTGCGCCGCGCAGCGCGCCGCGGAGCAGCTGCTCGATGAAATCTCCGCCGAGGTCACCATGCAGTGGTTCGTCAGCCGCTTCACGATCGACGTCACCGGCGCCGACGTCGCGCGCCGCTACGCCAACTGACCCGTGGCCGCCGACCGATCGGGGCCTCCTGAGAAAGCGCCGAAGCCGCCGCAGCGCAGCGGCCTGGGCATCTGGTGGCTGATCTTCGCCGCCCTCCTGCTGATCTGGAACGTGTTCGTGCTGTGGCCGCGCGCCACGTCGCCCGTCGAGATCCCCTACTCCACGTTTCTCGCCCAGGTGAGCGCCGGCAACGTCGCCACTGTCCATATCGCCGGCGACGCCATCACCGGCACGTTCACCAAGGCCATCGTGCCGCCGGCGAGCCAGCCCGGCGCGCCCGCCCCCGGCGCCTCGCCGACTCCCGAGAAGCCCGCCACCGCGTTTCGCACCACCTTCCCCGCGGCCGTGGGCGATCCGGCGCTGATGCCCTTGCTGGCGGCGCACGGGGTGGTCGTCGACGTCTCCACCGCGCAGACGCCGTGGTTCTTCCAACTGCTCGCCAATTGGCTGCCCATGCTGCTGCTGGCCGGTCTCATCTTCTGGGTCATCTCCGGCATCAACCGCGGCCAGGCGGGACCGTTGAGCCGCTTCGGACGCATCTCGCCGCGCCGCTACTCGAGCGCCGAGCCTCCGGTCACGTTCAACGACGTCGCCGGCGCCGACGAGGCCAAAGCCGAGCTCCAAGAGGAAGTCGACTTCCTGCGCCATCCCAAGAAATACCACGACCTCGGAGCGCGGCTGCCCAAGGGCGTCCTGCTGGTCGGGGCGCCCGGTACCGGGAAGACGCTGATGGCCCGCGCGGTGGCCGGGGAGGCCGGCGTGCCGTTTCTCAGCCTCAACGCCTCCGAGTTCGTCGAGATGTTCGTCGGCGTCGGCGCCAGCCGCGTGCGCGATCTCTTCAACCAGGCCAAGGAGGCCGCGCCGTCCATCATCTTCATCGACGAGCTGGATGCCGTCGGACGGCGCCGCGGCGCGGGACTGGGGAACATCAACGACGAGCGCGAGCAGACGCTCAATCAGTTGCTCGGCGAGCTCGACGGCTTCGACCAGCGCTTCGACGTCATCATCCTGGCGGCCACCAACCGCCCCGACGTGCTCGATCCCGCGCTCCTGCGTCCCGGGCGCTTCGACCGCCAGGTGGTGATCGAGCTTCCGGATCGCAAGGGGCGTGAGGCTATCCTGGGCATCCACGCCCGCAAGCTGCGCCTCGACGGCGACGTGGATCTTGCGATCCTCGCCCGCACCACCATCGGCCTGAGCGGCGCCGACCTCGCCAACCTCTGCAACGAGGCCGCGCTGGCCGCCGCGCGCCACGCCCACAAGACGGTCACCATGGCCGATTTCGAGGAGGCGCAAGACAAGCTGCGCCTGGGGGCTGCGCGCCCGGCGCTCACCGACCCCACGGAGCGGCGGGTGGTGGCCTATCACGAATCCGGCCACGCCGTGATCGCCTGGCACACCCCCGACGCCGATCCCGTGCACAAGGTGACGATCGTGCCGCACGGCCGCGCCCTGGGCCTCACCCAGCAGATGCCCGGCGAAGACCGCCGCAACCTGAGCCGCCCCTATCTGCTGGCCAAGCTAGCCGTGATGCTCGCCGGGCGCACCAGCGAGGAGATCGCGCTCGGCGAGATCACCACGGGTGCCGAGAGCGACCTCGTGGAGGCGACAACGCTCGCGCGGCGCATGGTGACGCGCTGGGGCATGGGCGAGCTGGGCCTGGTGGCCTTCAAGACGGACGAGGAGCAGCCGTTCCTCGGCTACGAGCTCGCGCAGGGGCGCGATTACAGCGAGGCCACCGCCGCGCGCATCGATCAGGGCGTCCGGCGCCTCTTGGAGGAGACGCACGAGCAGGTGCGCGCGCGCTTGACCGAGGTCCGCCCGCAGCTGGACCGGCTCGTCGAGGCGCTGCTGCAAGAGGAGACGGTGGGGGAGGACGAGTTGACGCGGATCCTCGGCCCGCGTGCGTCCTCGCCCCTCCGCGCAGGGGCTCCGGTGGAAGTCAGCGCGGCTTCGAGGCTCGGACGGCAATGAATGCTGCGCCCACGGTGGTGCGGGCCCCGAGGGTGGGATCGAATGCCGCGCACCAGCGCGCAGGCGGCGTGATCGGCGGATAGAAGACGGCCCCCTCCGCGCGCTCGACGCGCAGTCCCGCGCCGGTCGCGAGTGCCGCAAGTTCCCCCGCCGTGCGAAAGCGCGCGTCGCGCCAGCGCCGCGCGCCCAGCATGCCGCGCACGCGGCGCCACGCCGCCCACAGGCTCCATCGCCCCAGCTCGCCGATCACCACGCGCCCTCCCGGCCGCAGCACGCGCGCCATCTCGTGCAGCGCCGCCGTGGCGTCGCGCGCGAAGCAAAGCACGGTCACGGCCGTGACGGCGTCGAAGGCACCGTCGGCGAAGGGCAGCGACTCCGCCCTCGCGACCAGGAGCTCCACCTCGGCTCCGGCACCCGCGACACGTGCGCGTGCCGCCGCGACCTGCTCGGCCGAGGCGTCGATGCCGGCGGCCTGCGCGCCGCGCTCCCACGCGCCGAGCGCGTAGGTGCCGTCACCGCAGCCCACGTCCAATACCCGCGCTCCGCGAAGGTCGCCCGCAAGCCGGAAGATCAACCCCTGCTCGAGCCGCTCGGTGATCTCGCTCAGCGGGCTCGCGCGCCAGCGTGAATATGCTTGCGCAAGAGACGGCTCGTCTCCGTCAGACACGGCGCGGCCCTGCCCCCCTCAGCCGAGCAGGTACGACGCGCAGCCGGTCTGGGCGTTGAGGAGCTGGCGGAAGATCATGTGGCAAGGCCTTTCACGGACGATCGAGGCTGCGGCGCGTGCGTCTCGGTCATCCACCATAGCGTGGCCCCGGCCGAGAGCAGCAACAGGAACGCGAGGACGAGGAAGGCACCGCTGGGATGCAGGCGGCTTGCGACCACGCCGACCACGACGCCGCCGGCGGCGTATCCCCCGTCTCGCCAGAGCCGATAGACGCCCAATGCCGTGCCGCGCGAGGCGGGATCCGCCACGTCGCTGACGGCGGCGAGCAGCACGGGGTAGAGCAGCGCCGTCCCGACGCCAATGGTGATCGCCGCTCCGATCCAGGCCAGCTCAGCGTGCGAGACGGCGGCCCCGAGCAGGCCCGCGCCGTTCACCACGAGACCCGCGACGATGAGCGGCTTGCGCCCGACGTGGTCGGAGAGCCATCCCGTGAGCAGCTGGACGCTGCCCCACGAGAGGGCGTAAAGTCCGGCGACGACTCCGACGACGCCGACGCGATAGCCCTGCGCCGCCATCGCGATCGGCACGAGCGCCCAGACGGCCGTGTCGCTGAACTTGTTGAGAAAGCCGGCCTGACTGCACGCGCGCATCGTGGCGTTCCGCCAAGTCACGAGCGCGAAGAGGTGACCGAGGCTCGGCGCGGCCGCGCGCACGTCGTGACCGCGGTGGGATACCTCCAGCCGCACGTGCGGGGTCGTCTCACGGATGAAGGCCACCAGCAGCAGGCCGAGCAGCGCGACGACCCCGGCGAAGACGAACGGGGCCACGCGCAAGCCGTACGATACGGCGAGGAAACCCGTGATCGCGCTCGCGAGCGCCACCCCGAGGTAGCCGGAGAACTCGTTGACGCCGAGCGCGAGGCCGCGCTGGCGCGGGCCGACCAGATCGATCTTGCTGGTCACCGTCATCGACCACGCGAAGCCCTGGTTCGCTCCGAGTAACAGATTGGCTGCGACCACCCACCCCCACGATGGGGCCGCCAGCAAGATCCATGGGACCGGCACGCCGCAGAGCCATCCGAGGAGCAAGACGGGACGCCGGCCCCAGCGGTCGGCGAGCCGGCCGGCGATCAAGTTGAGCGGCCCCTTGACCACGCCGAACGCCACGATGAACGCCAGCAGCACGGTCAGCGATCCTACGGCGAAGCGCTGCTGCCCCAACAACGGCACGACGGTGCGCTCGCTGCCGACGACCATCCCGACGAAGACGTTGTCGAGCGCGAGCAGGGCGAACTGCCACGCATTCGGCCCCAGGCCCAAGCGGAGCTCTCCGCCGCGCGGCTCCGGCTTCGTCAGCGACGCCATCTCACGCGCTCGCGTCGCCGACGACCGGCCACCCGCGGGCACGCCAGTCGGGCGGGCCCGAGCGCAACCGCCGCGCCCGAAAGCCGTGCTCGCGCAGCAGCGCCACGGCCTCGTCGGCGAAGACGCAGTACGGCCCGCGGCAGTAGGCGACGATCTCGCGCCTGCGTGAGAGACGCAACCCATCGGTGCCCTGGCGCAACTGCTCGATTGGCAGAGCGCGAGCCCCGGGCAGGTGGCCCGCGCGGTACTCCTCGACAGGACGTACGTCCAGCAGCACGATCCGCCCCGAGGCGACCAGATCCAACAGCTCCCCCGCCTCGACAGGATCGACGGCTCCCTCGCGCGCCCCGAGGTGGCGCAGGGCGATCGCATGCACGTCGGCCAACCGCTCCTCCGCAGCGTCGCGCAAGGCGTGGCAGAGCCGGATCACGTCCAAACCCGCGACGCCGTAGAACGCGAAGTGCCCATCGCGGCGCACCTCCACGAGCCGCGCGGAGAGCAGCACCCGCAGGTGCTGCGAGGCGTTTGCGACGGAGAGATGCAGCTCGCCCGCAAGGTCCTCGACCGTGCGCTCGCGCTGCGCCAGCAGATCGAGCATCTCCAAGCGCTTGGGGCTGGCGAGCGCACCGCCGACCCGGGCGAACTCGCGGTAGAGCTCGTCCTTGAAAGGGCGATGCGTTCCTGGATGCGCCATTATTCAATAGATTACTTGAACACTATCGCGCTCGTCAAGTCTCGCGTCTCTTCACGGCAGGTCGGCCGCCGGCTCGCGGTCCAGCGCCAGCACCGGCACACCCGAGGCTCGAGCGATCTGCAGCACCACGGCTGCGCTTCGCCCTCCGAACCCACGCCGGTTGAGCACCACTACGCGCGCGCCCGCGGCGGCCAGCGCCCCGGCGATCTCCTCCGCGCCGGGCGCCGCGATCGTCTGCACTCTCACGCGGGAGGTCGGCAGGCCCACGGCCTGCGCCGCCCGCTGCGCGTGCTCCGCCAGGCTCGGCGGAACCAGCAACAGCAAGTCTTCCTCCGCCCGGCGTGCGATGGCGGCCGCGATCGCCAGGCTTGCGTCCGCCATCGAGGTGATCGCGGTTGCGACGGGGCCGCGTCGATGCATGCGGCCTGAGGGCACCAGGACGACCGCCGCGGCCGATCGATACGCGGTTTGGAATACGCGAGTGAATGACTCGACGGTGCGCTCCTGCGGCAGGTACGGCTCGGCGATGACCACGATGTCGCTCGCCTCGACGAGCGAGGTGAGGTGCGTCGCGGGATCGCCGCGTGCTACGTGAAAGGCGCTCGCGATGCCGGATGCCGCCGCCGCCTCGCTCACTAACCGGCCGGCGCGCCGCGCCGCCTCGCCGAGCTCGGCCGCTAGGCGCCCGGCATCGAGAGACCCCCACTCGTAACTCGGCAACCGAAGCTCGCGCGCAAACGGAAGATCGGCCAGGGCCAGCAATGCGGCGTCTTCCACGAACACGCCCTTCAACTCCAGCTCCAGCGCGCGCGCAAGCTCGGCGGCCAGACGGATCAGGGGCGGATTCCCCGCGCCGTGGTGCAGCTGGAGGACGATCCGCGTGTAGCCCAAAGGCTCGGTCATATCTCCTCGACGCGCTCACCACGCCGCTCGGCGGCGTAGCGCGCCTTGGCAAACTCCTTGAGCCGGCCCTCCACCAGCCGGTTGACGCTGCCCGCCGCATACTCGCCGGCGGCGTCGCGACTGCCCGCCGGCCGCCCCGTCAGCAGCTCGACGCCTTGGTCGATCGTCGTGACCGGGTAGATCGCAAAGCGGCCGGATGCGCAGGCCTCCACCACGTCCTCGCGCAGCATGAGGTGCTGCACGTTGGCGGCCGGGATGATGATGCCCTGCGTTCCGGTTAGGCCCCGCGCCGCGCAGATGTCGAAGAAGCCTTCGATCTTCTCGTTGACCCCGCCGATCGCCTGGATGACGCCGTGCTGGTTGACCGACCCGGTCACAGCCAGGTCTTGGCGCAGCGGCAGGTCGGCCAGCGCCGAGAGCAGCGCGTAGAGCTCCGCGGACGACGCACTGTCGCCTTCGACGCCTCCGTAGGACTGCTCGAAGACCAGGCTGGCGTGGAGTGAGAGCAGCGTGTCGAGCGCGTAGCGGCCCGCCAGAAAGCCGGAGAGAATCAGCACGCCTTTCGAGTGCAGCGGACCGCCCAGCTCCACCTCGCGCTCGATGTCGATGATCTTGCCCGCACCCGGGTGGACTCGGCACGTGATCCGCGACGGGTACCCGAACGCGTAGGTGCCCAGGCTCACCACGCTGAGCCCGTTGACCTGTCCCACGCGGCTCCCCGCCGTATCCACCAGCGCGACGTCCCGCAGCATCATCTCCTTGCTCCGGTCCTGCACGCGCGAGGCTCGGCGGATCTGCTGGCGGATCGCCTGCTCCACGTCGGCGCGGGTCACGGCGTCGTGTCCCGCCTCGGCGGCCCAGTGGCCCGCCTCCACGGTCAGGTCGTGGATCAGCTCGACCAGCAGCGTGATCTTCGAGGCGTCTTCGGCCAAGCGGGCGGCGTGCTCGATGATCCTCGCAACGGCGGAGCGCTCCAGCGGCTTCACCTTCTCCCGCGCGGCGACGGCCGCGATCGAGCGCGCCATCAGCACTTCGCTCGCCGGCGTCCGGTCGATCTCGTCGTCGAAGTCCGCCAGCACCTTGAAGTGCTGACCGAGCTCGGGATCCAGCGCGGCGATCAGATAGTAGAGGACCCGGTCTCCCACCAGTACGACCTTGACGTCCAGCGGGATCGGATCCGGTTCCAGCGAGACCGTCGTCGTCAGGCCCACGAAGCGCGCCACGTCTTCGATGACGATCTCACGCCGCACCAGCGCGCGCTTGAGCGCGGTCCAGCTGAAGGGCTCCGAAAGCAGGCTGCGCGCGTCGATGAGGATCACGCCGCCGTTCGCGCGGTGGAGAGCGCCCGCCTTGATCAGCAGGAAATTGGTAACGAGGACGCCCTGTTGCGAGAGGTATTCGATACGGCCCACCAGGTTGCCGAGGGTCGGGTGCAGCTCCTCGACGATGTGCGCATTCGCTTCGCCCTCCGGCCGGGTGACCAAGACGTTGACCTCGTAGCGGTCGAACGGCCCGCCGCGTCCGCGCACCCCTGCGGGTGCGTTCTCCTCCGCTCCGTCAGCGATGAAGAGGTGGATGTTGTCCACCAGGTCGCCGCGTACCGTCTCGAGGTGCTGCAGGATGGTCGGCAGGTCGGTGAACCGAGCCTTGGCTTCATCGATGAGATGCGCGATGGCGAACTGCGCCATCTCGCGATCCAGCGCACGTATGGCATCGCGACGCTCCTTGTCCAGGCGCGGGATCGACCGCAGCGTCTGCTCCAGCTCCTTCTCCAGCTCCTCGACCGCGCTCCGCACCTCGCGCCGCTTCTCCTCGGGCCAGGCGTTGAACTCTTCGTGCGAGACGACCTCGCCGTCTTTGGCAGGCGCTACGGCAAAGCCCATCGGCGTCCGCAGAATCGCGGCGCCTTTTGTAGCCGCCTTCTCGCCCAGCGCGTTGAAGGCGTGCTCGGCCGTGCCGCTCACCGACGCTTCGATGGCCGCGTGCCGCGCTTGGTACTCCTCGCCCTCAAAGACCGCCGGCACCGCCGTCTTCAGATCGTCGATCAACTCGCGCATCGCGCTCTGAAACACGGGGGCGCGCCCCGTCGGCAGCGAGAGCGCCGTCGGCCGATGGGGCACGGCGAAGGTGTTGACGTAGACCCAGTCCAGCGGCGGCGGACGGTGCGCCTTCGACTCTTCCAGCATCGCCCGGACGGACTGCTGGACGCGCGCGGCGCTGGAGCCGATCGCAAAGACGTTGAAGCCGCGCCCGGGGCTCCGTGCGCCGAACGAGACCGCGTCGCGCGCCCGCTCCTGTCCGACGAGACCCGTCAGAGGCTCGAGGTCCGCCGTCGTCGTGAAATCGAGGCCCGTGAGGTCGGCAGGGCGATAGAGCCGATCCGGCGCCAACGGGGCGACTTCAGCCGGTGTCTGCGCCAGGCGGCTCAGGCGGTTGTCCTCGGGCGTCATGCTCATCCTTCCTCACGCGGCTGCTACGGCAAGCCACAACAAGGGAATACCCCAAAGAGCAACGGGTCCTTCTCTCCCGGGTCAGGCGACATGGTCGAGCAATCTATCCTGCTGACGGATCTCTACGAGCTGAGCATGCTCGAGGCCTATGCGGCGCACGGCATGAGTGAGCCGGCCGTATTCGAGCTGTTCGTGCGAAAGCTGCCGGCGGGGCGCGGCTTTCTGATGGCCGCGGGCCTCGAGCAGCTCGTCGACTTCCTGGAGGCCATGCGCTTCACGCCGGCGGAGGTCTCCTGGCTGAGGTCGCTGGGCGAGTTCTCCCCGGCGTTCCTGAACGCGCTGGCGGACCTGCGCTTCACGGGTGACGTCGATGCCATGCCCGAAGGCACCGTCTTCTTTCCCGACGAGCCGGTCGTGCGCGTCACGGCGCCCCTCCCGGAGGCCCAACTCGTCGAGACGCGGCTGATCAACCTGATCCACTTCCAGACCGTCATCGCCTCCAAGGCCGCGCGCATGGTGCTCGCCGCGCCCGGCAAGCTGCTGGTGGATTTCGGCTTGCGGCGGGCTCACGGAGCCGAGGCTGGGCTGTTGGCGGCCCGCGCGAGTTACCTGGCCGGGTTCGCCGGCACGGCCACGGTCCTCGCGAACCGCGAATTCGGCATTCCGATCTTCGGCACCATGGCGCATTCGTTCGTCCAAGCCCACGCCGACGAGGCCACCGCCTTCGAGCGCTTCGCCCGCGTGAGGCCGCGGGCACTGACCCTGCTGATCGATACGTACGACACCGAGCGCGCCGCGGTGCTGGTGACGCGCTTGGCCCCGCGCTTAGCGGAGGAGGGCATCACCGTGCGCGCGGTCCGGCTCGATAGCGGCGACCTCGCGGCGCACGCACGCAAGGTGCGCTCCATCCTCGACGGTGCCGGACTCCACGAAATCCGCATCTTCGCCAGCGGCGGGCTCGACGAGCACGCTTTGCGGCGCCTCTGCCGCGAGGCGCCGATCGACGGCTTCGGCGTCGGCACGAGCCTGACTACCTCCGCGGATGCACCGGCGCTCGATTGCGCCTACAAGCTGCAGGAGTATGCCGGCCGCCCGCGGCGCAAGCGTAGCGAAGGCAAGGCGACGTGGCCTGGGCGCAAGCAAGTCTTCCGCCGTTACGGGCCCGACGGCTCCATCGCCGGCGACACGGTTGCGCTCCTCGACGAGCAGACAGCGGGCGAGCCGTTGCTCCGGCCGGTCATGCGCGGCGGCAGGCGCGTCTCCGGCTTCCCCGGCCTCACGGAGGCCCGGACCCATGCGGCGCAGGCTCTCTCGCGACTCCCCGAGGTTGTCCGGCGCCTCGATGGGGGAACGATTCCCGTGGAGATCAGCCGGCGTCTTCGAGCCCTGGCGGCCGACATGGACCACGAGGCGCTGCCCGACCCGGCGCGAGGATAACAGCGATGCCGCATGGAGTGCCCGTCGAGGCCTCGGAACCCGTCACGACCGAGGCGGACGATGCGTTGATCGTGGTCGATTTGCAGAACGACTTCCTTCCCGGAGGCTCGCTCCCCGTGGCCGAGGGCAACCGCGTCTTCGTGCCGATCAACGCGCTGATGCCGCGCTTCCAGCACGTCTACGCCACGCGCGACTGGCACCCGAGGCACCATGCCTCTTTCCAAGCGCAGGGCGGCCCCTGGCCCTTCCACTGCCTGCAAGGCACGCCGGGCGCGGAGTTCTCGCCGTTGCTCGACCGCACGGAGATCGACGAGGTGATCAGCAAGGGCGTCGATCCCCAGACCGACGGCTACAGCGCCTTCGCCGGCACCGACCTCGCGGAGCGTCTGCGCAGGCACGGCGTGCGCCGCCTCTTCGTCTGCGGCCTGGCGACCGACTACTGCGTCAAAGCGACGGCCCTCGAAGGGCTGGGGCACGGCTTCGAGGTGCTCGTCGTCACTGACGCGATCGCCGCGGTGAAGGTGAAGCCGGGAGACGAAGCGGCGGCCCTGGAGGAAATGCGCCGCGCCGGCGTACGCTTCGTCACCAGCGACCGCATCAGGAGCTCATCGCCGCTCACACGATCTCCGTGAGGTTCTCGACGACCGTCACCCCCGGAACGGAGTAGGCGACCTCAGTGGCCGCGTCGCGCTCCGCCCAAGAGCGAACGGTACCGCGCAACGTGACCCTTGCGCCGCTGCTCTCGATCTCGATGGTGTTCTCGTCGATCTCCGCTCTGCGCGTGAACGCTTGACGGATCCGCCACGCGACCTCCGCGGCCTGTGCGCTGGGCCGCACCGTGATCATGTTGCTGACGCCCTTGATCCCCGGAAGGTGCTGGACGGCGCGACCAGCGTGCTCCCGTTGGTATCGCCAGTCCACCTGACCCTCGAGCGTCAGCCATCCACCCTCGACTTTGGCGGTGATGCGGTCGTCCGGCACCGTGATGTCCCCCGCGAGGGCGTTGACCACGTCGCGCGCGATCTCAGCGTCGCCGCGGCGCCGCGATGGCGGTATCTCGACCGCGAGATGCTCGACGAAGCCGCGCACGCCCGAGACGCGTTTGACGGCATGCTCGGCGGCGAGCTTCTCATTGAAGTCGGAGACGGTTCCCGTCAAGGTCACCACGCCGTCCCTCGCCCCGACCCCGATATGCGACGCCTCGACTTGCGGCTCGAACGCGAGCTCGTGCATCACGTCGCCTTGCAGCTCTATGTCGCTCTTGATCATCCGTTTGCTCCTTGTTTAGCTCCTGCGCCTCACGCGCCCCCGTCTTCCAGGGCGCACGCCTCCGGGGCGCGGCAGAGGCGCGGACCCTCTTCCGCCTGCACCGTCAGCACGGCGCCCGTGACCGGGTTGGGGCGGTATGTCGCCACGCCCTTCACGCCCCAGCGCCATGCCAGCATGTAGAGATCGTGGAAATCGGCGAACGGGTAGTCCTCGGGAACGTTGACCGTCTTGCTCACGGCCGCATCGACGTAGGGCGCCACTGCCGCTACCATCGCCAGGTGGTCGCGTGCCGAGATATCCAGGGCCGTCACGAAGGCCGGCGGCAGATGGCGCATCTCGTGGCCTGCGGCGCGGTACGCACGCCACGCGTAGTCCTCCACCGCGGCCGAGCGCAACTCCCCGTCCAGCGAGCGGCGCGCGCGCGTGTACTGCCAAGCATAGGCAGGCTCGATTCCGGTGCTCGCGTTGTCGGCAAAGGCCAGGCTGATGGTGCCCGTCGGCGCGATGCTCAACACGTGGCTGTTGCGGATCCCGTAGCGCCGAATGCCCTCGCGCACATCCTCGGGCAGACGGCCGGTGAAGCGACAGCTCAGATACCGCTCCGCGTCCAGCCCGGGAAAGGCTCCTTTCTCGCGCGCCAGATCGATCGAGGCGCGGTAGGCCTCGTCGCGCAGCTCCCGCGCGATCTCGGCGGCCTGCTGGCGGGCCTCCAGCGTGTCGTAGCGGAGGCCCAGCATGATGAGCGCGTCGCCTAGGCCGGTGAAACCGAGGCCCACGCGCCGCTTGAGCATCGCCTCGCGGCGCTGCTCCGCCAGGGGCCAGTAGGTCACGTCCAACACGTCGTCCAACATGCGCACCGCCGTCGGAACCACGCGCCGCAACCCCTCGGCGTCGAAGGACGCCTGCGCGGTGAACGGGTTGCGCACGAACCGCGTCAAGTTCAGCGACCCCAGACAGCAGGAGCCGTAGGGCGGCAACGGCTCCTCGCCGCAAGGATTCGTGGCGGCGATGCGCTCCAGATAGCAGAGGTTGTTCTCCGCGTTGATGCGGTCGATGAAAAGGATGCCGGGCTCGGCGTGGTCGTACGCCTCGCGAACGATCGCCTCCCACAGCACCCGCGCGTCGATCGTCGCGTAGACCCACTGACCGTCCGGCCGTTGAAAGGCTCCCGCCGCCAGGCGCTGCGGCCCGGGAGCGGCGGCATGCACCAGATCGAACGGCGCGTCCGCCGACAACGCCCGCATGAAGGCGTCGGTCACCGCCACCGAGAGGTTGAACGTGGTGAGCTCTCCCGGCTCGCGCTTGGCGCGCACGAACTCCTCGATGTCGGGATGATCCACCCGCAGCACCGCCATCTGCGCGCCGCGCCGTCCCTCGGCCGATTGGATGGTCATGCACGAGCGGTCGAAGATGCGCATGTACGAGAGTGGTCCGCTGGCTAGCGCCCCCGTGGTTCCGACGAGCGCGCCGCTGGGCCGCAGCGGTGAGAAGTCGTACCCCACGCCGCCGCCGCGCCGCATCGTCTCGGCTGCCTCTTGCATGGCCGCGTAGATCCCGGGCGCGCCGTCGGTACGCGACGAGACGCTGTCGCCGACCGGCTGGACGAAGCAGTTGATGAGGGTGCTTTGGGCGGAGGTGCCTGCCGAGGCGTTGATCCGCCCCGCGGGGATGAAGCCGGCGCGCTGGGCCTCGAGAAACGGCGCCTCCCACCGGCTCCGCTCCCGCTCGGCCGCGGCCAGAGCCCGCGCCACGCGCCGGCGCACCTCGTCCGCCGTGCGCTCGCCGCCGCGAGCGTACTTCTGCAGCAACACCTCCTGCGCCATCTCTTGTTCGGCCGGCTGAAGCATCGTGATCTCCTCTCAGGGGCCCGCCTGGAGAGATTCTTCCCGCCGGGGCGCTTGCGACTCGAGTCAGAGATCGATGCCGAAGCGCTCCTCGAGCTTCCGGCGGCCCAGGGGCGTCACGCTCACCACGCGCGTCCCCGGGGCGCGCAGGATCCAGCGCAGCGCTCGCAGCCGCTCCCACACCGCCGCGCCCAGGGCGCCGCCCAGGTGCGGGCGCGACTCGGTCCAGTCGTTGCAGGCCGTCGCGAACTGGCGCTTGCGCCGTGCTGCCTCCGCGAGGTCGATGCCAAGCGTCGCGAAGACCTCGCGCGCCGCGGGACCCAGCGCCACATCGCCGAGCCCTGCGCGGACTTTGCGCGCGCGGCTCGCGCGCGCGACCCCGACGGGCACGATGGCCTCGCGCTCCACGAGCGCGTCAAAGAGCCGCACGCCCAGCCGCCCCGCCAGATGGTCGTAGCACGTGCGCGCCAGCGCGATGGGCGCGGGTGCCTCTCCGGCGCGGGCTCCCTCGACGTCGCGCGGGAGCGGGGCGCTGGCCGCATAGACGGCCTCCAGCACCTCAGCGTACTTCGGATCGGCGATCGCGTACACCCGGCTGCGCCCGGCGCGCGACGCCCTCACGATGCCGTGCCGGCGCAACACGGCGAGATGGTTGGAGAGGTTCGACTGACTCGCGCCCGTCCGCGCGAGGAGCTCGGAGACGGTGGCCTCGCCGCCCATCAAGGCGTCGAGGACGTCCATGCGCGAGGGATCCGCAAGCGCGCGCACCAGGTCGACGGGACGAAGGTTGACGTCTGCCATCGGTACCTGCTAGAGTACCGCAGTTTCCGAGATACATCAAGAGGAAATGATATGTGGAATGCCAGGCGGCTCATCGCGATCATGTGCGCGGGCGTGCTCCTCGCTCAGATCGACACCTCCGTGGTCAACCTGATCCTGCGTCACGTCCAAGCGGCGTTCGACGCACCATTCTCCGCGCTGCGGTGGGTCGTCGACGGATACAACGTGGCCTATGGCGCGACGATTCTGGCGTCGGGTGCGCTGGCGGACCGCTACGGCCGGCGCGCCATCTTCCTGCTGGGGATCGCCGTCTTCACGGGCGGCTCGCTGCTCTGCGCGCTGGCGCCCAACATCGCGGCGCTGGTCGCCGGACGGGTCGTGGCCGGCATCGGCGGAGCACTGGAGATGCCTGCTACCTTGGCCATCCTAACCCTCGCGTTCGACGAGCCGCTGCGGGCCCGCGCGCTGGGCGCCTGGGCCAGCATGAACGGTCTGGCGTTCATCGTCGGCCCAACCGCCGGCGGGCTGCTCGCGGGCGCCTTCGGATGGCGCAGCGTCTTCCTGTTGGCGGTTCCGCTGGGCGTGTTGATCCTGGCCAGCGGCGGAGCGCTCCCGGAAACCCGTGGCGCGCGCGCGCACGCCGAGGCGTTGGGGCTATTCGCCGATCGTCCCTTCGGTCTGACGCTCGCGGCGATTGCCGCGATGACGTTCGGGATGTACGGCATGCTCTTCCTCACGCCGTACCTCTTGCAGACGGTGGCGCATCGCTCGGTGACGGAGACGGGCCTGCTGCTCCTGCCCATGTCCGTCGCGTTCGTGCTCACGGCCAACCTCGCCGGCGCCCTCTCAGGGCGCATCGGGCGGCGCGCCATCGCAACGCTGGGGATGACGCTCATGGCCAGCGGCTGCGCGGCGCTGGCGGTCACCGATCCGCGCGGCACGCTGGGCGTGATCGGCGCGATGACCCTCACCGGCGTGGGATTGGGCTGCGCCACGGCATCGCTCTTGGGATTCGCGGCCGAGCGCGCGCCCAATGCGCTTGCGGGATCCGCCTCCGCGTATGCCAATGCCGCGCGCATGGCGGGGGCCACGCTCGGCGTTCTCTTCGCCTCCTATCCTGGCGGCGCCGTGGTGGAGCTGGCCGGCGCGCTCGCCGCGTTCGCGGCGTTCGGCGCCGGCGAGCGCATCTATCCCGCGGCCGAGGAGCCTCTCGTCTCGGCCGTGGAGCGCTGCTCGAGCACGCTGTGCAGCGCCTCCAGAAAGAGGTCCGGAGCCTCGTAGGCCGCCCAGTGTCCGGCACCGGCGACAGAGCGGAACTCGAGGTTGGGACGCAGGCGGCGCAGCAGGGCCTCGAACTCCGCCAGGTCGCTCCCCACCGTGGCGTCGCGCTCGCCCCAGATGCCCGCCAGCGGCACCTCCGTCGAGGCCAGCGCGCGCCGCAAGGTATCCGTGTAGGCGATGGGTCGGCTCTTCAGCCGAGCCCGGGTCGCGTTCTCCGCCTGCAGGCGCACCGCCAGATCGTCCACCTTCGCTGGGTCGTGGATCATCAGGATCTCCAAGTTGCGGCGGTGCGCCGCCAGGCGGCGCTGGGGATCCTCGATGCCGTGCCACCGCCACATCTCCTCGCGCGGGCCGCGCGGCAAGCCTAAGCCCCCCGCGCCCACCAGCACCAGCTTGCGCACGCGGGCCGGGAGCAGGCGCGCCACGTGTCCGCCGATGAGTCCTCCGAACGAGAATCCGACGATCTGGAACGGAGGCTCGCCACCGGTCACGATGTCCAGGCCCTGAGCCACGATGGCCGCGAGACTCTCGGCGGAGTACGGCTCGGGCGGCTTCGCGCTCTCGCCCAAACCCGGCAAGTCGGGCGCGACCACGCGGTAGCGCCGCGCCAGCTCGCCGATCACACGAATCCAGTGCGTCCACGAGCCGTGTCCGCCGTGCAGCAGCACCAGCGTTGCTCCCTCGCCCCAGACGCGCCAGACCATACCGCCCACGCCGCACGGCGTGACGTGCCGCTCGGAGGCCTCGTCAAAGAAGCGTACCGGGTCCAGCGCGTCCTTCAATCTCGCCCTCCCAGACCTCCGTTAGCGAACCGCGGCATCCCCTTGCGCGGTGAACGCCGCGATGCGGCCGATCTCTTCGGCGCTCAGCCGGAAGGTTGCGGCGCCGATGAAGCCATCCACCTGCTCGGGCGTCCGCGCGCCGACGGAACTCCTTGTTGCGCGAACGCCAATCGTCGGCGGGAAGCGCCAACGCGCGCTCGCGAGTCATGCGCCCGCTCAGCAGGCCCGACTGCATCGGGGAGTAGACGATCGCGCCGATCCCGTGTTGCGCGCAATACGGCAGGATCTCCCGCTCGACCTCGGGGCGCACGATGGAGTAGGGCGGCTGCAGCGACGTCACCGGGGCTCTGACACGCCGACCCCGCAGGGCGATGCACGGGAGGCGTGATGTTATCGCGACGCGCAACGCGAGGCGGCCGAGCCGGCGGCAGGAACGCTAGGCAAAACATACCAAGTATTTAGTCATGGCTAATCACATAGACGCCTTCTCGCGCAGTCCGCGCCGCCGCACGCTTCTGTGGTTGACCGCAGCCGTGGTCGCGGTCGCCGCTCTGCAGGCGCAGAGGTCGCGGGCGGAAGCGTACCCGATGTTCGCGCGGCGCTATGGCGTCTCGTGCCAGACGTGCCACTCGGTGGTGCCGCGCCTCAATCCATTCGGCGAGCGGTTCAAGGCGGCCGGGTATCGCTGGCCCACGAGCGGCGCGGCCCACCCCACGCTCCCGCTGACCGTCAAGAGCAATCTCGCCTACACGAGCGAGCCCGACCCTTCCGGTCTCCCCAAGGGGATCGTCGACGAGCTGGAAGTGTTGAGCGCGGGGCCGGTGGGGCGCGACCTGAGCTACCACCTGGAGCAGTATCTGGTCGACGGCGGCACGCCAGGCAAGCTGCGCGACGCCTGGGTCGAGTTTGACGGCGATCCGATGCGCGCATGGATCTCCGGCGCCCCGCACGGCTTCGCGCTCCGCGCCCAGGTCGGCCAGTTCACGTTGCCGCTCCCCAACGACCCCGAGACCATGCGTCCCACGGAGAGCCACTACGCCGTCTTCGATCAGACCGTCGGCGCCAACCCGTTCGACCTCTTCAATGACGCCATGGGAATCAATCTCAGCCTCGTGGCTGAGGGCGCGGAAATCCACCTGCTCGCTCTCGCGGGTCACGATCCGCAGTCCGGCCTGCCCACCGACGGCACGGATCGCATGGCCACCGCGCGCTTGGGGAGCGAGCGCCTCTCACTCTTCGGCTACCGCTACGAAGGAGCCCGCCCTCTGGGTCCCGTGCCCGACGAGTTCCGGCGCACCGGCTGGGCCGTGCGCAGCACCATGGGTAAATCGCGCGCGTCCGCGTTGCTCCAGACCGGCACCGACTCGAGCGCCGACGGTCTGGGCGCCGCGGTCGCCTCCAGCGGCGGGTTCGCGCAGGAAGAGTGGGCCTTCAGCGACCGCCTCATCGCCGTCGTCCGTTACGACGGGGTCAACGCCGGCGACGCGGGGGCCGCGCGCTCCACGACCATCTCGCTCGTCGTGCGCCCGTACCGCCGCGCACGCTTCACCATCGAGGACGTCATCGTCCACCAGCCGCGGACGACGCACACGCTCAACCTTGGCTGGCTGTTCGCGTATTAGGAGCCTATCGGACTAAGCTGCTAACGCCCGGCATGCAGGGCGATCCACTGCGCGAACGCCGTCGCGTAGCCCTTTAGGAACTCCCGCGTGCTCTCGTTGACCAGCGCTCCCGAGGCATCGAAGAGCGCGGCGGCGCCGCCGACGTAGGCTTCGGGCTGCTGCATCGTGGGCATGTTTAGGAAGACCAGCGATTGACGCAGGTGGTGGTTCGCGCCGAAGGCGCCGATGGCGCCGGGTGAGACGCCGACCACGCCGGCTGGCTTACCGTTCCACACGCTCTTTCCGTAGGGGCGCGAGCCCACGTCCAGGGCGTTCTTTAGGGCGCCGGGCACGCTCCGGTTGTACTCGGGCGTCGCGAAGAGCACGCCGTCGGCCCGGTTCAGGCGATCGCGAAAGGCCGCCCAGGCCGGCGGCAGCGAGGCCTCGAGATCCTCATTGTAGAGCGGCAGGGCGCCGATCTCCACCATCTCCATCCGGAGCGAGGGCGGCGCCAGGGCGATGAGCGCCTTCGCAAGCTTGCGCGTGAACGACTCACGGCGCAGGCTGCCCACGAGAACGGCGACGTCGAACGTGCTCTCGGTCATGCGTGCGGACCCCCCGTAAGGGCTCCTCTTCGACTTCTGTTACGCCGTCTCCGCCGCGGGCAGCCGCCCAAGTGCCCGCGCTAGCGCTTCTTGCGAGCGCTCGACTTCTTTACCGCGGCCTTGCGCGCCGGAGCCTTGCGCGTCGCGGCCTTTGCAACCGCTTTCCGGGCCGGGGCTTTGCTCACCGCGGCCTTGCGTACCGGGGCCTTGCTCGCGGCGGCTTTGCCGGCCGCGGCCTTACGTGCCGCCGGCTTCGCGCCCTTCTTCGCCATGACGGCTTCCTTCAGCGCCTTGGCGGGCAAGAACTTGAAGACGCGCTTCGCCGGAACCTTGACCGGCTCGCCCGTGGCCGGATTGCGCGCGATGCGCGCCGCCCGGTCTCGGACCTTGAACTGCCCGAACCCGGGAATCTTCACCGGCTCTCCCGCGACCACGGACGCTTCGATATCCTCGAAGATTCCGTCGACCAACGCGACCGCATCCTTGCGGGAAAGCTCAAACCGCTCCATGGCGGAACGGACCAGATCGACCTTGTTCATCGCTCCCTCTCTTGGCCGTGTTTAGGACGCGCACGAAGCGCCCATCTGCGCTCTCGCGTACCGTATTTATCGACAATTTCCTCTCGTCGCCGCCACAACCCCGCCCGTCGGCCCGGCCGTGACGGCGCCCTCGGCGTCGCGGGGTTGACTCTCCCGGGACTACATGGTAGTAATTATCAGGTAACATGAAGTCGCAACTCGTCAGCGAGAGACGCCGCAACGACTACGCCGATCGCCGCTTGACGGAGTTCACGGCCCGTTGCCGGAACAGCGGGCTCTCCGTCACCCCGCAGCGTCTGGCCATCATCCGCGCCCTGCTCTCTTCCGCGGAGCACCCCAGCGCCGACGCCGTCTACGCGACGGTCCGCCGGGAGCATCCCCATATCTCGCTGGCGACCGTGCATCGCACGCTCGACACGCTCTGCGAGATCGGGGAGGCGCGCAAGGTCACCCTTCTGCACGAGAGCGCGCGCTACGACGGGAACGTGATGCCGCACCACCATGTGGTCTGCGTGCGGTGCCGGAGGATCAGGGACATCGAGATCCCCGAGGCCGAGCGCCTGATCGACGGACGCGAGCGCATCGGGGACTTCCGGGTGCTGGGTGCTTCGGTGGAGCTGCAAGCCGTCTGCGCGGGCTGCATCCGAGCGGAATCTCCGGCGCAACAGCGAGTTCGAACACGAGCGAGGAGGCCAAGATAACATGAATCAGCTCAAGGGAACCAAGACGCACGAGAACCTCAAGGAGGCATTCGCCGGCGAGAGCCAGGCCAATCGCCGCTACCTGTACTTCGCGAAGGTGGCAGACGTGGAAGGCCATCCCGATGTCGCCGGGCTTTTCCGCGACACCGCCGAGGGCGAGACGGGGCACGCCCACGGCCATCTCGACTACCTCAAGGTGGTGGGCGATCCGGCCACCGATATGCCCCTCGGCGACACGATGACCAACTTGAAGTCGGCCGTGCACGGCGAGACCTACGAGTACACGAACATGTACCCGGGGATGGCCAAGACGGCGCGCGACGAAGGCTTCAGCGAGATCGCCGACTGGTTCGAGACGCTGGCAAAAGCCGAGAAGTCGCACGCGGGCCGCTTCGAGAAGGCGCTCCAGGCGATCGGCTAGCGACCTCCGGGACGGCGGGGCCCGGCAGGGTGCGTTGCCCCGCCGTCTTCTCTTCTCCGAGGGCAAGTGCATGAGCCGAATCAAAGCGCAGCCGACCGAGGGCCTCTCCTACAACGCGACCGAGGAGAAGTACTGGGACCAAGACGGCCTCGACGGCGAGATCGAGCGCGTCTTCGACGTCTGTCACGGCTGCCGGCTCTGCTTCAACCTCTGCCCCTCCTTCCCGGCGCTCTTCGAGGCCCTCGATCGAGCCGACGGTGACGTGCGCGGTCTTACCGCCGGCGAGCGCGAGTCGGTGGTCGATCTCTGCTACAACTGCAAGATGTGCGAGGTGCGCTGCCCCTACACCACGCGCGACCAGCACGCGTTTCAGCTCGACTTCGCGCGGCTCATGACCCGGGCCAAGGCGGTGAGGGCGCGCCGCAGCGGGGTGAAGCTGCGCGATCGCCTGCTGGGCAATCCCGATCTGCTCGGCTCGCTGGGCTCCAAGACGCCCGCCATCGCCAATTGGTCGTGCCGCAATCGCCAACAGCGCGTGGTGATGGAGGTGCTGCTGGGCATCCATCGCGACAAGAAGCTCCCCGAGTTCCCGGGCGAGACCTTCGAGCAGTGGCTCGCGCGCAACCCGCTGCCCGCGGAGCCGGAGCGCCCGACCGCCAAGGTGGTGCTCTTCGCGACGTGCTTCATCAACTACTATAACCCCGGCCCCGGCAAGGCGGCGGTCGACGTGCTCCGGCGAAACGGCTGCGCCGTGACCTGTACGCGCGAGAACTGCTGCGGAATGCCGGCGCTCGACGGCGGCGACGTCGCCTTCGCGCAGAAGCAGGCACGCGCCAACGTCGACGCGCTGCTCCCATACGTGCGCAAGGGTTACAAGATCGCGCCGATCAACCCGACCTGCTCGATGACGATGAAGCGCGAGTATCGCGACATCCTGACGGGCGACGACGTCACGGAGTTCTCCGCTGCGGTCGTCGATCCACACGAGCTGCTGTGGGGCCTCAAGCAGCAGGGCGCGTTCAACCGCGAGTTTCGCAGCACGCCCGGGAAGATCGCCTATCACGTGCCCTGTCACCTGAAGTCACAGCAGATCGGCTTCCGCTCCCGAGACGTGATGCGCCTGGTGCCCGGCACGGAGATCGCCACGGTCGACGCCTGCACGGCGCACGACGGAACCTGGGCCATGAAGAAAGAGTACTTCGAGCTCTCCATGAAATGGGGCGAGAAGGCGTTCAACGGCCTGCGCGACGCCGAGGCCGACATCATGGCCACCGATTGCCCGCTCTCGGCGATCCAGATCGAGCAGGCCACCGGCGTCCGCCCGCTGCATCCCATCGAAATTCTGGCGCGGGCCTACGCGGACGACGGCTTCGCCGCCAAGGTTCCCTCATCGAACGCCCCCGCGGAGGCGACCGAGTCATGAAGCCCGTCACCATCGATCAGGTGCTGGGGCTCCAGCAGTGGGAACGCGTGCGCCCGCTGCTGCGCCCGCTCTTCATCCACGAGAAGGAGCGCCGCCGCCTGCCCGTGGGCGACCATCTGACGCTCCTCTTCGAGAACGCCCAGTCCGTCTGGTATCAGGTGCAGGAGATGATCCGCTCCGAGCGGATGACCGACGCGCCTGCCATCCAGCACGAGCTCGACACGTACAACGAGCTCTTGCCGGGGGCCGACGAGCTTTCGGCCACGCTCTTCATCGAGTATGCGGACAACGTCGAGCGCGACGCGGCGCTGCGCGCCCTGGTCGGGCTGGAGCGTCACGTCTGGGTGCGCATCGCCGACCGCCGGATCCTCGGCACGTTCGAGGAGGCGCAGATCGGCAGCGACCAGGTGAGCTCGGTGCAGTTCGTGCGCTTCGCGTTGGAGCGCGGCGAGAGCGAACGGTTCGCCCAGCTCGCCGCCGCGGGCGAGGTGGCTCTGGAGGTCGACCATCCCGCGCTGACGGCGAGCGCGCAGATCGGCGGCCTCCTCGCGCGCTCGCTAGCCGACGATCTGCGGGAGGCGTTCGTCTCCCGCGAGTAGCTCGTGCGAGAGCCGATCCCTCACAGACTGCCCGATTGCCGGCTCATGCCGCCGTCGGCGAAGAACGTGGCCCCCGTGCAATAGCTCGCGGCATCGGACGCGAGAAACGTCACCAGCTCGGCGATCTCCTCCGGCTTGCCCATGCGGCCCAAGGGAATCTCCGCCTCAAGGGCCTGCAATTCCGCCGGCTTCGCCTCGACCTCCGCGTCGATCGGCGTCCACACGGCGCCGGGAGCGACGTTGTTCACGAGGATCCCGTGCGGGGCGAGCTCGACGGCGATGGTGCGCATGAGCATGCGCAGCCCCCCTTTGGCGGCGCAATACGGCGCGTTGGTGGGCATGGTGACGTCCTCGTGGATCGAGGAGATGTTGACGATGCGCCCGCCGGACCCTTGCCGAACCATCTGGCCGGCGGCGGCTTTGCTGCAAAGCCAGGGACCCGTGAGGTTGACGGCGAGGATCTTGTCCCAGACGTGCGCGGGCGTCTCGAGGAACGGGTGCTTCTCCTCGATGCCCGCGTTGTTGACGAGGACGTCCAGCCTACCGAATGCGCTCACCGTCTGCGCGACGAGCCGTTCGACGTGCGCCTCGTCGCTCACGTCGGCTTCTACCGCGATGGCTCTCCCGCCGCTCCCCGTGATCGTCGAGACGACCCCGTTGGCGACGGCGGGGTCGCCCACATAGTCGACGACGACGGCGGCGCCGGCGCTTGCCAGGTGTCGCGCGATCGCGCTGCCGATCCCTGTCGCGGCGCCCGTGACGATGGCGACTTTTCCTTCCAGACGCATGGTGTCAACAGCCTCCTTTGCTTGAGCGTATGTATGTCATGTGGGCGCGCCTACGACCACCGCGAAGTTGGTGCCCTCCCAGTTGCCGCTACCGGGCCAGTGGAACGTGAACGCGATCCGGCTTCCGGGTTCGAGGCCGGCCGTCGGCAGATCGGCGAGATGGATGCCGAGGTCGGTGTCGTGGGTCTGAAGGTCGGCGGCCGTCGCCCAGCCATCGGTACTGTAGTGGACGCTCGCGGGAGCTTGCACCTCGATGCGCAGCACTTTTCCGGCTTTCATGAAGGTGCGCGGGTGGCTGAAGCGCCACGTCTGCCACGGCGGATCGGGAGCTTTTCCACCGTACCGTTCCCACACGGCCTCGGGCCGGTCGAACGCGTGGCCGAGCGCCGTGCTCGCGCAGAGCTTGATGAACTCCGCATGCGCCCACACCAGCGGGTTCGCGCTGCCGCTGGGCCGTCCGGGGTACAGCATACGCTCGGGAATGGCCTCGCTCTCCCAGACTTGCTCGGGGATCATGCCGCACGCGCTGCCCATCTTCATCATCGCTTCCAAGTACGGCGCGGCGTCCTCGCCGAGGCTGCACGCGTAGTGGCCGCGCTCCCCCGCCAACAGCGGCCAGGCGCGTCCGATTCCCGTGCCGTCGAAGGGCGAGCCGTCAGCGTGCTCGCCGTAGCCGTCGTCGGGATATCGGTGCCACGCCGCGCCGTTGGGGGTATCGACTTTGAGCAGTGCGTCGACGACCTTCACCGTCTGAACCACGCGCGGATCGTCCGCCTTGCGCAGGCCCATGCGCACGAGCTGAAGGAACTCGAGGCCCACCACGCGAGCTGCTGGGGCGCTGTCGGAATCCGCCGGCCGATTCTTGATCGGCACCCGCCCGCGCACGGCGGAGCGCAGATCGAGCGCCTCGGGCGGCGTGGTGCGCACGTAGTAGCCGTCGACGAAGGTCCAGCGCTCGATCTGGGCATTCCACGCGTCGGCGAGCTCGAGCGCGTAGGTCCGAGCCGGCCCGTCCAGGAACGCGGCGGCGCAGACGAGCGCGGAGATGCAGACGGCGAGCGTGAAGGGATTGAGCCCGGCATCCTCTTCCCAACGGTCCTGGCCGGTCACCGGACCTTCACGGGCGATGAAGGTCGCCGCGCGCTTGACCATCTCCTCGACGCGGGAGTCGCCGAGCGCGTCTCGTTGCGCGAGCGCCGAGGCAAGGAGGATGGGGAAGCCCGCTTCGTCGAGCTGGATGCCCTGCCAGAACGGCACGCCGTTGAGCCACTGATTCTGATACCAATGGCCGTCGTGCGTCTGCGTCGCCACGAGGTACTGGAGGATCGCGCGAGCGTCGCCGTGGCTGCCCACCGCGAGCAACCCCAGGGCCGTCTCCACCAGGTCGCGCGACCAGACCAGGTGATATCCTCCGCTATCACTGCGACTCTGACCCCAAGGGGTCGACATGCTGGCGACCGTGGCGCCGCGGAACACCTTGTCCTCGTGACACTTCAGCACCATCGCGGAGACCTCGACCTCGGCTCGTACCGGCGCATCGAGGCGCTCGATCCAGGTGCTGCGGCTGCGCGCCCGTTCGTGCCAGGCCCGCCAATCCTCGACGTGGCTCAGCCAGGCATGATCGAAGGGCATGACGAGGCTCGCTCGCGCCAACGTGGCGGCCCCCATCGGGTCCGCGGCGAAAGCCAGCGCAAGGCGCGCGCGAGGCGGGAGCTCGGCGAGCAGCGCGACGTTTCCCGGACCGGCTGCCGGATAGCTCCAGGTCATGCGCCCGTTGCGATCAAAATCTTGCCAGCCGTCGCTGACCCCGACATAGCCGCAACTCGCGCGCCGCACGGCATCGCTCCCGTCGTGGTCGCAGGCCAGCAGCGCCAGGGCGCTCTCTCCCCGTTGGGCGCAGAGCGCGACGTGCGTCCCGTCCGGGTCAACCCAGGCGCGGTTGTCGGCCCCATCGTCCCCCACGTGCGGTGCGAGGAGAGCATAGAGCGATAGGCCCTCACCCTCGAGATCCGCATCGATCAGGAGCGCGTCGCGGTACGGATCCGGGCAGATGCGCAGTCGCAACCGGAACCGCTCGTGCGTGTGCTCGATCGTGTACGCCGGAATCCCCGCCTGCGGGCTCTTCACCGAATAGCTGTCCATGCGCTTGACTTCGATCCAGAAGCCGTTGCCGTCGGCTACGATGAAGCCGAGATCCCTGATCTGCGGCGTGTCCACATGGGGATAGAAGACTTCGTTGACGATTCCGTAGCCGATCGTGAACCATGTGCGGGAAGAGCGCAAGCTCGTGCCCACGGTGTCCTTTGCGCTGCTGCTCCATGTCGGTGTGATGCCCGGACGTCCCGGGGCATCGAGACCTTGCCTCATCGAGAGCTCCCTATCTTCATGCCGCGAACCTTGCGGAGCTTGTGCTCGTTCTCATGAGTGCGAGCGCGATGACGAAGAGCGCCACCCCCCACAGGGCGGAGCCCCGATAGATGAGGCTCAAGGTCAAGCGGTGCGGACCCTGCAAGGGGCCGAGGGCATACGAGCCGATGCCCTCACCCAGCATGAGCGCGGCCACGAGCAGGCCCGAGGCGCGCGCTCGCTCCGCCGAATTCTCCTCGATCGCGAACGACATGCTGAACGGGAAGAAATAGCTGCAGGCGACGCCCGCGGCGGCGAAGAGGGCGATGAGCGCTCCCACGCCGTGCACGAACGACACGATGACGAAGGCCGCGGCGATGGCCAACGGCGAAAGCGCGTAGACGCGCCGGGGCGCGAGCCATGTGGTCGAGAGGCCGAAGGCCACGCGCGCCAGCGTCATGGCACCCCAGAATGCGGAGAGCGCCCAAGCGCCGGCTGCCTGCGAGCCGCCGCGATCGGTGTGCACGAAGATGCTGGCCCAGCTCCCGAACGTTCCTTCGCAGATGGCGTAGACGGCCACGGCGGCGGCGAACCACCAGAGGCGAGCCGGCACGCGCGTAGCCCTGGGCGGCGCCTTAGCGCCGCGCGCGCTTACGCCGGCGATGGTGGCCGACGCCGCGGCGGCGAGGGCGAACCCCAGGAAGACGAGCAGCGGCCAGGCCCACCAGTAGCCGCGCGCCGCCAGGACGTCGAGCAGCAGCGGGGAGATGGCCGTGCCGCCCCCGATGAGCGCGTTGAGGACGGTGACCGCCGCGGAGGCTCGATCCGCAAAGAGCAGCGTCGCCGCGTCGTTGACCGCGGCCAGCGTCAGGCCGAAGCCCATGCCCAGGCACGCGGTCTCCGCGAGGAGCAAGAGATACGAGAGCGTGCTTCCCGCCTTGAGCGCGCTGCCCATCAGCAAGGCGAGCGCGCCGAGGTTCGCCAGCAGGCCCAGACGGAACAGGCCGGCCAGGCCGAAGCGTTCAGCCACCCGGCCCGCAACCACCGCGCTGCCGATGGCGCCCAGCGTCTCGGGGAGGAAAAGCGTTCCGTATGCGCCGTTGGAGAGTGAGTACGGAGCGCTCTTGAGCACGTTCCCAAGCGCCGGGATCAGCACGAAGGCCAGCCCCTGGCAGAGGCCGGCGCCATAGATGACGGGGATGGCCAGCCTGGAGGGACTAGCTTGCGATGCTGCCGGCACGGAATCGGTCCTTGAGGTGCTCGGCGACGCGGATGGCCTGCGCCATGATCGTCAGGGAAGGATTCACCGCGCTTGCCGAGGGCATGAACGAGCCGTCGACCACGTAGAGGTTCTCCATCTCGTGCGCGCGGCAGTAGGGGTCGAGCACGCTGTAGGCCGGGTCGACGCCGAACCGTGCCGTGCCGCATTGATGCGCTACGGCTTCGATGCCCATCTTCTGGAACAGCACGATAGGGAAGCCGATCTTGCCGAGAAGCTCCTTGAGCTTGCGGGCGAGCCGCTCGTGCTCCGCGAGGTTCGTCGGCGTGTAGCTGAGGCGAATGCCGCCGTCGCCATCGAGCGAGACGCGATTCTCCGGGCGGGCCAAGTCCTCGGTGGTGATCCACCAGTCGACGGAGTGCGCGGCCATCCAGCGGAGAACTGGGGCAGGCACCCGCGGCCGCTGCGCCTCCAGGACGCCGCCCGTCGCCTTGCCCAGCAGCTGAATGTGACCGAGCGGATAGGGGAAGTCCGGGTCCCCTGAGTCGAGGTAGAAGTCGTTGACCCCGATCGTCTTCTGAAAGACGGTAGGGTTGCGCTCCGACGGCGAGATGGCGAGCACCGCCGAGTTGTTGTGGCACATGTAGTTGCGTCCGACCAGGCCGGATCCGTTGGCCAAGCCGTTCGTCTGACGCTCGGTGCGCGATGCCAGCAGCAGGGACGCGGAGTTGACGGCACCGGCCGACAACACGACGACGCGCGCCTCGATCGTCTCGCTGCCCTCCTCCGTCTCGAGCTCGACGCCGATTGCGCGGCGCCCTGTGGCATCGGTGAGCACGCGCCGCACGCGGGCCGCCGTGCGCACGCCGATCGAGCCCGCGGCCTGCGCGGGTCGAATGCCGCTCCACTCGGCATCCCCCTTGGCGTTGACCAGACACGGGAATCCGTCGCACGTGTTGCAGCGGATGCACGGGCTGGAATCGCGCTGGGACTCGTCGAGACGGACGGCGAGCGGCAGATGGAAGGGCCGCAAGCCGAGCCTTCGCAGACGCGTGAACACCTCGGCGATGCGCGGTTCGTGGCTGACGGGCGGAAAGGGGTAGGGATGCTCTTCAGGAGGCTCGGTCGGGTCCTCACCGCGCAAGCCGTGGACGAAGTACCACTGCTCCGCCGTGCGATAGAACGGTGCGAGGTCCTCATACGCGATCGGCCACCGTTGCGTCTCGCCATCGATGTGACGAACCGCGCCGAAATCGCTTACCCGGCGGCGCAGGGTGGCCGCGCCGTAGACCTTGGTGTTGCCCCCGACCACGTATGCGGCGCCCGGCCGGAACGGTTTGCCGCTCTCGTCCAGCCAGTGCTCCCGCGTGTGGTAGCGCTGTTCCCGAAAGACGGCACGCGGTTCCCAATTCTCTTTTTCTCGCGCAAGGTAACCGCCGCGCTCCAAGACCAAGATGCTCAGACCGGCCGGAGCCAGCGCCCGCGCGAGTGTGCCGCCGCCCGCTCCGGATCCGACGATCAGAACGTCTACGCGCACGAGGCGCATCGCGCAAAGAAAGGTAACCTACCGCTAACTGATATCGTCATTGTTAGCGTACTTACACGCGCCGCTGCGCGTATCCCTTGAGGTTACCTCTCTGCGCGGGCGATCAGTCTCTCCGGCCTGGTGCGCTCGAAGTACCAGTCGAAGATCGGCTCCAACGTTCCGCGCAGGCTCATCCAGTAGATGCGCCCCATCATCATTTTCATGAAGTGGTTGAGACGGCTCGGCGGATATTTCACGACGGGCGAGGTGTACGACCCGATGACGAAGGTCCCGCGTCCGTCACCCAGATCGACCGGGCAGTGTGTCCGCCCGTCGAAGGCTGCCGGCTCGCCCATCAGCGTCTTGGCCACCACCTTCGCCTCGAGATGCGCGCCCACGCCGGCCTTTGAGGTCGGCAGATTCGTGGCATCCCCGATGGCGAACGCGGTGTCGGTCCCCTGCACGCGCAGGCTTACCTTGTCCGTCACGATGAAGCCGCTGGCGTCGACCACGTTCGCCGGCTCGTAAGCGATCCGCGTGCCGACGAACGGCGGGATGATGACGGGCAAGTCGTACTGGATCTGGTCTCCCTCGATCGAGTGGATCGTGCGGCTCGCCGGGTCCACGCGGTCGACGTCGAAGAACGTCATGATCTCGATGCCTCGCTCCTTGAGGATGGGCTCGATGATCGCGTTCATCGGCTCGGCGGGATAGGCGCGCGGATACGGCGTGAAGAGCACCAAGCGCGTCTTCTCGCGCAGCCCTCTCTGCCGCAGGAGGTGGTCCGTCAGCAGGATGCCTTCCACGGGCGAGGGTGGGCACTTGCAGATGGGGGTGCTCTGCCCCAAGGCGATCGTGCCGCCGCGAAAGGCGTCCAGCGCGGCCCACAGCTTCTCCGCTTGCGCGACGTTCGAATGGAAGTTCCCGAACTGGGCCTCGACGTCGGCTAGCCCGGGGATCTGCGAGGAGTCCGTGGTCACCCCGGTGGCAAGGACCACGGAATCGTAGTCGTAGCGGATGCCGCCGCCCGTGGTGACCACGCGCTCCTTGAGGTTCACGTGCGTCACCGTCTCCTGCACCAGCCGAACGCGCGGGTCGAGGAGACGCCGCTCTTCGCGCAGGGCGTCGGGTTTGGCATGCTTGAATGCCACGTACAGCAGCGCCGGTTGAAAGAGATGCATCGGGGACGCGCTCAGGAGCGTCACGTCGAACCGGCGCTTGTCCAGAGCGTTGGCCACCATCGTGCCGCCGGTGCCCCCGCCGATCACGACCACGCGCGGCATGGCGTCAGCGCCTGACGATCTGCAAGACAACGACGATCCTGTCGCCTTGCTCGTCGATCGAGAGGATAGGGTTTCCGGTCTTGGCCGACCACGCCCGCACGTCGGCCTTGACCCCGGGATCGGTGGCCCAGAGCTCGATCACGTCGCCTGCCTTCGCCCGGCGATAAGCCATGGCCAGGTCCGTGATCGGTCCGGGGCACGAGGAGCCCCGCGAGTCGACGATCGTGTGTGCTACCGTGCTGGTGTCCATTGTCATCCTCAAATGAAGAGCGTCTCGCCGCCTTCGGCCATCTGCAGAAAGGTCGCGGCGCCGACCACGTCGTCGACCAGATCGTTGAAGTCGTCCTTCTTCAGACCCATCACGCCGCTCATCATCGAGCACGCGTAGACTTTGGCTCCCATCTCTTTGGCCTGCCGGAGCATCGCGTCCCACGAGGCCACGTGATTCGCTTCCAGCCCCTTGGCGAGGGCCGGAGCCATCTCGGCGAACTCCGCGGGGAAGGGCAGCTCCTGATGCTGCTTGGTGAAACCGCGCAGGGCAAAGCCCGTCACGAAGACGTTCATCTCCATCCCGAGCGCGGCGGCCGCCTGCGACATGACGCCGAGCGGAATGAACTTGTCCGCCGTGCCGCTGAACATGATGATCGAGACCTTGCTGGTCGTGGCGCCCTGCCCCTCACGGACCGGGCGAGTGGTGACTTCGGTGTTCATGGTGGATGCCTCTCCGGCAACTGATGGCGCGCGGAACGTGGCCCCGCGCACGCTTAGCATAGGCCGCGGATGGGAATGCGCGGCGAACGGACGGTGAACCGGATCTTCCCGGGGCCTTCTTCTGACCGCTCATCCGGCTCGCATATAATCTCCTCACGTCCATGGGGGTGATGAGATGGCCGACCGGTTGGCTTCATCGCGAACCGCCGATCGCGGGCGCCCGGCACGGCCTGCCCTCCGACTCTCCGTCAATGGCCGCGCAGTGGAGCTTCCGGAGGGCGAGGGCGAGCGGCCGTTGCTCTGGGTGCTGCGTGACCGGCTCGGGCTGAAGGGCACGAAGTTCGGCTGTGGCCACGGAGGCTGCGGCGCCTGCACGGTGCAGGTCGATGGCGACACGGTCCTCTCGTGCACGACGCCGGCTCGCGAGGTCGCGGAGAAGCGCGTGGTCACCATCGAGGGTCTCGCGGAGAGGCCTGACGATCCCCTCTTGCGCGCCTGGCTCGCCGACCAGGTGCCGCAGTGCGGTTACTGCCAGCCGGGCATGCTGATGGCGGCCGCCGCGCTCCTGGCGCACACTCCGGCGCCCACCGACGCGCAGATCGACGAGGCGCTCGCCGGCGTCCTCTGCCGCTGCGGCACGTATGGGCGCGTGCGCCGCGCCGTCCACCGCGCCGCCGAAGGGCGCTGGAGCGATGCGCCGTTTCCCGCCACGCCGCTACCGCCGGAACCGCCGCCGGGCAGCGGTCACGCCATCGTCTTCAATCCCTGGGTGAGGATCTGGACCGACGGCACGGTTACCGTCGTGATCGGCCACTCCGAGATGGGGCAGGGCATCGCCACCTCTCTGCCCATGCTGGTCGCCGAGGAGCTCGAGGTCCCGCTCCAGCGGATCCGCGTCGAGTTCGCGCCGGCCGACCCCGCCTACGACAACCCGATCCTCGGCATGCAGATCACGGTCGCCAGCACCAGCATCCAGACCAGCTGGCTGCCTCTTCGCCGCGCGGGTGCCGAGGTGCGCGAGCGCCTCATCAGCGCCGCGGCGGCCGCGTGGGGCGTTCCCGCATCTGCGTGCCGCGCCGAGCGCGGCGAGGTCTTCCATCCGCCGAGCGGAAGGCGCATCGGCTACGGCGACCTGGCCGAGCGCGCCGCCGCGCTCGCCGCGCCCCCGAATCCTCAACTCAAGACGCCGGAAGCGTTCCGCATCCTCGGCAGATCCACGCCGCGGATGGAGCTGCCCGCTCACGTCGCCGGGCGCACCATCTTCGGCATCGACGTGACGCTGCCGGGCATGCTGCACGCCACGGTGCTGATGCCCCCCGTCTTCGGCGCGCAGCCCGCGAGCATCGAGAGCGCAAAGGCGCGCGCGATCGCCGGCGTGCGCGACGTCTTCGCCATCGACGGCGCCGTCGCCATCGTCGCCGATCGCATGGATACCGCTCTGCGCGCGCGCGACGAGGTCACCGCCGAGTGGAGCGGCGGCGCTACGCTCGGCCTCTCCAGCACGGAGATCTTCGCCCGTTTCCGCCGAGCGCTGCGGGAGCGCCGGGGCGACCGCCTCCGCGACGGCGGCGACGTCGACCGCGCCTTCTCGGCTGCCGCCGCGATCGTCGAGGCATCCTACGAGACGCCCTATCTGGCCCACGCGGCGATCGAGCCGATGAACTGCACCGCGCGCATCGAGGAGGGTACGTGCGAGGTCTGGGTGCCCACGCAGGGGCAGACGCTCGCGCGGGCCGCCGCGGCCAAGGCCGCCCACCTGCCGTTGGAGGCGGTCCAGGTGCACACCACCTTCCTCGGCGGCGGCTTCGGACGGCGCTCGCGCCCCGACGTCGTGAGCCAAGCCGTGCAGATCGCCAAGCACGTGGGGCGCCCGGTGCAATTGCTCTGGCCGCGCATCGAGGATCTCCGCCACGACGCTTACCGCCCGGCGAGTCTGGCCAACGTACGCGCCGCGCTCGACGCATCGGGGCGCCCGATGGCGTGGGCGCACGCGATCGCCGGCCCTGAGCTGGCCTTCGAGAACATCGCCGTCGCCTACGAGATCCCCAACGTGCGCGTGGAGCGCGTACTCGAAGAGCCCGGCGTCCCCACGGGCTACTGGCGCTCCGTGGGCGGCTCACAGAACGCCTTCGCGGTCGAGAGCTTCGTCGACGAGCTCGCTCACGCGGCCGGCGCCGACCCCGTGGAGTACCGCCTCGGGTTACTCAAGAGCTCGCGCCACCGGGCCGTCCTGGAGCTCGCGGCTAGACGCGCCGGCTGGGGCGGCGCGCTGCGAGAAGGACGCGGGCGCGGCGTCGCCGTCTATTATGCGCACGGCGGCTGGTCGGCGCAGGTTGCCGAGGTCTCCCTTTCATCCGCTGGCGCTATCCGCGTCGACCGCGTCGTCTGCGCCGTCGACTGCGGCTTCCCCATCAACCCCGATACCATCGTCGCGCAGATCGAGGGCTCCGTCGCCTTCGGTCTCACCGCCGCCCTCACGGCCGCCGTCACCATCGAGGACGGTCACGTCCTCCAGCGGAGCTTCCGCGACTATCCGCTGCTCACCATCGCCGAGATGCCGACGGTCGAGGTGAACGTGCTGCCCAGCGCCGAGCCGCCCACCGGCGCCGGAGAGACCGGCGTCCCACCGATCGCCCCCGCGGTCGCCAATGCCGTCTTCGCAGCCACCGGTGTGCGCCTGCGCAGTCTGCCGCTACGGATGCCATGACTCTCCCTGCGTCACGACGACGCCAAGGGTCATGCCGCGGGTTGCGTGAACTCCGTCCATCCGATGCACTCACCTGAGGCGACGGACGCCGCAACCGGCCTCACTGCCGCGCGGGCGCAGGAGCTCCTCCAGCGCTACGGGCGCAACACGATCGCTCTGGAGCGCCCGCATCCGCTGCTCTCGTGGCTGCGTAAGCTCTGGGGTCCCGTGCCATGGCTGCTCGAAGCCGTGGTCGTCTTGACGATCGCCACCCGGCGCGATGCCGACGCGCTAGCCATTGCGTTTCTGCTGCTCTTCAATGCCACGTTGGCGCAGCTCCAGGAGGGGCGAGCCCAACGCGCCGTCGAGCTCTTGCGCAAGGCGATCGTCGTGCAGTCGAAGGTCTTGCGCGATGGCATCTGGCAGACCATGGCTGCCGCCGAACTCGTCCCCGGCGACGTCATTCATCTCGGCCTGGGAGACGTGGTGCCGGCCGATGCCCGCCTCCTACGCGGAAGCGTCGAAGTCGACCAATCGGCCATCACCGGAGAGTCGCTTCCGCGCGATGTCGAGGTCGGTGGAGTCGCCTACGCCAGCTCCCTCGTCAAACGCGGCGACGCTCTCGCGGCCGTCACGGCGACGGGATCGCAGACCACCTACGGCAAGACCGCCGAGCTGGTCCGCGCCGCGAAGGCCACCGGCAGCCTCGAGCGCCTCGTTCTCCGCCTCGTACGCACCCTCACGACGATCACGCTGACCGTCATCGCGGCCGTGGTCGTGCAGGCGGCGCGCCTCCATCTCGCGCCGCTCGACGTCGCGCTCTTTGCGATCATCCTGCTCCTGGCATCGGTTCCCGTGGCCTTCCCGGCGGCATTCACGCTCGCCACGACGCTCGGCTCTCTCGAGCTCGCCCGCCACGGAGTGCTCGTGACTCGCCTGACGTCCATCGAGGATGCCGCCTCGATGGACGTGCTCTTCACCGACAAGACCGGCACCATCACCAAGAACGCGATCGCCGTCGCCGAGGTGGTGCCCTTCGCCCCATATGCCGTGGAGGACGTCTTGGCGCTGGCGGCTGCAGCCTCTGACGCCTCGGGGCAGGATCCGATCGATCTCGCCGTGCTGCACGAGGCACGCGCACGCAAGATCGATACCTCCGCGCTTGCGGCGCACGCCTTCGAGCCCTTTGATCCCGCTACCAAGCGCTCTTCGGCGTCCGTACGCTGGCGCGGCGGCGACGGCGTCGCCTACAAGGGCGCGCCGCCCGTCCTCGAGGCCCTCTGCGCCAATGCTCCGCCCGGGCTCGCGCGCGAGCTCACTCGCCTCGCCTCGGCGGGCTATCGCGTGATCGCCGTCGCCTGCGGTCCCGACGGCGCGGTCGAGCCAGTCGGGATGATCGCACTGGCGGACCCTCCACGCGAAGACGCAGCCGCGCTCGTGCGCACGATCCGCGCCCTGGGCGTACGCATGGCCCTCCTGACGGGGGACGGCATCGAGACCGCCAAGCACGTCGCCCAGACCGTCGGCATCGAAGGATCGGCCTGCGACCACGACGCGATCGTGCGCGACCCCTCGCTGGTGGACCGCTGCGCCGTCTTTGCCTCGATCTTTCCGGACGACAAGCTCTCGATCTTGCGCCACGCCCAGCAAGCCGGCCACGTCGTCGGCATGACCGGCGACGGCGTCAACGATGCCCCCGCGCTCAAACAGGCCAATATCGGCATCGCCGTCTCCACCGCTACCGACGTCGCCAAGGCCTCAGCAAGCGTGATCCTCACCCAGGCGGGGCTGACCAACATCGTTCCCGCCATCGAGGTGAGCCGCCGCATCTTTCAGCGCATGCTCACGTACACGATCGTCAAGATCGTCAAGTTCTTCGAGATCACCTTCGTCCTCGGCCTCGCCTTCTTCCTGACCGGGCGCTTCCTCCTGACGGCGGAGCTGATGGTCGCGCTCCTCCTCTTCAACGACTTCGTGACGCTCTCGATCGCAACCGACCGCGTCTCGTTCTCGCACGGCTTCGATACCTGGCGCGTCGACCGCGTGGTCCGCGCGGCTGTGCTCGTCGCCGTCCTCACCGCGGGAACCGTCCTGGGCATCGTGTGGTACGCGGCACGATACGCCGCCCTCGACCCTGCGCAACTGCAGACGCTCACCTTCTACGCCATCGCCGTCATGGGCCAGCTCTCCCTGCTGGCCGTGCGCGAGCGCGGAGCGGTCTTCGCGCGCGCCCCTTCCGGATGGCTTCTCGCCTCGACCGGCGCCGCCATCGCCGCGGCGGCCCTCATTGCGTTGCGCGGCCTCATCTCGGCGCCGTTGTCCCCGCAGCTCGTGCTGGATGCATCCGCCGCCCTCGCGGCCTGCGCCGGCGCTCTCTTGTTGATCAAGATCCCCATCTTCCGCGGAGCCGAGTTATGAGCGAGCGAGCAGGATCGGGCGCCACCGACGCGAACCGATAATTTGCAGATGGTTTGCAAATTGGTATCCTCCCAGCCGGCGTACACGCTGGCCATCGCCACCCGCCCGCCGCCGGTCTCCGCTCCGCACGAATCGACGCTACCCGTTCTAGCGGAGACCTCTCATGCTATCCATTCGCGCCGTGCGCCATGACGCTGGCTGCCCCGTTGCCACAGTCGAACTGCGCCTCCGTTTCTCGCAGCAGCGATCGTCGTTGTTCGCAAGGTAACGTCCATGATCGATCTCTGGAATCCGCAGGCCCAGACGCTCGAGGGCGCCGGCGCCGTGCTTCTCACCGCCACCATCTTGGGCATGGTCCACGGAGTGACTCCCGACGAGCACACCTGGCCGATCACATTCAGCTATGCCGTCGGCAGCTACAGCACCAAGGGCGGCATGCGCGCGGGACTCCTCTTTTCGCTCGCCTTCACGGTGCAGCGCGCCATCGCCTCCGAGCTGGCGTACTTCGCGCTGGCGCGCATCCTGGAGCAAGAGCGCTGGGAGTACTTCATCTACACGGTCGTCGGCCTCGTCATGGCCGCCTCGGGGTTCTACGTGCTGAGCCGCGGCTCGATTCCGCACCTGTTCCACGTCCATCCCATCGGCGCCGACGCCGCCCGGCCTCCCGAGTCCGAGGCGATGCCCAGACTCTGGGGCTACATGCCGCTGGTCCACGGCTTCATCGCGGGTTGGGGCACGGGGGCGTTCGCCCTCATCGTGTACGCCACGCTCGCGCCGGCGATGCACAGCCCGTGGCTGGCCTTCCTGCCGGGCCTTTTCTTCGGATTGGGCACCATGGTGATGCAGGTACTGCTTGGCGGCGCCCTCGGCGCGTGGATGGCGCGGCGACGCCTGCCGGAGTCCGCGATGAAGCGGCTCGCGCAGATCGTGAGTGGTCAGACCCTCGCGTACGGGGGCATCGCGTTCGCCGTGGCGGGCGCCGTCGGGTTGTTCGACCCCGCTCTCTTCGCGTGGTCCTTCGACACGGGAATCCGCGTGCACAACCTCGCGCATCTGGGCGTCGGCTTCCTCTTGGTGGTGGTGGTCGTCTTCGTGATCGCGGGGCACGCGTTCTACCGCGGCTTGCGCGCGGTCGAGGGCATGCAGCCACGACATCCCGGACTTTGAAATGCGCATCTCCGCGTCGGTTTGCCGTTGCGCGCGGGCATGCGCGGTGTTATAATAGCGCAACCGCATATCGACTACAGTAACCGATAATCGGCTATCTACGAGCCACATCGTCGTACTGTACGCATCCTGTTGGGAGGCACGAGCAGTAGTGAGCATGCGTCATCCGATCGATCGTCGCCGCTTCCTCATCGACGCCGGTGCAACGGCCGTTGCAGCCGGCTTGGTCTCGCCGGCCATGCTCCGGCCGGCCATCGCGCGCGCGGCGGGCGCGGAGATTCCCGTGGGCGTCATGGTTCCCCTGACGGGCGGCGGTTCGCCGTATGGCCCGAACATGCTGAAGGCGGTTCAGCTCACGGCGGACGCGATCAATCGCGCCGGCGGTCCCCTCGGCCGCAAGATCGCGCTCTACACCGGCGACACGCAGACCAAGCCCGACGCCGCGGTCACGCTGGCGCAGAAGCTGATCAGCCTCAACCACGTGATCGCGATCATGGGCACGTGGTCGAGCGCCGTCACCCTGGCGGTCCTTCCCGTGACCACGCAAGCCGGCATCCTGGAGTTGAACACCTCCGGCGCGCCGGACATCACGGCACCGAAATACCGCAAGCTCGTCTTCCGCACCCAGCCGACCGACGAGCCCTACGGCGTGGTGATGGCGCGCTTCGCCAAGCAGAAGGACTATCGCAAGGTCGCCATCATGGCGCTCAACAATCCGTACGCGCTGGCGCTGCGCGACGCGTTCGAGCGGGAGTGGAAGCGCCTGGGCATGCCGGCGCCGACGGCGGCGGTGGTCTACAACCCAAGCCAGTCGTCGTATGCCGGAGAGCTCCAAAAGGCGTTGGAGCAAAAGCCGGACCTGCTCATCATCGCGGGCTACACGCCCGATGCCACCATCATCTCCAAGGAGTGGTACGCGGCGGACGTCAAGACGCACGTCATGGGCCCCGGCTTCGCGTTCAACAGCTCGTTCGTCAAGGCCGTCGGTGAGAACGTGACCAACGGGTTCTATGCCGTGGACGGCGTGCCGCCCGTGGATCAGCCGGGCTACAAGGCCTTCGCCGACGAGTTCAAGGCGGCCACCGGCGCCAGCCTGGCCGAGAGCTTCTGGGCGGCGCAGGCGCACGATCAGATCAACCTCCTGGCGCTGGCCGTGGAGGCGGCGAAGTCAGATAGCCCCGCCGCGATCGCGGCCAAGATGCGCGACGTCGCCGACCCGCCGGGAACGCCGGTCTACGACTTCGCCTCGGGCGCCAAGCTGCTGCGCGCGGGCAAGAAGGTCAACTACCAGGGCGCATCGGGGCCTTGCGACTTCGACGAATCGCACAACATCGTCTCGAACTTCGCCGTCTGGACGCTCGAGGGGATGGGACTCAAGCAAGTCGCGCTCTTCACCGCGAAGGAGCTCGGCACCAGCGCTTCCTAGACGATGCTGACCATCCTTGCGCAACACGCCGTCGACGGTATCGTGCTGGGAGCGATTCTCGCGCTCCCAGCGCTCGGGCTGGCGCTGATCTGGCGGGTGCAGGGCTTTCCGCACCTGGCCCACGGGTCGTTGATGACCGTGGCGGCCTATCTGGCCTGGGCTGCCGCGACGGCGTGGCAGCTGCCGCTCCCGATCGCCATCGCCGTCGGCTTGGCCTCGGCGATGGCCCTCGGCGTGGCCATGCACCTGGCGGTCTACCGGCGCCTCGCCGGCAGGCCGATGCTTAGCCTCTTCATCGCGTCGGTTGGCTTGGAGCTCTTCCTTCGCTATGGCGTCGTCTTCGTTTTCGGGAGCGACTTTCAGACGTTCCCGCTGCCCGCCGAGCGCGGCATGCGGCTCGGACTGGTCGTGGTCCGGCCGCTCGACCTGCTGCTTGCCATCGTCGCGCTTGCGGCCCTCGCGGGCGTGTGGTGGATGTTCCGCGGAACGCAGGTCGGCCGGCGCATGCGCGCCATCGCGGACAACGCGAGCCTTGCTCGCGTCTGCGGCATCAGCCCGAACCAGGTGCTGATCGCCATGTGGCTCCTGGTCTCGCTGTTGGCGGGTGCCTCCGGGATCCTGCTGGGCATCCGCGACGTGATCTCGCCGACGCTCGGGTGGGACGTGCTGCTGCTGGCGTTCGCCGCGGCGATCCTAGGCGGCATCACCAATCCGTTCGGCGCGGCGATCGGCGCGTTCTTGATGGGCCTGGTGAGTCAGATCGGCATCATCTGGCTGCCCGGCAGCTACGAGGAGGGGATCGCGTTCGGGCTGATCGCCATCGTCCTCATGCTGCGCCCCCGCGGCCTCTTCGGCGAGTCGGTGCGCGCGTGAGCTATCTCTACACGGTCGTGGCGTTCGCCTCCATCTACGCCATGCTGGCCATCGGCCTCAATCTCCAGATGGGCTTGACGGGCATCGTGAACTTCGGATACGTGGCGTTCGTGGCGATCGGCGCCTACACCAGCGCGATCCTCACGGTGGGTCACGGCTGGCCGCTGGTCCCCGCCTGGATCGCCGCGATCGCGCTTGCCTGCGCCGTGAGCTATCCGCTCGGCCTGCTGACCATCCGCCTCGGCGGCGACTACTTGGCCGTGGTGACGCTGGGCTTCTCCGAGCTCGTCGCGCTCTTCATCCTGAACGAGCGTTGGCTGACCCGCGGCGCGATCGGCATCGTGGGCATCCGCAAGCCCTTTGCCGCCTTTGGGCCCGCGGCGTCGACGGAGCTCTCCCTGCTGCTCATCATCGCCCTCACCGCGCTCACCACGCTGCTGGCTTGGCGCATCGCCAAATCGCCCTTGGGGCGGCTGCTGCGCGCCATCCAGGCGAACGAGGCGGCGGTGCAGGCGCTCGGCAAGAACACGGTGAGCTACAAGGTGCTGATCTTCGTGATCGGCTCCGGGATCGCCGGCCTGGCCGGAGCCCTCTACGCGCATTGGATCCAGTACATCTCGCCGGAGCAGTTCTCGCCCGACGTGACCTTCAACACCTTCATCGCCCTGATCCTCGGCGGTGCGGGAAGCCTCCTCGGACCGATCGTGGGAGCGGCGGTGCTGATGCTCTTCCTCCAGGGGTCGGTGGTGCTGCCGGACTACGTGCACTTCTTGAATGCCGATCAGATGGCCGCCTTGCGGTTCATGATCATCGGCCTGGTGCTCGTCCTGCTCATCACCTTCCGTCCCAACGGCATCATGGGGCGCCTCCCGGAGCGCGCCGCGCGCAAGGACGAGGTGACGCCGTGAGCGCCGGCTCGTTGCTGACGGCGGAGTCGATCGAGAAGAGCTACGTCGGCAGCCGTGTGCTCAAGGGCGTCTCGATCGAGCTCCAGCCGGGACGGATCACGGCGCTGATCGGCCCCAACGGCGCCGGCAAGACGACGCTCTTCGACGTCATCACCGGCTTCGTGCGGGCGGACGCCGGGCGGATCGTCTACCAAGGGCGCGAGATCACCTCATTGGCCGCCTACCGCCGCGCGCGCCTCGGCATCGTGAAGACGTTCCAGATCCCCCACGAGTTCGGCGAGCTCACCGTCGAGGAGAACATCCTGGTCGCGGCCGCGGGCCAGGTGGGAGAGCGCTTCCCGAGCGCGCTCTGGGCCATGGGCGCCATCCGCCGCCAGGAGGCGGCGAACCGCGAGCGAGCGGGGGAGCTGATGGAGTTCCTCGGCCTGCACGCCAACCGCGCCATGCGTTCCGAGATGCTCCCGGCCGGCGACAAGAAACTGCTCGAGCTCGCGCGCGCGCTCATGGCCGATCCGACGCTTTTGATGTTGGACGAGCCGCTGGCGGGCGTCCCCGCGGGGGTCGGGTCGCGCATCATGGAGCACCTGACTCAATTGCGCGACCGCGGCATGACGCTGCTGGTCGTGGAGCACAACCTCGAGGCGGTGATGCGCATCGCCGACTGGGTCTACGTGCTGGTGGACGGAGAGCTCTTGGCCGCGGGGTCTCCTGCGCAGGTGCAGGCGGACGAGCGCGTGCAGAGAGCGTACTTGGGGGCGTAGCGCGGAGATGGCACTCTTCGAGATCGCTGGGCTCGAGTCGGGATACGGCGGCCAGCACATCGTCAAGGGCGTGACCCTGAACGTCGGCCGCGGCGAGGTGGTGGCGTTGATCGGCCCCAACGGCGCGGGCAAGTCCACCCTGCTGACCACGGTCGTCGGACTGCTGAAGCCGCGGGCCGGCACCGTCACGCTCAACGGGCGCGACATCACCGGCATCGACCCGGAGCGCACGCTTGCTGCTGGGCTGGCCTACGTCCCGCAAGTCGGCAACATCTTTCCCTCGCTCTCGGTGCTGGAGACCTTGCGCGTCTGCTATCGTCGCGAGAGCTTCTCCTCGGCCCTCCGCGAGATGTTAGAGCTCTTTCCGCGGCTGGAGACGCGGCTCCATGCGCGGGCGGGTCTGCTCTCGGGCGGCGAGCGCCAGATGCTGGCGATCGCGCGAGCGCTGATCAACCGGCCCTTCGATCTGATCGCGATGGACGAGCCCTCCGCGGCGCTCTCCGTGGACAATCTCAAGGCGATCTTCGAGCGCATCGACTGGATCCGCCGTGCCGGCATCTCGGTGCTGCTGGTGGAGCAGAATGCCGTCCAGGCTCTGCGGATCTGCGACCGGGCGTACGTGATGGAAGGCGGGCGCATCGTCCTGGAAGGCACCGGCGCCGAGCTCTTGAGCTCCAGCGCGGTGCGCGAGCACTACCTGGGCATCCGTTGATGACGGACGCCTACGCGCTCTGCGCCGCCATCCGCGACGAACTGGCCGCGAGAACGGGCCGCGGCGGCGAGATCGTCTTCGGGCCGGCCTTGGAGACCTCCGACATCCCGCAGGCCCGGCATCTGCGCGCTCGCGGCGCGCATTTCCTGTGGGTGGCGCTCCCGCTGCGCGGGGTGCCCTTCTGGGAGGCCCATGTGGGCGTCGTGGTCGACCCCGTGACGCTGAGGGCACGGAGCGGCATCCACCGCGCGGCCTCCTCGGAGATCGGGAGGCGACTCTTCGCCGCGCTCGAGCCGGAGCGTGAGGCCTTGGCGCTCGAGACGAGCGATGCCGCGCTCGCCGAGGAGGTCCAGTATCTCGGCTGGGAGCGCGACCTGCCGCACGACGCCGCGATCGCGGCGCTCTGCGAGCAGGCGGAATCGGTGCTGACGTGGGCCGAGACGGCGAGCGCCGCCTTACGGCCACAAGAAAGGAACGACCGGAGTTGAGGACAGGATACCGAGCCGCGCGCGTGTTCGACGGTGTGGCCGCGCAGCCGCTGGCGGACGGCATGGTCGTCGTCGAGGACGAGCGCATCGTCGCAGTCGCGCGCGTGGCCGACGGCGTGAGCGTAGACCGTACCGTGGACCTGGGCGACGCGACGCTGCTTCCCGGCTTGATCGACGCGCACGTCCACCTGGTGTGGAGCGCGTGCGGCATGCCGCACGAGGTGGTGGCAAGCGAGGGGGCGCACATGACGGTTCTGCGCGCCGCGCGGAACGCGCGCCTGCACCTCGAAGCCGGCGTCACCACCATCCGCGACGTCGGATCGACGGACGGCATCGCGTTGGACATCGCCCAGGCGATCGACCTGGGAGTCGTCCCGGGGCCGCGCGTGGTGGCCGCGGGCCGCGCCATCGCGATGACGGGGGGGCACGCTCACTACCTGGGGCGTGAGGCCGACGGCTGCGACGCCGTGCGCCATGCCGTGCGCAGCGAGATCAAGGCCGGCGCGCGCTGCATCAAGCTCATGGCCTCCGGCGGCGTCTACGGCCACGCCGAGGAGATCGGGAATCCCCAGCTCACCGTGCCGGAGATGGCCGTCGCCATCGAAGAGGCGCACAACGCCGGCAAGCGCGCGACGGCGCACGCGTACACGCCGCGTGCCATGGCCAACGCGCTCGACGCGGGCGTCGACTCCATCGAGCACGGGAGTTTCCTGACCCCTGAAGTGGCCGAGCGCATGCGCGCCCGCGGCTGCTATCTCGTACCGACGCTCTCCGTCTACCAGGCGATGCACGACGGGGCGGCGAGCTTCGATGCTCCGGAGTACCTGCGGCGCAAGACGATTCAGGTCATGGAGGCCAGCCGGGCGGCCTTCCGATTGGCGCGCGAGATGGGCGTGCCGCTGGCCGCGGGCACCGATTGCGGCTCTCCGGGGCATCCGCACGGTACCATCGCCAACGAGTTGGCGCTGATGGTCGCGTGCGGCGCCAGCCCCGTGCAGGCGTTGGGTTACGCCACCGCGGCGGCGGCGGCGCTCTTGGGCCTGGAACGCGAGATCGGGACGCTCGAGCCGGAGAAGCGCGCCGACCTGGTGGCCGTGGCCGGGAACCCGCTTGACGACATCAACGCCGTCCGCGGCGTGAAGCTGGTGGTGCGCGACGGCCGCGAGATCTTCCCGACGTGGCAGACCAAGGAGGCGAACCGATGAGCGTGCTCTTCCGCGATGCGTTGCTCTGGGACGGGCTGGCGCCGGAGCCGCGTCCCCACATGGACGTCCTGGTCGACGACGGAACGGTGACCGAGGTGCGGAGCTCCTCCCAGGCGCGGGGCGTCAGCGATGAGCACGTGGTGGATCTCGGCGGAGCGTGCCTGATGCCCGGCCTCATCGACATGCACGTGCACGTGATGTGGAGTGGCTCGCCGGACCCCGTCTCCGTGGTCGACTCCGAGGGCGAGCAGCTCACGGGTCTCCGCGCCGTGGCCAACGCGCAGGCGCAGCTGCGTAGCGGCGTGACCACGGTGCGCGACCTCGGCAGCAACTGGGATCTGGCCATCTCCGTCTCGCGCGCCGTCTCGCGCGGATACATCGAGGGCCCGCGCGTGGTCGCCGCCGGGCGCACCATCATCATGACGGGCGGCCACGACCCATTCTGGGGCATCGCCGCCGACGGACCCGACGCCGTCTTGCGCGCCGTGCGAACGCAGATCTACGCGGGAGCCGGCATCATCAAGGTCGCCGCGACCGGCGGCGTCTACGGGCGCCCGGAAGGCGAGGAGATCGGTCAAAGCGAGCTGAGCTACGAGGAGCTCGCCGTCGCCGCCGGCGAGGCGCATCGCTTCGGGCTCAAGGTCGCCTCGCACGCGCTGGGCTCGCGCGGCATCGCCGATTCCGTCCGCGCCGGCGTCGACACCATCGAGCACGGGATCTTTCTCACGGAGGAGATCGTCGCCGAGATGAAGCGCCGCGGCACGGCGCTCACGCCGACGCTCCACATCTACCGCACGATCGCCGACGGCGAGGGCGCGGGCATCCCCGCGTACGCCGTCGAGAAGGCCCGAAAAGCGGTGCGCGCGCACCGCGAGGGCTTCCATATGGCCATGGAGGCAGGCGTTCCGATCGTCGCGGGGACCGACGCCGGATCGTGCAACACGCCGCATCCCTCGCTCATCCAGGAGCTCCGCTGCCTGCGCGACTACGGCATGCCGACCGACGCCGTGCTGCGCGCCGCGACGAGCGCCGCCGCGGCCGTTCTGGGCAAAGCGGACGCATTTGGAACGGTGGAGCCCGGCAAGGCCGCCGATCTGCTGGTGGTGGACGGGAATCCGATCGACCGTCTCGACGACCTGCTGCGGGTCCGTTACGTCATGCGGGCGGGGCGCCTGGTCTCCGCTCCGGCGGTCATGAGCCGGTGACCGTAGAGCGCGTAGGTGACGGCGCGCTCGCTGATGCGTGCCGCCGCCTCGCGCACCAGCGCACCGATGCGCTCGATGTCGTGCTTGTCCTCGGGAAGATCGAGGAAGCTCAGGCTGATGCCTCCGATCGGCCGCCCCTCCGGGCCGACGACGCCCGCCCCGATCGCGGAGATGCCGACGACGCTCTCACCGCGCGTCATGACCCACCCCTTGCGCTTGGCCTCGGCCAAGTCTTCGTCGAGCTCCTGCCGCGTGGCGATGGAGCGCTCCGTGCGGCCGGCGATCTTTCCCTTGCCCAGCACGCGATCGAGCTCGGCGGCCGAGAGATGGACCAGCACCGCCTTGCCCACAGCCGTCGTGGCGATCGGCAGGCGATCGCCCGCGGTCCAGGTGACGCGCACGGGGCGGCTACCCTCGTGGTGTGAGACGATGACGGCCTCGCCGCCGTCCATCACGCCGAAGTACGCGGTGAACCCCGTCTCGTCGACGAGGCGGGCCAGCGTCTCGGAGATGACGCCGAAGAGCGGATTGCTCTTGACATACAGGCTGCCGATCTCGAATGCCCCAAGGCCCACGCGATAGCGCGCATCGCGCTCGCTGCGTTCCAGATAGCCCGCCGACACCAGGGTACCGAGCAGCCGCATCACGATCGTGCGCGTGAGCCCGACGCGCCGCGCGATCTCGGCAGCGGTGAGCTCGTGCTCCGTCTCGCTGAAGCACGCCAACACCCGAAAGGCCCGCTCGACCGTCTGCGATGTCTCCATCTCTTCCTTCCGACACCCGGTGCTTCGCGATGGGGATGGAGCGAACCTAGGAGCCGGTACCGCAGGCTGAGCTCGATGATGCGCGCCATCGGGTTGGATTGCGGCACGTATCCCGCGCGGCCATGGGCCCACGGCAATGCGGGGTGGATGCCGTCGTTCGTGGGGACACCGTTTCCCACCGCATAGGGCTGGGAGAACCCCGCCGCCTCTGGGACGCGGCCGCGTAAAGCGGGTCGCCGCCGGCGTATCCCGGCGGGCCGATCAGATACGGATTGCCAAGCAGCTGCGTGGGGCTGCAGACGCCGAGCAGGTTGGCGACGTCCAGCACCGCCGTCAGCCGCGCGCTCACGGCATCTTCCACGTGCAGCGAGATCAGCGTCGGCGGCGGAGTGCGCAGCGTGTTGGGATCGTTGCCCTCGACGCACCAGCCGGTCCAGGTCCCCAACGACAACTACGTCAACCCCGGCTACAACTACGACTTTCTGCGCGATCCGCCGCGCCCGTACGCCGGATCGAAGATCCAGGTCATCTTGCCGTTGCCGTACGGATACCCCGACTCGTAGGAGATGGAGGGGACGAGGCCGCCGCGCCTGGCCCACAGCTCGACACCGCGCGCACGCAGCTCTTCCGCGTTGGTCGGCACGCCCACGCCGCTCGGGCTCCCGCCCGAGGCCACGGC
>Ga0307374_10001328_pt1 | contig 45763 bp, 40 predicted proteins | sample OX3MG_FD_202532 | JGI IMG/M metagenome (GOLD analysis project Ga0307374, IMG submission 202532) | Soil microbial communities from Risofladan, Vaasa, Finland - OX-3 | ecosystem: Environmental > Terrestrial > Soil > Coastal area > Acid sulfate soil | place: Finland: Risofladan, Vaasa | collected...
CGTCCACCATCGCGGGGCGGGGCGCGGGGACGTCAGCGGGGCAGGCCGGTGCGGGCGAAGAATCCGAGCATGAGGGCGGTGGTGTCGATCTGCCTGGTGGTGGGGCCGAAGGCACCGACCGGCAGCGTGATGGGGGCTCCCGGCCAACTGTGGCCGCCACCGAGCACCGTGTAGGGGACGACCCGGCTCCCGTCCCGCCAGTTCCCCCATGACCGCCGCACCACCATCGGGGTCGGCCGGCTGACCTCCGGCCCGGGCCTGCAGCCGTCCAGCTGCATCGCCCAGCGGGCCATGTTCTGTTCCACCCCGGGCACGTGGAAACCGGGCAGGGATCTCTCGACCCCGCCGGCCCGGCCGCCGGCCCGCTCGTTGTCGGACGGCTCACCGCCCGGGGGTCCTCGTGGTCGTCGAGCCGATGGCGCGACCCGCGGCGGTGGCTACGAGACCAGGCCTGCCGTGGAGATGTTGAGCCCATCGGTGCCCTTGGACCGGTGGACCACCTGGATCTCGCTGAACTCGGCCAGGCCCCATGGCCCGTTCTCCACGCCCACCCCACTCCACTTGAAGCCGCCGAAGGGCTGCTGCGGGGCGAGGGCCAGATGGGTGTTGACCCAGGCGGTGCCGCACTCGAGCCGGCCGGCGACCTCGGCGGCGCGATCGCCGTCCGCGCCCCACACCGAGCCCGACAGCCCGAAGTGGGTGGCGTTGGCCCGCTCGACGACGTCGTCGACGTCCCGATAGGAGATCACCGGCAGGGCCGGCCCGAACTGCTCTTCGTCCACGATGCGGGTCCCATCCGACAGGTCGGCCAGGATGGTCGGCTCGAAGAAGTACCCCGGCCGGTCGATCGCATGCCCTCCGGCCACCGCCCGGGCGCCGCGGGACAGCGCGTCCCCTACCAGTTCCGTCACCCGATCGAACTGGGGGCGGTTGTTGATGGGTCCGAGCTTGGTGTCGGCCTCGGTCCCGTCGCCCACCTTGACCGAGGTGGCGTGGGCCACAAGGCCGTCGACCACCTGGTCGTAGATGGCCTCGGGCACGTAGACCCGCTTGACGGCAGAGCACACCTGGCCGTTGTTGTTGAAGGCGGCGGCGAAGATGCCCTTGCTGACGACGTCCGGGTCGGCATCGTCCAACACGATGGCCGGGTCGTTGCCCCCGAGCTCGAGGGTCACCCGTTTGAGGTCCGGGGCCGCCGACAGGGCCACCAACTTTCCGGTCTCGACGGAGCCGGTGAAGCTGACCTTCCGGGGCACCGGGTGCTCGGTCATCCAGCTGCCCAGGTGGTCGCCGCCGCTGACCACGTTGAGCACGCCGGGGGGCACGGTCTCCCGGAGGATCTCGGCCACCTTCAAGGTGGTCAGGGGGGTGAACGGTGAGGGCTTGAGCACCACTGCGTTGCCGGCCAGCAGGGCCGGCGCGATCTTCCAGAAGGCCAGGGTGAGCGGGAAGTTCCACGGGGTGATGGCGGCCACCACGCCGACCGGGCGGCGCACCACCTCGACCAGGGCCTCGGCGTCGTCCTGGATGACCTGGGGCGGCGTCTCGAGGTTGGCGAAGTACTGGCACCAGATGGCCGCCGCGAAGACCTCGATGTTCGCATCGCCGATCGGCTTGCCCTGCTCGGCGGTGAGGACCGGGGCCAGCTCGCCGGCCGAGGCCATGAGCACGTCGGCCATCCGCAACAGGGTGGCCCGTCGGGCGCTCTCGTCGGAGCGCCAGTCCCGCTGGGCCTTGGCGGCGGCGTCGAAGGCGGCGTCGAGCTGCTGTCGGCTGCACTCCGGGGCCTGGGCGAAGACCTCCCCCGTAGCCGGGTTCACCACGCCGAATGATTCGGCCGCCGGAGCCGTGTCACCCCCGATGGTCATGACGAAGTCGGACATGGGTGATCCCCCTGTGCTCGGTAGTCGGTCCTCTCTGAAGCTAAGACTCGGCCGGCCCGGGTTGTCAAGGAGGCGGTCGGTCCTGGAGGGTTCAGACCCGCACCCGGTCGGCCGGGGCGGGCTCTTCAGGTCGGCCGCCGGCCGGCGGCATCTCGGGATCGACGCCCAGATGGGGGAGGATCCGGTCGAGCCAGGCGGGGAACCACCAGTTAGCCCTGCCGAAGAGGAACATCACCGAAGGGACGATGGCCATACGGATGAGCACGGCGTCGATGGCGATGCCCGCCGCCAGCCCGAGACCGAACTCCTTGATCACCCGCTCGCCACCCAGGATGAAGGATCCGAAGACGAGGATCATGATCAGGGCGGCGGCAGTGATGGTCTTGCCCGTGGCGGCGAGGCCCTTGCGCACCGCGGTCCGGTTGTCGTCGGCCGTCAACCACTCCTCGTGGATCCGGCTGATCAGGAACACCTCGTAGTCCATGGACAGGCCGAAGAGGATGGCGAACAGCATCACCGGCAGGAAGGCCTCGATGGGCCCGGCCCGGTTGACCCCGAAGAGCGAGCCGAGGTGGCCCCACTGGAAGACGGCGACCAGCACCCCGAAGGCGGCCCCGATGGACAGCAGGTTCATGACCGCGGCGGTCAGCGGGATGAGGATGCTCCGGAACACCATCATCAACAAGAGGAACGAGAGCACCACCACCAGACCGATGAACAGGGGCAGCTTGGACGACAGCACCCGGGCGAAGTCGGTGAAGATGGCGGTGTTGCCGCCCACGTACACGCGGACCCCGGTGCCCGAGGTCGCCTCGGGGATGGTCTGGTTGCGGAGGTGGTCGATGAGGTCGGTGGTGGCCGCGTCCTGGGGGGCCGACGTCGGGTAGGCGGTGATCAGCGAGACCGTCTTGCCGTCCTTCGGGGGGAGGGCCAGGGGGGCGACGACCCGGGCCACACCGGGCTGCGCCTTGACGGCAGCGGCCAGGTGGTCGAGGGCCTGGACGTCGGCCTGGCCGTCGTTCACCGTCACCAGCAACAGGGGCCCGTTGAAGCCCGGCCCGAAGCCGGAGGCCAGCAGGTCGTAGGCCTGCCGGGTGGTCGTCCCCACCGGATCGTTCCCCTGGTCCGAGGAGCCGAGCCGGAGCGAGAAGAACGGCAGGGCGATGAGGACCACCGCGACCAGCGCCACCACCGCCGGCAGCACCGGCCGCTCGTCGATGAACGCCGCCCACCTCGGCCAGAACCCCTTGGTGCCGGCTCCCACCACGCGGGGCCCGGTGGTGGCCAACTCCTTCTTCTGGCGCCGGCTGAGCACCCGGGGGCCGATGAATCCGAGGAACGCCGGAAGCAGCGTCAAGGCGGCGATCATGGTGAGGGCCACCCCGATGGCCGCGGCGATGGCCAGGCCGTAGAGGAAGGAGACGCCGAGGGCGAACATCCCGAGCAGCGCGATGCAGACGATGATGCCGGCGAAAAGGACGGCCCGACCGGACGTGTCGACCGCGTTGACGATCGACGACTCGACGTCCCGTCCGGCGATCAGTCCCTGTCGATGCCGGGTCACGATGAACAGGGCGTAGTCGACGCCCACCCCGAGCCCGATCAGCAGGACCAGCTCGGGGGAGAACTGGGGCATCTTCAGCACGTGGCTCAGCAGGCCGATCAAGCCGATGGCCGTGCCCAGCGAGGCCAGGGCCGACAGCAGGGGAAGGGCCATGGCGAACACCGAGCCGAAGACCAGCAGCAGCACGATCCCGGCCAGGATGACCCCGGGCAGCGTGCCCCCGAACGACTGGCGGTTGGCCGCCTCGGCGACCTGGCCGGCCACCGCCACCTGCAGGCCGGGCCCGCTGGCCTTCTGGGCGGCGGCCACGAACTGCTTGGCCACCGCGGTGGAGATGTTCTGCCCCTGGCGGTCGAAGGTGACCGTGGCGAACCCGGTCCTGTTGTCGGCGCTGATCTGGGTGGCGCCGCCGGGCGTATAGGGAGAGATGATGTTGGAGACATGGGGCACCTTGGCCACCTCGTCCAACATGGTGGTGACCGAAGCCTCGACCGCCGGGTCGGTGACCTTGGCCCCGTTGGTGGAGTGGAACACGATCTGCTCCCGGTCACCGGCCTGCTTCGGGGCCGCCGACTGCAGCAGGGAGAGGGCCTGGGTCGACTCGGTGTTGGGCAGCGAGAAGCTGTTCGAGTAGGCGCTGCCGATCGACTGGGAGAGGAACCCGGTGCCGATGAGGGCCGCCAACCACAACAGCAGCACGATCACGCGGTGTCGGACGCACCAGGAGGCAAGCGGCTTCATCTGAGGGGGTCCTCGCAATCAGTAGACGGGCGGCGCCGGTCCGGGGGGGCCGGTCGGGCATCGGTCGGGTCGAAAGACCATTCTCGTTCAAAAGGACGAGCCGGCCGAACCAGGGCACGGACAGGGCACGGATCGGGACGTCGGCCGGGGCTCACCGCCCCCGGCCGGCATCGGCTGTGTTGGCACCCTCGGCCATGATGGGGGGATGGATGGACGAGAACGCCTCGTGGCCCTGGCCGGGGCCTTCAACTTCCGGGACCTCGGCGGCTACCCGGCCGGGGACGGGCGGCGGACCCGGTGGGGGAGGCTGTTCCGCAGCGATACCCTCCACGAGCTCACCGAGGCGGATGTCGGGGTCCTCCGGTCGCTGGGCCTGGCCACCATGGTCGACCTGCGTACCGCCCGTGAGCTCAGCCGGACGGGCCGGGGCCCGTTGGCCTCGGAGCCGATCGCCTATCGCCATCTCTCCGTGATCCAGGAAGGGGAGGGGGAGGCCATCGCCGTCCCGGCACCCCCCGGCGAGGAACTGGGCGAGCGCTACCTCTGGTATCTGGACGGGGGCCGGTCCGCCCTGGCCGACGCCCTCGCGCTGGTGACCGAGCCGGACTCGCTCCCGCTGGTCTTCCACTGCGCGGCGGGCAAGGACCGCACCGGCGTCCTGGCGGCCCTGATCCTGGACATCGTTGGCGTCGCCCCTGAGGTGATCGTGGCCGACTACCTGATCACCGCCGAACGGATGGAGCTGATCCTCGGCCGCTACCGGGACGATCCCGCCTTCGCCTCGAGAATGGCCGAGGTGCCCGCCTACCGGTTCGGCGTGGAGGCGCGGTCGATGGAGCGGTTCCTCGACGGTCTCCACGATGGCTTCGGCGGTGCCAGGGCCTGGGCGGTCGATGCCGGCCTGGCCCCGGGCGCCCTGGATCGGATGGAGGACCTGCTGGTCGAGCCCGTCGATTGACGAAGGGCCTCGCGCCCCGATGGCCTCGCGGGCCTCGGTGGCCGCCTCCGTCGGGCCGTCCGCCTGTGGCACCCAGGGGCACCCCGGCGTACCGCGAGGAGACGCCCGGCGTACAATGGGAGGGTGATCGCTTCGATCTGGGTGCCGGTGATGGCCGCGGCGCTGGTGTTCTTCGCCATGCTCATGGCCGGTGCGTTCGCAGCCGGTTTCCTGGTCTGGCGCTACGGACGCCGCAAGTGGCGGGCCTTCCACTCCCATGGCGTGGTCGTGGCCGCCACCGGGCTCTGGCACGAGACCTCGTCCTTCCGCATGAGGCCTCGCGGTCCGGTGCCGCCCGGGGACCTGCACCGGTGGACGGCGCGTCAGGTCCGCAGGGAGATGTGGCGGTCGGTCGACCACGCCGATGCCGCGGTGCGGGCGGCCTCCGGGGTCGGGGCCCCCACCGCTTCGCTCCCGGCGCTGTGCCACCGCCTGCGGGACGCGGCCATCGGCCTCGATCAGGTGCTCCGGGTGGAGTCGGCCGGGACGGTGCCGGCCGACGTGGCCACCCAGGCCGCCGACGTGATGCGGGCGGCCGCCGACATACGGGGGGCAGCGGTGGCCTCGGCCAGCGACGCCACCGGACAGCGGGTGCGGGACCTCGCCCATGACGCCGACCACGAGATCCAGTGCCTCGACGCCGGGCTGGCCTCGGCCAGGGCGGCGCTGCCCCACCCGCACCCCTGAGGGACGGTCAGCCGGACGGGGGCCGGGGCGGGGAGAGCACGTCCTCGACCGCGCCGGTGAGCACCTCCAGCCCGTCGGCCAACAACGCGTCGTCGATGACCAGCGGCGGGAGCAGGCGGATGACGTTGCCGTAGCTGCCGCAGGACAGGGTCACCACTCCGGCCTGGTGACAGGCCTGGAGTATGCGGCGGGTGGCGTCGGCGTCCGGGTCCCGGGTGCCCGGGTGCACGATCTCCATGGCCATCATCGCGCCGCGTCCGCGCACGTCGCCGACGGCCGGGAGCGACGCGGCCAGGGACAACAACCGGGCGGAGACGGCATCACCGATCCGGCGGGCCCGACCGGCCAGGTCGAGGGCGTGCATGGTGTCGAGGGCACCCAGGGCTGCGGCACAGGCCACCGGGTTCCCGCCGAAGGTGCCGCCGAGCCCGCCGGCATGGACCGCCTCCATCAGATCGGCCCGACCGGTCACCGCCGCCAACGGCATGCCACCGGCCAACGCCTTGGCCGTGGTCACCAGATCCGGGACCACGGCCTCGTGATCGCAGGCGAACCAGTCACCGGTGCGGCAGAGCCCGGTCTGGATCTCGTCGGCCGCCAGCACCACGTCGTTATCCCGGCACCAGGCGGCCAGGGCGGGGAGGAAGCCCGGTGCGGGCACGATGAAGCCACCCTCGCCCTGGATCGGTTCGACGAGCACACAGGCCACGTTGCCAGCGCCGACGTTGCGCTCGACCTGCTCGAGGGCGCGCCCCGCGGCCTCGGCGCCGCTCATCCCCGCGGGATCCCGGTACGGGTACGACACGGGCACCCGGTAGACCTCGGGGGCGAAGGGCCCGAACCGCTCCTTGTAGGGCATGTTCTTGGCGGTGAGGGCCATGGTCAGGTTGGTGCGGCCGTGGTAGGCGTGGTCGAAGACGACCACCGCCTGTCGGCCGGTGGCGTACCGGGCGACCTTGACCGCGTTCTCCACCGCTTCGGCGCCCGAGTTGAACAGCGCGGTCCGCTTGGGCAGGTCCCCGGGTGCGAGCTCGTTGAGGGCTTCGCACACGGCGACGTAGCCCTCGTAGGGGGTGACCATGAAGCAGGTGTGGGCGAAGCGGCCGACCTGGCCGGCAACCGCGTCGACGACGGCCGGGGTGGCGTGGCCCACGCCGACCACCGCGATCCCGGACCCCAGATCGATGAGGGCGTTGTCGTCGACATCGACCAGGATCGCCCCGGACGCCTGCCGGATATAGAGGGGGAGGGTGGAGCTGACCCCGGGAGCCACCGCCGCCGAACGGCGCCGGTGGAGGGCCCGGGAGTTCGGCCCGGGCAGCTCGGTGACCAGCTTCCGCTGCTGTTCGATCGACGACGGCTCCACGGTGCGGAGGGTAGTGGGCCGAACGTGGGCCTGCTACGAGGCGGGCAGCTTGATCACGGCGAACATCGCTCCCCGCCGGATCGGTCAGGACGGCGCAGCGACCGGCTGGGACGGGCTCAGTTGCCGAAATTCCAGCTGTCCCCGTTCTCGTATCGATGGAGGATGTTCTTGGCCATGAGGATCTTGTGCACCTCGTCGGGTCCGTCGGCCAACCGCAGCACCCTCGCCGTCAGGTACATCTGGCCCAGCGGGAGGTCGTTGCTCACCCCGGCGCCTCCCCACACCTGGATGGCCCGGTCGACCACCCGGTGGTACGCAGCGGGGACGAACACCTTGATGGCAGAGATGGCCGTCCGGACGTCGGGGTCGCCGTTGGCCACCTTCTCGGCGGCATTGATGGTCATCAGCCGGGCCGACTGCACGTCCATGTAGCTCTCCGCGATGAAGCCCTGGATGAACTGCTTCTCCTTGAGCAGACCGCCGTGCACCTCGCGGGTCAGGGAGCGCTCGACCATCAGGTCGAAGGCGCGCCACATCTGGCCAACTGAATTCATGCAGTGGTAGACCCGCCCGGCACCGAGGCGGTCCTGGGCGGCCTGGTGACCCTGGCCCACCAGGCCCAAGGTGTTCTCGACAGGGACCCGCACGTTCTCGTACTTGATCTCGCAGTGGTCCGAGGTGGCGTGCCCGAAGATGCCGATGCCCCGGAGGATGTTCACTCCCGGGGTGTCGGTGGGGACGATGATCTGGGTCATCCGACCGGGTGACCCGAGCTCACCGGACGGGTCGTTGGCCCGGCACATGACGATGAAGAAGTCGGCGTCGGTGCCGTTGGAGGTGAACCACTTGTGGCCGTTGATCACCCACTCGTCGCCTTCCCGGACTGCTTCGGTCTGGATCGAGCGTGGATCGGATCCGGCGTGGTCGGGCTCGGTCATGGAGAAGCCCGACTGCATGGTCCCCTCGATGAGGGGGAGCAGCCACTTGCGCTTCTGCTCCTCGGTCCCGTACTTGACCAGGATGGTCGAATTGCCCGAGTTTGGCGCGGCGATGCCGAACAGGGTGGCGGCTCCCACTGCGTAGGCCAGGATCTCGTACATGTAGGCCAACGCCAGAAAATCGAGGCCCATGCCGCCGTACTCCTTGGGCAGGTGTGGTGCCCAGAGCCCGGCCTTGTTGACCCGCGCCTTGATCTCGTCACGGAGCTCGCGACTCTCCTGGCGACCGGCATCCCGCTCCTCGCCCGTCACGCCGGCGTCACGGCGGGATCGCCACAGCACCTGCTCATTGGGGAGTATCTCGTCGTTGATGAAGTCCGCGGTCTTGCGCCGCAGGGCATTGATGTCAGGGTCCAGGCCGGGTATCGGCGTCACGTTGATCGCCATCGGGTCTCCTGTTCGGGCGTCGGGGTGGGGCTGGTGCCCCTTCAATCATGGCCCAGGACTGCGTCGGCGGCTCGGGCCCGGTGCGCCGGGGCGGCCCGGCCGCGGTCTGAAAGCCCGGTGGACGCCCGATGTGTGCTCAACCGGCCCGGACCGTGAGGTCGTAGACGGTCACGCCGTCGACCGTCTTGGCGGTGAAGTGGGTCGCCACCCATGTGGAGATCTCCGACGAGTGGGAGGTGGTCGACCGACCTGGCCCTCCGCCGAAGCCGCCACCACCGCCGAAGCCGCCACCACCGCCGAAGCCGCCACCACCGATGTAGTAGTGGATCTTCCCGGCGGCGACGTACGCCTCGAACTGGGCCAGAGTCGGCGCCGGATCGGTCCCGTTGAAGCCGCCGATGGCCATGACCGGATCGCCGGTGGCCAGTTGGTAACCGGAGGCCGAGTTCGAACCGGTGGTCGCCGCCACCCAGGCGTACCGGGAGCTGTCGGCGCCGAGCAGCGCCGACAGCTGCTTTCCGGGCGTCGAGCCGTTGAGGAGGCCACCGGCCGCGGGGCCACCGGCCCGGCCGGTCCTACCGCCGCCGGGGAATCCTCCTCCGCCCGGGCCGATCCCGCCGCCGGGTCGACTGATCCCGCCGATCCCGCCGCTGGGGAACCCTCCTCCTCGCCCTGCGAAGGCGCCCGGCGGCAGACGGAGCCCGTTGGGCAGCTTGACCCCGTTGGGCAGCGTGAAGCCCGGGGGAAGCGTGAGGCCGTTGCGGGCGAGACCACCGGGCCCGCCGGGCCCGCCGGGCCCGCCGAAGCCCTGACCCCCCTGGACGGCCGGACCGGCCGAAGGGATGGCTCCGCTGTGCGGAGTGGCGGCGGTGGTGAGGGAGTACGCGGCCGGTGCGGCGACGACCGCGGCGATGCCGAAGCCGGCCAGCCCGGCAGCCAGCAGCCCGCGGGCCCGGGGCATCAGGGCGATGCCGAGGACGGCGACCACTCCCACCGCCAGGATCACCCATCGCAGGGCCGGGTACCACTGGGGGCTCCATCCGAGGACGACGAATGCCCAGGCGATGCTGGCGACGATGGCCGCGCCCAGAGCCAGCCTGGCGAAGTACTCGTCGCGTCGTCGCCACAGGGTGGAGGCGGTCATGCCCACCAGCGCGCCGATGGCCGGGGCGAGGACGATCGTGTAGTAGGGGTGGATGATGCCGTGGGCGAAGCTCAGGGTGGCGCCGGTCATCAGGAGCCACCCGCCGAACAGGAGGATGCCGGCCCGGATGCGGTCGGTCCGGGGGGCCCGTCGGGTCAGCCAGAGCACGGCCACCAGCCCGATGAGCGCCCCGGGTATCAACCACGAGACCTGGCCGCCCATCTGGGAGAGGAACAATCGGTCCCATCCGGTCGGACCCCAAATGTTGCCCGCTCCTCCACCGGCTCTGACCCCACCGACACTGCCTGTCTCGTTGCCGGTGAGGCGACCGAACCCGTTGTAGCCAAAGATGAGATTGAGCAGGTTGTTGTCGGTGGAGCCGCCGATGTAGGGACGGTCCGCGGCCGGGGTCAGCTGGACCGCCGCCACCCACCAGCCCCCGGCGACCACGAGGGCGATGGCGGTGTAGACGAGCTGCACGATCCGTCGTCCCAGCTTGGGCGGCCCGGCCAGCAGATAGACCAGGGCCAGCACGGGCATGAGGATGAGAGCCTGGAGCATCTTGGTGATGAATCCGAAGCCGACCAGGGTTCCGGCCAGCACCATCCACCGGGTGCGCCCGCCCTCCACGGCGCGGACGGTGGCGTAGGCCGCGCCGGTCAGCAGCAGGGTCAACAGGGCATCGGGGTTGTTGAACCTGAACATCAAGGTGGCCACCGGGGTGAGCGCCACGACGGTACCGGCCAGCAGCGCCGCCCCGGGGGAGAACCACCGGCGAACGGTGGCAAACAGGATTCCGACGGTGGCCACGCCCTCCAGCGCCTGCGGCACCAGGATGCTCCACGAATTGACCCCGAACAGCCGGGCCGAGAGCTCCATCACCCACAGGGATGCGGGCGGCTTGTCGACCGTGATGAAGTTCGAGGCGTCGGAGGACCCGAAGAAGAACGCCTTCCAGCTCTTGGTTCCGGCCTGGACGGCGGCGGAGTAGAAGCTGTTGGCCCATCCGGACTGCCCGAGGCCCCAGATGTAGAGGAAACCGGTGCCGACCAACAGCGCGAGCAGGGCCGGACGGACCCAGGACGGATCCTGCGGCCGTCCGCGGACCAACCGGACCAGTCGACCGCCAGGGACCGCGGGTGCCGGAGGGCCGTCGGTGGACGGTTCGCCGGCGCCCCCGGCGCGCCCGATGGCCTCAGGGGCCCATCCCTGCGGCGCCGGGCCCGGGGAGAGCGGATCGGAGACGATCGGAGCCGCGGTGTCCGGGAGGGCGGCGCCGGGGGCCACGGTCACGGCCACCGGCCGGAAGGCCGGGTCGGAGTCGTCGGTCAGTCGGACGTCGGTCATGATGACTCCCTCATCTCGTCGAGCTGGTAGTAGCCGTCGGTTGTCGCCGCAGCTCCGGTGGTCGCCAGGTGGGACCCAAACGCAGGACGGAAGACCCAGGTGCGGAGAATTCCAAACCTGACCACCGCCGCGGCCACGTTGGCGAGGGCCACGGCGCACACCTGGGGGACCAGCGAGGTCAGGCCCGTGGCCCGGGTGGCCGCCAAGGCGGCAGTGGTGAAGGCCAGGCTGACGGCGAGCAAGGCGGCGGCCGTGCCCGATCGTTGCCATCGACCCAGACCGTGGCGGGCGGTACCGGCCATGCCGCGGTGGGTCGCGGTGTTGCCCAGGCTGCAGATGCCGATGGCCACGGCGTTGGCCACGAAGACGCCCAGGGCGGGCGCCAGGGCCGCGAACAGCACCACATAGGCCACCGTGCTGGTGGCGCCGACACCGGCGAACCGCACCAGGTCATCGGCGAAGACCCGGTGCTCCCGGCTGTCGCCGGCGGCGGGGCCGGTTCGGGTATGCGGACGGGGCGCCGGGGGAACCGGGTTCGTCCGGCGCACCACGCGCCCTCTCGCCCTCCGACCGAGCATGCGCACCACGCCGCGCAGGTCCATCAGCGCCGTGCGGAGCACCTCGACCCTCGAATCGGTGTCGTCCACCCAGTCGACCGGTACCTCGTGGATGCGGAGCCCGAGCCGCTGGGCGGTGACCAAGAGCTCGGTGTCGAAGAACCATTCGTCGTCCTCGACCAGCGGGAGCAGCTCGGCGGCCGCCTCGCGGCGCATCGCCTTGAACCCGCACTGGGCGTCGGTGCAGGCGCTGGCGAGGACCGATCGGACCAAAAGGTTGTAGCTGCGGGAGATGATCTCCCTCTTCGCTCCTCTCACCACGTGGGCGCCCGGGGCCAGCCGGGTTCCGATGGACAGGTCGCTGTGGCCTGATACCAGCGGGGCGACGAGCGGAAACAAGGCATCGAGTCCGGTGGCCAGGTCGACGTCCATGTACGACACGACCGGGGCGGTGGCGCCGGTCCAGGCCGCCCGGAGGGCCCGTCCCCGACCCTTGCGGTCCAGGTGGATGGTCCGGACACCGGGAAGGGTGGACGCCAACTCATCGGCGATCCGCCCGGTGCCGTCGGTGCTGGCGTTGTCGGCGATGGTCACGGTGGTGAGGAGGGGGAAGCTCGAGTCGAGGTACGAGCGCAGGACGGTGACACTGGCGGCCAGCTGTTCGGCCTCGTTGTAGACGGGAATCACGATCTCCAGCTCCGGTGCGGTCGGAGTCGACTCGTGGTCGATGCGCGCGAACTCGATGACGCTCATGGCACTGACTGTGGCCGACGGGCATCGGCCCAAAGTGGGAAGAACCTGTGAGCGGGATGGGAATCAGGGCCCGATGGGCGTGCCGCCCGCCGGAGGGGACGGTGACGCCGGCTCACCGGGTCACGCCTCCCCGCCTGGCTCCTCCGACGCTCCTTCGTCGGGCCCTGGATCGGCCGGGGGCGGGACGGCGGGGAGATGGACGGTGAAGGTAGTGCCCGCCCCGCCTTCGGCCGACACGCTGCCGCCGTGATTGGCCACGATGGCGCTGACGATGGACAGGCCGAGCCCGGCCCCACCGTGCCTCCGCGACCGGCTCGGGTCGGACCGGTAGAACCGCTCGAAGATGTGGGCCGCCTCGTCCGGCTCCATGCCCGGCCCGTCGTCGGCCACGGTGATGACCGCACCGCCCTCCTCCTTGGCCACGGTGACCCGAGCCGGCGTCCCCGCCGGCGTGTGGGCCCGCACGTTTCCGAGCAGGTTGTCGATGACCTGTCGCAGGCTGGTGGCGTCGCCCATGATCTCGATCGGCTCGGACGCCTCGAAGGTCAGGGGCCACGCGGGGCCCACGGTGGAAGCGGTCTGGACCGCCTCGGCGCACAGCGCCACCAGGTCCACGGATCGCCGGTCCATGGGTCGCCCCTCGTCCAGCCGCGCCAACAACAACAGATCGGCGACCAGGTGTTCCATCCGGTCCGTCTCGGTCCGGATGCCCGCCATCAACCGTCCGAGGTCCTCTTTCTGCTCGGAGGCGCCTCGCCCGAACAGCTCGGCGTAGGCGGAGACGGCGGCGATGGGGGTGCGCAGTTCGTGCGACGCGTCGGCCACGAACCGCCGCAGCCGCTCCTCGGACGCGCGCAGGCGGCGTTCCGATGCCAGCCTGGCGCCGAAGGCGGCCTCGATACGGGACAGCATCACGTTGAGGGTCTTGGCCAGCCGGCCCACTTCCGTCGAGTCGTTCTCACCGGGGACCCGCTCGGTGAGATTGCCGGCGGCGATGGACTCGGCCGACCGCTCCATGTCACGCAGGGGGCGGAGCCCCACCCGCACCAGCCAGAAGCCGCCGATGAGGGCCAGGATCACCGCTGCGCCGGTGACTGCCAGCTCGATGAGGAGCAGCCGGTGGAGGGTCTCTTCGGTGTTCTGCAACGGTTCGGCCACGATGAGCACGTTCCCGTCCACCAGCGCGGAAGCCCGTACCCGGAACGACGGTCCGTCCGGCTGTGTCGAGGGTGCCACGAAGTTCACGGCAACGTCGTTTCCTCCCGAGGTCGGCGTCGGGAGGCCGGGGATCGGAGTGGGGATCTTCGGCGTGTAGGCGATGTTGTCCTCATAGGCCGGACACACCTGCCCGTTGACCGTCCCACCCGATCGGGTCTGGATCTCGATTGCCAGGACCGGGAAGAGGTTGGGGGGGAGATTGGAGCTCGGCCCGGCGATGGGCGAACCGGGAGCCCCGGACCCGCCGCCCGGCGCCGGCTGGGCCGACTGGGCCGGCTGGGCCGGCTGGTGGCAGAATTGGGTGATCGGCTCGCCGCGGTCGGCCAGGCGTTCGAAGAACAGATGCTGCTGGTCGAGTTGCTGGTCGACCCGCTGATAGAGGAACGACTGCAGTGATGAGTAGGTGGCCACGTTGGCGATGGCCAGCGCCGCCAGGGCGATGACACCGATGGCGATCAACAGGCGGGTCCGCAGCGACACCGGCTACTCCGTCGACGGCTCGCGGAGGGCGTAGCCGACCAGCCGGACGGTGTGGATGACCGGAGGGCCGACCGCGTCGAGCTTCTTGCGCAGGTAGCTGATGTAGGTCTCGACCACGTTGCCGTCACCGCCGAAGTCGTAGTGCCACACGTGGTCGAGGATCTGGGCCTTGGACAACACATGGCGGGGGTTGAGAAGGAAGAATCGGAGCAGGTTGAATTCGGTGGCGGTCAGGGAGATCGGTTTCCCCGCCCGGGTCACCTCATGGGCGTTCTCGTCCATCTCGATATCGGCGAATCGGAGCATTCCTGTGTCCTCAGGCTCGCTCCCGGCGCGGCGGAGGATGGCGTGCACCCGGGCCACGATCTCGGCCAGCGCGAACGGTTTGGTCACGTAGTCGTCGGCCCCCACGGTCAGCCCGGCCACCTTGTCCTCGGTGCCATCGCGGGCGGTGAGGAACAGGATCGGGACCCGGATTCCGTCGGCCCGCAACCGACGGGTGACTTCGAGGCCGTCCAGATCGGGAAGCATGACGTCGAGGACGATGAGGTCGGGAGGGCTCTTCTGGGCGGAGGCCAGGGCCAGGCGCCCGCTCACCGCTTCGTCCACCTCGAACCCCTCATAGCGGAGCGAGGTGGCGACGGCGTCGACGATGGATGGCTCATCGTCGACCACCAGTATCCGCTGGCTGCGGGTCGGTTCCACTCCACTCCTCCCTTCTGTCCGGGCGCGGTACGGCGATGACCTGCGGTCCGGCTGTGGATCACCACCAGCATCGCACCCCGCCTTGGACCCGAGGTGTGAGCGGCCTGTGAGTCGGCTGTGACGGCGGTCCCGGTCCAGACGGTCGATTCACAGGCTGTCCACAGTCGGGACTGACCCGACTCTTGAGACGCCGCAGTCCAATGGTCGGCACCGGGGCGCAGTCCGACCTCGAACAAGGTCGACACCGACCGAATCCCCACCGAAAGGCCACGCCATGGAACGACAGCCCGGTCCGGACCAGCCCACAGCCCAACTGGGCGCTCGGGCGCGCGACCGGGCCCTTGCGCGGGTCCGCCGGACCACCGTCGCGGTGGGCATCGCCGCCGCGATCGGCGCCGCCGGCCTCGGCGCCGCCGTCGCCTCGGAGACCTCGGCCCATTCGACAACGGTCAGCGGACAGACTGCGGGCTCGGCGGCATCAGGGGCCGTTGGCGCCACGTCCACGCCGACGACCTCGGCGAAGAGCAATTCCGGGTCATCGTACCCGGGCTCGTCGGCCACCGCTCAGGCCACCCCCGCGCCGACGACCAAGACGCCGGTCACGGTTTCGGGTCAGTCGTGAACCTCGCCCTGCTGGACGGAGAGCCGCCGATCGGTGGCGACGAACCGTCGGTGGCGACGCGCTCGATGCGGGCCATCGGCACGAGTGCGACGGTCGCGGTCACCGTTCCGGGGCGGGTGGACGAAGCGCTGACCCTGCTGTCCCACGACCTCCAGGCCATCGATGCCGCCTGCAGCCGGTTCCGTCCCGACTCGGAGATCCGCCGAGTCGAGCAGCGAAGTGGCGGGAGACCCCTCGCGGTCAGCCCGTTGCTGTTCGAGTCGCTGGAGGTGGCGGGCACAGTGGCCATGCAGACGGCCGGCATCGTCGACCCCACGGTTGGAGCCGCGCTCATCGAGCTGGGCTATGACCGGGACTTCGAACAGATCCCGGCCGATTCCTTCTTCGCCTTTCGGCCCCGGCCGGCTCCGGGCTGGTGGCAGGTCGGGCTGGACCCGAACGAGCGCACGGTGTCCATCCCCGTGGGGGTGCACCTCGACCTCGGGGCCACGGCCAAGGCGTTCGTCGCCGACCGGTCGGCCCGGCGCATCGCCGCCGCCCTCCTCTGCGGCGTGCTGGTCAACCTCGGCGGTGACGTGGCCGTGTCCGGCCCGTGCCCCTCCGGGGGATGGGCCATCGGGATCGCCCCGGAGTGCACCGCCCCCCACGAGGCGGTTGACCAGGTGGTGACCGTCTCCGCCGGGGGTCTGGCCACCTCGGGGACCACGGCCCGTTCGTGGGTCCGGAACGGTCGCACCGTCCACCACATCGTCGACCCGTGGACGGGCGAGCCGGCTCCGGCCGTCTGGTCGTCGGTGTCGGTCATGGCGCCGAGTTGCGTGGAGGCCAATGCCTGGAGCACGGCGGCGGTCGTCTGGGGTCGGGATGCCATCGGAAACCTGTCGTCCATCGGGATCCCGGCCCGCCTGGTCAGTGCCCGCGGCGACGTCGTCCAGATCGGTGGATGGCCGCTGGGCGCCGATGACAATGGTGACGGCCGGAGCGCTCCCGACAGGTCGGGGCTGGCGCGGTGATGCTCGCCACCTCGTCCAGCGCCCTGTGGTACACGACGCGTGCCACCGGCACCGTGGCCCTCGTGCTGCTCACGGGCACGATGGTCCTCGGGATCCTGACGGCGGGCCGGGCGAGGACGCGGTCGTGGCCGGCGTTCGCCCAGGCCGACCTGCACAAGCGGGTCTCGCTGTTGGCCATGGTGTTCCTCGCTCTTCACGTGCTCACCGCCGTCCTCGACACCTATGTGAACGTGGGATGGGGTGCCATCCTCGTCCCCTTCTCCTCGCCCTACCGACCCGTGTGGACGGGGCTCGGAACCGTCGGCGTCGATCTCCTGGCGGCGGTGGCCATCTCCAGTGCCCTGCGCCAGCGGATCGGTGCGAGCACCTGGCGGGGCATCCACTGGCTGGCCTACGGGAGCTGGCCCGTGGCCATGGCCCACTCGCTCGGGATGGGCACCGACGCCTCCCGGATGTGGATGGCCGGCCTGGCCGCGGCCTGCTCACTGGCCGTCGTCGGCTCCTTGGCCTGGAGGATGATCGACCACCAGAAGAACCGGGCGCGGGCCTTGGCGGCGGGCGCCCGAACCCGGGCAGTGCCGGCACGCCACGCGGCACCCAAGAGGGCGCCGGTCCTTCGCCGAGCGCCGACCCGTCGGTGGCCGTCCGCACCACCGTCTTGGCCCTCGACCCGACCCACCCCGTCCCGGCGCACGGAAACCGCCATCGAGATCCTCGAGAGGGAGCACTCATGACCGATCTGGCGTTGGCCCCCGCCGAGCGGTTGCTGCCATCGGGACCCGGTGGCAATGCCGGCCCGGGCCTCGACGCGCACCTGGACCGGCACGGAGACCTGCGCATCCCGACCCGGAAGGATCCGGCCTGGAGGGCCGGGATCCTGTGGGCCGTCGCCGCCTCGGGCCTGGTCGGGCGCGGGGGCGCCGGCTTTCCGGCCGTGGCCAAGTGGGACTCGGTCGCCCATCGATCCCGGCGGCCCGTGGTGGTGGTCAATGCCATGGAGGGCGAACCGGCCAGCGCCAAGGACCGTGTGCTCCTCGCCTGCTCGCCGCATCTGGTGCTCGACGGCGCCTACGTGGCGGCGACGGCGGTCGGGGCTTCGGAGATCGTGGTCTGCGTCGCCGACCACAGCCAACCGGCCGCGGCATCGATCGAAGCGGCCATCGCCGAACGGAGGCGGGCGGGGACGGCCGTCGTCCGCGCCTCGGTGCAGCGGCCACCGGGCCGGTACGTGACCGGCGAGGAATCCGCCCTGGCGGGCTGGCTCGAGAGCCGTCGAGCACTGCCCGCCCTGCGGACGGACAAGTCGGTGCCCGTGACCATCGGTCGTCGACCCGCGTTGGTGCACAACGCCGAGACGCTGAGCCAGTTGGCCCTCATCGCCCGACACGGACCGGAGTGGTTCCGAGCCATGGGCACGGCAGAGGCGCCCGGCTCCACCCTGGTGACGGTGACCGGAGCGGTTCGCCAGCCGGGCGTGCTCGAAGTGGAGCTGGGCACCCCGCTCGTCGACATCCTGGCCCGAGCCGGCCTCGACACCGAATTGTCGGCCGTGCTGCTCGGCGGTTACGGCGGCGCCTGGCTCGACCCGTCCCGCCTGTCCACTCCGTACGCCCCGGGTCCGTTGACCGCGGCCGGCGGCACCCAGGGGGTCGGCGTCGTGATCGCGCTGCCGGCCACCTCGTGCGGCGTGGCGGAGACGGCCCGGATCGTCCGGTACATGGCGGGGGAGAGTGCCGGCCAGTGCGGCCCGTGTGTCTTCGGGCTGCCCGCCATCGCCGACGACCTCGAGGAGCTGTGGGCGGGTCGCGCCGTCCGGGGCGTGCTCGAGCGGATCACCACCCGGGCCGCGGCCGTCGACGGCCGGGGGGCGTGCCGTCATCCCGACGGCGCCTCCAGGGTGGTGAGGACCGCGCTGGCTGTCTTCGCGGCCGACGCCGCAGCCCACGCCGAGGGTCGTCCCTGTGGGGGCCACGTCGCACCGACGGTGCTGACCCTCCCGGGTCCCACCGCGGATCGGCGGGTGCGGTGAGCACCTCACGACAGATTGGTGTCCGGGTCCGGGTGGACCCGATTGCCTGTGACGCCTACGGGTACTGTGCCGAGCTCCTCCCCGAGCGGGTCACGCTCGACGAGTGGGGCTACCCGATCGTCGACGGCACCCCGGTCGACCCCCATCTCGTGAGCTTGGCCACCCGGGCCGCAGCCGTATGCCCCCGCAGGGCGGTCCTGCTCGAAACGGTGATGGTGGACCGCTAGCCGGTGCACCGGCCGCCCGGGCTCGAAGGTGCCCCTCGTGGGCCGGCTCTCGCTGCGGCCCGCCCGACCGGCGGTGGGGGGGACCGGAATGGGGCGGCGGGCGACACCGGTGGCCGGGATGCGGGGATCGAACGCGGGCATGGTCTGGTGGGCGCGATCGCCTCACCCGCACACGGTGCCCGGGTGTGGACGGCCGCCGACGGTCAGGTAGGTGGCGACCACCTGTTGCACGCAGGTGTCCGACGCGCCGCTCAGGAGCCAGGTGTGGCCCCAGCCTCGCCAGGTGACCATGCTGGCCTTCGGGAAGATGAGGGCGAGGTGCTCGGTGTTGACGAGGGGCGTGTTGGGGTCGCCGGTGTTGCCGATGAGCAGGATCGGGGGCGTCCCCACCGGATGCAGGTCGCTCACCGGCTGACGGGGGGACGGCCACGACACACATCCGCCCATCGTGTACGTCACCGAGTAGGCCCCGATCAACGGATAGCGGCGGGCCAGCGAGCGGGCCAGGCCACCCGCCGTCGCCGGGTCGGGGTGTTGGGCGGCATCGTTGCAGGTGATCGCCCACAGTGCGTCGACCAGCGGCGCACCGTCGATGTCGGTGTCGAAGAACAGGGCCAGGGCCCGCAGCGGCGCCCCGTTACCGTGGTGGGCGGCCACCAGGGCGGCATAGAACCCTTCGGTGGAGCCGGGCACGCTCAGGGTCAGGAGCGTGGCCGTGTCGAGATCGCCCACCGTGACCAGATAGGGACTGCCGGCCGGCGCCGGGAGGGGATGGTGGCCGAGGGACGAGACGAGTGAGCGGAAGTACGACTGCGGGTCCGGGCCCAGCGGACAGCCCGGCTCCGAGGCGCAGGTGGCCAGCAGATGGTCGAGCGACCGTTCGGCGGCGGGCGCCTCCTCGGTGGCCTGTTGGACCAATGAGGCATTGACGTCCACCGCACCGTCGAGGACCATCGACTGCACGCGCCGGGGGAACAGGTCGGCGTAGACCGCCCCGAGCTCGGTGCCGTAGGACAGGCCGTAGAAGCTGATTGTGGCCAGGCCCAGTCCCTGTCTGATCCTGTCCATATCGCGCGCGGTGTTGACCGTGTCGATGAACGGCGCGTCGGATGCGGCCGGCCGCCGACACCCCTCCGCCATGGCGGTGAACACCGCAGTCCCGGGAAGGGGCTGGCCGGCGGCCGACGGGACCGGCAGCGCACTGGTCGCCGCCGCCGGATCCGTGCCGCACCGCAGGGGGTCGCTCGCCCCGGTTCCCCGGGGGTCGAAGCTGACGATGTCGAAGTGCTGACGGACGGTCGCCGGCAGATTACCGAGGAGGACGGGGAGGATCTGATTGCCGCTCTCGCCCGGTCCACCCGGGTTGAACACCAGGGTCCCCTGCGCGGCAGGGGCGTCCAGAGCAGGGGCCCGGGTCACCGCCAGCGGGATCGATCCACCGAGGGGGTGCCGGTAGTCGATCGGCACCGACACCGTGCCGCACTGCAGCGCGGCCCCAGTCGGGCAGGGGGACCAGACGATCGGGTCCGGCGGGGGAAGGGCCGGTAATGCCGCCTGGGCGACGCCGAGCGTCGGGTGGGAGGCGGCGCTCCCGCCGGCGCCGGTGGCAGAGCCGGTGGCGCTCCCGCAGCCGGCGGCCACCAGCGCGGCAACCACCAGGGCCACCATCGGGGTCCGGCGTGCTCGGCGAGACGGCCGGCAGAGCACCGGTGCGGGCATGGGCCGAGAAGATAGCAGCGCGTGCCCAGGCGGCCCGAGCCAAACGGATGGCGCCGGCGCACGAATCGGCGCCCGGATCGTCGGATCTCCCGTGACGCTCGTCGGTGCGCCTCCATACTCCCTGGTGAAAAGCCCGGGCTCGCCCGACTGCACGTCGGGGACCTCCTGGGAATGATTGCTCCCAGAGCCGCGTTGGAGGAACTGTGCAGCTTCTGACCTTGCCATTGGGTCTGAGGCCCTCGCCGGCGAGGGAGGACGGATCGGCGCGCCTGGCCGCGGCCAAGGCGTTGGCCGTCGCCGGGGTGCTGGCCTACAACTGGTGGGTGGTGGTGCCCTTCGTGCCCCGGCTCATGCCGTCGGTCAACGGGTTCTTCTCTGACCTCGAAGCCAACGGCATGCCGCATGCCGCGCTGATGTCGGATGCCGATCTGTTGGCAGGGGTGCTGATGGGAGCGGCACTGGTGCTCCGCGGTTCGCGCGCCCACGGGGTTGTCCGCAAGGAGTGGAAGTGGTTGGTGGCCTTCGCCGTCGGCGGCGCGGTGGGTGGCCGCTATCCCTATGCCTGCGCCGAGGGCCTGAACGCCACGTGCCGGCGACTCGAGTGGCAGCTGCAGCTCCCCATCCACCACTACGTCCACATGCTCTCGGGTATCACCGAGTTCGCCACCCTCACCGTGGCCGCGGTGATCGCCACGCGGCGGACCCGCGGCGAGGGGACCAGGGAGGCCCGTATCTATTCCACTCTGGTGAAGGTGCTGGCCGTCGGATATCCGCTCCTCGGGCTGGTCTACCTGACCGACCGGCTGGGCACACTGGTTGAGCCCATCTTCTTCCTGACCTTCTCGGCCATGATCCTGACCGAGGTGGCCGAGCCGATGTGGCGGGACCGCGGCGCCCTCACCTGGGCCGAAGGGGTGATGGCCCGCGCCGGGGACGGTGAGGCCACGGGAGACGGGCACGGGACTCTCCACACACCGTCCGGTGGTGGCTCCTCGGGCTGAGAGAAGAGAGCCGGCGGGCAGGTGTTCCGGCCTCCGGCATGGTCGCCCGGTGGAGGCCCGGTCCGGTTACCGGGGAGGAGATCGGGCGTTTTGAGCGGCACGACTCCTGTTGCGCCTAGGGTTGTGGGGTCATCGACCCAATCACGCGGGCCGATGGATGTAGGGCTTCACAATGGATCCCCGCGTTACCGTGCGTGAATTCAAGGAGACACAGTTATGGGTGTAGGTGCAGTCAAGTGGTTCAACGCCGAGAAGGGCTTCGGTTTCATTACGCCTGACGGCGGCGGGGATGACCTCTTCGTTCACCAGTCCGAGATCCAGATGGAAGGCTTCCGCGACCTCGCAGAAGGCCAACGTGTGGAGTTCGAGACGAAGCAGGGCCAAAAGGGCCTGCAGGCGAGCCAGGTTCGCAAGATCTGATTCGGCCTCTGTCGGGTGTCGACCCGGCGCCCTTGTCGGGTATCCCGGCACGGTCGTCGGGGCGGCATCCCGCAGAGCAAGGGGCCCCGGGGTCCGATCCTCTGGTGGTGTGTGTCTCCAGAGTGTGTGTCTCCGGAGTGTGTGTCTCCGGAGTGTGTGTCTCCGAGGGTGTGTGTCTCCGAGGGTGTGGGGCAGGCCGCCCCGCCGTATGATTCTGAACGCGGTTCCGGTTCCGTTCCACGACGTCGATCCGCCACCGTGTGCCGCCTTCCCCTGTTCATCGCCGGCCGCGGTCGGCGGTCCCGACTCTCCTTGGGCTATGACCGGACGGACAGCCACAAGGGGAATGGATGCTGTCCTGTGTGTCCCGCCCGGAGACCGGGTGGTGGGCGGCCCAACCGGCGCCCCGCATCCCGATGTATGCGGATGCCGACGGCGAAGAGCGCCCCGGCCAGTGCCACCAGGAAATGGCGTGAGATGGCGAGGAGCGCCGCCATGACCATGCCGACGATGCCCTGCACCAGGAACAGGGGGCCGATGGTCGGGATCCGGTCGTAGCCGTTCGACCACAGATGGAGGTGGATGGCGGCGGAGACGCCCAGGAGCGCGCTGCCGGCCCAGCACCCGAGGCTGGTCGCCGGGCCGGGTGATGTGATCAGGCTCCGCCAGGTGAGCCGGGCCGACGCCGACCCAACTCCCTTGTCCGGTCCGAGGAGGCCTCTCCGTGCGCCACGGCCATTCTTCGGCACCGGCCCGCGTGCGGGATGTCGGACCGCTCGCCCTACCAGCCGCGGCAGCCGTGTTGATCCGGCGCGCTGAACTGGATCCGCTGGGCCACCATGATCTGCTGGTCCTCGGTGGCCATGGCACCGACCGGGGCGAACTCCGGGCCGCCGTAGGCGATCCAGTTTTCACGGCTGATGCCGAGCCCGCCGCTGAAGCGGGAGCCGGCGTAGGCCCAGTTGCCGCCCTCTTCGCACATGGCCACCCGCTCCCATGCCGCCCGCTGGACCGGCGTGACCGTGTCGACGGGCCCCACCGGCCCCGCCGAGGCCGCCGGATGAGGAGCGGGTGTGGGGGCGGGCGGAGTCGCCGCCGCGGGCGCCCCCAGCGTCGCGTCGAGCGCCGGGTCGAGGTTGAACAACCGACCCGTCGACCCGGGCCCCGACCGGTCGGCGGTGGGACGGTGGTATGCGGCCAGCTGGTGGGCGGGCATGGCCACGGCGATGGCCGTTGATTCCCTCGTCGTGCTGGACGAAGTTCCTGCTGTTCGGGCCGACCGCGTGGTGGCAGTCGGTGTCAGGCTGCTGACGGTGATGAGGGCGACCGGGATGGTCGCCACGAGTGCAATGCGGGTCCGCACGGCACCTCCCTTCGTAGGGCGCGACTGCGCCTTGCTCTGTTCGGTGTTGGCGGGCAACGGCCATTGCATTCATTTCCCCGGACGGCGAGCGGGAAGGCATCGTCCGTCCTGGCGTGGGCGCCGTAGGGTGTGCGGCCGGTTTGGTTACGCCCGGGATTGCGTCGTGGGACACCACTCGTTTCGTCGATGGTCGGGGATCATGGTCCGATGTGCCGGTGGCCTCATCGCCACGATGCCGTGCCGAGCCGGATGCTCGGTGTCGGCGGGCCGCCGCCGGCCGTCGGTGGATTCCGACTCCCGACAGGTTGCCTCGATCAGTCCAGTGGACGACCGACCTTGTACGGCGTTTGCAACAGTATACGCCGCGCATCGAACCTATCGAGCAGCCCCACGTTGATGTGGCCTTTGAGCTGGGAGGACGGGCCGAAAAATCTTTCATCCGTCCTAGTCAGAATTAACAATAGAACGGCCGTGTTCTTACCGACTATTTATCGAATTAGTGGCGAATTCTCCCTTGCCAAATGGAGTGACACCATATGGCGATGGGCCCTATCTCAATCCGCGATCGCACTCCGAGCCCTCCGACCGGTGGCAGCGCGGAAACTGCCGGGGCGTTCCGGTCGTCGTGATCGCCACAACCACCGGGCCGCTAAAGGCTCACTATTTCGCCACGTGCATCTTGAAGCTGACACTTGCAGCGTTCGAGGAGCTATCGGTGACGACGACCGTGACGAGCGAGGATCCTTTCGTGAGCGGGGTACCCGAGACCTCGCCGGTCGCAGAATTGATCGAGACACCGGTGGGCAATCCGTTGGCCGAGAACGCAACAGTGGCGCCCGGCAGCACGTCGTACACCGAGATCGTGAAGTCGACCGCAGTCCCCATCACCGCCGACACCTTCTTGCCGGGGTTGGTGATGATGATCGGTGAGCTGGTATCGACACATCCGCCCTTGCCATGGTTGTCCTGATTGGACCACATGCCCTGCACGGGAAAGCTTCCGGTGGAGAGGGTGAGACTCGTCTCGGCGCCGGGAAGACCGGGATTGAGATAGTCGCACTTGTCCCCTATCTCGTAGCCCTTGGCGTCGGCCCATCCGCTTCTCTGGAATGGATCCGTTAGCGTCTCGTAGTACTCGTGACCCGCCGCTTCTGTCGTCCCGTCCAGGTGGTTTGGATAAGCGATCAGGCCCTCGGTGCAGCCGAAGTTCGTGCTCAGAGCGGCGTCGGGAATGTACGGAAGGTTGGTGTATGGGACGTTCGGCCCCAGCACCGTGCCGAAGTACGTATCGCCCGTGTAGCTGTGGTAGGCGCAGTAGCCGGTCTTCGGGACGGCCCATCCGTCAGGGTCGGTACCCGTGGGGGAAACGACGACATACTGTGCATCGATACTCGAGTCGCCGAAGTGGATGGCGGCGTTTGCCGCCTCCTGTTGGATTTGTAGGCCAGTCGCGCCTGGCGTCGAGGGGCTTGCCGGTGGACCTGTAGGTGGTGTGTAGGACGTATCCTCCCAGACACCCGCCAGGACTCCACTGGTCGGGTACGCCACGTGCGCCGACGAAGAAGGACAAGACGTCGAACCGACGACTATGCCTTGGCAGTACTGTCCGGCGGTCGCGCTCCAGGTCTCGCCGCCAGAGCCGAGCCCGCTGTAGAACGCCTCGAGATACCGGGCCATGCCGTCAGGATCACCAGAGAAGACCTGATAGCCGCCGCTCGTGGTCTGGGTCCCCCATTGGGATCCCCAGAACACGAGATACACCCTCGGCTGTCCTGCCTGGACCGGCCCGCTGCTGTAGAGCATGTCGTGCTTGATGGGCGTGCCGAATGCGAGTCCGGGCGAACTCGTCGCCGCATCTGCGAAGGCGCTCCCTGCCCTGCCACGAATGTGGATAGGCATCGCTCCGAAGCGGTATGGATGACCGGCGGCAGGTGACGACACTCCGACGAAGGATGGGCCCGCAAACGCCTTCCCGGCTGTGGCAACCATCCATGCTGATCCAACGATGAGACACAGGCAGGTCGCACTGACGGCCGAGATCGCCGCGCTACGCACCCCGCATTTCGCCCTTGCCGCAAATCTCATCGTTCCTCCCGCCTCGGCGCTCCATTCCCGCCGCTGGTTTCTAGCAGCCGATTCTGCGTCTTGCCTCATCAAAAGTGAGGAATGTCCCGCCGTCTCGGGTCCGGGGTTCGGAGCACCGCCGGACGACCCACGCAGCGGTTCATAGCGAGCCTCAGCGTCACCCATGCACCTGGTCGGTGGACGTGAGCGTGTGGCCGTGCCGACCGACCCCGCGCCGGAAGGCCCTGGAGCCGGTCTTCTCCTGCTGTCGGGCTCACCTGTGCACCAAAGATCTCGCTGGCACCGAGGTCTCGAAGGCCGCGCAATCGAAGGACACTCGACACCGCCGGTGCCCTCAGCGGCCCGGGAGCAGGGGCCCGAACGAGCGCGACCGCAGGCACCCCGCCCACACGCCGGCGCCGTAGGCCACGTCGTCGGCGATCGAGGCCACCGTCCAGCGCAGGGGGTCGAGCCCGGGACGCCGCCGCCACCAGTCGACGGTCGGGGGGAGGATGACCAACAGGGCGGCGACCGCCGCCCCCCGCCTGCTCCGGACGGCGCCGGCCGCCAGGGCCGGCCCGGCCAGCATGGTGGCGGCATGGCCCACGCCGACCAGCGTCCACCCGGCGCTCTGCGCGCTCCAGCGGAGGGCCAGACGGGCTGGAACGCCTTGGCGACCGACGTTGCGGGCCAGCATGGCGGCATGGCCCAGCACCAGGGCCAGCGCGGCCAGCGGGCGACCGGCCAGGCCGGCGGCCACCACCGCCGTCGGCCACGGGCGCAACCGGACCGGAGCCAGTCGACCCGGGTGACGCGTGGCCAGCGGGCCCGCCGACGTCCCGTACCGGTAGCGGCGGGCGAGCAATGCCGACCAGGACGAGGGCTCGCGGTGCCAGACGACGGCCGACGGCTCGTAGCGGACCCGCCAACCCGCGTCGAGGAGGCGCCACACCAGGTCCACGTCCTCGCCCACCCGGAGTCCGGGTTCGAACCCGCCGGCCAGGGCGGCACGGCGGACCACCAGGGCGGCGGCAGGCACATGGCGCACGGGGCGGTCGGGTCCCACCTCGCTCCGGTCCGGTCCCATGTCGAGGGCGGATCGGGACCCGCTGAAGCGTGACAGCGCGGTGCCGACGGCCGACGGGTCGCCCGGGTCGGGTCGTACCCGGGGCGCCACCGCCCCGAGGCAGGGGTCGTCGAACATCCAGGTCAGTTCCCGCAGCCACCCGTCGGGGACGGTGCAGTCGCTGTCCACGAAGGCGATCAGGTCGGTCCCGACGACGGCCAGGCCGTCATTGCGGGCCGCCCCCGGGCCCCCGTTGACGGTGCGGGCGATCAGGCGGGCGCCGTGGCGGCGGCACACCTCGGCCACCGCGCTCGGATGGTCCGAGGCGTCGTCGACCACCACCACCGGGACCTCGGCGCCCACCGACGCCAGGCATCGGTCGAGCGCCTCGATCCGGTCCCGGACCGGCACGACCAGCGTCACCGAGTCGTCCGCCACCCGGTCGGCGGGGTGCCCGGCCCGGGGATGGGCCATCCCGGCGTCGACCAGGCGCCGGCCCAGGTCGTTCCCGGCCGCCGACACCTGACCCCCCGCCAGGAGCTTCTCCATCTCGCCCACCCCGTCGGGGCTCAGCGTGATGAGCCGGCCCGGATGCCCCCCGACCAGGACGGTCCCGTCCCGGAAGGTTCGGACCGATCGGTCGAGGACCAGCCCGAACCCATCCGGCAGTCCGGTCACAGGGAGAGGCCGCCGTCCACCGGGACCACCACCCCGGTGACCCCGCCGCTGCCCTCGCCGGCCAGCCAGACCAGGGCGGCCGCCACCTCCTCGGGGGTGAGGAGGCGCCTGACGGGTTGCTGATCGGCGAAGGGCCGGGTGTCGCCGAGGCCGTACAGTCGTGCGCTCTGATCGAGGATGGCGGTGGCCGTCGACCCGGGGCTGACGGCGTTGGCGGTGATCCCGGTGCCGGCCAGGTCCACCGCCAGGCCGCGAACCAGTCCGACCACCCCGGCCTTGGCCGCGCCGTACGCGGCCAGTCCGGCCAGCCCCCGGGTGGCTGCGGCCGAGGCCACGGCGAGGAACCGTCCCTGACGCGGCACCGGCCGCCGGAGCAGGGCGGGGATGCCGACACGCGCCGCGTTGACCGGCCCGCCGAGGTCCACGCCCAAGACGGCCGCCACCTGTGCCGCGGGCATCTCCCAGAGGGGAACGCCACCGGCGATGACCCCGGCAACGGCCACCATGGCGTCGAGCCCGCCGAACTCCGCCTCGGCCCTCGCCACCGCCGCGCCCAGCCCCCCGGGGTCGGTGGCGTCGGCGACGTGGGCCACGACCCGGCTCGCACCGGTGCCCGGTGCCCGGTGCCCAGGGGCGGCGGTCAGGGCCGACGCCACCACCTCCTCGAGCTCGTCCCCGGTCCCCATCGGATAGGGGAGACGGGGATCGTCGGAGGCCCGATCCACCGCCACCACCGACCAGCCGGCGTCGGCCAGGCCCCGCACGGTGGCCGCACCGATGCCCCGTGCCGCCCCGGTCACCACTGCTACCCGGACCATCGGCCCACCTCCTCGTTCGGGGCAGGTCGGAGGCGCGCCACCGAGCCCACCAGGTCGTCCACGGCGTCGGCCAGCAGACGACGCCCTTCGTCGGCACTGGCGCCGGCCGGGTCGCCGAGCACCCCGTTGGCGCTGACTGAGCGCACCCCGCCGTGGCCCAGGAGCGGGAGCAGGGTGGCGAGTGGCCGCGGGTCGCCGGCCTCGGCCCATCCCAGATGGACCCGCCCGGGGGCGATGGCCAGCATCAGCGACGTCTCGGTCCGCCCGGCGTGGAGGTCGCCGGGCCACGTCGGCGACCAGGCCGTCACCGGCCGGCCCTCGTGGCGGAGCCGGGCCACCGCCCGGGCCAGCGGGGTCGAGTTTCCCCCGTGGGCCGAGACCACGACGACGTGGGCGAAGTCGGCGCTGGCCGACCGGCCCAGCTCGAGCACCACCAGCTCGGTGGCCTCCTGCCCGATGGAGAGCGTCCCGGCGAACCCCTGGTGCTCCCCGCTGGACCCGTAGGCCACGGGCGGGGCCACCACCAAGCGACGGTCATGCGCGGCGGCCCCGTCGGCCACGGCCGAGGCGATGTCGGTGTCGGTGGTGACCGGCAGGTGGGGGCCGTGCTGCTCCGTCGATCCCAAGGGGATGACGAGGATGCCGTCACCGGACAGCCGTGCGACCTCGGGCCAGCTCGACGCGGCCAGCGTGGTCATCCCCCGCCCGCCGTTCCGACCGGCGGGGGGGAGGCCGGCGGCTCGAGGTAGCCGTGGCGCACCAGGAACCCGATGAGCTCGTCGGCAGCCTCGGTGGGCCCGACGGGTCCGACGACCACGGGTGGGTCGTGGGCGACCAGCGCGCCGGTGAGGGCCAGCAGCCGGGTCCGCGGATCGGCGCTGTCCGGTGCGGGTACCACCCGGGTCCGGGGGGTGAAGGGCCGGGTGGCGCCGATCCGGGTCGACCCCGCTCCCTCCTCCGGGCCGGGCGCGGCCCTCCCGGTGGGCTGGTCCACGGGCACGGCTGTCGCCTCGGCGGCCAGGGCCCCGGCCAACGACGCCCGTCGCAGCCTGGTCCCCGCCGCCTCCACCGAGCAGACCGCGGGCAGGGGAACCCGGAGCCGTTCCCGCCATCCGCCGTCGAGCCGGCGCTCGCCGATCAGCGACCGGCGGTGCCCACCGGTCGCGGGGCGGTGGTCGGACGGGCCCTCGGCCTCGATGGTCACCAGTCCCAGCGCCTGGGCCGCCCCGAGCTGGTGGGCGAGGAAGGCCGGAAGGGCACCGGTGCCCCGGTCGACCGACCGGTCGCCGCACAGGACCAGGTCCGGTGGGCCGAGCCGGGCCAGGGCGTCGGCGATGTCCCGGGCCAGGCCCTCCTCATCTCCGGCCAGTTCGGCGGTGTAGCCGTGCTCGGTTCCCGCCACCTCGTCGGCGATCCGCACCACCGACGCGCCCACCGCCATCACCCCTCTCAGGACCGGCTCGATAGCGGCGGGCCCGGCGGAAATGGCCAGCACCCGGCCCGACCAGGCCTCGGCCATGCGGAGGGCGTATTCGAGGGCGGCGGCGTCGGCGGCCGACAGCCCGACGCCCCACGGGTCCCGGGAGACGACGCCGGTCAACGGATGGACCTCCGGATGCAGATCGGCGATCCGCAGGCAGGCCACCACCAGTGGCCCGTCGGCCGGTGGGGTACCGGTGGCGATCGGGGCGGTGGTCATCCGTGGTGGAAGACGACGCCGTCGCCGCCGTCGGGGTAGGTCCAGGTGATGGCGCCCTCGTTGTTGCACACCATGTAACAGGTGCCGCACTCGAAGCACTCCTCGTAGTTGAAAAGGATGCCGCCGTCCGAGGTCCGGGCGAACAGATCGGCCGGGCAGGCGGTGACGCAGACCTGGGTGGTGCACGAGCGGCACACCTCGGAGTCCACCGTGATGTGGGCGCGGTCCCCGGTCCGGAAGTCGACGGTGGCCATCCGCTCCTCGAAGGAGACGCCTCGCCAGGGCGTGGGAGCGGTGCCCCCGGGCCAATCCGACCGGCTCATCCGAAGATCCTCAGGCCGCGGATGGTGTCGGTGGCCAGCTGGCGCAGGGTCACGCCGTGCCTGGCCGCCGCCGATCGGGTGACCCGCAGGCCCCCCGGCTTGGGAGTGGGGTTGGTGACGGTGAACATCCCCTCGGCCAGATCGCAGATGAGCCCCGGGTAGCGCTGCTGGACCCGGTCGGAGAGCAGCAACCCGGGAGCCTTGCGCAGTCGCTTGTGGTCGGCCAGGACGAACTGTCCCTCGAGGTCGGCCCGGTAGGAACCGAGGCCCCGCGCCGAGCAGTCGCCACCGGTGATGGCCCGGTCGACGGCCCGGCCGGCGGCGAACCCCGAGCCGATGGCGAAGTTGACCCCCTCGAGCCAGAGGCCGGCGGCCAGGGTCATCGCCGCCGCGTCCCCGGCCACCACCATCCCGTCGACGGCCAGGGGGGGCATGGTGTCGTACCCGCCTTCGGGAATGAGATGGGCGGAGTACTCGCGCAGCGATGACCCCCGCAGATAGGGGGCGATGGCCGGGTGGTCCTTCACGTCGGCGATCAGCTCCTCGGGCCGCACCTTGGACTCGGCCAGATGGGGGAGGGAGGCCACCACCCCCACGCTCACCGTGTCGGCGTTGGTGTAGAGGAACCCACCACCGGGGATGCCCCGGGTGCACCCGATCATCTCGATGTCCACGCCTTCGTGGGGTCGCAGACCGAACCGGTCGTCGATGATCTCCCGGGGGAGGTCCAGGACCTCCTTGACGCCCAGGGTGTGGTGGGAGGCCTCGGCCGGCGGGAGCAGCCCGGCCTCCTTGGCGAGGAACGAGTTCACCCCGTCGCAGGCGATGACCACCTTGGCCCGGAGCGCCGCGCCCTCCCGGTCGGTCCGCACGCCGATCACCCGTCCGGCGCCGTCCCGCACCAGGCCGGTGGCGACGGTGGAGGTGAGGAGGCGGGCGCCAGCGGCCGTCGCCTTGGCCGCCATCCAGGTGTCGAACCGCGACCGCTTCGTGGTCATCCCGTTGAAGGGCGGCGCCCCCCAGGCGTCCGACCGGTAGTCGATCGACAGCGCCTGGGACCCGGTCATCATCATGGTCGACCGGCGGACCACCCACCGCTCGACCGGCACCTCCTCCCACCAGTCGGGGACGATCCCGTCGAGGACCCGCCCGTAGACGACCCCGCCGTAGACGTTCTTGGAGCCGGGGAACGGGCCCCGCTCGACCATGACCACGCTCCGGCCGGCGCGGGCCAGGGCCAGGGCGGCGGCCGACCCGGCGGGCCCGGCCCCCACCACCACCGCGTCGAACGCGTCCGGCTCGACCGGGCCCGGGCCCACCGGGCCCACCGGGCCCACCGGGGTCACCATGTCGGGCTCAGACATCGGCGACCTCGGCTCCCGCGTCGGGCGCCGGTCCGTCGGGAACATCCACGCCGAGTCGGCGGGCCAGCTCGACGAGCAGGGCCCGGGCGTCGGCCACCAGCCCGAGGTCGGCCATCGCGGTCATCGGGCACGAGCCGTCGGTGTTCACGCTCACGATGTGGCGGGGACTCCCCACCCCGCCGACGTGCTGTGCGGCCCCCGACACCCCGAAGGCGAGGTACAGATCCGGGTCGATGGTTACCCCGGTGGTCCCGATCTGGCGCTCGTAGCCGGTCCAGCCGGCGTCGGTGGCCACCCGGGTGGCCCCGGCCGATCCGCCCAGGGCGGCAGCCACCGCTCCCAACAGCGCGAACGTCCCCGCGGCCCGGTGGTCGTCGAGGCCGGCGGCCAGGCCGGCGCCGCCGGAGACCACCCGGGAGGCGTCGGACAGGTCCATGGTGTGCAGGTCGGGCTCGACGAGGGCGATGAGCTCGGGGTCGGGACGGGCGGGGGGACCTGTCGAACCGACCTCTCCCGGCTCCGGCAGGGGCCGGACGGAGGGGAGGGTCCGGGGCCGCCCCGGGACGGGGAGACCGGGCGACAGGGTGACCACTGCAGGGCCGTCGATCTCGACCGGCACCAGCACCCGGTCGTCGATCCGCGAGACCAGGGCCCGCACCGAGGGCGAGGACGGCGGCTCCCCGCCCGGGCTCCCGCCGCCTGCGCCGCAGGCGGCGCAGGCCGCCCCGGCCACCAGGGGCCGGCCCAACACGGCCGCCAGGCGCGGCGCCAGGTCCCTGCCGTCGGGCGACGCCGGCATGACCACCAAGGCAAAGTGCCCCACCCGGGGGGCCAGCCATGCGGCCAGCGTGCCGGGTCGCAGGCCCGGGCCGGTCTCGGACCACCACACCTCGCCGGCCCCCACCAGCTCGCCGGCACCCACCTCGGCGCCCGAGCCGACGACGATGGCCCGGCCGCGGGCTTCGTCCACCGCCTGGTGGGCTCCGATCGGCAGCCGCCCGTCCCGGGCCACCACCACGGCGACGGGCCCGACGGACCCGGGTCGGGGCGGCCTCACAGCGACACCGCCACCCGGTGGCCCTCGACCACGGCGGCGTGGGCGCGGCGGGGCGCCAGGCAGTCGCCGACCCGGTGCACGGCGAAGTCCTCGTCCCGGAGCGCCCGCCACAGCTGGTCGTCGGGCTGCTGGTGCACGGCGCACACGACCCAGTCACAGGTCCGCTCCTCATCGGTGGCGGTCGGATGGTGCTGGAGGGTGAGGACGAGACCGCCTCCGTCCTCGGATCCGTCCTCGGGGCCGTTGGCCCGCACCCCCATCGGGACCAGGTCGACGCTCTGTCGGATCGACTTGGCGTGGGCCTTGACATTCCAGGTCTCCATGTCCAGGGTGACGCCCAGGTCCTGTCCGACCACCATGGCGTTGGTCACGATCTCGACCGCACAGCCGCGGTCGGCCAGCAGTTCCGCCGTCGAGGTGGCCTGGTGGAACCCGAGCTCGTCGACCACCACCACCCGTCCCTCGGGGCGGGCCCTCCCCTCCAGCACGTCACGGACGTCGACCACCCGGCGATGGTCCCCGGCCCACCACGGACGGGCGGGTCGGGCACCGGTGGCCACGATCACCGCGTCGGGGTGCTCCGCCCGTACCGCCTCGGGGGTGGCCTCGGTGCCGGTCCGCAGCTCCACCCCCTGGCGACGGGCGGCCACGATGAGGTTGCGGGTGATGTCGAGGAACTCGGCCCGGCTGGGGACGGTGGCGGCCACCTGCACCTGCCCCCCCAGCCGGTCGAGGCGTTCGAACAGCGTCACCCGGTGCCCGTTCTCGGCCGCGGTGACCGCGGCCTGGAGCCCGCCCGGGCCACCCCCGGCCACCACCACCCTCCGGCGCCGGGTGGGGAGGCGAACGGCCGCCGACTCCCGCCCGGTCCGGGGGTTCTCGATGCAACCGAGCCAACGGTTGAGACCCATGCGGCCGACGCACTCCTGGTTGCACGACAGGCAGGTGCGGATGTCGGCGGCGTGACCCGACCGGGCCTTGGCGGCGAAGTCCGGATCGGCGATCTGCCCGCGAACCACCCCGACCAGGTCGCAGAGCCCCTCTCGGAGGGCGCGATCGGCCTGGAGGGGGTCCTTGAACCTCCCCACTCCCACCACCGGGACGCCGACCGCCTCGCGGATGGCGCTCGGGATGAACATGGCGTACCCGGGCGGGACCTGCATGCTCGCCTCGATCATGTAGAGGGTGGCGGTGGCGACGCCGATGGAGGTGTTGATGTAGTCGACCAGCCCGGTGGCCTCCACCAGCCGGGCCACCTCGACCGCATCCTCGATGTCGGTGCCGCCCTCGATCAACTCGTCGCCGCAGATCCGCACCCCGAGGGCGAGGTCGGGCCCGATCGTCCGGCGCACCGCCCCGGCGATCTCGAGCAGCAGGCGGGCCCGGTTGGCCAGGGTGCCCCCGTAGCGGTCGTCACGCTTGTTGGTGGCGGGTGAGAGGAACCCCCGGACGATCGAGGAATGCGAGCACTGCAGCTCGATCCCGTCGAACCCCCCGTCGACGCAGTGGCTGGCCACGGTGGCGTACCCCTCCACGATCTCGATGATCTCGTGGGGCTCGACGGCCTTCGGCACCTCCCGGAACAGGGGATCGGGCACGGGGCTCGGTGCCCACACCGGCAGACGCGAGTACATGCTCGAGGCCTGGCCGCCGTTGTGGTTGATCTGGGCGAAGACCGGGACGTCGTGGGCGTGCACGGCGTCGGTGATCCGTCGGTAGCCGGGGACCACCTCGGGGTTGAAGCCGTGGATGAGCTTCTCGTAGGGCCAGTCGGTCGGATGGGTCGAGTGCTCCTCGGTGATGATCAGTCCGGCCCCACCCGCCGCCCGGGCCGCGTAGTAGGCGGCGTGCTGCTCGGTCGGCATGCCGTCGGCGGCGTAGTTGGTCAGGTGAGCCGAGAAGACGATGCGGTTCCGCACGGTCACCGGTCCGAGCCGGAGCGGCGAGAACAGGTGGCGGTAGCGGGCGCCCGAGCTCATCGTCCCGTCCTCAGCGCGCCGACGCGCCGGCGTCGACGGTGAGCGGCAGCCCCGTCACATACCGGGACTCGGCCGAGGCCAGGTAGACCAGCGCGTCGCTCACGTCCTCGGAGGACACCACGTCCACCGGCAGTGAGTTGAGGAAGATGGACCCGGTGTCCGGGCTGGCCTCGATGCGCTCGGTCAACCCCCCCAGCCCGACGAGCATCGGGGTGTCGACACCGGTGGGGTGGATGGAGTTGACCCGGATGCTGTGGGCGGCCAGTTCGTTGGCCAGCACCCGCATCACTCCCACCATCCCGTGCTTGGACGCCACGTAGGGCGCCAGGAAGGGTTGGCCCTTCAGGCCGGCGGTGGAGCTGATCAGGATGATCGAACCGGCACCGGCCTCCAGCAGGTGGGGGATGGAGGCGACGCAGGTGTTCCAGGCACCGGTCAGATTGGTGCCGATGACCGCGTCCCACACCGGCGGGGTGACCTCGTCCCACCGCTGGATGGTGCAGACGCCGGCGTTGGCCACCACCACGTCCAGCCGGCCCAGCCGCGCCACGCCGTCGGCGACCACCGCATCCAGGGCCGACGGATCCCGCACGTCCGCCCGCCCGGTCACCACCCGGGCGCCGGCCTCCTCCACCAACCGGGCGGTCTCGTCGAGGTCGGCCGGGGTGGCCAGCGGATAGGGGACACCCTCGATGTCGGCGCAGAGATCGACGCCGATGATGTCCGCTCCCTCTCGGGCCAGGCGCACGGCATGGCTCCGACCCTGGCCCCGTGCCGCGCCGGTGATCAGGGCCACGCAGCCGGCCACCCGACCGGGCCGTCCGGAGGCTGGTGGCGTCCCTTCGCTCACCGGGCCGCCCCGGCGCCGGCGGGCACCCGGGGGGTCCGGCCCCCGGCGACGTCCATGGCCTGCCTCCGACCCTCGAGCACCGCCTCCAGCGCGCTGCGGGGCGCCACGCAGTCGCCGGCGCGCCGGGTGCCGGGTCGGGCCAGGTAGAGATCCTCTTCGGGGAGACGGTGTCCGCAGTCCACGACCGTGCCGCACTCCACGGTCCGCTGTTCACCGGTCCAGACGTCCTCGAGCCGGACCCGTCCGCCTTCGATGCCGCGCACCCGTGTCCGCAGCTCGCGCCGGATGCCGGCCCGCTGCAGGCGGGTGTTGGCGTCGGCCAGGTCCCCGGTGAGCGACAGCAGGGACCCGGCCACCTGGTCCTGGGTGACGATGGCCACCGTATGGCCGGAGGCGGCGAGCCATTCGGCCACGCCGATGCCGACCGGGCCCCCGACGGGGTCGTGGACGACGACCGGGCCGTCCCCGAGGACCCCGGGACCGTCGGTCAGCAGGGCCAGGGCGTCCACCACCCGACACGAGCCGTCCACCGGGAAGGCGAACGGTGACCGGTGCGACCCGGTGGCCAACACCACCTCCACACCCGCGGCGCGGGCCACATCGAGGTCGGACGCGGTGGCCTCGACCCCGGTCTCGATGGTCGCTCCCTCCGCCCGGCATTCGGACGTTAACCACTCGACGAGGAGGGCCATGCGCCCGCGGCCGGGACCCACCGCCGCGGCCCGGAGCACCCCGCCCGGCCGGTCGGACCGTTCGACCACCCGCACCCGGTGGCCGCGCGCCGCCAGGACCCGCGCGCACTCCAGGCCGGCCACACCGGCGCCGACGACCAGGACGTCCCGACCGGTTTCATCGGTCCCCTCGGTGCTCGCCTCCACCGTCTCGTGGCCGCTGGCCGGCTGGCCCACGCAGCTCACGATGGGGTTGCGGTTGTCGCGCACCCGACAGGCCTGGTTGCAGAGGATGCACGGCCGGGCCCGGGACCCGTCGCCGCCACGGACCAGGCGGACCAGCCGGGGTTCTGCGATCTGGGCCCTGGTCATCTCCACCAGGTCGCAGGCCCCGTCGTCGAGCGCATCCTGGGCCGTGGCCGGGTCGACCACGCTGCCCTGCAGCACCACCATCGTCCGGCCGTCGGCGGCCCCGCGCATCTGGCGGCACAGGTCGAGGTTGAAGTTGGTCGGGGTGTGGGCATCGGGTCGGTAGGCCGATGCCGAGAAGGGGCCGCCGCGGACGACCACGACCAGATCCACCAAGCCGGCGAAGGCGGCGACCTGGACGGCGGCCTGCTCGGGCGTCACACCGGCCCATGGGGCCAGCTCGTCGCAACAGAGGCGGAGGGCCACGATGCGCTCAGGGCCGACGACAGCCCTCACCGCTTCGAGCACCTCGGTGGTGAGCCGGAGACGGTCCGATCCGTATCCATCCGGCCGCTGGTTGGTGAGGCCGGAGTGGAACTGGCGGAGGAGGGAGAGGTACCCGGCGTCGATCTCCACCCCGTCGAGTCCCGAGCGAACTGCCAGGCCGGCCGCTCCGGCGAAGCCGCCGATCAGGGCCGCGACGTCCTCCCGGTCCATCTCCATTGGCATCTCCCGGTTGATGGCGTCGGCCACCGGTGACGGCGCCCACAGCGCCGACTGGGAGTTGGCGCTCGAGCCCTGCCCCCCGGCGTGGCCCAGCCCGGCGATGGCCAGGCAGCCGTGGGACCGGCACGCATCGGCGACGCTGGCCCAGCCGGGCCCGCACGCCTCGGCCAGGGGGGCCCGCTCGTAGGGCCAGTCCGACGGATGGACCGACGCGGTCTCGGTGACCACGATCCCGGCCCCTCCGGCCGCCCGGGCCCGGTAGTAGGCGACGTGGCGCCCGCTCAGCCGGCGCTGCTCGGCCAGGTTGGTCTCGTGGGGGCCGAACACCACCCGCGAGGGTGCGGTTCGTCCGGCCACCACCACGGGATCGGTCAGGCCGGCCATCGTTCAGCGCGGTCGCGGCCCGAGGGCCGACGCGGCCAGCGGGCTCTCGTCGCAGGCCCGCCCGGGACGGCGGGGGAGCATGGCCACCGCCACCCGGCGGGGCCGGCTCGAATGGTCGGGCGAGGGCCTCGGGAGCGCGGTCTCCCCCCGCGCCGCCGGCGAGTTCCGACCATGGCCGAGGACGCACTCGGGGTCGGGCCCGTCGAGGGGGAGCCCGGTGAAGAACTTCGCCGCCATGCACCCGCCCCGGCAGGCGTCGTAGTGTCCGCACGACGCGCAGGCTCCGGCGCTCTGCGGCCGACGGAGCTCGGTGAACAGCTCCGAGTGGCGCCACACCCGGGCGAATCCGCCGGGCGAGCGCACGTTGCCGGCGAGGAACGCATCGTGGATGGCGAACGGGCAGGCGTACACGTCGCCGACCGGGTCGACCAGGCAGACCACCCGGCCCGCGCCGCAGAGGTTCAACCCCGGGAGCGGCCCGCCGTACCCGGCCAGGTGGAAGAAGGAGTCACCGGTGAGCACGTCCTCACCGTGCTCCACGAGCCAGTCGTAGAGGGCCCGCTGCTGGTCGGGGGTGGGGTGGAGCTCGCCCCAGACGTCGGCGCCCCGCCCGGAGGGCCGGAGGCGGGTGAGGCGGAGCTGGGCGCCGTGGCGGTCGGCGAGCTCGTTCAGGGCGTCGAGTTGGGCGACGTTGTGGCGGGTGACCACCACCGAGAGCTTGAATCCGGAGAAGCCGGCGTCGGCGAGGCGACCCATGGCGACGACCGCGGTGGCAAAGGAGCCGGTTCCGCGCACCGCGTCGTTGACTTCGGCCGAGGCCCCGTCGAGGGAGATCTGCACGTCCACATAGTCGCTGGCCGCCAAGCGGGCGGCCACTCCGGCGGTGATGCGCGACCCGTTCGTCGAGAACTTCACGCCGACGTGGTGTGCGGTGGCGTAGTCCACCAGTTCCCAGAAGTCGGCACGGACGGTGGGCTCCCCCCCGCCGATGTTGACGTAGAAGATCTGCATCCGTTCGAACTCGTCGATCACCGCCTTGCACTCGTCGGTGGTCAGCTCGTTCGGATCGCGGCGCCCGGAGCTGGACAGGCAGTGGACGCAGGCCAGGTTGCAGGCGTAGGTCAGCTCCCAGGTGAGACAGATCGGGGCGTCGAGGCCGCGTTCGAACCGGTCGACCAGCCGCCCGACGCGAGCCGGTGCACCCACCGGCCCTCCGGCGACGGCCGCGCCGGGGGTGGCCGTCACGAAGCCACCCGCCGGCAGATCATCCCCGACTCGGCCAGGGCGGCCAGGGCACGCTCGTAGGCCTCGAGCTCGTCGGCGGCGACCCCGGCGGCCCGGCATGCGTCGTGTCCGGTCGGCTGGTCGGCCAGCGACTCGACCACCGCCAGCAGCCGGCGGCTCTTCAGGAAGGAGAGACGGCGGGTCCCGAAATGGTAGGCCAGCGCCCCGAACGACTCGGGTCGCAGGGACACCTGGGGATGGAGCGCCCAGGGATGGGAGCCGTCGAACGGGGCGCCGCCGGTCGGCGGCGGGATGGGTGGCATGGGACGGATGTGCTCGGAGCCGGCGGCGGGCGTCTAGTAGACGCCGCACATGCCGTCGATGGAGACGTCCTCCACCAACAGGTCCTCCACCAACAGGTCCTCCTCCACCAGGGGGGCGGCGCCGGCGTCCGTCCTTACCCGGGGTCCGACGTCGGCGGCGACCGTCAGGGTGGAGTCCGGGCTCGTCCTACCGGAGCTGTCCGGGTTGATGTCCTGGGCGGTGGTTGCGGTCATGCGGCCTCCCGGTGATCGGCCGGCCTGAGCCGGACGGTGATGGTGGTTTCAATTTATAGCACTCGATGCCAAAATGGAAGCGGATGACCATCTCGGAGAACACGGGGCCCGGCCGCCCACCCGGGTCCGCCCGCGGGCGACGGCCTGCCACCTCCCGGGAGGAGGTGGCGCGGGCGGCCCTCGACCTCTTCAACCGCCAGGGGTACGACGGGACGACCGTCGACCAGATCGCCGCGGCCGTGGGAGTGAGCCGCCGCACCTTCTTCCGCTACTACGACTCCAAACGCGACGTGGTGTGGGGGGAGTTCGACGCCGAGCTCGTCCGGTTGGAACGCCAGCTGGGGTCGGCACCGTCCGACGAGCCGATGATGGACGTGCTGCGCCGGGCGGTGGTGGCCACCAACCGGTTCGGTGCCGGCGAGCTCGACGAGCTCCGCATCAGGATGGGCCTGATCAGCTCGGTTCCGACCCTGGTGGCCCACTCCGCCGTCCGCTACGCCGAGTGGTGCGACGTGGTGGCCCGCTTCGTGGCCGGCCGGATCGGCGGCGCCGCCGACGACCTGGCGCCCCAGACGGTGGCCCGTGCCACCCTCGGCGCGGCCATCGCCGCCTTCACCTGCTGGGCCCGCTACGACACCGACGACCTGACCGGAGAGGTGGACCGGGCCCTGCACCTGCTCGCCACCGGGTTCGACGAGGGAAGCCTGCGGGGCTGACTCGAGGAGTCCACCCCTTTTGGCCGGGCCGGAGGTGTCCCAGGCTCGACGCGGCTCCGCCGATGGCGCGATGCTTGGACCAGAGCCATGCGGCGCCCCGTGGCGCCGTCACTAGGGGGAGGACCACCCACGATGAAGATCCGCGCTGCTGTCTGTTCGGGGCTCAACGAGCCGTGGAAGATCGAGGAGGTCGACGTCGAGGCCCCCGGGCCCCACGAGGTGCTCGTGCAGATGGCCTATGCGGGCATGTGCCACTCCGACGAGCACCTCCGCACCGGGGACATGAGTGCCCCGGCCGAGGTGCTCCAGGTCTTCGGTGTCGACTCGATGTTCCCGATGATCGGTGGCCACGAGGGCGCAGGCATCGTTGCCGAGGTGGGCCCCGGGGTGGAGTCGCTGGCCGTAGGCGACCATGTGGCTGCCTCGTTCATCCCGGCGTGCGGCCGGTGCTTCTGGTGTGCCTCGGGTCGCCAGTACCTCTGCGACCTGGGGATGACCATCCTGGCCGGCCCGATGATGTCCGACGGGCAGTGGCGCTACAGCCTGGACGGCCACCACGTGAACCGGATGACCCAGCTCGGGACCTTCTCCGAGTCGGTGCTGGCCAACGAGGCCTCCCTGGTCAAGATCGACCCGGGGGTGTCGCTCAAGGCGGCGGCGCTGATCAGCTGCGGTATCTCGACCGGTTTCGGGTCGGCCGTGGACCGGGCCAAGGTGAAGCCGGGGGAGACGGTGGTCGTGGTGGGATGCGGCGGCGTCGGGTCGGGCGCCGTGCAAGGGGCGAAGATCGCCGGGGCCCGCTACGTGATCGCCGTCGACCCGCTTCCGTTCAAGGTGGAGAAGGCCAAGCAGATCGGCGCCACCCACGGGGCGGCTTCGATCCTGGAGGCCAACCTGGTGATCCCCGAGCTGACAGAGGGACGGATGGCCGATGTCGTCATCCTCACCCCCGGAGTGCTCACCGGGGACATGGTGGGCCCGGCCATGCAGCTGGCTTCCAAGGACGGCCGCGTGGTGGCCACCGCCATCGCCCCGTTCAACCAGGACCAGGTGACCCTCAACCTGTTCAACCTGGCCATGTTCAACCAGGCCCTGCTCGGGACCGTCTTCGGCTCGTGCTCCCCGCGGGTCCAGATCCCCAACCTGCTCCGCCTGTACCAGGCCGGCCTCCTCGAGGTGGACGGCCTGATCACCCAGGAGTACACGCTCGACGAAGTCCAGAACGGCTACGACGACCTGGCTGCGGGGTCCAACGTCCGTGGCGTGGTGAAGTTCGACATCTGAGACGCTCCTGGTGATCCGATGGGGGTCGACGACACCTAGCCCCCGGAGGGGACGGCCGTGCAGGCGATGGTGCCGCACGGGTCGGTGACCACCCCTCGCAACAAGAAGGTGGCCCCCTGCAGCTGAGCGTCCGGCTGCGCCCGGGGGACACCGTGGGGATCGGCCCCGCCGCGGTTGGGCGTGTTGGTCAGGGGTGGAGGCGGCGTGCCGCTGTCCCAGACGAACAGCGCGGAACCCTGGGAGATCGGGCCCGGGATCGGCTCGATCCCGTAGAAGGGCACGACGTCAGGCGACCGGCCAGGGGCCAGGGCAGGCCGGTGGATGGCGGCGCCGATGGTCCGGGCCTCGGTCTCGGTGGCGATGTTGGCCACCTGGTGGTCGCCGAACGCCTCCTCCAGCAGCACCTGGTGGGCCGGGGTGCCCGGGAGCGGGTCGTCGGTCATGAACTGGGCGTAGCCGTCGGCCTCGGAGCGGTCCCACAGCATCTGGATCAGTCCGAGGCCGATCTGCTGGACGAGCTTGCCCGGATAGCTCCCGTTGAGGATGGCCTCGAAGGGATCGAAGTCGACGCTCCGGTTGAGCAGCAGCGAATAGTCCATGCCCGGCACGCCCAGGACGGAGCGGGTGAACTCCTGGGAGACGGCGGTGAGGGCTCCCCCCTGTATGCCACCTTGGCTGTTCCCGTAGTAGGACAGGCCACCCGAGGTGTCGATGGTCGGGTGGGCCGCACCCGCCTGGAAGGCGGGACTGGAGACGAAGCCGGCCGGGCTGGTCATCAACCGGCCCAGGAACAGGAAGTCCAGCATTCCCTGCTGGCCGCGGTCGGGCAGGATCGGGAAGTGGGACAAGTCGGTGAGGATCCCGGCATCGGTGGCGACGTCCTGGCTGGCCAGACCCAGCCAGTCCGTGCCGCACACGACGAAATTGCCCACCCCGGCCATGCTCTCGATCACCGAGTCGTTGATCTCGTCGGCGCTGCCGAGGAGCCCGTGGCCGTAGAGCATGGCGTGACCGGGGAAGACGGTCGCGGACGGGGAGGACCCGTCGGACACCACCGATCGGGGAATATTGCATTCGAAGTTGGCGGTCTGGACGTTCCCCGGCATCTGGGCCGGCAGCCCGTCGGGGCCCAGGTTGAACTGCGAGCCCGGGGGGCCGCCCGGCTGGTCGAGGTAGCTCGGTACGGAGAACGTCCCTGCCACGTGCCGTGCGATGAGCGGGTCCTGGGCGGTGGTGAAGTCGGTGACGCTGGCCACCGAGAATAACGGGGCGCCGCTGCCCAGCTGGTGGAAGGCGTCGTCGCGGATGTGCAGCATGGGCCCGGTGAGACTCTGCTGGCTGGCCACGGTGAAGTCCCAGGCCAAATACAGGCTGTGGCGATCGATCCCGGCCGCCTGCAGGGAGTCGAAGGTCCGTTCCATCTGAGGGCGGCGACGCTGCTCTGCCTTGGTGGCGAGGGGGGTGCCGTCCCGGTAGGCCCGGAAGACGGCATCGGGTGGGATGGTCCGGCCGCTGCCATCCACCAGGTTGCGCAGCGCCACGATGTACCGGTGGCCGTCCAGGTAGTCGACGGCGGCATGGATGATGAGTGCCTGCTCGGCCGGGTTCGGGTCGTTGGCGTCGAGCTCCGCCCAATAGGGGACCCGCTTGCCGGTGCCGGCGTCGATGATCACGATCGGTGCCCCCGCATCGAGTGAGGAGCCGATGTCGGTGATCGGTGCGACCTTGCTGCGGGTGAGGTCGATCCTGTTGACGTGGAGCAGCACGGGGGTGCCGGGGCTGAAGCCGTCGTTCCGGTTGAAGGCGGTCGGATCGATCGGGACCGCACTGGCGTTCTCGGGCATGGCCGCCAGGGGGAAGTCGACCCGTCGACCTGTCGGCGTGGACCCATCCCGGACCGTGAAGAAGTTGTCGGGATAGGGGAGCAGGCACTGGGTCGGGTCGAGCGGGTCGCAGCCGGCCGGCGGTGCAACGGAGGCATCGGTGGCGGATGAGGTGCTGGCCGAGGGGACGGCCGAGGCAGAGGCTCCCGCGCCGGCTTCCGATCCTGCGGAGACCGGTGCGCCGACGGTGATGACGGTCAGCGCACCGACGACGAGCGCGAGGGCGATGACCCCGATGCGGGAACGGGCCCGCCGTGCAGAGGTCCCGATGGGCCGCGTTCCGATGCGCATGCTGCTACCTCCCCCTGTGCCGCCGTCGCCGGCAGGCACGTCGTGGCGGCTCACCGTCAGGTGCCGAGGCCCCGCCGCGAGCAGACGGCCTGATCGTAGCAACGCCCCCCGGGGGCGGTACCGGGTTCAGCGACGCCGGCGACCCGGCGCCCGGAAGGAGGAGGGGTCGGGCCCCGTACCTCCGCACTACGCTGACTACATCCGTGCCGAACTGACCGGCATCCGTGCCGAACTGACCGGAGAGTGACCGTGCCGTCCGACGTTGCCGACCTCACCACGATCTGATGCGTCTGGTGATCGGCTCGGACCATGCGGGGTATGCCTTGAAGGGCGCGGTGGCGCGGCACCTCGAGGAAGGCGGCCACCAGGTCGAGGACATCGGGACCTACTCGGAGGCCCCGGTCGACTATCCACCCATCTGTGCCGACGTGGCCCGGCGGGTGGTCCGGGGCGGGGGCGATCTCGGTATCGTCATCGGCGGCAGCGGCCAGGGCGAGGCCATTGCGGCCAACAAGGTGCACGGGACCCGTGCAGCCCTCTGTCACGACGAGTACACCTCCCGGCTGGCCAGACGCCACAACGACGCCAACGTGCTCTCACTCGGGGCGCGGGTGGTCGCCACCGAGCTGGCCTTCGACATCGTCGACGTGTTCCTGGCCACTCCGTTCGACGGCGGACGGCACGTGGCCCGCATCGAGGAGCTCGCGGCCATCGAAGCCGAGGAGTCGGGCCGTGCCGGGAGATGACCGGCGGGCCCGGCCCGGTGCCTGAGCGGATCGGCCCCGCCGGGAGCGGCCCGCCGGTGCCGCCTGGGACACCGGAGACCGTGCGTTACCTGGCGGATGCGGTGGTCCCGTGCGACGGCGGAACCCAGGTCCTCCGGCCTGGTGTCGTCGAGGTGTCGGGGTCGGTGATCGCCCACGTCGGTCGGGCCGGCTCGGACAACGGGGGACGCCCGGTGCGGGAGGTGCGGGTCAGTGGCGCACTCCTGCCCGGCCTGGTCAACGTGCACTGCCATTCGCCGATGACCCTGTTCAGGGGGTCGGGCGAGAACCTGCCCCTCGACCGCTGGCTCAACGAGGTGCTCTGGCCCCAGGAGGCCCACCTGACCGAGGAGGACGTCTACTGGGGGATGACGCTGGCGGCCGCCGAGCTGCTGTGCTTCGGCGTGACCACCACCTGCGAGGCCTATTTCCACGAGGATGCCCTGGCCGACGCGGTGGTGGCCGCCGGCTCGCGGGCGGTGGTGACGCCGGGGGTCCTGCAACTGCCGGGCAAGGGATCGGGCGATCAGTGGTGGTGGGACCGCATCGCCGAGATCGTCGACTTCCACCGGCGACGCCACGGCGAGGCGGGCCGGATCGAGGTCGGGTTCGCGCCCCACGCGGCCTACACCGTCCCGCTTCCGGTGCTGGCCGACATCGCCGCCGCCGCCCGCCGGATCGACGCGCTGTTCCACATCCACCTGGCCGAGACCGAGGCGGAGGGCGTCCGCTTCGCCTCCGAGCACGGGGACTCGGTGCCGGCCGTGTTGGAGAGGGCCGGGGTCCTCGAGGGACGGGCGCTTGCCGCCCACGGCGTCTGGCTCTCTCCCGAGGACATGACCATCTTCTCGGACCACGACGTAGCCATCGCCCACTGCCCGCAGAGCAACGCCAAGCTGGCCTCGGGCGTCGCTCCCCTGGTCGAGCTCCTGGCCCGGGGCATCCGCGTCGGTTTGGGAACCGACGGCCCGGCCTCGAACAACGACCTCGACCTGTGGGAGGAGGTCCGCCTGGCGGCCATGCTGGCCCGCGTCCGCCAGCGGGACGCGGCCGCCCTGCCGGCGTCAGCCGCTCTGGATCTGGCCACCCGGGGAGCGGGCAGGGCCCTCGGCCGTCCCGACCTCGGGGTCCTGGCCCCCGGCGCCCAAGCCGACATGATGACCGTCGACCTCGACGGGCCGGCGTTCGTGCCGCTGCTCGATGACGAGCAGTTGATCGAGCACCTGGTGTGGTCCGGGTCCAGCCGCATGGTGACCGACGTGTGGGTGGCAGGCAGGCAGGTGGTGGAAGACGGCCGCTGCCTTACCGTCGATGTCGGGCGAGCCTGCGCGGAGGTGGGCACCAGAGCCCGTCGACTGCGGGCGACCGTCGACTGACACCAGGTCCGCCGGCTGCCCGGTGCCGGTGTCTCGGGACGGCCGGGTCCAAAACGGGCCACGGCCGGTGGAACGGCCGGCGCCATTCCACACGGTCGAACGCGGGAACCCCAGCCCGAGTGGGTTAACGTTGACCACGGCGCAGGCTCCCTCGGTCAATATCCAGCCAGGCGATGGTGAAGTCGCAGTCCATGGGCGATGGTGAAGTTGCAATCCGTCGGCCTACGGGTGGGATACCGATGAAGCGGGATCGTTGGCGCCACCCGTGTCGTTCCCTTCCGAATGATGGAGAAGTGAAGTGACCACATCCCCAGCCACGCTCGATCGGATCACGGGCCCGAGTCGACCGAAGTCGAGACCCGCCCATCAGAGCGCGCTCGCCCGACTGGCCGCATGGTGCCATGACCATCGCTGGTGGGTGCTGATCGTCTGGCTCGTCGCCCTGGTCGCCAGCAACGTCTTCGCCCAGATGGCCGGCAGCGCTTTCTCGAACAACCTGACCGGTGGCAAGCAGGAAGTCCAACAGATCCTGAGCGCCAATTTCCCGAACCAGGCCGGGAGCCCGGCCCAGGTGGTGGT
>Ga0307374_10001330_pt1 | contig 45741 bp, 39 predicted proteins | sample OX3MG_FD_202532 | JGI IMG/M metagenome (GOLD analysis project Ga0307374, IMG submission 202532) | Soil microbial communities from Risofladan, Vaasa, Finland - OX-3 | ecosystem: Environmental > Terrestrial > Soil > Coastal area > Acid sulfate soil | place: Finland: Risofladan, Vaasa | collected...
GAACTCGAGCACGTTGGTTCCGTTGGCGACCCACAGCGCTACGCTGAGGGTTGGCGTCGGCGAAGGCGTCGTCGTTGGCGTGTGCTTCGGGCTCGGCGAGGAATTACTGCTGCTGCCACATCCGCCGACGGCCAAAGCCATCGTCATGGCGACGGCGCATAGCGGTGCAATAAGGCTGCTCAACCTGATGTTCAGAGTTTTCACGTTGTCTCTCCCCCGCCGGGCTGGAAAATCTTTCCGGCACAACCATCCACAGTGATCTCGAAGTCAGCCACTTATCGCGCAGAATTGCAAAAGGATCCGCCGACGTCGGCGTGTATAGCCTGTTACGGCTATATGATGCGCCGCCGTCGCGGACCGCGATCAGATCAATGAACCGGTCCGAAGGCGATGCCGGCGCCACCTCCAATGCCGATAAGAGCGTTGGGAATTGGCGCGCCGCTCGCTCCGATTTGACTCTTGCCGAATAGCGAGGTGCCATATGCGGCAGAGAATTCATTCTCCACCGCAAGGTCGCCCAGATTGTCGAACGCAATTCCGCTGGGGGCGATGATGGTCGGTTCGCCCGCCAGTTGGGTAGAACTGATCGTAACCGCAGGGATCGGGCTCCCGGAGGCCCCGAGCACCGACTTGGCGAACTCGACTATCGTGGAAGTATTGCTTGACCACAGATTGCCGCTGGCATCGAACGCCAACCCCGCGGGTGTCTGAATCGAGCCGTTTCCGTCGTCCGACAGAATCACGTTGGGCGCCACGACCACGGCCGAGCCCGCGGCGGCTGACAGCGATGCCGCGCTGAATTCGAAGATGGTAGTTGAGCCCGTGTTCGCAACCCAAAGGTCGCCGGCTGAATCGAACGCGATTGCCGCGGGTTGGTTCAAAGGCGGGTTCGACGTGATTGTGATATTCGGCGTTACATTCGAGCCACCCGTTCGGAGTTGGGCCGGTGCATATTCGAAGATCGAGTTGTTGCCGCTATCGCTGACCCAAAGGTCGCTATTGGCATCGAATACGTCCCGCACTGGATCTGCGAAGCCAGAGAAGGCGATTACCACGCTCGGACTTGGACCGAATGGCGGGCTCTGAGAAAGATCAGCCGGGGTAAATCCCTCGAGCGACGGCGGCGCCGTCCCGCCAACACCGCTAGAGCTAACGAGAGCCGCCCATAGATCGCCGGCGGAGTCGAAAGCCACGCCGACTGCTCCATGAACCACAAAATCGATTGCCGGATTTGGGGTCGAAACGCCCTGCATCGCGAGCTGGGAGGGAAGAAACTCGAAAACACTTTCTCCGTCGGCACCCCATAAAGCGGCGCTGATCGTCGGCGTCGGCGATACCGTTGGACCGCCGCTACATCCGCTCGCCTGAAGGAAGTCCGTGGTACCGCTACGCCCATTACAACCGGACGATGAGCTGCCGCCACATCCGCCTGCCACGAGCGCCAGGAATATGGCGATAGCACACAACGGGGCGAGGAAATTGCGTAACCGGAAGTCGATTATTTTCACGTTATGCCCGTTGCCGACTGCCGGCATTGCCCGCGACGGCCAAACGAAATAACGAGGCCTCGACCAGCGAGGCCCCGTACCGGTTCAAGGACGCCGCTTACTGGGCGACCCATCCCCCGTCGATTACCATCGGATGGCCGGTGACGAACGATGCCGCGTCCGACATCAGCCACACCACGCCTTCGGCGATCTCCTCGGGCTTGCCCATCCGGCCAATTGGCTCCATCGCTTCGAGTTCGGTCTTGCCGTAGGCGGGGCTCGAGTCGATCAGCCGCTCGACCATCGGAGTGTTGATTACGCCGGGACAGACGCAGTTGACACGGATATTCCGACGCGCGTATTCGAGCGCCGCCGTGCGGGTGAGGCCGACCACGCCGTGCTTCGAGGCGACATAGGCGGGCAGGCCGTTGAAGCCGCAAAGCCCGGCGATCGAGGCGGTATTGACGATCGCGCCGCCGCCCTGTTTGAGCATCTGGGGGATCTCGTACTTCATGCAGAGCCAGACCGCCTTCAGATTGATCGCGATCGTGCGATCGAAGACCTCCTCGGTGCAGTCGGCGGTCTCGGCGGTGCGGCCCTCGATCCCGGCGTTGTTGTGGGCGCCATCGATCCGGCCGTAGGTCTCGACGGTCTTCTGGATCATCGCCTCGACCTGTTTGGTCACCGAAACGTCGGCGTGGATGAACGAGGCCTCGCCGCCCTTCTCCTTGATCATCTTGACGGTCTCCTCGCCGCCCTTCGCGTTGTAGTCGGCGATCATGACCTTTGCGCCTTCGCGAACCAGCGCGAGCGAGGTGGCGCGGCCGATTCCCGAGCCGCCGCCGGTGACGAGCACAATTTTTCCGTTGACGAGTCCAGCCATGACTGATGCTCCTTTTGTGAATGGGAGTTGGTCCCCAAGCGGAATTTATGAGCCCATTGGACCTGATACTGCAACCGGCGGAGATGAAGTCCGATACGGAAGCCCGTCGGGGCTGATACAGATTCTGCGCTAGCCGCGACTGTAAGACTCTGAGAGGCGGGAGCCTCCGCAACAAGAGACGTCCCTGGCATTTGTGCCGGGGACGTCTTTGTTCTAAGTGTCTCTGCAACCGGAAGGTCAAAGCGGGAACTTCCGGTTGAAGCGAAACACCGCGATTGGCATCGAAATGCCAGTCGCTCGGACGAATCGGAGTCTCAGTGATGGCAAACAGAGAAGTCAAAATGTATTCGGACTATAAGAGTCCATTCGCCTATCTGGCCTTCGAACCGGGGCTCGAACTGGAAAAGCGGTACGACGTCAGTGTGCGATGGATACCTTTCCAACTGCGGGTCAAGGACAAAGGCGAACGCAGCCTCTATTCGGAATACAAGACCAGATACTCGTACCTCGACGCCCGGCGCTGGGCGAAATCAAAAAATCTGATCGTTCGCAGCCAGCCCAAGGTCTATGACACCCGTATCGCGCTGATCGGCGGTCTGTTCGCGCAAAAGCATGATCGGTTGCCGCCCTTCAATCTCAAGGTCTACGAGCTTTTCTGGAAGCGCGAGTTGCAGCCCGACGATGCCGCTCAGGTGGCGGCGGTGGTTTCGAGCGTGGGGCTCTCGGCCGAGCAATACCGCGACTATCTTGCGGGCGAGGGCGATGCGGACTATGAGCGGGCGCAGGAAGAGGCCGCCACTGACCATATATTCGGCGTGCCGATCTTCGTGTTCGAGAAGGAGCCGTTCTGGGGCTACGACCGAATTCCGGTGCTGGAGCAGCGGCTCACGGAATCCGGCCTCAAGCGCTGATCTCGCATACTACTGGTTAAGCGTGTCGAGCGCGGTGTGAGTATTGCACCCGGCGAGCGATAACTAATCCTGAGTCCGCATCCAGTCGGCGACGCGTTCGCCGATCATCATGCAAGTGACGTTGGTATTGGCGCGCACGATGTTGGGCATCACGGACGCATCGACGACGCGCAGTCCTTCGACGCCGCGCACCCGGCAATGCTGATCGACCACCGCCATCGGATCGCTCTCCGGACCCATCTTGGCCGTGCCGACCGGATGAAAGATCGTCGTACAGTTGTCGCGGAGAAAAGCCTCGAGCGCCGAATCAGAGTTCACCACCTCGGCGGTCAGGTTCACAATCTCCTTGAGCATCGGCGCGAAGTGATCGTCGTGCATCAAGCCCCAGGCGATGCGCACGCCGTCGGCCATCCGGCGCAGATCTTCCCGATCGTCCAGATAGTTGAGATCGATCGCCGGCGGGACGTCGGGACTGGCGCTGCGCAGACTCACCCGTCCGCGCGAGCGGGGCCGCTGCAAGCCGGGCACAACCGAGACGCTCGGGACCGGCAGGTCGAGCGCCACTCCCGGGGCGACACTGGAATCGAATAGTTCAAACACATACATCTGCATATCGTTGAACTCATGGGAGCCCGTCGCGGTGTAGCGAATACCAGCAGGATTAGTCACTTGCGGATCGTGAGGAATTCCTGCGACTGGAGTGGCGACGACAAAGACCATCGGATGGTCGATGAGGTTACGGCCGACTCCCGGCAGGTTCACCTGGCAGTTGATACCCAAAGCCGCGAGTTCGTCACGCGGGCCTATCCCCGAGCGCATCAGGAGGGCGGGCGACTGTATGGCGCCGGCCGAGAGCGTGACGCGGCGGCCGCGTACTCGTTGGATCGCCCCGGCGGATTCGACTTCGACCCCAACGGCGCGGCCATTCTCGATAATCACGCGGTGCGCGTTGACACCGGGCCGGATAGTGAGATTCATGCGATGGCGCGCGGGCGCGAGATAGCCAATCGCGGTCGAGATGCGGATGCCGGCGCGCCGGTTGCGCGGCCACGGGCCGATGCCGGTGGACTCGGGATCATTGTGGTCCCAGACTTCCGCGAATCCTGCCGCGCGCCCGGCCTCGAAGAAGGCGCGATTGAGCGGCTGCCAGGTCTCGGGGCGCGGCCGCTCGATCCAGATCGGTCCGCCGGCGCCATGAAAATCGCCGCGTGCGTCGCGATCGTCTTCGAGCCTGCGATGGAACGGCAGGACTTGCTCGAAGCTCCATTCGCTATTACCCCATCTGGCCCATTCATCGAAGTCCTGGGGCGTGCCACGCAAGGCGATATGGCCATTGACGGCGGAGCATCCGCCGGTCACCTTGCCGCGCGGGTAAGCGATTTCACGATCGGGCGTAGCCTTGGCGACCAGCCCCCAATCGTGCGGTCCGGCAGAGACCCAGGTGGTCAGCAAATCCGCAGGGGTCTGTTCGATGCTTGAATAGTCAGGCCCCGCTTCGAGCAGCAGGACGCTGCGATCGGGATCCTCACTGAGTCGTGCCGCCAGCACCGCGCCCGAGGAACCCGCTCCAACAACGATATCATCGTATTCCATCCACTCTGCCTCGCGAGACTGCATGAATCTGCTTTACCGGGAAATTGCCGTTTCGCGTCGCCGATTTCAACCGTCCCTGGCGAGCGGGCGGTTGAAATCGAACGCGTTTCGATTCAGCGCTTAGCGCCGATATGCTTCGCTCTCAGGCGGCGAAGCCTCGTTCTCAGACCTTCTCGAATAACTTCCCGTTCCACGACCTTGTGGCCAGGTCGATCTCACCCTCGGTGGCTACCGTCCGGCCATCGGAAAGGTTGACCAACCCCTGCGTTTTCCAGCGGTGTTTGCCGCGACTCTCGTAAGCCAGCCGGTCCCGGAGTGATAGTGAGTGAGGTGAACTTGAGCGAAAACTCTCCGATCTGTTTACCCGAATGCCATACCCTTTCCTCCTTCGCGGGGATTTGATCTTCCCGCGAGCAGTTCTGGGAGCTCCGCCTTCGCTCAGGCGAAGGTTCCGGTTACGAGCCGCGACTCCTGTTCCGCCATCGAATAAATTGTGCCCGTTGATTGAGTCAGGGTGATGGGTCGCTATCCGTTAACACTGGGCATGCGATGAGTCAAATTCGCTGATCTAGATGCTGGCCGGACTAACCGTCGCGACGAGACGCGCACGATGCTCGGCGAGATCTGCGGCTGGCCCATCGAGCGCTTCGACACCGCGGAACTCAAAGGAGGCGGCTACATCCGCGAGCTGACCGGCGGGCGTGGCGTGGTTTTCGCAAGCTTTCAGAAACCCGCCAACGACTCATCCTACACTAGGAGCAATCAGTAGCTGGGCTTGGTCGGGAACGGCGTCAGTTGCAGTTCGTGGGTCCAGCAGGATCGATCCTGCGTATGCAAGTAGTAAAAGGCCTCCGCGATCTTCACGGGATCCATCACGATTTCGGGTCGCTTCTGGGCGATCGAAAGCGCCCGAGTCCCCGGCGAGTCGATCAGGCCGTCTATCACCACGTTAGCCACGTGCACGCCATGCTCGGAGTACTCCTCGGTAAGTACCTGCGCCAGCGTGCGCATCATGACTCGGGGATAGTAAAGCGACTGTCCCGTCGTGCGTTTGCGCCCGCGTAGCGAGTTGGCGTTGTTCGAGAAGAAAAACGATCCGCGGCCCTTCGTCCGCATCGCCGGCAAGATTTCCTTGGCGACGAGAAAAGGGCCTCGGCTCGAGATGTGCTGCGCTGTATCGAACATCTCGACCGGAATGTGTTCGAGTAATTCTTTTTCGGGGGGAAGCTCCCGCCCTTCCATATATCCAGCGTTATAGATGACAACCTCTGGATCGCCAGCTTCCCGCCGGATCGCCGCGAATGCGGTCGATATCGAACCCTGGGAGACCAGGTCGAGCTCGACAATCATGCAGTGGCCGTTCTGCCCCTGGATCGCTTCCGCTAGTGGTACTGCGTTAGCCTTGCTGCGGGTCGTTAAGACGACGAAGAAACCTTCTCGAGCGAACTTCTGCGCGATCGCGCCGCCGATGCCCCAGCGCGTGCCAACAGGCAAGGCGCTGTCGTCCAGCGCCTTGCCGTGCAGGAGCAAGGTATTGCGGCCGTCCGATTGCCACTTCGAAGTCGCGCCGATCACCACGGCCACCGACTTGTCGTTTGAGTTAGCCTTGCGGGTTTGACTCATTGCGAAACTTTCCTTGCTCGGGCGCGAGTTAATCGGGCGTGGATCGATGCTTGGATCAGACGGCCGCGGACGATGAGCTTTCTTGGACCATCGCTGAGCATTCGACCGTATCGTTGATCGCTTCGCGCGGCTTCGGCGCCTCGGCGTGCATGCAGGAAACCTATTGTTTAAAAATCCGAGGAAAGGTTCCTCACTAATTACTAAACGACCGCTAAAGTCTCCTGGAAGAGCTTGAACAAAGCCGTCCAGTGACGCTCCGCGGCGCCCTTATCAAAGACCGGCAAATCTGGAACCGCAAAGCCGTGGCGTGCGCCGGCATAGGTCTCGACCACATGGTTCACGCCGGCGTCGGTCAAAGCCTTTTCGAGCCGGATTCTCTGCTTCTCGGGAAAGCTTGCGTCTTCGATCGCGCCCGCGACATACACACGCCCAGTCATATTTTTCACAAACTGATGCGGACTGTCGGGTTTATCGGTTCCCAAGTTGCCACCGTGAAACGACGCGACCGCGGCAAATCGATCAGGAAACGCGCCCGCCGCGGTCAGGCTGGCGTTGCCGCCCATACAATAGCCGGTGGCTCCGAATCGCTTTCCTTTGACATCGGCCCGCGATGAGAGGAATTCGAGGAATGCGCCGGAGTCCGAGACCTTGCGATCGCGATCGAGGCTGTTAACCCATTTCATCAGTTCTTCCATCGCTTTCGGATTGCCCAGTATTTCGGAAGGCACCTTCGATGGATAGCTGCCAAAGCGATAATAAAGGTCGGGCTGCAGCACCAGATATCCGCCATCGGCCAGGCGCTGGCCCATCTCCCACATGACCGGGCGGATGCCCAAACCGTCCATATAGAAAATCACCGCGGGCCAGGGTCCCTTTCCATTCGCAGGGGTAAAAACCGACGCCGGGCAATTTCCGTCGCGGGTCTTGATCGTGACATCAGCGCGGGGCATTGGCACGTTCCTCCCGGGTTCGCTTAGAACTAACGCCGACTCATACACGATTTCGAGCATTTGCGAAAACGCTGGGCGTCGTCAGAATCCACCTTGCCTGAACATACCGAACCGTTGCAGTTGCTGGCGCCGCCCGATTTGAATACTGCGATCCATTTTGGAACTGCCACGGATCGGACTAGAATGACGGTCCGATTGCCTCGGAAAGCTTGCGGCCCAAACGGCCTGATGCACGGGCACCAAGGAGATTGAGAAGATGATACCTCGCGGCATTATTTCATCTGACGGCCATGTATGCGAACCACCCAACTGCTACGTCGACTACATCGAGCCCCAATATCGTGACAGCGCTCCGCGCGTGGTCCTCCAACCGGACGGCAGCGAGGCCTTTATCATTCCCGGGATGAAACGGCCGGTTGCCCTCGGCTTCATCGACGGCGCGGGTTTTGGCGTCAGGGAGCGGTTCGAACGCGCCAAGCGGATTACGTTCGCGGATATTCGCGCCGGCGCCTACAGTGGCAGCGCCCGTGTCCCGTACATGGATCAGGACGGCATAGCCGCCGAGATCATCTACGCTTCCATCGGCATGGGACTCTGCATGCATCGGGATCCTGAGTACAAGGACGCATGCATGAAAGCTTATAATCGCTGGCTGCAGAATATGTGCGCCGAGGCTCCCGATCGTGTATTCGGCCTGGCCCAGACCGCAGTATTAAGTGTCGATAGCGCGATTGAAGATTTCCGTCGCGCCAAAGAGATGGGGATGGTCGGCATGATGATGCCGGGCCGTCCTATTCACGAGGACTACGATCATCCCGACTACGATGCCCTGTGGGATTGTGCTACCGACCTCGGACTACCGATTTGCTTCCACATACTCACGTCGCGTGATGGCAGTATCAACATGCCGCATCGCGGGCACGAGATGAATAACTTTCTCGGCATCATTCGCGCTGTTCAGGACATCGTCGGTCTGATGGTCTTGGGCGGCGTCTTTGAACGCCATCCAAAGCTAAAATTGGTCTGCGCCGAGGGTGATGCGGGCTGGATGCCCCATTATATGCATCGCATGGACCATGCTGCCAAGGTTACTTTCGAAAATGGCCTCCTCAAGGGCTTGACCAGGCTCCCCAGCGAATACATCAAGAGCAACGTCTGGATGACCTTTCAGGATGACCCGACGGCCTTCAACTCACTGCATCAGATGCCTCATACGCAGTTACTGTGGGCCAGCGACTTCCCGCATACAGACTCGACATGGCCTCGTTCTGAGCAACTATTGGCCGAACACACTTCCCATCTGGAGGAGCAGCAGCGGCAGGCAATCATGCGTGACAACGCCGCAAAGCTTTTTTCACTTCCGGCCGGAACGGAGTCCTGGCGCATGCACGCCCCCGCCGGAAACTAAGGGCCGGGCGCGAGCCGCAGCCGACTGGTACAGTGATCACGAGCGTGATCCGCAAAACGATCTAACCTAGGAAAAGTCTTTGCGATGCATTTGGCCGTCAGGTTGATCGAGCATCTCTAACTATAATTCGAAGAAACACAGGTATAAGCCATGGCCAGTTCATCTGAGTATGTTCCGCCTAAGGTGTGGACTTGGAACAAAGCGAGCGGCGGCAGATTCGCAAACATTAACCGCCCGATCGCAGGGCCGACGCATGACCGGGAACTGCCGGTCGGCCGCCATCCGCTCCAGCTCTATTCGCTTGGCACACCCAACGGCGTGAAAGTGACAGTCATGTTGGAGGAACTCCTTGCCCTTGGCCATAGCGGCGCGGAGTACGACGCATGGCTGATCAAAATCGGCGATGGCGAGCAGTTCGGCACCGGCTTCGTGCAGGTTAATCCCAACTCCAAGATCCCTGCCCTGGTCGATCGCAGTGGCCCGACACCGATTCGGGTCTTCGAGACCGGCGCGATCCTATTGTATCTAGCCGAAAAGTTCGGTGAGTTCCTGCCAACGGAAGCCGGCGCACGCGCTGAATGCCTGTCGTGGCTGTTCTGGCAAATGGGAAGCACCCCCTATCTTGGCGGCGGGTTTGGTCACTTCTATGCCTACGCTCCCGAAAAGATCGAATATGCAATCGATCGGTTCGCCATGGAAGTGAAACGGCAGCTTGACGTTCTCGACCGTCGCCTGGCGGAAAGTGAATACGTCGCGGGCGGCATCTACACGATTGCGGATATGGCCATCTTCCCTTGGTATGGCTGGCTTGCGAAAGGCTGGCTCTATGGCGCCGCCGAGTTCCTGAATGTGCAGGATTATAAGAACGTCCAGCGCTGGGCTGACACCTTGCTCGAGCGCCCGGCTCTAAAGCGCGGACGCATGGTCAACCGCACTTACGGCGATCCATCGAGCCAGTTGCACGAGCGCCACGATGCGGGTGATTTCGACAGTAAAACGCAGGACAAGCTCGCCGCGAGGTTAGTCGAAACTTCCTGACCTGCAGAGGCGCGAGCCGCTGGACGCCCAATTCTCGATACTGGTGGAGTTTTGATTCCTCCGGATCACCCGCGGCAAAGATGGAGCTCAAGAGCGAGCGCGGATCACGTCCAGCATAAAGTCCTTTGGCCCGTGAATAAATAATTTGGTGGACGCACCAGGACTTGAACCTGGGACCCCTTGCATGTGAGGCAAGTGCTCTAACCGGGCTGAGCTATGCGTCCACCGGAGGACGGATTATCGCGCCCAGCCGCGCGCATCGCAAGCGCGCCGAAGCGGGCTTCAATCGCGAGCGTGAATCAGCCCAACAAGCTTGAATTCGACGCCGGAGCGCGCGTGAGGCCGGGGGTGGCGGGTCAGGGGATCGCGTTCATCAGCCGGATCATCTCGGCGCGCTCCCATTCGACCTCGTGGCGATGGCGATTGGCGAGCTTCTGCAAAAACGTGTGAATCGGATGCGCTGACGGCGCCAGCGCAAGTGTCTCCTCGACCTTGCGCGCGACCCATTCCTGCCCGCGCATCAGCATCGCGATGCGCCCGCGCGGCGATCCGATGGCAGCAACCTTGGCCGCGAACGGTCCAACGCCCGCCGACGGCGAGCCGCCCGATTCGCGAATCAGCCGCTCGAGTTCGGATTCGTGGCGCTCTTCTTGCGCCTTCGCGTCGAGCAGCAGCATCCGGAACTCCTCGTGGGTGACCTCGCGCGCGAGCATATCGAGCACCACGACTCCGGCGCGTTCGGACTCGAGCAGCAGATTCAGCATCCGCTCCAGTGCGGCGTCCATGAACCGCAATCTAGTGCCGATACCAACGCAGAGGCAACCGATGCGAGGCGGTGGCGGATGGCCGATAATCAGTCGGGAGGCGCGGTCGTCAGCCGTTCGCCGAGCAGCTCGGCGAGCCTTTCAGCGGGGGCGCGCTTCAGGTCAGGAGTCGAAAAGCCGGCCGCGGCCGCATGACCGCCACCACCGAGCGCACGCGCGAGCGCCGAAAGGTCCACCTCGCAATCGGCGCTGCGTCTCAGGCTCACGCCCTGGCTGCGCAGATCGAACAGCGCGACCACGGTCTGATGCAGCCCCTCGTAGAGCTTGGCCGCGACCTCGCTGCTATAGCCGAAGCAGCACGCCGAGCGCACGGTCAGCCCGTTGCCCAGTGGATGATCGACGATGGTCGATTGCGCGAGTGCGAGGCTTTTTTCCATCGCCTGCAAGCCTTCCTCGAGCGCGGTCTTGAGGCGGCGGGTCATCCGCGGATGCTCGAGGCGCACGATCTCGCGATAAGAGTCCATGCCGCCCAGGGTCTGTACGGCGAGCGCCCAATCCTGTGACTCGGGGATGCGATGGATCCATCGGTCGTGATCATCGGCGATCGCGGCGAAGGCGCGAAAATCCGCGAATGCGCGCGCGCGTTCGGGCGGGAGCGATCCGGCGCGCCCGGCCAGGAAATCGAAGGTCAGAAGCGCCGCGGAATAGTCCTCTGACAGCACTCGCGCGGTGAACGGGACGCGGAACTCGGGTGCGTCGGCGCGTCCGACCGCCGTGCGATGATGGTCTATCCAGTACACGCGCGCGCCCTTGCCGATAAGCTCGGTCAGATGCTCGCCGGTCTCGACCAGATTCCAGGACAGATCGGTGATCCAGATTTCGTCGGCCTCGCCGCCAGTCTTGAGTTCGAGCCCCTGGATAACGCGGTCGCTGTCATGATTGGCGGCGAGCCGCGCAATGACGCGCTGGCCGTGATAGAAGCGCTCGATCGCGGTCGCGGCCATCACGCCGTCGAGGCATGACGGGCCGTGACTCACTATCTGAATCACTGGTCTGTTTTTGGTAGCCATCGGGACTCCCAATCCTACGGCAACCGGCCCGACTTCGCGAGGGGGGTTGGGCGAAGCCATAGCGGCGCGGCGTTGGAGCGGTGGAAAAGCAGGCATATCGGGCGATGAACATAGTTGCGCCGCATGATAGATTCTCGCTCGTAAGGCGCGATGGAGGCTGGCGAAATCGAATCCGAGATCACGATCACGGTTCCCGAGGCGGGCGCCGTGGCGCCACTTATACTCGAACGCCCCGAGCATCCGGTGTCGCGGCGCGATATTGATCCGCGCGTGCTCAAGGTTCTCTACCGCCTGATCAACGCGGGCCATGTCGCCTACCTGGTCGGCGGCGGCGTGCGCGACCTGATGATGGCGCGCCGGCCGAAAGATTTCGACATCGCGACCTCGGCCCATCCGCAGCAGGTGCGCGATCTGTTCCGAAATTCGCGGCTGATCGGGCGGCGCTTCCGGCTGGTCCATGTCTTCTTCGGCCCTGACAATATCGAGGTGGCGACCTTCCGCCGCCACGCCGAAGAGATACCCGCCGACGATCCGCTGATCCGCCATGACAACACCTTCGGCACGACCGAAGAGGACGCTTTTCGCCGCGACTTCACGGTCAACGCGCTGTTTTACGATCCCAGCTCGTTTCGCGTTATCGATTACACCGGCGGCGTCGCCGATTTGCGCGCGCGGCTGATCCGGACCATCGGCGAGCCCGAACTGCGGATGCGCGAGGACCCGGTCCGGATGCTGCGGGCGGTGCGGTTCGCGGCCAAGCTCGGCTTCGAGATCGAACCCGAGACACGCGCCGCTATCGAGCGCCATCGCGAAGACCTGCTCAAGGCCTCCGTGCCGCGGCTGGTCGAAGAGACCTATCGCGCGTTCGGAATCGCCGCGACGACCCGCGTGCTCGTGCTGATGAAGGAGCTGGGGCTGCTCGAGATTCTGCTGCCGTGGCTGGCGAACCATCTGGGCGCGATCGATCATCCGGCCTCCGCCAGCGTCACGATGGCCAACCTGGCGGCGCTCGGCCGCGCTATCGAGACGGGCGCCGAGACCTCGCATGCGATGGTGCTGGCCTGCCTTTTCGCGGACCTGCATCTGCGGCCGCCCGACGGAATTGCTCCTGTCGAGCTGGTCGATGAGTTGCGTGAGCGAGGCTTCGCACGCGCGGATACCGACCGGATGCGCCTGATGCTCGATGCGTTCGCGTATCTGCCCGCGCCCTCGCGCCGCACGCGCCGGCTGCTCAACCGGCCGTATTTCGCCGAGACGCGCCGCCTCTACGAAATGATCGGGCCGAACTACGGGTACGATCCAGCCGCCCTGGTCCGCTTCATCGAGGACCCCGAGCGATGGCTTGCGGAGCATTCGCCGGAACGCCATCGGCGCGCCGATTCTGGCGCGGCCGGTGACGGCGCCAACGTGCCGGGACGCCGGCGGCGTCGCGGGCGGCGCGGCGGGCGTTCACGCCGGCGGCGCCGTGGCGGCGAAGGAACGATCGTGAGCGTCCCAGCCAGCATCGATATAACGGCCGCTCCCGAAGTCGCGTCGCACCGCGATTCCGCCGCGGGCGCGGAGGTGATTTCGACCGATGATCCGAAGTCCGGCGGCGGCCGCGGCGATTAGCGCGCGCGATTCGCGGCTTGTCCGCTTCGGACGCATCGACTACTTATTTAATTGATAACGGCGCGGCTCAGGCCAGGATTTTGAGAGCCGCAGCCCTTGTCGAAAGAGGTCGGCTTTGGCGTCCAACGGTTTGCGTTCGGAAAGAGTCTGGCTCGACGGCTCGATGGTGCCCTACGACGAGGCGAACGTGCATGTGCTCACGCACAGCCTCCACTACGGCCTCGCGGTATTCGAGGGGATGCGCTGCTACAAGAGCGCCAATGGCAAGTCGGCGCTGTTTCGCGCGCCCGAGCATATCCGCCGGCTCTTCGATTCGGCCCATATCGTCGAGATGAAAATCCCCTACGGGCAGGAAGAGCTTCTCAAGGTCTGCTGCGATATCGTACGGGTAAACCAGCTCGAGGAATGCTATATCCGCCCGCTCGCGTTCTATGGCGAAGGTGAGATGGGACTTGCGGCGACCGGCAACAAGGTGCGGGTCGCGATCGCTGCGTGGCCGTGGGGCGCCTACCTGGGCGAGGACTCGATCAAGCTCGGCGCACGGCTCAAGACTTCATCTTTCGTGCGCTTCCATCACAACACCATGATGGCGATGGCGAAGGCGTCAGGCCACTACGTCAATTCGATCCTCGCGGCCTACGAGGCGCGGCGCAACGGCTACGACGAGGCGCTGCTGCTCGACGTGAACGGCTACGTCGCCGAGGGCAGCGGCGAGAATTTTTTCATTGCGCGCGATGGCGTCGTCACGACCCCGCCGCTGACCTCGGTGCTGCCCGGAATCACCCGCGACTCGGTGATGCGAATCCTGCGCGACGCTTCGATTCCCGTGGTCGAGCAATACTTTCCGCGCGACGCGGTCTATATCGCGGACGAGGCCTTCATGACCGGCACCGCCGCCGAGGTCACTCCGGTGCGCGAACTCGACGATCGGAAAATCGGCCTCGGGCGGCCGGGACCGATCACGCGCAAGGTGCAGGAGGTTTTCAACGCCGCGCTCCACGGGCGCGATCCGCGCTACGCGCAATGGCTCCACTACGTCTGAGGCCTTCGCGCGTGCGGGTGAATCAGGTGAATCAGCCGAGTGAAGAGATAAGAACGAGACTCGCGATCCCGATGGCGCTGCTGGCGGCGACGCTCGTGCTGGGTGCGATCGCGCTAAGGCCGCGAATCGCGCAGGCCGCGATGCTCGAGCCGGGCCAGCCGGCGCCCGATTTCTCAACCCAGATGGTTACCGGCGACCAGGTATCTCCCGTCCGCCTCGCTGATTTTCGCGGCCGCAAGCTCGTGCTCTACTTCTACCCCAAGGACGAAACGCCCGGATGCACCAAGGAGGCGTGCGCCTTTCGCGACGGCTACGCGCGCCTCACGCAGCATGGGATCGCGGTCCTCGGATGCAGTGTCGATAGCGCCGATGCGCATAAGGAATTCATCAGGAAATACCATCTGCCGTTTCCGCTGCTGCTCGATCCCGATCACACAATCGCGAAAGCTTATGGCGCCGCCAACGGTATCCCGATTCTCGGCCTCGATCGCAGGGTCACCTACGTGATCGGTGAGGACGGCAAGATAACCAAGGTCTATCCGAAGGTCGATCCCGCGATTCACGCGACTGAGATTATCCACGACCTCGGCGCCGACAAGCCGGTCGTGCCGAAGCCGGTGGCGTCGCCGGCCGCGAATGCTCCGGGCGCGGCTTCGACCGGCGGCGCGCCTGCCTCGCAAGAATAGCCGGCGCTGGAGCTATTCAGCTTTTCCCGCGACCGACCATCGATCATGACGCGCCCGCGCTAGCCCGGCGCGACTCCCATGTCGGCGGGCGATCGTCCAAGGCTGACCGCAAGCATCACAGCCGCAGCCGCGACGCATCCGGCATCGCGATTCGCTTCGATCATCCGCGCGAGCGCCGCGATGTGCGCGTCGAAAGTTGCCTCCAGCGTTGCGCGGACGCATCCGCAGCCGTCCGCGTCGAAGATCGCGTCGATCAGGGGATTTGGGTCGTAGCCGGTTTCGCTAAGCGCCTCGCGCCTTGCGACGCGCCAGAACTCGCGCGGCTCGACCCGCTCGTAATCGACAATTTGCGCCACACGCGCGCCGAAGCGCGGAAGCAGCGCAGCGTAAGCGTCGATCGATTCGAGGCACGGCCCTGCTTCCTGCGCGGCGAGAAAATCCGCAATAGTCCCCGCTTCGCCGTACACTCCGGCCGAGCCCGTCGCCGGCTCGAGCCGCACGAATCGCGCGTCGGCGATCTTATCGGTCGCGCGTTCGATCCCGAGCGGATAGAGGCGGCAGGCGAGCGGACGTCCCCGATGGATACCGCATCGCGCGCCCTCAGCCGCGATGCATCGGCCGTCCGAGTCGAATCGCAGGATCGATCCGCGCCGAATCGTGTAGCGCGCGATCGCTTCGCCCGTCGTGATCCGCATCGCCCGCGCGATTCGAATCACGTCGCACGGCGAGAGCGTGATCACCTTGTCACGGCAGCATCGCCCGCATTGCTTGCACGCGTATGAGAATGCGCTCCCGAACTCCATCGCGAGACCAGCCTCGCCGACGCCGCCCGCGCCGTCAATCAAGCTCCGCATCCGCGTCGATTATGGCGGAGGCGCTCTCGCAAACCACTACACGCAGGGCCGCGGGTTCGCTACCATCATGCGAATCGGGCGCGCACCAGCCGCATCGCCGCCCAAACGGGAGCATCGATCGATGGATTTCAACTATACGCCCGAACAGGAAGCCTACCGCGCCGGAGTCAGGAAATGGCTCGAGGCCAACCAACCGCCGCCGCTGACGACTGAAGAAAAGGAAAAGTCCGACGATCAGTCTCAGTGGGAGCGGCTCAAGGGCTGGCATAAAAAGCTCTATCACGGCGGATGGGCCGGGCTCACATGGCCCAAAGAGTATGGCGGCCGCGGCGCGACGTTCGTCGAACAGTTGATATTTCAGCAGGAGCTCGGGCGGCTCACTCTGCCGCTTGGATGCAACGTGCTGGGCGTGATCATGACCGGTCCTGCCCTGATGCAATGGGGCACCGAGGCGCAGAAAAAGCGCTACCTCGAACCGATCCTCGCCGGCGACGAAATCTGGTGCGAGGGCATGTCCGAGCCGGCCGCCGGCTCCGATTTGGGCGCGATGCAGATGCGCGCCGAATTGCAGGGCGACTACTTCACCGTCAACGGCCAGAAAGTATGGACCACCGGCGCGCATCGCTCGGACTTCTGCCAGCTCTTCGTCCGCACCGATCCCGACGTTCCCAAGCACAAGGGGCTTAGCTGCCTGCTCGTCGATATGCACAGTCCCGGCGTAACCGTGCGTCCGCTCAAGCAGATTACCGGCGAGTCGGAATTCAACGAAATCTTCTTCGAGGACGTGCGCGTTCCCAAGGAGAATCTACTCGGGCCGCTCAACCAGGGATGGCAGGTGCTGGTCTCGACCCTGATGCATGAGCGGTTCGGGATCGGCGAGACGATCGGCGGCACCGAGCAGATTCTCACGCAACTCGTCGAGATCGCGCGCGGCTCGCTTATCGGCGGACGCCCGGCGATCGAGGACGATGACATCCGTCAGCAGCTCGCTCAGTTCGCGATCGAGGTGACGGCCAAAAAATACAACGGCCTGCGCTCGCTGACCCGCCGCCTCAAAGGGCAACTGCCCGGCCCCGAAAGCTCGATCGGCAAGCTCGTCTCGACCGAGCTGACCCAGCGGATGACGAAGTTCTCGACCCGCCTGATGGGCGAGTATGCGCTAATCGAACGGCACGCCCGGTTCGCGCCCGACGGCGACTGGATGCGGCGGATTCTATGGACCGAGGCGATGACGATTGCGGGCGGCACCTCGATGGTGCAAAAGAACATGGTCGGCGAGCGCATCCTGCAACTTCCCAAGGGCTGACGCTTGCGCAAATCGATAGGAGAACCGGATATGGCAAAACTTGACGGCCGCGTGGCCGTGATCACCGGTGGCTCGGGCGGTATCGGCACAGCGGCCGCGAAGCGCTTCGTTGCGGAAGGCGCAAAGGTCATGCTCGTCGACCTCGACGAGAAAAGTCTCGCCCGCGCGGTCGAGTCGGTTGGCGCCGCCAATGCCAGCGCGATTCGTGCCGACGTGAGCGATCCCGCCGACGCCGAGAAATACATCCGCGCCGCGGTCGAGCGCTTCGGCGGCGTCGACATTCTGCTCGCCAACGCGGGTATCGAAGGATCGTTCAAGCCAATTGTCGATCTTACCGTCGAAGCATTCGACAAGGTCATCGCGGTCAACGTGCGCGGCGTCTGGCTCGGACTCAAGTACGCGATACCCGAGATCGCAAAGCGCGGCGGCGGCAGTATCGTGATCACGTCGTCGGTCGCGGGCATCCACGGCTTTGTCGGCGGCGCTCCATACGTCACCAGCAAGCATGCGGTGGTCGGCCTGATGCGCACTGCGGCGCTCGAATGCGCACCGCTCAAGATTCGGGTCAACACGGTCAACCCGGCGCCGATCGAAACGCGCATGATGCGCTCGATCGAGGAAAGCCTCGCACCCGGCCACGCCGGTACCGCCAAGGAGCAGTTCGCCTCGGCCGTTCCGCTCGGCCGCTATGGGATGCCCGACGAAGTCGCCGACATCATGCTGTTCCTCGCGAGCGACGACAGCCGCTACTGCACCGGCGGCGTCTACATGGTCGACGGCGGCATGTCGGCGACGTAACGATCGGAAATGCTCATTGTCATTTGAGGAGTGGCCGCTACGCAATCATCATTGCGTAGCGGCCACTGGCAATATCGTCTAAAGGAGTTTGCGTTGGCCGCCGGGCGCGATCCCTTTGATTCCATTCCAGATTTTTAGTCCGGCTTTGTCATGTGAAAAATACAGTAAGTGGTACATTCGCGCGTTCTTTGTATTGGTGAACAGCGGCACTGCCTCGTCTTGATAGTCGAAACCTGCGGCCTTGAGCTTATTCCTGAAAGCCGACACAAATGATTTAAGGCGGCCATCATCCGGAGTTGAGCTGCTGAATTCTCCGATGGACTGCTTCGCCGCCCGGTAAATCACGCCAATCCGACCCTCCCCAAAAATCGTCCATAGGGCTTTTCTCCATCGCCATGAAGTTTTTCACGTTGCGCGTTATTCCGATGCCGCTCGGGAAAAGATAGAGCAAATCGATCCGCCGTTTTGCGAGCTTCGCCAACGTGCTGAAGTTTACCTCGAAACCTTCAGGATCTATAAAGGCGAGCCGGAGCGTGCGGCCGGATATTCTCCTCAAGACCTCATCGACGGCGACATTGCAGTCCGCGACATCAAGGGAAACGCGCGAGTTGTCCTCATTGGAAATCCTAGCCTTTAGCGCTTTGATGTTATCGGGGTCTTTGTCTGTTAGAAAAAGGTGGTCAAATTGGGGGCGTATGGCTAGTGCGATTAGTGGCGAGCCCTCGAATTCTTCACGTGTACCAGGGTCGATGTCACGCCCTGGCCCGGCAAGCAGATCGATATAGACGATTCGCTCCCATATGCCCTTGCTTCGTTTCGGCGCCATCGCGGTCATGAAGGCTGAGGCGTACTTCTGCAGATAAGCCAGCTTCTCGCGAGTCCAGATTCGCCCCTCGCGCGCCGGGAATCCGTCGCTGGTTTTCTGGCTCACGCTACCAGAGACGTCCTTTTCCGTTTGGGCCGAATCTGGTCGGGCATCTCACTCCATTCGCGGCCGTCCAGCACGCGCCCGAGTTGCTTTGGCGAACGCCCGCCCCATTGCTTGAAAAAGAACGGAACTTCCGATGCCTGGCATTGGTCGCGAATCTCGCGCACCCAATTCGCATCGATCGGGCGGCTTGGCGTTCCGCTTTCGCCGCCGACGATTACCCAATGGATGCCAGTCAGATCAAGCTGACCAAGGCTTTCCAGCAGTGGCTCGATAGAGAGGAAGCGAACCGCCGCTTTGGTCTGGCGGAGAATATCGATTCGCGGCAGTCCGTATTCCCGATCTTCGACGCTGACGCCCCACCACACATTCGACAGCGAGCCAAGCTCCGCGAGATCCCCATTGAGCAAATTGCGCAGGCGCTCGTGTCGTTTGGTCAGAACCTGAAATGTATGCCATTTCGCGGCGCGCATTACCTCGCCGACCCTGGCGATATAGTCGGTCGGCACGGCGTCGTGAAAAAGATCGCTCATCGAGTTGACGAAGATTCTCCGCGGCGTGCGCCATCTTAACGGCGCGTCCAGCTTCTCCGGCACCAGCCGCATATCGAAGCCGCGCTCGAACGGATGACCCAGAACGCCGCGAAATCTTTCGGCGAACCTTTCGGCGTAGCAATGCTTGCAGCCCGGACTGAGTTTCGTGCAGCCGCGTACCGGATTCCACGTCGCGTCGGTCCATTCGATTTCAGTTTGGTAGCCCACGAGCAACTTCAGCCGAAATTGTCTGAGCGAACATAAAACGAAATCCGTTCGACTGCAAGCGAATCCGCTCTTCTCCGAGGTGGCACCAGTACGGCGGCTGATGCAATGCGGATATCTCTGCCCAGCGATCCGTCGTCGGTTGAAAAGCGAAAAGTTAGATCAGTTGGCTTGGCTGCCCTGGGTCATTCCGGCGTCAGCAACAGTGGGCAGTTGCGAAGCCTGAGTGCCTTGCGAGCAACCCTGTTGAGCAAATTGCTGAGATGGGGTGATCGACGTGGTGACCGAAGCCGATGTGCAGAAGCCAAGAAAGCGGCAGCAGCCGGATAGCATCAAGAGTGCGGCAATCGAAACCAGTAACTTACGAATCATAGGTCAAACTCGCTTTCGAGGATGGATGTGGCGCGCGCCGGGCTTTGACGTATCGCGCCGCTACTTTGGCAGCCGGAAGGGAGCGGTCGTCCGCATTCAGTTCGGCTGGCTACCCTGCGCATCCGCAATGATCGGTAGTTGCGAAACCTGAGTGCCTTCCGGGCAGCTCCGCTGAGCTGTTTGCTGGGGCGAGGTGATCGACGTATGGACGGAGGCTGACGCACAGAAGCCAAGGTACTCACAGCAGCCTGATAACAGGAAGAGCGAGGCCAACGGAATCAATAGTTTGCGGATCATAGGGTCAAACTCGCTTTTCGAGGGTGGATGGGGCGATGCTCCACTTGTCATCCGATAACTCGCCGGAAATCGGCTCGCCTACAAAAAGCTTGTCGCAACGACGAGTCCCGCGCAAGCCCGCAGGCGCATGAACCTAAAACGAAATCTCTGCGACTTGCGACCGGACGCGCCTCTTTTATGAAGGTGGCATCGCCTTGAGAGTCGCGCGGCGATGCGGCGCTGGTGGTCTCAGCGTTGCATCGCCTGGAAGATCAGCGGGGCCGCTTCGGACATCACCTCGCCGACTATCTCGCTGAGCGGCTTGGTCGGAATCGCCAGCTTGTCCGCGAGCGATCGCATCACCCGCAGATAGTTCGCCTTGGTCTCCGTGCTCAGCGCCGCGAGCCGCCCGGACTCCATCTGTTCGACGAACCGGCGATGAACTTCGTAGATTTCGCGATCGGTCGGATCGGAAAACGGATTGGGATCGTCGAATCCTTTACTCTTTGCCATCGTGAAAACCTACAGGCCAAGCGCGAAGCTTTGGTGGATTGTTTGAGATACCCGCCGGGAACCGTTGTGAGTTGGTCGGGCAAAAGAGGGTAGCACGCGCAGCTAAGGCCAGCCCTCTGCCCGTATGCCGTGCCCCTGAAAGATTACATCTAATTCAGCCACCGCTCCGCTATACCCGTCTTCACTTGCGACAGGATATCTCTACAGCACGGATCGTCGCCGAGACGTTCACGCCCTGATCGGCCGCCTTGCGCAACCATTTCAAAGCCTCGTCGCAACTCTGCGCAACACCCTTACCGTCCCAGTACATCAGACCCGAGAAGACTTCGCCGTACGAGTCGCCTTGCTCGGCCGCCTCGTGGAACCACCTGAAAGCCTGGTCAGCATCCTTCTCGACACCTTTACCGCTCTCGTACATTAAGCCCAAGTTAACTTCACCATCAGCGTCTCCTTGATCCGCAGCCTTGCGGTACCACTTCACCGCCTCTTCAGGATCCTTCTCGACGCCTTCACCGTTATCGTACATTAAGCCCAAGTCGACTTCGCCAGTCGCGTCACCCTGGTCCGCAGCCTTGCGAAACCACTTCACCGCCTCGTCGTAATCCGCGGGAATACCTTCACCGTTGTGATACATGATGCCCAAGTAAAGTTCACCGAGCGCGTCGCCCTGGTCCGCAGCCTTGCGAAACCACTTTAGGGCCTTGTCATAATCCTTCCTGACGCCTTCACCGCTCCGGTACATGATGCCCAAGTAAAGTTCACCGAGCGCGTTGCCCTGATCCGCGGCCTTGCGGTACCATTTCAGCGCCTTCTCATAATCTTTGAGAGCACCTGCGCCGTTTTCGTACATGATGCCCAACTGAACTTCGCCGTCAGCGCTGCCCTGATCCGCCGCCTTGCGAAACCACTTTACGGCCTCGTCGTCATCTCTCGGAGCACCTGCGCCGGTTTCGTACATTAAGCCCAACTTGAGTTCGCCGTCGGCGTCACCGTGCTGAGCGGCCTTGCGGAACCATTTCAGAGCTTCGTTAGGGTCCTTCTCGACGCCTTGGCCGCCGTCGTCGTACATGAAGCCCAGACTGACTTCACCATCAGCGTCGCCTTGTTCCGCGGCTCGGCGAAACCATTGCAAAGCGTCACCGTTGTTTACTTTGGTACCGAAGCCATGTTCGTACACAAATCCGAGTCTGAATTGATCGTCGGACCTGCCTCGCTCGGCGCTTCTGATAAGAATGCCTAAAGACTGCGAATCCGGTTGCTCAATGTGGGTTGGCGTCGTCCCTAACCTTATCTGGCGTCTTGCACGATCGACTTGGCCTTCCGCCTCGAGTAGGGATTTCGGCTTCAGCCATGCTTCTATTCCAAGCCGCTCCTGAATCGGCGGAGTCAGGTAAACATAAGCCGCCGCGACCCCCAAGGTGACTGTTGCAACGAGTAGGCCCGCCACAAGCTTCCGGCTCCAGAAGGTTCGCCTCGATCTTCCTGAAAGACGCACCGTAACGTCATTTGTGGATGTCACGGCCGCAGCTTCATGGGCGATGCCCGGGAACACCGCAAGCAGCCGGCGCTTAAATTCCGATGCGCTGCCGACGCGGGCGCCAGGGTCGTACGCGAGCGCCTCATTAATCAGCGCGGAGAGGGCGGGCCGCAAATCAGGGCGAAGCTGCTCGAGCGGCGGAAAACTGAACGGTGCCTCCTTCGACGGGTCGCGGCCGCTCAGCAAGTAATGCATCAGCGCGCCGAGTGCATAGATATCGCTTCGCGGCTCGATCTTTCCCCGGTACTGTTCCGGGGGTGCGTAGCCATGTGTTCCCACCATGGTCGCCGTCTCGTCCGGCTGAAAATGACGAGCGATGCCGAAATCGATGAGCTTGACGACGCCATTATTAGTAATCATCACGTTTGAAGGCTTGAGGTCACGATACACAACCGGCGGATTCCGAGTATGCAGATACTCAAGCGCATCCAGGATCCCGAGCGCCATATCCACCACTAACCTTGTCTCGGTTGCACTCGGGGCGCATTCTTGTCTGGCCTCCAAAGTGCCGCCATCGATGTACTCCATGACCAGAAAATGACGCTGTCCTTCCGTGAAAGAATCGTAAATCTGGGGTATGTGCTCGTGACGAAGGGTAGCGAGCATCTCCGCCTCGCGTCGGAACGCGTCGGCAGCCTTCGACCGCAGTTGTGGGTCGCTGAAACCATCGATCATCTCGGCGAGTGCGCAGGGACGATGCGCTAGACGTTGGTCCTCGGCCAGATATACCGTCTTCATGCCGCCGCCGCCGAGTGTGCGCACGATACGATAACGAGTTCCGACGATTGTCCCTGGAGCGATCATTGTGAAGAATTCGTGCTAGCCGGTCAGCACATTCAGCAGAAGCTTCCTTCGCTAGGTTGTAGGTAGGTTGCGCTACGATGGCAACGGCTGACGCGCCGCCAAGTCATTATCCAAGGTCATCCCAGCGCGCCGCGAGCGTTCGGACAATGGGAAAGCTCGCGCCGTTGGTCAGGTGGGCCGGGGCGGAAGTTCTAAAACATGTAGCGGCGGGTGTTGATGCTGATCAGGATTCCCATCGCCGCCATCATTATGATCAGCGACGAGCCGCCGTAGCTGACCATCGGCAGCGGAATGCCGACCACCGGCAGCACTCCGCTCGCCATCCCGACGTTGATCGCGACTTGCCAGAAGACGATCGCGCTCAGGCCCACGGCCAGCAACGCGCCGAATCTGTCGCGCGCGTGCCGCGCGATCCAGATTCCCCGCCCGACCAGTCCCGCGTAAAGCGCCATCAGCAGCACCGATCCGGCGAAGCCGAACTCTTCGGCGAAGACCGAAAAGATGAAGTCGGTGGTCTGCTCGGGCAGAAAGTTGAGCCGCGCCTGCGTGCCTTTGAGAAATCCCTTGCCGTATGATCCGCCGGAGCCAATCGCGATCTCGGACTGGATTATGTGGTAGCCCGAGCCGAGCGGATCGGACTGCGGATTGATGAAGCTGACCATCCGCTGCTTCTGATACGGCTTCAGGTAGTGCCAGCCGAGCGGCGCGGCCATCGCAGTCAGCATCGCGACTGCCACGAGCACTCGCCAGTTGAGCCCGCCCACGAAGATCATCGTGGCGAAGAGCAGCATCAGAATGAGCGCGGTGCCCAGGTCCGGCTGCTTCAGCACCAGTCCCACCGGCACGGCCAGCAGCAGCGCCGGGATGATCATCTGCCGGATTCCCCAACCGCCGCGCGGCGGCTCCTCGCGCAGATAGCGCACCAGCACCAGTGCGAGCGCGATCTTTGCCAGTTCGGACGGCTCGAGCTTGAAGAAGCCCAGGTTGATCCAGCGCCGCGACCCTCCCGTCGAATGGCCCGAGACTTCCACTACGCCCAGCAGCACTACGGTCATCGCGTAAAACGGATAGGCGTAGGTGGCGAGCGATCGATAGTCGAATACGGCAGCGGCCATCAGGATCGCTGCGCCCGCGGCGACCCAGATTAGCTGGCGATAGACCAGCGGATCGATGACATGTCCGGGACCTGCGTAGGAGGCGCTGAGCACGCAAATCAATCCGACGCCGGCGATCGAGAGCGTCAGCGCGAAGAGAGTCCAGTCGAAGCGCGAAACCAGCCGGCGATCAAATCCTGCCATGACGAATCGATAGGCCTAACGGATCGCCAGCGAGCCCGGCGGAGTGCTCCGCGGCGTCGGCGCGGGCTGCTGGCGCGGCATCCCGGATGGCGGATAGATCGAGAAGAACTTCTGCATCACGTCGTGCACCACCGGTCCCGCGGCACTGCCGCCGTGCCCGGCGTGCTCGATCACACATGCGATGACGATTTTGGGATTGTCACTGGGCGCGTACGCGACGAACCATCCGTTGTCGCGTTCGTTCGCGGGCTCGGCCTTTTCCGAGGTGCGGGCGCCCTGCTTTTCCTTGACGACCTGCGCCGTGCCGGTCTTGCCGCACACCGTTATGTTATCGAGACGCGCGGTGCGGCCGGTGCCGTCGGGTGCGTTGACCACATCGCACATCGCGTCGCGCACGACCTGCAGCACGGTCGGATCGATAGTGACCTGATTCAAGATTACGGGTGGATAGGTCTGGGCGGGAGTTCCGTCCGCGCCTTCGACTTCGCGTACGAATTGAGGTTTGTAACGCGTGCCGCCGTTGGCGATCTGCGCGACCACCTGCGCCATCTGCATCGGCGTGACCGCCACGTATCCCTGCCCGATCGCGACCGACAGCGTCTCGGCCGGATACCATCGCTCGCCGAAGCGGTTCTCCTTCCACATCGACGACGGCATCACGCCCGCGCGTTCGTTGTCGAGATCGATTCCGCTCTTGAAGCCTAATCCAAGCTGATGCGCCCAGTCGGCCAGCCGATCGATACCGAGCCGTTCGCCGGCGTTATAGAAGAACACGTCGCACGATTCGACGATCGCGCGATGCAACGCGATGTGGCCGTGGCCCTGCTTGCGCCAGCATCGATATTCGCGTCCGCCGTAGTAGATGCCGCCGGCGCAGTAGTAGCTCGTATCGGGGGTCAGGGTGCGTTCTTCCATCCCGGCGATGGTGTCGACGAGCTTGAATGTCGAGCCGGGCGCGTAGGTTCCCTGGATCACGCGGTTCTCGAGTGGATGGGTCGGATCCGAGGTGAGCGCGTGCCATGCCGCGGGCGTGACACCGGTGGCGAAAACGTTGGGGTCGAAGGAGGGGTGGCTGACCATCGCCAGGATGTAGCCGGTGTTCGGATCGATCGCGACCAGCGCGCCCGCCCGATTACCGATCGCCTGCTCGGCGGCCTGCTGCACGTCGAGATTCACGGTCAGGATCAGGCTGTCGCCCGGATGATCAGGGAAATCGCGCAGCATCCGGAGCCTGCGGCCCACCGAGTCCACCTCGACCTCCTGGCCGCCGGCTTCGCCGCGAAGATCGTTTTCGAACACCCGTTCGAGGCCAAATTTCCCGATCTCGTCGCCCATGTGATAGCCGGCCAGATGGCGGAGGTCGGTCTCGGTCGCCTCGCCCACGTAACCCAGCAGATGGGCTGCGACCGGTCCATAGATATAGTGCCGGTCGGGCGTGACCTGCAGGCTTACGCCGGGGAGATCGAGCTGATGCGTTTCGAGCGTCACGACCTGTTGCCAGTCGAGATGCTCTTCGACGGTCACCGGATCATAGGGCGGGCGGCCGTCATCCTGGGCCTGGGCGAGGCGGTCGGCGATGTCGTCGACGCCGAGATATCCCTCCAGCCGCGCGATAGTCTCATTAGGCTTGCTCATGTCCTCGGGCACCACGACGGTGTCGAAGGACGGCCGCGCATCGACCAGCGCGCGATGCATGCTGTCGAAGACCAGGCCGCGCGGCGCGGGCATCCGATGGATTCGGATGCGATTGCGATCGGCGAGTTCGGCCAGTTCCTTGTGGCGCACCACCTGTAGAACGTAGAGGCGCACGGTGACGACCGCGAGCACCAGCGCGATCAGGACCGAGAAGGTTCCGATACGGAGTTCCGTCTTTGGAGTTCCGCGGACCGTGGTTCGATGTGCGCGCCGTCTTGCCATGGTCAGGCGCCGCGCAGCGAGCGGTTGGTGGCGCGACGGGGCGTAAGGCCGGTCACGGCGGACGCCCATTCGAGCAATCCGAAGACCAGCGGTGAGAAGAGCGCAGTTACGGCACCCTGAAGGGCGGCGGGTGCGAGGAGGGCGGCGAGCGCCTCGGTGCCGGTGAACTGCGTGCTCAACAGATAACTGCCCAGGTTTTCGGCCACGACCGCCAGAAAGACCAGCATCGCGCCAGCCTGAGCGGGGACGGAGCCCATCGCGCTCGAGACGAAATAACTGAGCAGGTAGATTGCGGTCACCACAAAGCTGTTGATGCCGAGTTGCGCACCGGCGAAAGCGTCCATCGCATAGCCCATCGCGAACGCGATAACGGGCGCCAGGGCGCGCCGATGGCGCAGGCCAAGGTCGACCGCAAGGATTATGACGAGATTGGGCATCAGCGAATTCAGCGGGAGCCATCGCGGGACAATGGTCTGGATAGCCAGGGCGAAGAAGGTCAGAATTGCGTAAAGTGCGATCAAGCGCACGACCTCTTAGCCTTTTGGCGCTACGTCGGGCGGTGGATTGATACGCTGCGTTATGATCATCACTTGTTCGAGCCGGCTGAAGTCGGCCGCCGGATCGACGGTGATGTAGAAGAACAGTCCAGAGCCTTGATCTTCGACGCCCGTCACATTGCCGACCAGCATCCCGCGCGGAAAGATTCCGTCGAGGCCGGAAGTAACGATTGTATCGCCGGGTTTCACGTCGTCGGAGCGGTCGACGTACTTCATCACGACTCCGCCGTCGACCACGCCCGAGATTATGCCGCGCACGCGCGTGCGTTGGTCAAGCGCATCGAAGGCCGAGTTATGGTCGTCGATAAGTAGGACGCGGGAGGCGTTGGCGCTGGTGGTGATAATCCGGCCGACCACGCCTTGCGGCGATATGACGGCCATCCCGGGTGTGAAGCCGTCGCCGGCTCCGCCTTCGAGCACCAGGGTGTGGGAGAGTCCCGAAGCGTCGGCGCCGATTACGTTGGCGGCGACGGTTTTGTAGTCGAGCATCTGCTTCAAGTCGAGCAGTTCGCTTAAGTGCTGATTTTCGGCCTCAAGCTCGTTGAGCCGGGCCTCTTCGCTCTGCTCCGAGGCCAGTTGCGCCTCGAGCCGGCGGTTCTCGCGCTGGACGCCGACGAGGTCCATGTAGTCGCCGGTGATTCCGGAGGCTCCCTCGGCGAGGCGTGCAGCCGCAACCTGGACGGGCCTCATCAGGTCCATGATTGGGCTCACCGCGCGCCCGGCGCGTTGATCCTGGCGCACGCCGGTCCAGATCATGTGGGCGGAAAAGAGCAACAGCGCGGCACCGGTAAGAAGGACGCGGTGGCGCCAAAGGAAGTAGTCTTTCACGGTTTTCCGCGGTCGGGAGTCAGGCGACCCCGAGCAAGCGCGCTCCGGTGGAGAATTGCCTAGTCGACAGTAACATCACGCAGGAGCGAGATCTCATCGAGCGCCTTGCCCGCGCCCATCACGACGGCCGTCAACGGGTCGTCGGCGAGGGTGACCGGCAGGCCGGTCTCCTCACGCAGGAGCACGTCGAGGTTGCGCAGCAGCGCTCCGCCGCCGGCCAGCACGATTCCCTTGTCGACGATATCCGAGGCGAGCTCGGGCGGGGTGCGCTCGAGCGCGATACGGACCGATTCGACGACTTGGTGGACCGGTTCCATGAGCGCCTCGCGAATCTCTTCGTCGGTGATCTCGATTATCTTGGGCACGCCGGCGACGAGGTCGCGGCCCTTGATTTCCATGGTCTGGATTTCGTTGCCGGGGTAGGCGGAACCGATAGTTATCTTGATAAGCTCGGCGGTGCGCTCACCGATCAGCAGGTTATACTTGCGCTTGATATGCTGGATGATGGCTTCATCCATCTTGTCGCCAGCCACCCGCACCGAGCGCGAAAAGACCACCCCGGCCAGCGAGATGACGGCGACCTCGGTGGTGCCGCCGCCGATATCGACGATCATGTTGCCCGAGGGTTCCGTAATCGGCATCCCGGCGCCGATCGCGGCGGCCATCGGCTCTTCGATCAGGTAGACCTCGTGGGCGCCAGCCGCTTCGGCCGACTCGCGCACCGCGCGCTTTTCAACCGCGGTGATCCCGAAGGGCACGCAGATAACGATCCGGGGATGGGCGAAGAACTTGTTCTTGTGCGTCTTCTGGATGAAGTGGCGGAGCATGCTCTCGGTGATCTCGAAGTCCGCGATTACGCCGTCCTTGAGCGGACGGATCGCGACGATCGAGCCGGGCGTGCGGCCGAGCATCTTCTTGGCTTCGGCGCCGATTGCGAGTATGCGGCGGGAGCCGCGCGAGTCCTTTTGCACCGCGACGACCGACGGCTCATTACAAACGATGCCGTGGCCCTTAACGTAGATAAGGGTATTTGCAGTGCCGAGGTCGATTGCGAGATCGTTTGAGAACCAACCGAAAATTGAATCGAATATCACCGACTAGCCCCTACGCACGCGGCGTCAATGTTACGGGCACCGTCCGCGTGCGACCCCTTTTTTTTACCATCCGGCCCGTCCCCAACCGGCCGTGACAGACGACTGGCCACTTCATGATGCACTATCTCAATGGAGCTTACAGAGGCACATCATATGTGGCAAGGCGGCATTACGGTTTGCGCGTGGAAAAACGCGGAAATATGATGATTCAACAATGCTTGAAGCGATGCGGCGACACGCCCGCTCATGGGCGATTAAAGCGATTCTCTACACCCTGATCGCAATCTTCGTGGTCTGGGGCGTCAGCTATTCCTATTTCACCCGGGTCAAGGCGGTCGCGGTGGTCAACGGCTCGCAGATCTTGTCGGTCGATATCGACGAGCAGGCGCGCGAAATCCAGCAGCGGATTCAGAATCAGTACGGCCCCGATGCGGCCGAGATGCTCACGCACTTTAACGTCCGCCAGCAGGCGGTGGATGCGCTGATCGATCAGCGGCTGATCGTTGACGAAGCGAAGCGGCTCGGAATCCAGATCTCGGACGCCGCGCTGCAGGACGCGATCGCGCATCAGAGCGCATTCCAAGTCAACGGGGAGTTCAACTTCGCGGCCTACCGGCAGGTCCTGCGGGACAATGGATTCACGCCGCCGCAGTTCGAGAATCGCACTCGCACCGAAATGATCATGCAGACCTTGCAGCGGATGGTGGCCGAATCGGTGCAGGTCAGCGACGCCGGGGCGCGCGACGTCTTCGACCGCCACAACGCCCATCTGTCGCTTGCGTGGGCCGAAGTGCCATATAGCGCCTTCCTTGCGGGCGTGAAGCCGACCGACAAGCAGATCGCGGCGTTCTACGCGGACAACCGCGAGTCCTTTCGCGAGCCCGAACGGATAGTCGCCGATTTTATCCGTTACGACCCCGACTCGCTGGCCGCCTCGGTCCAGCCCTCGGACAAGGGGATCAAGGATTACTATGAGCGCAATCGCGACACCGTCTTCACTCATCCGGACGAGGTAAGCGCCCATCATATTCTGATTCACGTCGCATCCGGCGATTCGGCGGCGCAGAAAGCGGCGGCGAAAGCCCGGGCCGAGGTGATTCTGGCGCAGCTCAAGGCGGGCGCTAATTTCGAGCAGCTCGCCAAAAAAGATTCCGATGATCCCGGCACCCGGGACAAGGGCGGCGACCTCGGCTACTTCCAGCGCGGCCAACTGGTCAAACCTTTCGAGGACGCCGCGTTTCAGATGCGGCCGGGCGAGATGACGATCGTCGAGACCCAGTTCGGCTACCACATAATCCGGGTCGACGACGTCAAGCCCGCGCATATCGACACGCTCGATCAGGCGCGCGCGCAGATTGTCGAGACGGTGCGGCATCGGGCGGGCGCCGATCTGGCGCGCGGCGCGGTCGATCAGGATTTGTCGGCGGTGCTCGGCGGCGAATCGCTCAAGGATGTTGCGGCCAAGCGCAAGCTCGCGATGGTCGAGACGCCGCCGTTCGCGGCGAGCGACAGCGTCGCGGGACTCGACGATCCGCAGGTGGTGCAGGAGGCGTTCAAGCTCGGGCCGGGTGAGACGCGGGTGCTGAACGGGCGCAGTGCGAGCTACCTGGTGAAGCTGGTCGCGCGGACGCCGTCGTATATCCCGGCGCTCAAGGATATCCAGGGCAAGGTCGTGGCGGCGCTGGCGCAGCAGACGGCGGAGAGCCTCGCGCAGGAGCGGTCCGAGAGCATCCTGAAGCAGATCAAGTCGCCGGGTGATTTCGAGAATGTCGCACTTGCGAACAAGCTGCGCGTCCAGACCAGCGGCGATTTCTCGCGCGCCGACAACACGGTGCCCGGAGTCGGCGAGATGCCCGAGGTGACCGACGCGGCCGCGCTGGTGCCAAGCTTTCCGGCGATGCTCGACCATCCGTTCACCAGGGAGGGCAACTCCTACATCTTTGAAGTCGTGAGCCGCCGGTATCCGACCGACAGTGAATGGCAGGCCGGGCGCGCCGCCTTCATGAGCGGATTCGTCCAGGACCGCGAGCTCGACGCGTGGAGTGGATTCGTACAGGCGTTGCGCAGCCGCGCCCGTATCGAGGTGCATCCCGACCTGATCGGCGGGCCGGCCGGCGCCTAGTCCGCCCCGCATGGCGAATCACGAGTCTCAAAAGGAATGCGGCGCGGCGCCTCCGAACGCCGCGACGGAAGCCTTCTCATTTCCAGGCGCGGGCGTAAGCGCGCTGCTGATCCACGGGCTGACCGGAACGCCCTATGACATGCGCTACCTTGGCGAGCGGCTCTCGGCGGCGGAGATACGGGCGCATGGAGTGCGGTTGGCAGGTCATGCGCGGCCCGCCGAGGAGCTGGGCGCGACGCGCCACGCCGACTGGTACGAGAGCGTGGTCGAAGGCTTCGAATATCTGCGGGGGCGCGGCGATCCGGTGGTGGTGGTGGGCCTCTCGATGGGTGCGATGCTGGCGGCGCGGCTGGCGGGCGATCAGGGCGAGGCGGTGGCCGGGCTGGTGATGCTCGCGCCGTCGCTCTATCTGCGCCGCTCGGTCGGGCTGGCGATCAGGCTCGCGGCGGCGCTGCCCTCGTCCACGTCGCTGGTCTATTTGCGCAAGACCTCGTCGGATATCCATGACAACGCCGCGCGCAGCGTCCATCCTTCGACGAGCTTCATGCCGATAGCCTCGATGCTCGAGTTGCGTGAGCTGCAGATGGTGGTGCGGCCGCGAATCCGGCGCATAACGCAGCCCGCGCTGGTGATACATAGCCGGCGCGACCATACCTGTCCGATGGGCGCGAACGTGGACTTTCTGATGGCGCATCTGGGAAGCGCGGAGAAGCGCGCGGTGATCCTCGACGAGAGCTACCACGTGATCAGCGTCGATAGTGAGAAGGAGCGCGTGGCGGCCGAGGTGGTCCAATTCGTCGCGGGCTTTCGCGCGGGCGGCCGTCCCGCCCCGGCGGAGGGCTGACGTATCGGGCTCGGCGCCAGGAGCGACTCGAAGCTCCGGGAAGACTCGCAACTTCTTTAGGCGTTCACCGGCGTAAACGCCAGACAAGTAAGCCAAGCATCGTACCGACGATGCTCCAGAGCAGAGCTACGGATAGTACGGTGGTCGGTTTGTGCCGCGACGGGCCAATTCAGCAATGCGATTGCCATCGGGAAAAGCATTACGACACGCGGCACCCTTCGTTCGGCATCCGAGCCTCCGTGAATCTCTCACAAGCCTCTTCATAACAGAGGCTCCCGAAACCAGCGAAATTCAATCGACTGGCTCCTCGGCGCTCGCGATGACTTCCTCGTAAATGCCCTTCTCGCGGAGTCAGCCATCGAAATTCACGCGCGAGCGGCCTTGATTTCGAAGCGCACGCCTTCGCGGCGCTGGAGGAAGCTGGCGAAGCTCACGCCTAACTGAGCGAGCTGAATTGGCCATTATGTTTCCGTCATCCCGACCGAAGTGGAGGGATCGCGCGCCGACTTCGGCGCGCCTCAGCGGAAGGTCTTGCGCCACGGCTCCTGATCATTCCCTCGATCGCGCGCGCGTCTGAACGACAATCGCCCGAAGCGCCATCGGCGCGCCGGAGTCCGCTGCGGGCTTCGATGGATCCGCTGAGGCGCCTCGCGGAGCGAGGCGCGATCCCTCCACTCCGGCAGCCTCCGGTCGGGATGACGGAGAAGAGGCCCTCAATGGAAAGGACGCGGCTATCCTCGAAGGGACAGGTGATATTGCCCAAGGCGTCCGCGATGCGAAGCAATGGCGTCCTGGCACCGGGTTTGTGGTCGAGACCACGGCGGACGGATTGCCTCTGCATCGCGCGCGGCGATTCGGTTTCCGGATCGAACTGTTAATTTGGTATACGTTTCCCATTGCCGGGCGCATTCGGGCCTCCGAACGCAACCCGGGGCGGCCGCATAGATGCCGAGCGGCGGCGCCTTGGAAATTGGAGTTTTCAAGGGACGCGTCAAAAAAAGGAGCCGAAAAAAAATGGACGTTGGCGTCGAGCTGGTCTTTCAGAATGTCCACGAGAGCATGTCCGACGAGGTCATGTTCCGCAACGAATGCAAGGTCGCCGAGCTGTGCGAGGAGTTGGGCTTCGACTCGGTATGGCCGGTCGAGCATCACTTCCGCGAATACGCGATGTGCCCCGACAACACGCAGTTCCTGTCGTGGCTCGCAGGGCGCACCAATCGGATCAAGCTCGGCACGGGTGCGGTGATTTTGCCGTGGAACGAGCCGCTGCGAGTCGCCGAGAAGCTCGTCGTGCTGGACCATCTGTCGGACGGGCGCGCGCTCTTTGGGATGGGGCGCGGGCTGTCGCGGCGCGAATACGCGGGCTTCGGGATCGATATGAGCGAGGCGCGCGAGCGCTTCGACGAATCGGCGAAGATGATCCTGGCGGCGCTCGAGAATGGCTATATCGAGGGCGACGGGCGCTACTACAAGCAGCCGCGGATCGATATCAGGCCGCGTCCGAGCCGCAGCTTCAAGGGACGCACCTACGGCGTCGCGGTGTCGGCCGAGTCCGTCGGATCGGTCGCCGACCTGGGCGCGCGGCTGATGTTCTTCGCGCAGTACGAGGCCGAGAAGCATAAGCCGGCGGTCGATGAGTATCGGCGGCTCTATCGCGAGCGCCATCAGACGGCGCCGGGACCGATCGTCAATGTCGGCTTCATGTATTGCGACGACGATCCGGGGCGGGCGCAAGAGAATGCGCGGCGCTATATCACGCGCTACTTCCATGAGCTGGTCTATCATTACGACATGATGGGCGCGCATTTCGCCGGCACCAGCGGCTACAAGAGCTACGCGCAGGCGGCCGAGATGCTGCGGGCGGCCGGGATGGAAGCGGCGGGCGAGGCGTTCGTGAATGCGCAGGATTGGGGCACGCCGAATCGGATTCTGGAGCGGATCGAGCGGCGGCGAGCGGTGCTGGGCGACATGGAAGTATCAGTGGTGACGAGTTACGGCGGGATGCCGTATGCGGACGTCGAACGAAGCATGCGGCTTTTTTCAGAGAAAGTGATGCCGGAACTGCGGAGCTGGGATGCGTCGCGGGGTTACTCGGAGTCGCATCGCGAGGCGGTGGCGCAGGCCTGAAGCGAACGCTTCGATCAAATCAGGATGAAAAAGAGGCGCTCGGACCTGATGGTTCGGGCGCCTCTTTCGTTTCAAGGTGCATCAGGTTCGACATGAAATATTATCAGGCTTAGGTCAGCGCGAGCGTGGGAAGTTCGCTTCCGCCCTGCCAAGCTCGCAGTCTCTGATCCGGTGTGATAATTCCCCTCTGCAACGATTTTCGACGGTATATACTTGCGTTTGTGAGTGACGGCATGTTTTCCAAAATCATCGAGGGGAGTCGGAACATGAAAGCAGCGATCCGCGCTTTTGGCATACTGGGATTGGTCTTCGTGATTGCGGCGGCGAGTGCGATCGCGGCTCCGCCTGATAACGACACGGCAATTTGGAATGAGGTCAAAGCTCTGCAAGCACAGAACGCTGCACTGCAGGCATCCGTCAAGACCCTGCAGGGTCAGGTAACGGCGTTGCAATCCAACGGAGCGTTGGCGCTGGGGCCATACGTGAGCGTCGATCCGAATCCGATCAACGGAGTGAGCGGGCCCAACATCATTTTCAAAGGGGCCAATGTCAATATCGAAGACGGCTCAGGCACGACCGACGACAACACCACGACGCTGTTGGGAGGGACCGGGAAGGGAACGCTCACGGGGCTGGGCAATCTAATCATTGGATACGATGAAAACGGGTTTAGCCTGACACGCGGCGGGTCGCACAATCTGGTGGTGGGCGCGGACCACGGCTTTTCATCGTTGGGCGGACTAGTGGCGGGATGGGCTAATCAGATTGACGCTCAGTTTTCGAGCGTCAGCGGCGGGAACGGAAATATAGCCAGCGACTTAGGGGCCAACGTCAGCGGCGGCAGTGGCAACACCGCCAGTGGCGTATTCAGCAGCGTCGGCGGCGGCCTCGGGAACAATGCCTCGTCGACCAACCAGTTTCTGCCATGAATATTTTGGGTTACTTCGGGTCGTAGTGCTCTTCGAGCAGGTACTTAATGTCGGGGCGGCTCAGCACTTCGATGAAGCAGATTTCGTTGGCGGCGTTAAGGTCGATGATCAGAAAACCTTCGCTGGTCTGAAGCTCGACGACGCTCGCGACCTTGACTTCGGCAGCGGTCGCGAAGCTCGCGCAGTTGTCGTCGCCGCAATCGCAGATCGATTCGATGCGAAGGCTGCGCAGCTTTTCGCATAGCGGCTCGGCGCCCTGCTCGCGCATCAGATGGGCCATCTCTTCGACCAGGTCGGGCAGAATATCGGTTAACATCGGCGCTGGCATGGGTCAGAAGCCTAGTTGAATCGGCGGCCGGATCAAGGGCGGCGACCTGGAATTGGCGGGTCGGCCGATTCAGACGGCGCGGGTGTCAGGCGGCCAGATATGCTTATGCATCTGAAGCTGCATCCGGACCGGCAATCGATCGGCGAGAATCCATCGGGCGAGCGAATCGGGAGCGAGGATTCCGAACGCGGGACTTAACAGGATCGCGTTGACGCGATCGGCGAGATGGTGGTGCGTGGTTACGGCGCGCGCCCATTCGTAATCGGCGCGGTCGGCGACTACGAATTTGATTTCGTCACGCGGCCCGAGCTGCTCGAGGTTGGACCAGAGGTTGCGATCCGACTCGCCGCTCGCGGGACATTTGAGGTCCATGATTTTGATTACGCGCGGGTCGAGATGGGCCAAGTCGCTCGCACCCGACGTTTCGATCATCACCGTGAGGCCGGCTTCGAGCAGGCGCGCGATCAAAGGATGGATGCCGGGCTGGAGCATCGGTTCGCCGCCGGTTATCTCGACCAGATCGGAGCGGTAGGCGAGCACGCGATCGACGACCTCGGCGACCGTCATCTGGCGGCCTTCGCGGAAGGCGTACTCGGTGTCGCACCAGACGCATCGCAGGTTACATCCGGTGAGCCGCACGAACGCGCATGGGCGGCCGGCCCAGGTTGACTCGCCCTGGATGCTGAAGAAAATCTCGTTGATTCTGAGCCGATCGCCAGCCATTTCAGGAACGCGTCCATCCGCGCGCGGCGGCGTTCGCCTCTTCGAGGACGATCCGTAGCGCGACGGCGTGTTCGCGCGCGATCCGGCGGCAGTCGTCGAATTCGGGAGTGATCGTTTCGGTCGCGCCGGCGCGCGAGATTTTGATCCGGACGGGACCCCATTGCGTGGCGACCTCGCGGAATTCGCGCGCGAGCTTGATCCGTGAGACGGCCTCGTACCGGATTCCAATAGTCGAAGATTCGGCGAACATTATCTCCGCGATACGATCGCGCAGGGCAGGCTCGGCGAGGATTGCGACAGTAATCGCGGGGCGGCCCTTTTTCATGATCGTGGGCGTCAGGGTTACGTCGCGAGCGCCGGCTTCGAGGATGCGATCGACGAGGTGGTCGTAGAGTTGCGGATTCATGTCGTCGATATTGGCGCGAATCTCGAGCATCTGATCGTGGTCGCAGAGTGCCGTCCGCTCGCCGACCATCAGGCGCAGCAGGTTGGGGCGATCGGCGAAGTCCTTGGTGCCCGCGCCGTAGCCAATCTTGTCGAAGCTGAGGGTGATCTCGGGGCTGAGCGGGCGGGCGAGCGCCTTTACGATCGCAGCGCCGGTCGGGGTGACCATCTCGGAAGGGCCATCGCCGATTCTGACCGGGAATCCGGTGAGCAATTCGATAGTGGCCGGGGCCGGCACAGGAATTATTCCGTGGCGCGAGTGGGCGAAGCCCTGACCGAGCGGAATCGGCGTGACGAAGAGCTCGGTGATGCCGAGCGCGTCGAAGCCCCATGCCGCGGCGACAATATCGATAATCGAATCGGCGGCGCCGACCTCGTGGAAATGGACGCGGTCGGGGGTGGTGCGATGGACCTTTGCTTCGGCGTCGGCGAGGACACGGAAGATATCGAGAGCGGTGCGGCGGGCGGCGTCGTTGAGGGCGGTGGCGCGATCGATGATGCTCCGGATTTCGCCGAGCGTTCGCTCGGGCTGCTGGGTGGAGACTTCGACGTCGAACTTGAGTGCGGCGATTCCGCTGACGGTTTTGCGGCGGATGGAGACGGCGACGCCCTCGAGGCCTAGCGAAGCGATAACGGTTTGGAGCGCGTCGAAAGGGGCGCCGCTATCGAGAAGGGCGGCGACGGTCATGTCGCCGCTGAGTCCGGAGAAGGTGTCGAGAAGTCCAGTTGGCATATGCGCTGTTTACTAAACCGGATCGGCTACGTATTATCAAAGCTTAACTTTTTTCCGTCGCGGGCGCATGAGGCAAAGGGACTTAAAGCTTTTCCGTCGGCTGCTTGAGGATCGCAAGCGCGAAATCCTGTCGGAGGCGGAGCGCGCCGTCGGCAGCCTCAACACCAAGCCGGCGGACGGCTTTCCGGACCCTTCGGACCGCGCCTCGCTGGAATCGGACCGGGCGTTTCTGCTCAGGATGAGGGACCGGGAGCGCAAGCTGTTGACCAAGATCGGCGAGGCCTTCGCGCGAATCGAGGACGGAACATACGGCGAATGCGAGGAATGCGACGGACCGATCGGAATCGAAAGGCTCAAGGCGCGTCCGGTGACGACGCTGTGTATCGGATGCAAGTCGGCGCAGGAAGAGCGCGAGCGCCAGGGCCTGGCGCGCTGAAGCGGGCAGCCTGATCCGCGAATCAATCGGATGAAAGTTCGCAAGGCGGTGGTGGTCGCGGCCGGGCTCGGCACGCGGATGCTGCCGGCAACCCGGGTCATTCCCAAGGAGATTCTGCCGGTTGTCGATCGGCCGGCGATCCAGGTCGTAGTCGAGGAGGCGGTGGCCTCGGGGATCGAAGAGGTGATTATCGTGGTCGCGCCGCAGCGCACGCTGGTGCTCGACCAGTTCGCGCCGGCGCCGGAGCTCGAAAGGCATCTCGAGAGCCGGGGCAAGGACGACCTGCTGAGGATCGTCAGGGCGAGTTGCAATCTGGCGCGGATCACCCCGGCTTATCAGCGCGAGCCGCTCGGGCTTGGCCATGCGGTGCTGCAGGCGCGCGCAGCGGTCGGCGCCGAGCCGTTCGCGGTGATCCTGCCGGACGACATCTTTGATTGCGAACGTCCATGCCTGCGCCAACTTATCGAGATCGCCGAGGCGCGGGATGCCCCGGTGGTCGCACTGACCCGGGTGGCGCGCAGCGAAATATCGAAGTACGGAATCGTCGAGGTGCAGCCGGAGGGCCCGCGGACCCATCGGCTGACCGGGATGGTCGAGAAGCCCGAGCCGTCGAAGGCGCCGAGCGACCTTGCGATCATGGGGCGGTACGTCCTGACGCCGGACATCTTCGAGCTGCTGGCGGAGGGAAAGCCGGGCGCGGGCGGCGAGATTCAGCTCACTGACGGACTGGTCGAGCTGAGCCGGCGGCGGGCGATGTACGGCTACGAGTTCGAGGGCACGCGATACGACCTGGGCGATCGGTTCGGGTTTCTGGCGGCGCAAGTCGCGTTCGGCTTGAAGCGGCCGGAGGTGGCTGATAAGTTGCGAGACTTCCTGAAAACGGCCGCTTCGGAGTAGGATACCTGTTCGCGGTGGGGCAGTAGCTCAGCTGGGAGAGCACCACGTTCGCAACGTGGGGGTCGAGGGTTCAAATCCCTTCTGCTCCACCATCCAGTCCTTCTATCCCGGCACATTTCGGAGAATCGGTCGAAATCATCTTGCGGTATCGTGAAGTGCGCGCTTGAGCGCGCTGTCCCGGTCGGCCTTGAATTGCTTTGACACCGTCGCCGATGGGGCGAAGAGATCGAAGCCATGAAACGCCCCAGGATAAACGTGGAGCTCAGTAGGCACGCCCGCCTGGATGAGACGCTGTGCGTACGCGATATTCTCGTCCACAAAAAGATCGAGTGCGCCAACTGGAATGTAGGCCGGCGGCAGATTTGTCAAATCGGTAGCCCGCGCCGCCGCCGCATAGGGCGATACGTCGTCCCCGCCCCCGTCGCGGCCCAGGTAAGCTTTCCAGCCCAGGCGGTTGCTCTCGCGATTCCACATGCGCGGGTCGGTAATCGCATAACTGGCAGGGGTAACGTTACGATCATCGATCATCGGGTAGATGAGAAGCTGGAAAGCGACCGGCACTTCTCCACGATCACGGGTTAGCAACGCCAACCCCGCAGCCAGGCCGCCCCCACCGCTGGCGCCGCCAATGGCGATACGAGATGGCTCAACGCCAAGCTCGCCGGCATGGCGAAACAGCCACGTTAAGCCCGTATAACAATCCTCGACTGGTGCGGGAAACGGATGTTCCGGCGCTAATCGGTAATCGACCGATACCGCCACGCAGCCGATTCTCTTGACCAGTTGCCGCATGAGCCGGTCGTCTTGCTCGATGTCTCCCATCACGTATCCGCCGCCATGAATCCAGTATAGAGCGGGAAGCTTGCTCGGCTGATCGTTTGGCCGATAGACGCGGACCCGCACCGCAGGATCGCCCTCAGAACCGGGCACCAATTGATCCTGGATGGTTACACCCTCGACCGCGGGCAGGCTCGCCAGCAGAGCGGTCACCATTTTTTTCATCTTGGCCCGGGCCGCTGGAATCTTATTGAGATCCAAGGGGCGGTCAGTCGGCAACTTCTCCACCACGACTCTCAGTTCAGGGTCCAATTGGTCGACGAAGTTCATAGTTGGATCTCCCTCAGCGGTTCTTGGCTGATGTCGCCAAGGTTATCGCACGATTCAGAGCGGATATAAACGGCGAGGACCGTGCCGCATAAGTTTGAACCGTTAGAGGCCAAGCCGGCGTGCCGAGCCCGCGCGCCCATCACGATCAGCGCGAACAACAAGCGCAACATCACGTCGGAGGACGAGCTAGCGGCGGCAGTCGCGGCGGCCGCGATCGGCGCCGGGTTGCTCAGCGTGTCGCCGTGCCCTCCGATGCCCAGTAGGCGGCGCGCCTAACCTACTGCCACGTCGCGGCAAGTGGGGAGTTGCGCCGGATTTTTACTCCGTCGCAACCGCCGTATCCAGCCGCCTCAGTGAGACATTTTCTCTCCGATACTCGCAGGTTCAAGGTCAAGGGAGCGCAGAGGACCTGAGCCGAAGACGATTCCCTCGTAACCGTTTTCTGCGATTTCGTTGATCTTGCTCACGTATTTCGGGGAGCCACCGTTGTAGACGAAGTACCGGGTCTTGCCGTGCTCGTGGCCGGGGACGTTCGAGTTGTAGCCAGTGAACCAGGACTTGGCCTTGCGCATAAGCAGCGCCGAGTACATCTTTTTCACGTGGGCGGTCCAGCGTTCCTCGGCCTCGAGGGTAGGTTCAGCGCGAGTGTAGCCGTGGGCCCACATATACTCGAGGAACTTCGTGCACCAGGTGACGCCGGTTTCGATGCCACGCGGATAATTCGTCGACGCCGAGCCGCTCTGCGGCCCGGACGGCATTAAAAAATTTGGGAATCCATGAACGAACATGCCGAGGAACGTCGATGGACCGTCGTTCCACTTGTCACGTAACTTGACAGCACCGACGCCTTGAATGTCGATTTGGTCGAAAGCGCCGGTTATCGCGTCGAAGCCCGTAGCATACACGATGATGTCGAAGTCATAGTCACGCTCGGTGGTGCGCAACCCGGTTTCGGTCACCTCCACGATTGGCGTCTCGGTGATGTCCACCAGGCGCACGTTGTCGCGGTTGTAGACTTCGAAATAGCGCGTCTCCATCGGCACCCGCTGCACACCGAAGCCGTGGTCGCGGGGGATCAGCTTCTCCGCAACGGCCGGATCCTTCACCCGCCGACGAATCCGGTCGGCGATGTACTCGGAGAACTCGGCGTTCGCCTTCTCGTCCGTGAAGATCTCGCGGAAGTTGCGCAGCCAGATCGCAAAGCCAGGGCTGTCATAGAGCCGGTCCCACAGCGCCAGCCGCTCCTCGCGGGACACCTCATAAAAGCCCCGCCGGTCGGGCTCATGCTCGAAGCCACCCGGCGTACGCGCACACGTCGCGAATATCTGGTCATAGCGCGACCGGATGTCGGCCATCTCCGCGTCGGAGATGGGCCCGTTGTTCAGTGGTGCGGACCAATTAGGCCGGCGCTGAAATACGGTCAGCTCGCCGACCTTGTCCGCGATCTCGCCGATAACCTGAATACCCGTGGCGCCGGTACCGATAACGGCGACCTTTTTACCGGCCATCTCAACCGGTTCGTGCGGCCAATAGAACGTGTGGAACGAGCGGCCCTTGAAGGTCTCCATACCCTTGAGCCGTGGCGGGGTCGGTATCGAAAGGAGCCCCACTGCCATGATGACGAACCGGCTGGTCAGCTCGCGGCCGTCGTTGATTTTGACCCGCCACAGGTCATTCGCCTCGTCGAAGTGCGCCGTCTCGACCTTGCAATTAAACTGCATGTATTTGCGCAAATCGAACTTGTCCGCGACGCAGTTCAGGTAGCGCAAATTTTCAGGCTGCCCGGAGAACCGTTCCTTCCAATGCCATTCATTCAGTAATTCCTTGGAAAACGAGAAGCCGTAAGTGTAGCTCTCCGAGTCGAACCGGGCTCCGGGATAACGGTTCCAGTACCAGGTCCCGCCCAGGTCGCCGGCGGCGTCGAGCACTGTGGCGTCCACTCCGAGGTCGGCCAAAAGCTTGATCTGATAGATTCCGGCGACCCCAGCGCCGATGACAATAACCTCGTAGTGCGACTTGGTCCGGTCGGTCATGATTTGCTCCAGTTCTTGTTTATTGGCCGAAGTGCCGGCCCAATGTGTTGGTCTGGCGGGATTGATAGCCCCGAGCAGAGGCCGCGCACGTGCGGCCGACGCGACAGACGGGCCACGACCGCAACCACTTCGGCCACCCGAGTCGGATTATGACCGATCATAACCTGGCCGCTCGGCCCGATATCGACTTGGCCATCCAATACACCTTGATTGTCCAAGATAAGAAGAAGCGTTGCAAGGACAAGCGTGACGGCGGATGCGAGCGACAGCGAACAGATCAAACGCAATTGGTCTTTTCCCCTTTTAGTATCCCAATAATTAGTCAGTCTCTGGCGGGAAGGAAGGCCGCTCGCCGCGGCTTACGCCATCACCGCCCTCGAATGGAGACCACCACTGAGCGGCTGAAACTCACGCTTATGACGGTCGCCAAGTACTAGCTAGTCGAAAGCCTTGACGCGCAGAGCCATCCGAGCTAGCTGTTCATGATGCGGAATAGCTTAGAATATTGAGTAATATTGAGCCTTTCCCGAACTGTTCGTAGCGCAGGAGCCAGCTGAGCACGGCATGTCGCGCGTTTAGAGGCTGCCGCCAGAAAGGCTCGATCTCGCTAGAAGAACCGTTTTAACCGACGAGGAACCCAAAGAGGAACTCGAATGAACGCTGCAGTCCGTATCGACCCTGAGACAGGCCTGAAAGTCTTCAACACGCGCGCCGCCAAGGCGTCCGAAAAGATTGGCGGCAAGGGCTATTCCGTCCTCACCGATCAGAAGCTGAAGGAGATGCCGGAAATGCCGGCTGGCGCGACCTTCAATGCGGAAGAGCAGGCCAAGTACCGCGCATTCAAGGAAGCCCGCCGCGGCGCCGCCGACTACATGGCGATGGAAGGCGACTTCAAGAAATATCTGGACGACGTCTATTCGGAGCCGCCGATTCCGCGCGAAGCGCTGACCGACGAGTGCGAGATTCTGGTGGTCGGCGCCGGCTTCGGCGGACTGCTGCTGTGGCATAGGCTGAGCGAGGCCGGCTTCACCGACGTGCGTTTCTGCGAGAAGGGCGGCGACGTTGGAGGCACCTGGTACTGGAACCGCTATCCTGGTATCGCCTGCGACGTCGAATCCTATAGCTACCTGCCGTTGCTCGAGGAGATGGGTTACGTCCCGTCGATGAAGTTCGCCTCGGGCTTCGAGATCCTCGAATACTGCCAGAGAATGGCGCAGAAGTTCGGGTTTTACGACCATTGCCTGTTCCACACGACGGTCGCTGCGACGACTTGGGATGAGGCCTCCGGCCGCTGGATCGTCGAGACGGATCGCGGCGACAAGATGCGTGCGCGCTTCGTGCTCCTGGCCAACGGCATCCTGACGACGCCGAAGCTGGCGCGCATCGCCGGCATGGAGAAGTTCCAGGGTGAGTCCTTCCACACCTCGCGCTGGAACTACAACATCGACCTGCGCGGCAAGACGGTCGGGATCATCGGCACCGGCGCGACGGCCGTACAGGCGGTGCCGGAACTCGCCAAGATTGTGGAGCAGCTCTACGTCTTCCAACGCACGCCGTCCTCGATCGACGTGCGCGACCAGCGCGCGACCACCGACGAAGAGCGGGCGACCTGGGCCAACCAGCCCGGATGGGCCCGGGCAAGGCGCGCGCGCTTCGCGAGGATATCGGCCGGTCGCACCGCCATCCAGGCTAACGACGACTACCTGGCCGGGAAGATTCAGGAGATCAAGAAGCCCAAGAAATACGAGCGTGAGCTAAGCCAGGAGGAGCTGACGCAGAAGCAGCTCGATTCGAACTTCCGCATCATGGAGCAGGTCCGGGCGCGGGTGGACGCGATCGTCAAGGATCCGAAAACGGCGGCGGCGCTGAAGCCGTACTACCCGTATGGCTGCAAGCGGCCGACCTTCCACGACGAATACCTGCCGGCGTTCAACCTGCCGCACGTCCATCTGGTCGACACCGCGCCGCTCGGCGTCGCCGAGATCAACGAGCGCGGCGTCGTCCATGAGGGGGTCGAATATCCGCTCGACGTGCTGATCTACGCGACCGGGTTTCAGTGGATGGGCACCTCGACCTTCAACATGGTGACCGGCCGCGGCGGCCGCACCCTGAAGGAGAAGTGGGAGACCGAGGGGACCAAGACGTTCCTCGGCCTGCATAGCCACGGCTTCCCCAACCTGTTCATCGTCACCGGTCCGCAGGGTGGCGGCGGCAGCTTCAACTTCACCGACGCGATCGACGCGCACAGTGACTATGTTGTCTGGCTGCTGCAGACCATGCGTGAGCGCGGCGCACGCATCGTCGATGTCCGCAAGGAGCCGGAAGACGCGTATGCGGAGCATTGCCGCGAGGTTGACATCGCGACTGCGCCGCTGCGCGATTGCATCTCCTACTACAACGGTGAAGGCAACGCGGCACCGGGGAGCCTCGCCTATTACGGCGGCGGCAAATGGCACAAGCATCGCGCCCGGGCTCAGGCGACGCTAGAGCCCTATGTGTTCGAAGACGGAGATACCACTGTTTCGGCGGCGGCCGAATGAGAATGCATAATGCATAGTGGGTTGACGCGGCTCCCGCATCGGTGACAACGACTCAGAGCGCAGGTGGGCGCGGCTGAATCGCAGACATTGCCGGCGGTGTCTTCGGGATAGGGACGGGGAAGGCCGCGCTGGTCGGTAGTGATGCGCTGAGAGGTCGGCGAGGCCTGGTCGGTGCAATCGGCTACTGGAATCGCGTCGACGGCCGGGCCTGCCGGGCTGGTAGTGATCAGCGCTATGGTTTCGGTAGGTCCGCCTTCATCGGCGAGGCCGGCGGGATCGAGGCCGGGTGCGGTGCTGTTCAGGCTGCCGGTCGCGCTGAAGCTACATGAGGCATCGTCCGAGATGTGCCCGTGACGCAGCCGTTGGTTGCAGTCGTGGTGTTCGCCGCCGTGATCGCATCGTGTAGCGTGCACAAATCCGTCACGCTGCCGTCGGCGAGCGTATCGACCATGATTGTCGCGGCGCGCGCCGTACTGCTTGCCGCCAGTATGGCGAAGAGTGTGAAAAGTGCTGTGAATGTCCGACCGAAATGGCGTATCACGTTATCCACCTCCCCCGAGGAAACCGCAGCTCGGTCGGAGTGCTGACGGCTTCATCCGCAGTCGCGCGGGATTGCTGTCCCCTCTGTGAACGAGGCAATGACGCTCCGTGACCTGATTCTTGCGAGCGACGGAACGTGCGGTTCTCAGGGAGCGCTAAACTGCTGCCGTTGGTCTAGATGATTTTATCTTAGGATGATTCGATTGCCTGGCAACCAGGGTTGTGTGTCTGGCAGTGGAGGTGGGAGGCGGCACCAGTTACGTCTGCTTGTAAAGCGTGCCGCGGGGGACCAGAATTTCCGGACTTTGCAGCGAGGCGGCGGCTTGTCTGAGGTCGATCATGGTTGGGCGCGGAAATTTGTCCTGGTTCCGGTCTCAGTGTGCACGAGACGACCGTGCTTCCCGAATTGCGGGCCAACGGCGAATCGGTATCGGCGGCGGGCTTCGGACGCTTGCACTGACCCTGGTTGCGATATTCGGGATCGTGACGGGCGCGCGCGCGACGGACTTTTACGAGCTTCAGATCTACTCGGTCGACACGGTGCCGCAGGACCATGTGATGGTCGAGTTGCACACCAACTCAGTAACGTCGGGGACCGGCGAGCTTGCCAGCTCGAACCTGCCGCTTTATCAGATTCACAACACTATCGAAGTAACTTACGGCCTTCTGCCCTATCTCGAAGTTGGCCAGTATATATGTACCGCGCGGCTCAATGCGGGAACCTATGAGTATGCCGGCGGCCGCTCAAAGGTACACTTCGGGATTCCTGGGACTGAGTCGTGGCCGATCTCATTCGGCGCGAATATAGAGTTTCAGTATATGCGGCGCGAAGCGGTCAGCGATCCCTTGAATATCGAATTCATGCCGATTGCGCAGATGGAGCTCGGGCGGCTGACGGCGATCGCGAATCTGTCGTTCGAAAAGCAGTTCAGCGGACCGGGCACTCACCAGGGTATCGGTCTGGAGCCGATGGGACAGATCAGCTACCGGATTCTGCATTGGTTCGAACCCTCGCTCGAATACTACGGCGAT
>Ga0307374_10001335_pt1 | contig 45659 bp, 45 predicted proteins | sample OX3MG_FD_202532 | JGI IMG/M metagenome (GOLD analysis project Ga0307374, IMG submission 202532) | Soil microbial communities from Risofladan, Vaasa, Finland - OX-3 | ecosystem: Environmental > Terrestrial > Soil > Coastal area > Acid sulfate soil | place: Finland: Risofladan, Vaasa | collected...
ATGGGGACAATTCCAACAGGGGGGTGTGACAGTTTCGGCGGCATTTCCCCTGGTACCTTGCACGAAACCTTGCACGATCGGCACCGCGGGAGAAAGAAATCTTCGGCGGGTGACCGAACGAGCCCGGCGCCACCGTCACCGGCCGCAGGAGGTGGTCAGCCCCCGGCGGGAGAAGCGTGAGCCTAAGGGCCGGCTCCGGCAATCACCCCGACGGCTTCCAGGCGAACCTCGGACCGCCGCAGTGCGGCCTCGGTCAGTGAGACACCCAGGCATCGGGCCTGGTGATCAGCTTCACCACGGAACCGGGCAGCTTGCCGGCCACGATGTCGGCCAGGGTGACGACTTCGAGGACGGAGCGGAGGCTCGACCTCACCGCCACCCAGACGTCTTGCAGATGAGCGGCAGCTCCTTCGTAGTTGGCCGCTTCGGGACGGAGTCCGCGCACCTCCGCCAACGGGCCGTCGAGGGGCCGGATGATGTCGGCCACGGTGATCTCCTTGGCCGCCCGGGCCAGCCGGTAGCCACCTTCGGCCCCACGTTGGCTACGAAGGAGGCCGGCTCTCCGGAGGTCGTTGAGGATGCTCTCGAGGAATTTGGGAGGGAGGCCTTGGGCGACGGCCAGGGCCTCGGCGGTCACCGGGTGATCATCGGCATCGGCCACTCCACACATAGCCCGAACCGCGTAGTCGACTTTGGCGGAGATGTACACGACCAGGAGTCTGCCATGGCCGCCGGTCGGTGGGCCCTAGTTCTAGGCGCCGACGCGGGTCACCACCGACTCTGCATCCGCCTCGATGATCTCCCCCGATTGAGCGCCTGGCGCCTGCCACGGACGGCTCTTGACAAGCCAGATGCCGGTCGCAACGCAGAGAATCCCACACAGGATCCATCCCAGAGCGGTGGTGCTGACGCCCACATATTTGAGTCCGGACGCCAACACAACGAAGGTGATGAGCGGTCGGATGTAGCGGTCCGGTGCCCTCGATGAGAGGAAGGACCCGATGATGACCGCCGGGATGCTGCCGATGGCCAGCGAGGCTGTCACCGGAAATTCCACGTGCCCGAAGGCCAGCGCGCCGAGGGCGGCGGCGAGGGTGAGGGGGACAGCCTGGGTGAGATCGGTCCCGACCAACTGCTTGGCACTCAGCATCGGGTAGAGAAACAGCAGGAAGACGATCATCAGTGAGCCCGAACCCACCGAAGTGATGCCCACGATGATCCCGCCGACCATGCCGATCATCACCGAGGGCAGTGGCCGAATCGTCAGGTGATGCACCGCGACGTTCTCAATCCGGCCCGCCCGCCGGTCGAGCAGATAGCGCAAACCCATAGCGGCCGCCCCCACCAGCAGTGCGGCTCCCAGGGCGATTTGAATATTCTTCTCCGCGGCGGGGCTGTTCCCCATCTCATGCAAAAGGAAGGCCCCGAAGAAGGCCATCGGCACCGAGCCCAGTACCATCCAGCCCACCAGTGCGAGGTTCACGGTTCCGCTGCGCAGGTGGACGGCAGCACCGAAGGGTCGCATCAGCACCGCCGCCACCAGGTCGCTGGAGATGGCGGTGGAAGGCTTGACCCCGAACAGCAGGATCAGCATCGGGGTCATCAGGGCGCCGCCGCCGGCTCCTGTCATCCCGACCAGAAAACCGACGATCGCGCTGCCGAGGACGATGAAGGGATCAATGTGCACAGTCACCTCGGGTTGGGTTCGCGCCCGTCTTGGGTCTAGTAAATCTAGTAACTAACTAGGAATACCAGAGTATAGAAGGCGCACCGCCGTGTCAACCGCCGGTGGAAGTGTCGATCAGCTGGCGGTCGCCCGTTGGCCGACCTCGGCGGCCAAGCCAGAAGGGGTCGTGCCGCCGCCGCATCCATCGTCGTACGGCGTCTTCACACGCGGTCGGAGGGTCGTCCGTTACTTGAGCAGCTTGGACATCCGGCGGTCGGCCAACGGGCGACCGCCGGTCTGGCAGGTGGGGCAGTATTGCATCGACTTGGTGGCAAACGAGACCTGACGAATGGTGTCGCCGCAGACCGGGCAGTTCTCCCCGGTTCGTCCGTGGACCTGCATGGAGCGTTTCTTGTCGCCCTTCAAGTCGGCGGCGGCCAGACCTCCGGATCTCGCCACCGCCTCGGTGAGGACACCGACCAGCGCGCCGTGGAGGTTCTCGACTTCAGCCGGGTCGAGCTTGGCCGCCGACTTGTAGGGGGAGAGGTGGGCAGCGTGGAGCGCCTCGTCCGAGTAGGCGTTGCCCACTCCGGCGATGAGCGATTGGCTGGTGAGGGCCGTCTTGATATTGGCTGAGGTCCCACCCAGGAGATGGGCCAACGCCGCGACGGTGAATTCCGGGCTCAACGGGTCGATCCCGAGCCCGGCGACACCCTCGACCTGGTTGAGTTCGGTGACCACCCACAGGGCCAGCCGCTTCTCGGTGCCCATCTCGGTTACATCGAACCCCGACCCGTCGTCGAGCCCGACCCGGAGAGCCAACGGGGCCCGGCTGGGCCTGGCGGTGGCGGCCGGGACCTTGTCGTACCAACGGATCCATCCGGCCCGGGCCAGATGGACCACCAGCCAGATCCCGTCGAGGTCGAAACAGACGTACTTTCCCCGACGATCACAGCCTCTCGCCGTCCGGCCGATCAGCTGGGTGAGCGCCGGGTCGACCGTCTTCAGGGCCGAGAAGGACCCCAGCTCGCTGCGGGTGATCTGGCGGCCGGCCATCCGTTCGGCCAGCAGAGATGTCAAGGCTTCTACCTCGGGGAGCTCGGGCACAGGTCGGTGGCCCAGCATATGCGCCCGTAGTATCTGATCCTCGCCCGCACCCGTCCCGATCCGAGAGGGAGTTCCTGTTGTTCCGCCCCGTCCCCACCGACGCCGATTTCACTGCCCTCGAGGCCGAAGAGCTGGCCCGATGGGAGAAGCACCGCGTCTTCGAGCGGTCGGTGGAGCTGAGGGAGGGTGCCGAGCCCTGGGTCTTCTACGAGGGTCCACCGACCGCCAACGGGCGCCCCGGACTTCATCACGTCTGGGCCCGGGCCTACAAGGATCTGTTCTGCCGCTACCGGACCATGCGGGGCTACGCCGTCCCCCGGAAGGCCGGATGGGACACCCACGGGTTGCCGGTCGAGGTCGAAGTGGAGAAGCAGCTCGGTATCACCGCCAAGCGCCAGATCGAAGAAGAGGTCGGCATCGCCGAATTCACCCGGCTGTGCCGGCAGTCGGTGCGCAACTACGTCGATGAGTGGAAGACCCTCACCGCGCGCATCGGGTACTGGCTCGACATCGACGACGCCTACTGGACCTTCTCGTCCGAGTTCGTGGAATCGGTGTGGTGGAACCTCAAGTCCATATGGGACCAGGGCCTGCTCTACGAGGACATCAAGGTGGTGCCCTACTGCCCGCGATGCGGGACCGCGCTCAGCAGCCACGAGCTCGGCCAACCCGATGTCTACCGGGACGTGGTGGACGAGTCGGCCTACGTCCGGTTCCCGTTGACCGACGACGGCGACGCGGCACAGGCCCTTCGGGCGTCGCTGGGTGTGGCCACCCTCACCGGCATGTCGTTGCTGGCCTGGACGACCACCCCGTGGACGTTGCTCTCCAATACCGGCGCCGCGGTCGGGCCGGATCTCGACTACGCGGTGGTCGGCGACGGCATCGTCGCCGCCGAGCTCGTCGAAGCCGTCTTCGGCGAGGGGGTGGGCACCGATCACCGGGTCTCCGGACGGGATCTGGTCGGGCTCCGCTACCTCCGTCCGTTCGACGACGTCGACCTTCCTCCCGGAGACCCAGGAGACGGGTGGCGGGTGGTGCCCGGCGGATTCGTCGAGGCCGACGAGGGCACCGGAGTGGTGCATCTGGCTCCGGCCTTCGGGGAGATCGACCGGCAGGTCGGTCGCCAGGAGGGGCTGCCCACCCTCAACCCGGTCGGCCCGGACGGGACCTTCACCGCCCAGGTGCCCTGGCTGCACGCCCGACCGGTGCGGGACACCAACCCGGAGATCAACGACCGGCTCGAGGCCGCCGGGCTCCTGTTCCGTCGGGAGCCACACCGGCACTCCTACCCGCACTGCTGGCGTTGCGGGACGCCGCTCATCTACTGGGGCAAGCCGAGCTGGTACGTTCGCACCTCGGCTCGGAAGGCGGAGTTGGTGGCCGAGAACCAGACGATCGGCTGGCATCCCGAGCACATCCGCGATGGGCGGATGGGGGAGTGGCTGTCCAACAACGTCGACTGGGCCCTTTCCCGTGACCGTTTCTGGGGTACGCCTCTCCCGGTGTGGCGTTGCGACCAGGCCCACCTCCGCTGTGTGGGCTCGCTGTCCGAGTTGTCCGAGTTGGTGGGGGTCGATGTCACCGACATCGACCCCCACCGCCCGGCCATCGACGAGGTCGTCTTCCCCTGCCCGGACTGCGCCGCCGACTCCCACACCTCGTCGTCGGAGATGAGGCGGGTGGAGCCGGTGATCGATGCCTGGTTCGACTCGGGCTCGATGCCGTCGGGCCAGTGGGGCTATCCGGTGGCCCCGGGGTCGGAGGACCACTTCGTCTACCCGGCTGACTTCATCTGCGAGGCCATCGACCAGACCCGTGGCTGGTTCTACTCGCTGTTGGCCGTCAATACCCTGGTGCGGGGATCGACGCCCTACCGGAACGTGCTGTGCCTCGGCCACCTGGTCGACGCCGACGGGCGGAAGATGTCCAAGAGCCTCGGCAACGTCACCGATCCCTGGGAGATCCTCGACACCCGCGGCGCCGACCCGCTCCGGTGGTGGATGTTCTCCCAGGGGTCCCCGTGGACACCGACCCGGGTCAGCTTCGAGGCGATCGATGCCGCCATGCGGGACACGCTCCTCACGCTGTGGAACACCTGGTCGTTCTTCACCACCTACGCCTCCCTGAACGGGTTCGACCCTGCCGATCCGTCCATCCCCCGGCCCGAGGACCGGACGGTCCTCGATCGGTGGATGCGATCGCGCCTGTACGCCACGGTGGCCACCGTGACCGCGTCGCTGGATGGCTACGAGCCGTTCCCGGCGGCCAGCGCCCTCGCCGAACTGGTTGACGACATCTCCAATTGGTATGTCCGTCGAAGCCGTCGGCGCTTTTGGCGTACCGACCCGGACGCCGATCCGGCCGACTCGCTCGGGGCCCAGGCAACCCTCTACGAGACCCTGGTCACGGTGGGGCGCCTGCTCGCCCCGATGTGCCCGTTCGTGGCCGACCGGATGTGGCGGGACCTGACCGGGGCTGCCGAGGACGACTCGGTCCACCTGGCCGACTGGCCCCGCCACCAGCCGACCGCCGTCGACGGCGGGCTCGAGTCCGGCATGGCCCTGGCCCGGCGCTTGTCCTCGCTCGGTCGTGCCGCCCGGGCGGAGGCGGAGATAAAGGTGCGCCAGCCGCTGGCCCGCGCCCTCGTCTACCTGCCGCCCAACAGCCCCACCCTGCCGGACGGGATCGTGGAGGACGAACTGAATGTCGACCGTGTCGAGCCCATCGCCGAGCTGGGTGATGTGCTGGCCTACGAGCTGGTCCCCAACTTCAAGCTGCTCGGGCCGCGGCTCGGGTCGAAGGTGCAGGACCTCCGGACGGCCCTGGCCTCGGTCGACGGCGCCGCCGCGGCCGAAGATCTGGCCGGGGGACGACCGCTGGTGGTGACACTGGCCGACGGGGTGGTGGAGCTGAGCGGGGACGAGGTGGAGCTGCGGGTTCGGGCCCAAACCGGGTTCGCGGTGTCGCGGGACGGGGCGGAAGTGGTGGCCCTCGACCTCAGCCTCGACGACGACCTCCTCCGGCGGGGACTGGTCCGGGAGGTGATCCGGCACGTACAGGATCTGCGCAAGGCGTCGGGCCTGGAGGTGTCGGACTGGATCCACCTCCATCTGGTCGGTCTTGACGACCTGGCTCCGCTGTTCGACCTGATGGCCCGCGAGGTTCTGGCCCGCTCAGTGGTCAGCGCTCCACCCAATGGGCGCGTCGGCGCCAGTGACGGCACCTCGTTCGAGTTGGACGCCGGGGGAACCTCACGACCGGCGACGATCTGGATCGTCAAGGCTTGACTGCTCTGCCGGAGACGCCCGCGGATGGACCGATGGTCGCCACCGGCGAACGGTATGTGCTGGCCGTCGACCTCGGGACCGGAGGCCCGAAGGTGGCGGTGGTGTCGACCACCGGGAGGATCGTGGCCCACGGATTCGCTCCGGTGCCGCTGCATCTCCTCGACGGCGGGGGCGCCGAACAGGACCCGGCCGATTGGTGGTCGGCGATCTGCTCGGCCGCCCACGACGCCCTGGCCGGCGCCGCCATCCCCCCCACCGAGTTCATCGGGGTCGGCTGCACGTCCCAATGGTCGGGCACCGTGGCGGTCGGAGCCGATGGCGCCCCGTTGATGCGAGCGATCATCTGGATGGACTCCCGCGGGAACCGGGCCATCCGGGCCGCGGCCGGGGGACCGGTGAGCGTCCTCGGCTACGACCCCCGCAAGATCATTCGCTGGGTGCGGATCACCGGCGGGGCGCCGGGCCTCTCGGGCAAGGACCCGGTGTCACACATCCTGTTCATCCGTGACCAGTTCCCGGAGATCTACCGGGACACCGCCACGTTTCTGGAGCCGGTCGACTATCTCAACCTCAAACTCACCGGGCGGACCTGCGCGTCCTACGACTCGATCGCCGCCCACTGGGTCACCGACAATCGGAATATCGACCGGGTCACCTACGACGACCGTCTGCTCTCGATCACCGGGCTCGATCGGGCCAAGCTGCCCGACCTGGTGGCGCCCGGCAGCATCGTCGGAACCCTGGCTGCCGGGGCGGCGGCCGACCTCGGCCTTCCCGAAGGGCTACCGGTGTCGGTGGGTACCGGCGACGTGCACTCGGCCGTGTTCGGCTCCGGATCGGTGGCGGACTTCTCCGCCCACCTCTACATCGGGACGTCGTCGTGGATCTCGGCCCACGTCCCGTTCAAGAAGACGTCGATCACCACCAACGTGGCCTCCATCCCGGCTGCCCTGGCCGGCAAGTACATCGTCGTCAATGAGCACGAGACGGCGGGGGCGTGCTTGACCTTCCTCCGGGACACCCTGGGTCTGGCCGACGATTTCGATGCGATGAACGAGTTGGTCGACTCGGTCGGCCCCGGGAGCGGGCGGGTGCTGTTCACCCCCTGGCTCAACGGCGAGCGGACGCCCGTCGACGACCACACCATCCGTGGCGGATTTCACAATCTCTCGCTGTCGACGACCCGGGCGGAGATGGTCCGAGCCGTGTTCGAGGGAGTGGCCTTCAACTCCAAGTGGCTCTTGGAGGCGGTGGAGAAGTTCGCCGGCCGCACCCTCGATTCGATGGCCTTCATCGGCGGTGGGGCCAACTCCGATCAGTGGTGCCAGATCCACGCCGATGTCCTCGGTCGGGAGATCCGGCAGGTCGAGGACCCTGTCCTGGCCAACGTGCGCGGCGCCGGGTTGGTGACGCTGCTGGCCCTCGGGACCATCTCCGTCGATCAGATCCCGTCCATGGTGACGGTCCGCCGCACCTTCACCCCGGATCCGGCCACCGCCCCGGTCTATGACCAGCTGTACAAGGAGTTCGTGTCCCTCTACAAGCAGACCAAGGGCATCCACAAGCGCCTCAACCGGTTCTGACTCCGGCGACGGGAGCGTTCGGGTTGATCAGCCTCTGCCCGGAACGGCCGCGGAGGTCACCGGGACCCGCTCGGCTGCAGGAACTCGAGCCGGTTGCCGAACGGGTCGGTGGCGTAGAAACGCCGGAAGCCGGGGAAGTCATCGTCCCAGGCGACCGTCTGGCCGGCCGTGGCAAGGCGGTGGACGATCTCTTCGATGTCGTCCACCAGGATGGCGGGATGCCCCTTGGTCGCCGGCCGGAAGTCGTCCTCGACCCCGAGATGCAATTCGAGGCCACCGCTGGTGAACCAGGCCCCACCCCGGGCCGCCAGCACCGGAGGCTTGGGCACTTCCGTCATGCCGAGCACGTCGACGAAGAACTGGCGGGCGGCCGGCTCGCCGCCGGCCGGCATGGCCAGTTGCATGTGGTGAAGGCCCGTGTACATCCCTTCAGCATGGCTCGGGCTCCTCGGTGGCACCAAGTCACCCGACCCGGCGACCGGACGACGTGGCAGGCTGGGGTCCATGGCGTCCGCTACGAGCACCGTGATCGTCACCGGGGGAACCAGCGGCTTGGGACGTGAGTGTGCCCGGGTGCTGGCCGCGGATCGACAGCTGCAGGTGGTCATCACCGGTCGGGACCTGACCGGCACCCGATCCGTAGCCGGGTCGATCGGCGCCCACCCGATGGTCCTCGACCTGGCCTCCCTCGCCTCGGTCCGGAGCTTTACCGAGGACGTGGTGGCCGCCGGGCTCCCGCCTCTCCACGCGGTGGTGTGCAACGCCGGGCTCCAGTTCACCCACCGGGCCCACACCGAGGACGGGGTGGAAGCCACCTTCGGGATCAATCATCTCGGGCACCTCGCCCTGGTGGAAGGGCTGCTCTCCCACCTCGAAGCCCCGACCCGGATCGTGTTCGTCTCGTCGGGCACCCACGATCCGGCCAATCGCACCGGCATGCCCCACCCACTGGACGCCAGCGCCTACCAGTTGGCCTACCCGCCCACCGAACTGGAGGGTGACTCGGCGGTCAAGGACGGACGGCGTCGCTACACCACATCGAAGCTGGCCAACGTCCTCACCGCCTACGCGTTGGCCCGCCACCTCGAGGACCGCGGCATCACCGTCAATGCATTCGACCCCGGTTTGATGCCCGGCACCGGACTGGCCCGTGACGCCGGAGTGCTGTCGCGGGTGCTCTTCGCCACGGTGGCCAAAGCCCTGGTGGTCCTCCCCGGGATCAACACCCCGAAGCGGTCGGGAGCCAACCTGGCCAGACTTGTCACCGACCCCGACCTCGAGAAGACCACCGGCACCTACTTCGCCGGCACCCAGCGGGTCCGATCGTCTGACGCTTCCTACGATGTCGAGGCCCAGGAGGCCCTCTACCATGACAGCTTGGACATCCTGAAGGCCATCGGTCACCAAGCCTGAAGGCAACCTGACCTGGAGGGTTTGTCGATGAACGAGGAGCTGTCTGATCCCCGCCGGACCGAGCCGCCCTTCGAGGCCACCGAACGGGACATGCTCGAAGCCTGGCTCGAGTTCCACCGGACGACATTGCTCCTCAAGTGCGAGGGCCTCGACGACCAGGGTCGCAAGGCCCAACCGGTGCCGACATCCATACTCTCGTTGCACGGTCTGGTCCGTCACATGGCCGAGGTCGAACGGAATTGGTTCCGGAGGGTGCTGCTCCGAGAGCCTGACGCCCCCCGGATCTGGCCGGTCGCAACCGAGGAGGGAAGCTTCGGTTTCCTCGATGACGCTAACTGGGAGGCGGATCTGGCCGCCTGGGAGGCCGAGTGCAGCTGCAGCCGAACGTCGGCGGCCGATCACGGCCTCGAGGACACCGGGCTCCGCCGGGGCATTCCCTGTTCGCTCCGGTGGATCTACGTGCACATGATCGAGGAGTACGCCCGGCACAATGGCCACGCCGATCTGATCCGCGAGCTGGTCGACGGCTCGGTCGGTTGGTGATCCCCGCCGGCGCGCGGGGATGGGTGGCGGCCCGTTTGCCTCGCGATGCGCTCCCACCGGTTGCCATCGGGATCGGCGGTCGCTACCCTCGCTCCGTGGGCGTTTCTGACCCGGCGGATATGCATCGAGCTGTCGACGAGGCATTCAACGCCGCCGACGTTGAGGGGCTGGTGGCTCTCTACGAACCGGACGCCCGCATGGTCCGCCTGGACGGTTCGGTCGCGGAGGGGAGTGAGGCCATCCGGCAGGAATGGACGGGGCTCGTGGCCATGAGAGGTCGGATCTCCACCGTGACCGCGTACGCCATCGAGACGGGCGACATTGCGCTTCTCCGGGGTGACTTCACGTTCAAGTCCGGGGACGTCGAATTTGGCTCGAGCACCGCCGAGGTGGTGCGCCGCCAGCCCGATGGGACCTGGCTCTACATCATCGATCATCCCTCCGGGAGCGCTGACCCGCCCTCGTGAGAGTGGCCGAACCCGGGCAGTCTCACCTCGGCCGCTGCACTCAGGCGAGGCAGGTGAGCGGGCGCCCTCCGTTGAAGGTGATCATGTCGCCGATGGCGGCCACCAGGTCAACCGGTGCGCCCGGCGCCGCGCCGTTGAGCTCGGCATAGGCCCGGTGCAGGTTGCCGACGATGCGCTCGGGGTCGAGAAGGCCGGCGAAACGACCGAGATCGGCGGCCTGGGCGGCGGCCAACGGGGAGATGCCGGCGGCCAGCCCTTCCTCGGCGATGGTGAGGATGAACTGCAGATAGGCGAGAACGTCGTCGATCAACCCCGCCCCGCCGACCGGTCCGTGCCCGGGCACGATGGTCCGGGCATCCAGCGGCTTGAGCACGGTGTGGAGGACTTCGATGGCGCCGGTGACCGACCCCATGAGCACGAAGGGGGTGCACTTGTTGAACAACAGGTCCCCCGAGAACAGCACCGAGCGCTCGGGTATCCAGACGATGGAGTCGTTGGTGGTGTGGGCCGGCGATCCCACGTGGCGGAGCTCGCAGCGCAGATCGTCGACCCACACCGTGACCTCGTCCCGATAGGTGAGGAACGGGGGATCCAGCTCCAGGGCGCCCCAGTCGACATCGGTCCAGACACCCAGGTTGTGAGGCAGGCCGGTGGCCATCATCTCCCGCCGGCACCGCTCGTGGGCCACGATGGTCGCCCCGTCGAACAGGTAGTTGCCGTGGGTGTGGTCTCCGTGATGGTGGGTGTTGAGCAACGTCCGGACCGGTTGATAGGTGGTCTGGGCAATGGCGTCCAGGTAGGCCCGGGTCCGCCGCTCGGTCGAGCACGAGTCGACGCTGATCACGCCCCGGCTGCCGACCAGGAAACCCGTGTTGTTGATGTACCAACTCCCGTCGGGCTGGATGTAGGCATAGATGTCCTCGCTCACCTCCTCGACCCGGGGCGGGTCGAGGGAACCGGGCTCCACCTCGGATGTACTCATGGCCAGCCCCAACCTATGGCGTTGATGAGCCAAACTGTAGGTTCTGACCCCAACGGAATCGAGGAAGTTGCGGATGCAGATCGCCATCGGCTTGTTCCCGGGCTTCACCGCCCTCGACGCCATCGGTCCCTATCAGGTGTTCACCCAGCTACCCGATGCCGCCGTCGTTCTCTGCGCGAGCAAGAAGGGGGAGCTGGCCGATGACAACGGCCTGCTGCGGCTGAACATCGCCCACACATTCGAGGAGGTCGACGCGCCCGACATCCTGGTCGTGCCCGGAGGCTTCATCACCCGCCGGCTGGCTCGGGACGGCGACCCGATCGTCGACTGGGTGAGGGCGGCGCACCCGGGCACCACCTTTACCGCTTCGGTGTGTACCGGCGCCTTGCTGCTCGGCGCGGCAGGCCTGCTCGACGGGCTCGACGCCACCACCCACTGGTGCGCCTATGAGGAGTTGGCCCGGTACGGGGCGACGCCAACCGAAGAACGGGTGGTGCGCCGGGGAAGGGTTTGGACGGCGGCCGGCGTCTCCGCCGGCATCGACCTGGCCCTGACTCTGGTGGCTGAAACCTACGGCGATGCCATCGCCCAGGCCATCCAACTTGGAATCGAATACGACCCTCAGCCTCCCTTTGATGCCGGGGCTCCGTCCAAGGCGCCGGCCGAGATCGTGGAGCTGGTCCGCTCGCGCTCGGCCGCCCGGGAGGCTGAGGTTCTGGGCGGCGAGTGACGAGTCGGCGGTAAGAAGGATGTCCGATCGGTCTGGTGCCGAGCGACAACGCCAGGGCAATGAGGAAGACCTGGCCGGAGGAGTCGCCAATGCCGGTCGGGTCTCGAGACAGAACGATCACGTCCTCCGGCCCTCGAATCCCTTCTCGGCGTCGATTCACCAATTCTTGTCGACGCTGGATGCCGCGGGGTTCGACGGCGCCTCCGTGCCGGTGGCGATCCAGGACGACGGCCGGGAGCGTCTGGTCTACATCGAGGGTGACGTCCCTCTTCCGCCCTATCCAGCCTGGGCGCAGACCGACGACGCACTTGCGTCGATCACCACGCTGATGCGGAAATTCCACCACGCTTCGTGGCGGTTCGATGCGGCAGGATCGGAGTGGAGCGACGAGATGGCCGACCCCGTCGGCGGGCCGGTGGTGTGCCACAACGATGTGTGCCTCGAGAATGTGGTCTTCCGGGACGGGGTTGCCGTCGGGCTGATCGACTTCGATTTTGCCGCCCCTGGCCGACCGGTGTACGACCTGGCCCAGTGTGCCCGCATGTGCGTCCCTATCGACGACGATCTGAGTGCTTCCCGTCTGGGCTGGGAACCATCGGATCGGCCCCGGCGGCTCCGGCTGGTGGCCGATGCCTACGGCCTGGCCGGCGAAGAGCGCCTCGAGCTGTTCCAGATCCTGACCGGCACGATGCAGAGCGGTGGGGAGTTCGTCCGGCGCCGGGTTGAAGCCGGCGACCCGAACTTCATCCAGATGTGGGAGGAGATGGGCGGAAGGGAGCGCTACGACCGCCGGCTTCGTTGGTGGACCGAGCACCAGTCGAAATTCATCGACGCGCTCGCCTGATCTGACGACCGCTAACCGATCGTCGGTCGGATCCGGTCTTCCAGGAAGGCGATCACCGCCTCGGAGAATGCATCGTTGCGGTCACCGGCGATCATATGAGCCGCCCCGGCGACGTCGACGACGGTGGAGCCGGGGATCTGAGCCAGCAACTCGTCGACTCCTTCCTGGGTGACGACATCGCTGAGGAGCCCCCGCACCAGAAGGGTCGGAACCTCGATGTTGTTCATGGCCACGTCCAGCAGCCCGGCGAGCCGGTCGGGTGGCACTTCGGTGCGATCAAGCCCGATGAACTTCGGATCCCAGTGCCAGTACCAGCGTTCACCCCGTTGGCGCAGCACCTTCATCAGGCCGGCGGGGTTGACCTTCCGGGTTCGCTGGGGGGTGTAGTCGGCGATCGCCTTGGCCGCGTCCTCCAGCGAGTCGAACCCGTCGATGCCGGACAGCATGAAATTCTTGATCCGGTTTATGCCGGCGGGGTTGGCCTTGGGAGTGATGTCCACCAGTACCAGACCGCTCGAGACGGTTCGGTCGCTGGTCCCTTCCGCCATCAGCGCCGACATCCCCCCGAGGGAGGCGCCCACCAGCACCGGCGGCCGTCCCAACTGGTCGGCCACCGCCACCACATCGGCGCAGAAGGCGGTGAAGGAATAGTCGCCGCTGGGAGCCCAGTCACTGTCCCCATGACCCCTGAGGTCAAGGGTGACCGTTCGCCATCCCTGGGCGGCCACCGTCTCGGCCGTCGTTCCCCAGGCATACCGGGTCTGGCCACCCCCATGGAGGAAGAGCACGGGCCAGGCGCCCGGCTCACCGCGGACGTCGGCCACCAGGTGAACCCCCTCGAAGCCGTCGAACGTAACCAGTTCAGCATCCATCGACACATCGTCACATATGTGGTGCCGGACGGCGAGACCGGCACTGCGGCCCGGTTACGGTCTTGGCTCGCGCTCCCTGCCATCGAGCCAGATCGTCCAGGCCTCGATCGAACCGATCCGGAGCAGCCCCATCGGCGCCCACGGGTCCTCGCCAAGGCGGTTCTCGACCTCGCCCTTGTCGGTGGCCTCGACCACCAGCAGATTCCGGCCGCCGTCGCCGATCGGGCCACCCAGCAACACGAAGCCGTCGTCGACCAGTCCGTCCATGAACGCCGCGTGCCCATCCCAGTTCTGCTGCTCCCGCCGGGGGAGCAAGGCGTTCCCGTTCGGCCCGAAGACCGTGGTCACCGCGAACAGGGGCCACCTCCGGAGCGTACCGGCCGTCGCCGGCCCCGACCTCAGCCCGGTGGGCGTGGGGTCGGCTTGGGCATCACCCGGTTGGCCGCGCTGACCACCGCCCCGAGGGAGGCGTCGAGGATGCTCGAGTCCATCCCCACCCCCCACCAGGTCGATCCGTCCGGGCTCTCCGCCTCGACGTAGGCCACCGCCGAGGCCTCGCTCCCGGAGGTCAGCGCGTGCTCGCGGTAGTCCCTCACCTCGAACTCGACCCCCAGCTCCCGGCGGAGACCGTTGACGAGGGCGTCGATCGGCCCGTTTCCTTCGCCGAGCACCGTGCGGGGGTGCCCGTCCACCAGCAGCTGGGCGGTGACCGTGGTCCGCTTTCCCCCGGTGGTGACCTCGCTGCCGATCAGCCGCAAACCGGCGTCGTCGGGGAGGTAGGTCTCCGAGAACACGTCCCACATCTCGCCCGGCCGGATGACCGTGCCGCTGGACTCGGTGATCGCCTGGACCTTCTTGGAGAACTCGACCTGAAGGTTGCGGGGAAGGTCGAGGCCGTGCTCGGCGTCCATGACGTAGGCGACGCCTCCCTTGCCGGACTGGCTGTTGACCTGGATGATCGCCTCGTAGGTGCGTCCGGTGTGTTTCGGATCGATGGGTAGATACGGCACTTCCCACTGCTGGTAGTGGTCGCCGATGGCGGCGAACCCCTTTTTGATGGCGTCCTGATGGGATCCCGAAAAGGCGGTGTAGACCAGGTCCCCGGCGTAGGGGTGGCGCGGGTGCACCGGCATCCGGGTGGCGTACTCGGCCACCCGCCGGACCTTCTCGATATCGCTGAAGTCGAGGGCCGGATCGATCCCCTGGGAGAACAGGTTCATGGCCAGGGTGACCACATCGACGTTCCCGGTGCGCTCGCCGTTGCCGAACAATGTCCCCTCCACCCGGTCGGCGCCGGCCAGGACAGCCAACTCGGCGGCGGCCACCGCGGTGCCCCGGTCGTTGTGCGGGTGCAGGCTGAGGATCACCGAGTCCCGGTCCTTGATGGTGCGGCTGAACCATTCGATGACGTCGGCGTAGACGTTGGGCGTATACATCTCCACGGTGGCCGGAAGGTTGAGGATGATCGGACGCGCCGGGGTGGGCTCGATCACGTCCATCACCGCTTCGCAGATCTCGATGGCGAATTCCGGTTCGGTTCCGGTGAAGCTCTCCGGCGAGTACTCGTAGCGGATCTCGGTCCCCGGGACCGTCGACTCGAATTTCCGACAGAGCCGGGCAGCGTTGACCGCGATGTCGATGATCCCGGCCTGGTCGAGGCCGAAGACCACCCGGCGCTGCAGCTCCGACGTGGAGTTGTAGAAATGGACGATGGCCCGGCGGGCGCCGCCCAGCGACTCGAAGGTGCGCTCGATCAGGTCCGCGCGGCATTGGACCAGCACCTGGATGTCCACGTCGTCGGGGATCAGGCCTCCATCGATGATCTCGCGCTGGAAGTCGAAGTCGGTCTGCGAGGCGGACGGGAATCCCACCTCGATTTCCTTGAACCCGATCCCCACCAACGCGTTGAACAGCCTCAGCTTCCGCTCCGAGTCCATCGGGTCGACCAATGCCTGATTGCCGTCCCGCAGGTCGACGCTGGCCCACCGGGGGGCCTTGGTGCAGCGACGGTCGGGCCAGGTGCGGTCGGCCAACTGCAGGGGGATCGACGACCGGTACAGACCGAACGGCATGGGAGACACGTCGCAGGGAAGCTCGAGACGGCGTCCGGCCTGGCCTTGGGCTTCCGTCGTCCTCGTCTTCGGCTGGTCGGTACTCACTGTGGCTCCCTTGTGTCTTCCTGGGCTCGGTGGTCCTCGGATTCCGTCGTCTCCGTCTTCTCTGACCGTTGGCACGGCCGGCGCCGCTCCAACAAAAAACCCCCTGGCCTTTCGGCTCAGGAGGTTGCGGGCGAACGCGATGGGGCGTTCGCCGTCAGGTAAGGAGGAGGTCCGAGGTCGAGGTGTTGTACATGGCGCCTTCCATGCTGCCAGGACGGATGCCGGGCGTCAAGGGGTGGGGTGGGACCGGCCCCGGGATGACGGTCGGAGCGTGCTCAGATGCGTTCGAAATTGCGGGCCAGTTCCCAGTCCGTCACCACCGCGTTGGCCTTGTTCCACTCCTGGCGGGCGGTATTGAGGAGGTGGTGGTGGACCTCGGGTCCGAAGGCCTCCCGGGCGACGTCACTTGAGGTCAGGTTGTCAATGGATTCGGCCAGGGTGGCAGGCAGGCGCCGGACATCGCGAGCGGCGTAGGCGTTGCCCTCGAAGGCCGGTTCCAGCTCGAGCTGGTGCTCGATGCCCCACAACCCCGCGGCAATCGACCCGGCCAGGGCGATGTAGGGGTTCACGTCGGCCCCCGGCACCCGGCTCTCGATCCGCCGTCCGGGCCCGGAGCCGACCGCCCGGAATCCGCAGGTGCGGTTGTCCTCGCCCCACACGATGGCCGTCGGCGCCCACGAGTCGGGGACGTACCGCCGGTAGGAGTTGAGGTAGGGGGCGAAGCACCAGGCCAGCTGGCTGGCCGCGTGGAGTTGTCCGGCCAGGAACTGCTCGCCGACCTGCGAGTACCCCGATGTGGTGGTACCCGTATCGGCCGGGGCCATCAGCGGGGATCCCGACGTTGCGTCCCACAGGCTGGTGTGGATGTGGCACGACGAGCCGGCCTGTCCCATCGACCACTTGGCCATGAAGGTGGCGGATCGACCGTGCTGGGAGGCGATCTCCTTCACCCCGTTCTTGAACACCAGATGGCGGTCGGCGACCTCGAGGGCGCCTCCGTAGGTGATGTTGATCTCGTGTTGTCCGGTGCCGGCCTCTCCCTTGGAGAACTCGATGGGGATGCCGGCCGCCAGCATCTGATTGCGGATCTGGCCGATGATGGGCTCGACTCGGGATGTCTGCAGCAGTTGATAGTCCTCGATGGTGTCGGCGTGCGGGATGATGCCCTGCCAGTGCTTGGCGGTCGCCTCCGCGTAGGTGTCGAGGAACAGGTAGAACTCAAGCTCGGTGGCGCACCTGATCTCGAGCCCGTGCCCCGCCGCCCGCTCGATCTGTCGCTGCAGGATGCGACGCGGGGACACCTCCACCGGCTCGTCGTCCATGGTGAAGAGGTCACAGAGGACGAGTGCGCTTCCCGGGAGCCAGGGGATCGACCGGACGGTGTGAGGGTCGATGACCGCGTGCAGGTCGCCGTAGCCGTTGTCCCAATTGGCGAAGTGGTACCCGGGGAGCGGCTCCATGTCCACGTCGACGGCCAGCAGATAGTCGCAGACCTCGATCCCGTGATCGATGACGTGCTCGAGGAAGAACGGCGCGGCGACTCGCTTCCCGACCGGACGTCCCTGGAGATCGGGGAAGGCCACCAGCACCGTGTGGATATCACCCGATTGAATCTGGCGGGGAAGGGTTTCGAGGGTGAGCACCTGAGAACTTTGACCCAGGCGGGCCCGCCCGTCCAGCGCTATTCCGGTGTCACGTAGGCCGCGGTGATGCCGCCGTCGACCACCAGCGCCGATCCGGTGATGAACGAAGCGTCGTCGGAGGCCAGAAACAGGGCCGCCTTGGCGATCTCTTCGGGTCGGCCGAAACGCCCGATGGGGATGTGGACCAGACGGCGCTGGCGGCGCTCGGGATCGGCCAGCAGCTCGGCCAGCAACGGGGTCTCGATCGGCCCCGGGCACAGGGAATTGGCCCGGATCCCCTGGCGGGCATACTCCACGGCCAGCTCCCGGGTCATGGCCAGGACGCCACCCTTCGAGGCGGTGTAGGCGATCTGGGCGGTGGCCGCCCCCATCAGGGCGACAAAGGAGGCGACGTTGATGATGGAGCCACCGCCGGAGGCCAGCATGGCCGGCACCGCGGCCCGGCAACCGAGCCACACCCCCATCAAGTTGACCTCCATGACCCGCTGCCAGGTTTCCGGCGGGGTGTCGAGGACCCCACCGTCGTCATCGGGGAAGATCCCGGCGTTGTTGAGCAGCACCTGGAGCCCGCCGTAGCTGTCGACGGCCGCCGCCACCATGGCGTTCACCTGGGGCTCGTTCGACACATCGACGGTGACCGCGGTGGCGGAGCCACCGGTGGCGATGATCTCGTCGGCGACCGACTCGGCGTGGTCGGCGACCACGTCGGCCACCACGACCTTGGCCCCCTCGGTGGCGAACAGCATCGCCGCCACCCGTCCGATGCCGCTTCCGGCTCCGGTGATCACCGCAACCTTGCCGTCCAGACGAGCCATCTTGTTCTCCGTGGTGCGCGGGATGTCAGGCCCGCACGCTACTGGCACTTCGTCCGGAATGGGATACTGGTCCATGCCTCGATCGGGCCGTGCCCTCCTACCCGAATCTCGCCGAACCCCCGAGTTGGCGTGAGCGCCGAATATTCGGTGGTCAACCCGGCCACCGAGGCGGTGATCGCCACCGTGCCGACGGCAGGTGTCGAGGAGACCGATGCCGCGGTGGCCCGGGCCACCGAGGCCGGTCCGGCGTGGCGGGGGCTGTCCCCAGCCGATCGGGCCCGATTGATGCGGCGGTTTGCCGGCCAGGTGGAGGACCACGCCGAGGAGCTCGCCCAACTCGAGACGGCCAACGTGGGTAAGCCCATCGGCGACAGCCGGGGAGAAGTCGGCATGGTCGCCGAGGTTCTCCACTTCTACGCCGGTGCGGTGGACAAGCACCGGGGCGCCACCGTCCCGGTGGCCGGCGGGGTGGATCTCACCTTCCATGAGCCGTTGGGGGTGGTCGCCGCCATCATCCCCTGGAACTTTCCGGCCGCCATCACCTCGTGGAAGGTCGGCCCCGCCCTCGCCACCGGCAACACCATCGTGGTGAAACCGGCCGAGCTGACGCCGCTGTCCGCCCTCCGGCTGGCCGAACTGGCCCTCGATGCCGGCATCCCCGATGGGGTGCTCCAGGTGGTGCCGGGTGCCGGCCCCACCGTCGGAGCCCGGCTGGCCGAGCATCCCGACGTGGCCAAAGTCGCGTTCACCGGCTCGACCGCTGTGGGGCGCGAGGTCATGGGTGCCGCGGCCGGGACCATCAAGCGGGTGACCCTCGAGTTGGGAGGCAAGTCGGCCAACATCGTGTTCGCCGACGCCGACCTCGGGCAGGCCGCCGCGGCCGCGCCGGCTGGCGTCTTCGGCAACGCCGGCCAGGACTGCTGTGCCCGCAGCCGGATACTGGTCGAGCGGCCGGTGTTCGACCGGTTTCTGGCCCTGTTCGTCGAGGCCGTCGCCGCCTGGCGGGTGGGCGACCCCACCGACCCCGACACCGAGATGGGGCCGCTGGCCTCGGCCGGCCGCCGGGAGGTGGTGGCCGGGTTTCTGGGGGCGGGGATGGGCGAGCCGGGCCACGGGGCGGTCGAGCCGTGCGCCACCGGGACCCTTCCCACCGGTCCGGGATTCTGGTTCCCGCCCACTGTGGTGGCGCCGGCCAAGCCGGAATGGCGCCTGGCCCGCGAGGAGATCTTCGGCCCGGTGGTGGTGGTCATCCCCTTCGAGGACGAGGCGGACGCGGTGAGGTTGGCCAACGACACGCCTTACGGGTTGGCCGGCTCCATCTGGACCCGAGACGGTGCCAAGGCGTTGCGGATGGCCCGCGCGGTGGAGGCCGGGAACCTCTCGGTGAACTCCAACGGCTCGGTACGGGTGCAGACCAGCTTCGGCGGGATGAAGCAGTCCGGCTTCGGCCGGGAGCTGGGCCTGGAGGCGCTCGACGCCTACAGCGACGTCAAGAATGTCTTCGTGGCCACGTCGTGATCCGGCCACCGGGAGGTGATGGCCGACCGGGCGTCAGGATCCGGGGGTTGTGCCGCCCTCGACGAGATCCTTGAAGCGGACCATCTCCTGGCCGGTGTCATTCTCGAGCCATCGGTGCAGGAATGGCTCGACGAACCAACGCCAGGGGCGTTTGAAGTCGAACACTTCCCGATGGATCACGACGGTCCCGTCTCCGGTCTCCTCGCACTCGAACGACCCCTCGAACGTCAAGAACCAGCGAGCCGGCCCGGCGATCGGTGATCCGAATTTCAGAGACGTCGGGGTCAGGGTGAAGGGGTAGGTACCGCTGGGCCCCGGCATTCCCTTGATCCGCCCGGAGAACACCGCGGTCCCCACCGAGCCGTTCCGCTTCACCGGGCCCACTCGACCGATCTTGTGATCCGCCCGGCGATACCGTTCCAGATCGAGGACGAACTCGAGGACTTCGGCCGGGGACACGGCCACGGTGGCGCTGGCTTCGCCGACGATCATCTCGCGGCGTCCATCGCCCCAGAGTAGGCGCAACCGCTCCGATCCGCCGGACGGCCCGCCGATTCGGAGGAACGACTACTGGGCTGGCTCGGGAGCCTCGGCGACGGCTTTGATCCGTTCGAGGGTCGTCCGCATCCCTTTCACGTTGGTGCGCCCTCGGGCCTTGCCGGCGAGCTTCCAGTACAGCCGGAGCACCGGTGTGTCGGTGAGCTCAAACGACTCGGTGACGTCGGTGCCGTCCCCACTCGGTTCGAAGCGGTAGGCCCAGGTGTTGACGGCCTTCCCACCCGGCCCCCCGACGGCGAAGACGAACTCGCGGCCCGGTTCGCAGACGGTGATCCTGCACTGCGTCCAGTACACCGGCCCGCGCCCGTTGCGGCGGACATGGCCCCGAAACCGCGTCCCGACACCAGGACCGGTGGCGCCATCGAGCCATTCGGCCTCAAAGGTCTCCGGACTGAACTTCCCGGTGTTGGTGATGTCACTCACCAACCCCCAGACCTTCTCGGGAGGGGCCTCGATATGGATGGTCACGGAATCACGCACGGCACGACACTACGACCTGGAGCCGACGCCTGTCTCGGCGGGAGACGCGCCCTCCGGGATTGTCAGCGCAGGTCACGCCGAAGAGTCCGCAGCGCGCCCACCACGTCGGAGAGCGAATCGAGCCGGATGTCGGCCTCGGCTGCCTCTGGCCATCCGGAGTGGATGATGCCCCAGGGTCCGCGCCTCACGTGCACGGTGACCATCCCGGCGCGGTGGGCGGGCAGCACATCGTTGTCGACCCGATCGCCGACGTGGGCAATGCGGTCGGCGGTGGCCCCGAGCTCGTGCACCATCCGGGCGAAGAAGGCCGGGTCGGGTTTCGCGACCCCCCATTCATCCGAGGTGGCCGTGAACTCCACCGGGAGGTTCGCCATGAACCCGGCCACCGACGCGGTCTGGTTCCCGATCACGGCCAGCCGGTAGCCGGACTTCTTCAGGGCCACCAGGGTCGGCAATGCATCCGGGTAGAGATCGGTCTCGTCGAACGTCCACGGATACCCCGCCGCCAATTTCTTGACCACTTCGGTCTCCAGGTCGAAGCCGGGGCAGAAATACCCGAAGACATCGACGTGGGGCCGTCGGTCGGCGATGACCGAACCCAGGACAGCAAAGAAGGCCAGCCGGGGAACGCCCAGGTAGTCGGCCCACCGCCCCCAATTCTCGGTCTCGTCGACCAGGGTCTCGCCGAGGTCGAAGACCACCCACTCCACCGCTCGGTCGTCGGCCATCTCGCGACTCTTGCCGGTCGGGACCGTGTCGGCAAACGGTGGCGAGCTCCGATCTACCATCCACGGATGGTCGAAGGGGAGAACGACGCCACGCCCGGACCCGGACTGGTGGCGGTGGTCACCGGGGCCAGCCGCGGCCTGGGTGCCGGTTTGGCTCGTGCCTTTGCCCATCAGGGCCTGCGGCTCGGCCTCTGCGCCCGCCATCTGCCCGTGGCCCCTTCCGGCGCCGACGCGGTGTGCGGGTCGGTGGACGTCACCGACGCTGCCGCCCTCGACGGATTCGCCGGCGAGGTGGTGGCCCGGTTCGGACGGATCGACCTGTGGGTGAACAACGCCGGGGTTCTGGATCCGACCGGCCCGCTGGCCGACGCCGATCCCGAGGCGCTACGTCGTCACGTCGAGGTCAATGTCACCGGGGCGCTCTTCGGCTGTCGGACATTCGCCCGGCATGTCCGCACTCGACCGGGAGGAGGCGTCCTGGTGAACATCTCCTCTGGCGCCGGCACCAAGATCTACGAAGGCTGGGCCGCGTACTGCGCGTCAAAGGCTGCGGTCGACATGATGACCGCGGTGGTCGGCGCCGAAGAGCATGCCCACGGGCTGCGAGGCTTTGCCCTGGCGCCCGGTGTGGTGGACACCGATATGCAGGCCACGATCCGGGCGACGCCGGCAGCTCGGTTTCCGTCGGTGGGCCGGTTCGTGCAACTCCACCGCGATCGGGCGTTCAACTCACCGGACCGGGTGGCCACGTTCATCCTCGATCTTGTCGCCGGTCGGCGCGAGGCCACCGATGGCGTGCGGGTCCGGGTCCCGGATCAACCCGGTCACCGCTGATCTGGAGATTCGGACGCGGCCGGAGTAGGTCCGGTCGAGGCCGGCGAGGGGGCGGCACTACTCGAAATCGGCATCGAGTGGAGATTGTTCGATTCCAATACCCCGACCCCGGTCACCGCGGCGACCAGCATGGCCATGATCGCGAGGGTGGCGACGCCCTTCCAGACCCGCGGCGGCTGGGCGGGCTCTCTGCCCGGCCGGCACGCCGGGACGATTTCACCGGGTGGTTGCTTCGGGTGGGGGGCCATGATCCAAGCATCGGACCGGTCCTTAAGAAAACAGTATGGAGCGCATATGAGTCACCGAAGAATCCGGGAATTCCGGCGCTGCATCCGGCGATCCCATCGAGGCAGGTAACGTCGGAGGTATGTCAGATCGTTCGCGCAAGCTTGTGAAGCCGGCGGCAGCCGTCACCATTGTCGCCACCATGGCCAGCGTGTGGTGGTTCGCACTCCGGCCTCGGCGCAAGATCAAGCTCGACAAGTAGCCGCCCGGGGCGCCGGCCAGGCGCCCGAATGATCGGACCGTCACCCCACCAGGGCGGGTACGGCCTCGCCGATCGGCACCCGGACCACCGCATCGGCGATGGAGTCGAATCCCGTCTCCTCGGCGTTGACGATCACCAGGGCGGCATGGTTCTCGCGGGCGATGGGTACCAGGCCGGCGGCGGGGAACACCCCCAGGCTCGATCCGATGGCCAGCATGAGGTCGCACTCGGTAGCCGCCCGGGTGGCTCTCCGCAGGTCTTCGACCACCAGGTCCTGGCCGAAGCTGATGGTGGCGGACTTGAGGATTCCTCCGCACTCCCGGCAGGGCGGGTCCTCTTCGCCGGCCCGCACCCGGTCGAGGGTCTCGGCCATCGGGGAACGGCGGTCGCAGGACATGCACATCACCTGATGCATGGTGCCGTGGAGCTCGACAATGAGATCCGGGTCGGTGCCGGCGGCCTGATGGAGCCCGTCGATGTTCTGGGTCACCAGGGTGTGGAGCTTCCCCGATCCGGCCAACCGGGCGAGGGCGAGATGGGAGACGTTGGGCCGTGCCGTCCAGGTCGGCGAGTCGAGCCGACTGCGCCAGGCTCGGCGCCGGATCTCGGGGTCGGCCAGGTAGGCGCTCAAGGTAGCCAGCTTCTCGGCTTCGGGGTTCTTGGTCCACACCCCGTTCGGACCCCGAAAGTCGGGGATGCCCGAGTCGGTGGAGATGCCGGCGCCGGTCAGCACCACCACGGTTCCGGCCCCGGCCAACAGTCGCTGGGCGAGGCCGAGGCTGGGGTTGCCACCCCGATCGAGGCCGGAATCCATACGGCTCACCGGTCCAGCTTGGCACGGCGGCCCGGGCGGGTCGGCTCCCGGCCGGCGCGGACGGCCGACCGGTAGCCTCGACCGGTGCCCCTGGCCTCGCTCCGCCCCCTGCGGTCACGCAACTTCGCCCTGTTGTGGTCGTCGGCGCTGATCTCCAACGTCGGAACCTGGATGCAGACCGTCGGCCTCGGGATACTGGTCTTTTCCCGAAGCGGCCACCAGGCCGGTTGGACCACCTCGGTCACCGCTGCGGGCTTCCTCCCGATCGGGCTACTGGCTCCGGTGGGCGGGGCCATGGCCGACCGGTTCGATCGGCGCCGGTGGTTGCTGGTCACCACCATGGGCGAAATGGCCGTCGCTACCGTGCTGACCGTGCTGGTGGCCACCGGGCACGACGAGCCGGGGCTGATGGTCATCGTCGCTTTCTTCGGCGGTGCCGCCGGGGCCATTGGGTTTCCGGCCTATCAGGCGATGGTTCCGGACATGGTGCCCAAAGAAGACCTCCTGGGGGCCATGTCGCTGTCGTCGGCCCAGTTCAACCTGGGGCGGGTGGTGGGGCCGGCGGCGGCCGGCCTCACCCTCATCCACAACGACTACACCCTGACCTTCGCGGTCAACGCCGCGTCGTTTGCCGCGGTGGTGATCGCCCTGACCCTGGTGCGCCTGCCCCGGCCGGCACCGGTGGCCGGGAACGCGGGCATGTACCGCCGGATCGCCGCCGGCGCACGAACGGCCATGAGCGAGCCCGGGTGTCGCAGCGCCATCATCCTGATCGCGGTGGTGGCCCTGTTGGCCTCCCCGTTCATCGCCATGGTGCCCGTGATGTCGAAGGCTCTCGGCCATGGATCGGGGGGAACTGCCTTGTTGGTGACCGCTCAGGGCATTGGCGCGGTGATCGGGGCCATGGTGCTGCCCTCCCTGGCCGAGCAGGTGGGACGGCGGACGATGGTGCGTGGGGCACTGTTCCTGTTGCCGCTCTTGCTCATCAACTACGGGCTGGCGCCGACCCTGTGGTGGTCACTGGTGACGTTCCTGCTGGTGGGGGCCGGCTATATCGCGGTGCTGGCCGGGTTGAACACGGTGGTCCAGCTACGGGCTCCGGCTGCGTCCCGGGGCCGGGTGCTCGGGTTCTACATGATGGCCCTGGGGATCGTGTACCCGATCGGTGCGGTGATCCAGGGGCAGATCGCCAACCACATCGGGGTGCGGGCGGTGACCGTCGGGGGAGCTGCGGTCCTCCTGGTCGTCCTCGTCGTGGTGGCGATGTCCCGGCCCCAACTCCTGGGGGCGCTGGGCGATGTCCCGGAGATCGTCCCGACCGACGAGCTCCCATGATCGGTGGACCGGACGGGTCCGCGGCCGGCACAGGAGAGCGTTGACAGATGGCCGCTCAGCTCGGCGTCTCGCCGACTCATGAATGAGGGAGAATCGCTCCATGAGCCCCAACCAGGCAGGACCACCACTCGCATCCGTCAACCCCGCCACCGGCGAGCTGCTGCAGTCCTTCGAGCCGTTCGACGCCGCCGAGGTGGAGACCCGGCTGGCCCTGGCCGCCCGGGTCGCACCCGAGTGGGCCGCCACCGGCTTCGCCGACCGGGCCCGGCTGCTGATCACCGTGGCCGAGCTCCTGGAGGGCGAGCTCCCCGACATCGCCCACCAGGTCACCACCGAGATGGGCAAACCCTTTGCCCAGGCCAAGGGCGAAGTGGCCAAGTGTGCCAACGCCTTCCGGTGGTTCGCCGCCCATGGCGAGAGTTTCCTCACCGACGAGGAGATGCCGGTCGACGCCTCGCTGGGACTGGTGACCTACCAGCCGCTGGGACCGGTGCTCGCCATCATGCCCTGGAACTTTCCCTTGTGGCAGGTGGTCAGGTTCGCCGCCCCGGCCGTCATGGCCGGCAATGTCGGGCTGTTGAAACACGCACCCAACGTGAGCCGGACCTCGTTGCTGCTCGAGGATCTGTTCCGCCGGGCCGGGGCCCCGGCCGGTGTCTTCCAGTCCCTGTTGGTCGGCACCGATCAGGTGCCGGGGATCATCGCCGATCCCCGGATCAAGGCGGTCACCCTGACCGGCAGCGTCGGCGCCGGTCGGGCCGTTGGCGCTCAGGCCGGGGCCGCCATCAAGAAGGTGGTCCTCGAGCTCGGGGGCAGCGACCCGTTCATCGTGCTGCCGTCGGCCGACCTGGACCGGGCGGTGTCGGTGGGGGTGCAGGCACGGATGCAGAACACCGGGCAGTCGTGCATCGCCGCCAAGCGGTTCATCGTGCACGAGGAGGTGGCCGACGCCTTCATCGAGGCGTTCGTCGCCCAGGTGGGGGCCCTGACCGTGGGGGACCCCTTCGACCCCGCCACCGAGGTCGGTCCGCTGGTGACGGCCGTCGCCCGGGACAACATCGAGGCCCTGGTCGAGGATGCCCGGAGCCACGGGGCCTCGATCCTCTGCGGTGGCCAGCGGATGGTCGGGCCCGAGGGCCCCGACAAGGCCGGCTACTTCTACCTTCCCACCGTGATCGGCGACATCACCTCCGACATGAGGGTGGCGACCGAGGAGGTGTTCGGGCCGGTGGCGTTGCTCTTCCGGGTGGGAAGCGCCGAGGAAGCCCTGGCGGTGGCCAACGGCACCGACTTCGGCCTCGGCTCGAGCGTGTGGACCCGTGACCCCGACGAGCAGCAGCAGTTCGTCGCCAGGCTCGGGGCCGGCCAGGTGTTCGTCAACGGCATGGTGGTGTCGATGCCCGAGCTGCCGTTCGGTGGGATCAAGACCTCGGGGGTGGGCCGTGAGCTGTCCCAGCACGGGATCCGGGAGTTCTGCAACATCAAGTCGGTGTGGGTGGCCTGAAGCGCGATCCCCATGGCCCGACCACCGGCACCCGACCACCGGCACCCGACCACCGGCACCCGACCACCGGCACCCGACCACCGGCACCCGACCGGCTACTGGGTCGAGGTGACCACGTGGTCGACCGGGGATGCCGCCACCCAGACTCCCGACCCCGGGGTCCAGGTGCGGCCGCCGAACGAGACCGACGTGAGGTGATAGTTGTAGGCGTGGGCCACGGCCCAGGCGGCGATCTGCCATCCCCGCTGGGTGGTCGCCGGGATCCCGAACGGATTGGGGCCGAGTTCGGCGGTGGCCGCGGCGAGCAGGGCAGCGTGGCTCGGGGTCGACCCTCCGAAGCTGCTGAGACGGCAGGAGAGTCCGGCGGGGACCTCACCGGTGGTGGCGATGGCCAGTGCCTGGGCTTCGAGTGACCACTGCGCGTAGGCATCGGGGGTGGCGCTGTGCTGGACCAGCTGGGCGGCCTCGGTCACCGGGAGCGACGCCCAACCCGGGACCTGGGCCAGATGGTCGAAGAAGGCGCTGGCGGCGTAGGCGGGGTCCATGATCTGGGCGGCGGTTCCCCAACCCTCGGAGGGCCGCTGCTGGAAGAGGCCGACCGAGTCGAGGTCGCCGTAGGGGAGGTTCTGGAGCTGGGTCTCCTGGAAGGAAGTCGCCAGTGCCACGGTGACGGCATGGTCGGGCAGTCCTTTCTGCTGCCCGACGGCGGTGATGATGGTGGCGTTCTGTGCCTGGGTCGGGGTGATGGCATAGCGGCCACCGGCCGAGCCGCTCCCGAAGGTGCATGCCGAGGCCACCACCGGCGGCGACGGTTGCAGACTGATGATGATGGCGGCGACCGCCCCGGCCACCACCAAGGTCACCACCGGGATGATGAGCCGGCGCCGGCGCCTGGACACCCTCGATCGCGATGTTCGTCTCATGGTTGGCAGGGCCGGTCGCTCCGTAGGGTGGCCTGACGGGCGGGACCGGCCGGTATGAAGCCTCTCATCTCGAAGAGCGGGAAGGGGGTCATGCCCGGAGCCGGACCGGGCCCGGGGCGCGGTCACTCGGCCCGGCAGACGGCGGGTGCCCGGTTCGGCGTTCGGTTGGGTCAAACTGGGGCCATGCGTGCCTATCTCGATCATGCGGCCACCACGCCGATGCGACCGGAAGCGGTCGAGGCCATGCTGCCCTATCTGAGCGGGCCCGGGATGTTCGGCAACCCGTCGGGGAGCCACCACGAATCGAGGAGGGCGCGACTGGCGGTGGACGACGCCCGGGAGCAGATCGCCGGTATCCTCGGGGCCGATCTGGGTGAGGTGGTGTTCACCGGAAGCGGGACCGAGGCGGACAACCTGGCCATCATCGGCACCCTCGGTGCGCGAGCGGTTTCCACCGGCGGAAGGGCCGGCCCCATCGTGTGCACGGCCATGGAGCACCATGCGGTGCTCAACACCTGCCGGGCGGTCGCCGGACCCGGAATTGGCGGGCTCCGTGAGGTGCGCTCCGACAAGTCGGGGATGGTCGATCTCGACTCGTTGGCCGAAGCCTGCACGCCGGATGTCCGGTTGGTGTCGGTCATGGCGGTGAACAACGAGATAGGTACCGTCCAGCCTCTCGACGACGTCTCCCGTCTGGTTCGCACCCTGGCGCCGGATGCCGTGCTGCACACCGACGCCGTCCAGGCGGCGCCCTGGTTGGACATGCCGCCGATCACCGCCACCGTCGATCTCCTGTCGGTGAGCGCCCACAAGTTCGGCGGCCCCAAGGGGGTGGGCGCACTGGTGGTCCGCAACGGGGTGCCCATCGAAGAAGTGATCCATGGCGGGGGACAGGAGAGGGAGCGACGGAGCGGGACCCACAACGTCGCCGGCATCGTCGCCATGGCCGCCGCCCTGTCGGCCACCGTGGCCGAGCGCGCCGACACCACGACCCGGGTGACCCGGCTCCGTGACCGGTTGGTCGAGGGGCTGCTGGCCTCGATAGCGGGCATCCGGGAGATCGGGGACCGGATGGGGAAGGTCCCAGGTCATGCCCATCTCCAATTCGCCGGAGTCGAGAGCGAGGCGATGGTGGTGCTGCTCGACGAGGCCGGGGTGGCCGCCTCCGCCGGAGCCGCCTGCTCGAGCGGGGCGGTGGAGCCGAGCCACGTGCTGCTGGCCATGGGGCTGGACAAGGAGGCGGCTGGGAGCGGGCTCCGGTTCTCACTGGGGACGACATCGACCGATGCCGATGTCGATCACGTGCTGGCTGTGGTCCCGGGCGTGGTCGCCCGCCTGCGAAACTAGATCGGTGCGAGTGCTCGTTGCCATGTCCGGAGGGGTCGATTCCTCGGTCGCCGCCGCCCTGCTGGTCGAGGAGCTCGGGCGTGACCGGGTGGTGGGGGCCACCTTGAAGCTCTGGGGTGGATCCTCGGACTCGGGATGCTGCTCGGTCGCCGACGTGGAGGACGCCCGGCGGGTGGCTGATCAGCTCGGCATGGTCCACCACGTGTTCAACTTCACCGCTGAATTCGAGGCGCGGGTGGTGAACCCCTACATCGAGGGCCACGCCACCGGGCGCACGCCGAACCCGTGCATCGAGTGCAACCGTCACCTCAAGTTCGACCGGTTGTTCGACCGGGCCTGGTCACTCGGGTTCGACGCCGTCGCCACCGGGCACCATGCCCGGCGCACCACCACCGAGGACGGCCGCCACCGGCTGATCCGGGGGGCGGATCCGCTCAAGGACCAGTCGTACGTGCTGGCCATGCTCGGGCAGGAGCAGCTGGCCCGCTCGCGGTTCCCGGTCGGGAGGCTGACCAAGGCCGAGGTCCGCCAGGAGGCCGCCCGGCTGGGACTCCGAACCGCCACGAAGCCCGACAGCCAGGACGTGTGTTTCATCCGCTCCGACGAGGGAAAGGACGGCTTCTTGGGGGACAGGCTCCCGCTGCATGACGGTCGTCTCATCGACGATGCCACCGGGGAGGATCTCGGCCCGGTACCGGCGGTGGAGCTGGTGACAGTGGGGCAGCGGCGGGGTATGGGTCATGGGCTCGACGGACGCCGGCGCTACGTCACCGCGGTCGACGTTCCCGCCCGGCGGGTGAGGATCGGGACTCCGGAGGCAGCCAACGCGCCCGGGGTGGAGCTCCACACGGTGACCTGGATCGACGAAGACCGGACCCGGGTGGGCGAATTGCCGGAGTGCTCGGCCATCGCCCAGTGCAGCGCCCACGGCCGTCCGGTTGCGTGCACCGTGCGCCGGAGCGAGACCGGCCGATTGGCGGTGACGTTTGCCACCGCCCAGCGCCGGATCGCGCCGGGCCAAACAGTGGCTCTCTACGATCCCGCCAACCCCGACGTCGTGATCGGTTCGGGCATCGCCGCGTGACCGACCCTCCCGGCGGGGGCGATCCGGCCGCCCGGGCCACCGAGCTCCGCGAGCTGATCGCCTACCACGACCGTCGCTACCACCAGCTCGACGCTCCGGAAATTCCCGATTCCGAATACGACGATTTGGTGCGCGAACTGCGGGCCATCGAGACAGAGCACCCGGACCTGGCGGCAGCTGACTCGCCCACCGCGTCGGTGGGGGCGCCGGTGTCCACTCTGTTCTCGCCGGTGGCCCATCGGGTGCCGATGATGAGCCTCGACAATGCGATCCGGCCCGACGAATTGCAGGCGTGGGCCGACCGGCTGGCCAAGCGCATCCCGGCCGACACCACCTTCGGGTGCGAGCTGAAGATCGACGGCCTGGCCATCTCCCTCACCTACGAGGACGGGCGGTATGTCCAGGCCGCAACCCGGGGGGACGGCAGCGTCGGCGAGGATGTCACGGCCAATGTCGCCACCATCGCCGACATTCCAAAGGTCCTTCCCGGCAAGGGCGCCCCCGCGGTCATCGAGGTTCGCGGCGAGGTGTACATGCCCATCGCCGCCTTCGATGAATTGAACCGGCGGCAGGCGGAAGCCGGGGGCAAGCTGTTCGTCAATCCCCGCAACTCGGCGGCCGGCTCGCTCCGTCAGAAGGACGCCTCCATCACTGCCTCCCGGGCCTTGTCCTTCTGGGCCTATCAGGTCGGCGACCTGCAGCCTCGGACGGATCCTCCGGGATCGGCGCTCCCCGACGAGCTGCTCACCTCCCAGTCATCCACCCTCACATGGTTGAAGCGGGCCGGGTTCCCGATCAATCCCGAGAACCGTGCCGTGCATGGTCTCGATGAGGCGCTGGCCCTGTGCCGGCATTGGGAGGAGCACCGCCACGACCTGGGCTACGAGATCGACGGGGTGGTGATCAAGGTCGACGATCTCGCCCTGCAACGCGAGCTGGGAGCCACGTCGCATGCCCCGAGATGGGCGATCGCCTACAAGTTCCCACCCGAAGAGCGGACCACCCGGCTGCTGGCGATCGAGGTGTCGATCGGGCGCACCGGGAAGGCCACCCCGTTCGCGGTGCTCGAGCCGGTGTTCGTGGGCGGATCGACGGTGTCGCTGGCCACCCTGCACAACGAGGACCAGGTGTGGCTGAAGGACGTGCGCCCCGGGGAAGACGTCATCGTCCGGAAAGCCGGCGACGTGATTCCCGAGGTGGTGGGCCCGGTACTGGTCGGTGTCGACGTTGCTGCCGGGAAGCGGAAGAAGCGGCGTCCGCCCAGATGGGTCTTTCCGTCGGTGTGCCCGAGTTGCGGTGCTCCGCTGACCCGGCTCGATGACGAGAGCGACACCTTCTGCACCAACCTCGACTGTCCCGGCCAGCGGGTGCAGCGCATCGCCCACTTCGCCTCCCGGTCGGCCATGGACATCGAGGGACTCGGCGAGCAGCGGGTGGAGCTGTTCGTCCGGCACGGCTTGCTGAACGACGTGGCCGACCTCTACTCCTTTACCGCCGACACCTTCTCTGGACTGGAGGGATTCGGGACGCTGTCGATTGCCAATGTGCTCGGCGCCATCGACGTCTCACGTGGGCGCCCGCTGCAGCGGCTCCTGATCGGGCTGGGTATCCGCCACCTGGGCCAAGTGGGCTCCCTGGCCCTGGCCCGGGCATTCGGCAACCTCGACGGGATCTTGGCGGCCGACGAACCGGCGTTGGCGGCGGTGGACGGGGTGGGTCCGATCATCGCCGCCAGCGTCACCAAGTGGTTCGCCTCCGACGTCAACCGCGGGGTGGTCGACCGGTTGCGTCGCGCGGGGGTCAACGTCGAAGAGCCCGGTGGTCGTGGGGATGGGGGCGCGGGTGGCGGGGCCGGGGGCGACTTCGTGGATCAGACCCTGGCCGGCAAGTCGGTGGTGGTGACCGGGACCCTGGAAGGACTTACGCGGGAAGAGGCCGAAGAAGCCATCATGGCGCGGGGCGGGAAATCGCCCGGCAGCGTGTCCAAGAAGACCTTCGCGGTGGTGTTGGGCGATTCCCCCGGCGCCTCGAAGTTGACCAAGGCTCAGCAGTTGGAAGTCCCGATCGTGACCGGGGTCGACGAGTTCAAGGCCCTGCTCGAAACCGGAGAGATTCCCTCGACGAGCTGAGTCGTCGGCGACAGATCTTTCGTCCCCGGGCCTCACCAATGTCGATGAGGCAAACGACCGCTAGACGACCCCAGGGTCGTAGAAAAGGATCATGATGACCAGCCAATCGATGGCAATACCGCAACCTGTCAAAGCGCGTCACCATGTGGCCCAGGCGGTCAGTATCAAAGGCCTGAAAGCCGAAATGGCGAAGGTCAACGGCTTCAATGCGAAGTTTGCCGTCGCCTGAACGAACGTCGTGGGCTCGATGTGGTGCGCCTACGTGTTCGCCATGATCGCGGTCGTGAGTTTGCCCGCCATTCTTCACTCGACCGGGTGGTTGCCCAGGGACACATTCCCTAGCTGGATGGTGTCGATTGGACTCGTAGCCATTGTGGCGTAGATAGCGCAGACCTTTATCCAGCTGGTACTGCTCTCGGTCATCATGGTCGGTCAGAATGTGCAGTCCCTCGCCAGCGATGCTCGATCGGAACGCACCTACGACGACACCGTAAAGACCATCGATGCCCTCGATCTGCATACTGAAGGGGGGATCAAAGACCTCTTCGACGCTCTCGTCAACTACATCGACACCAAATGTGACACACCCCCGGAGAAGTGATCAACGATCTGTGGTCACCTGGCCCCGCAGCGGATCGGTGGGGCTTGCACTCGATGACCTACGGGCGAGCCGGCAGTCGCGATGACCAGACGCCAGGAGTTGGTGGCGTTCGCGGTAATCGGCAGGGGCCGCCCGTATGACGCGCTGGCTCCGGCCATGGTCTCCGCCCGGGCACACCAGCCGGCACCCGACATCCAGACCTCGGGATCCTCTTCGACGGCCGGGCGCCACAGGGGTGCCGCATGCTCGGCCAACGGATCGCGGAACCATGGATGCGGCCGGGCACTCTCGATGGCTCGGCACACCGCCACCGACACGGCCGTCCAGCCCACCCCGGAGATGCTCGACCGGTCAAGAGCGGTCATGGCCCATCTCAACGATGGTCCGCAGAACCGCCCGGGTGCGAGCCAGGTCATCCGCGCCAACCCTCGTGGCGAGCGCGGCGTCAACCCGTTCGATGGCCTGGCGAATCACGGCGGCGGCCGCCCTCCCCCGGTCGGTCAGTCCTACGGTCACCCGGCGCCGATCATCGGGGTCGGGTGCACGCTCGACATAATCACGAGTCACCAGGGTGTCGATCAGCTGGCTGGCGGCCTGCTTGGACACCGCCAGCTCGCCGGCCACGTCACCCAGGTTCCGACCGCTTCGGGCGATGCGGCCCAGCACTGCGCCGCCGCTACGGGGGACATCATCAAAACCGGCATCGATCAGCGCCGAGCGGATCGCGGTCGTGTAGGTCCGACGGGCCGCACCCAGCAGTGGAGGCAGAACGACGTCTTGGTCCCAGGGGGGTCCATCGCTCATGGACTCAGCCTATAGTCAAGTAAGTAGATAGTCAATGAGTAGTACTAATAGACCCTGGGAATGAACAGGGGGTCCCGATGGGCCCATACATTGACGAATCTCGATCTATAGATCAGGATGTCTGCGAGAGACCGAAGAGTATGACAAGGACCGACCGATGCCCTGTGACCTGAAGCCATGAGCGTGGCTGCCTGCACCCTGGGACCGGATGACGGTCGAGCTCGGATGCTGCGGTGGCGGCGCCTGGCCGAGAAAACTCGCCCGGTGGCTCGCCGGATCGGGCCGCACCTGGAGGTCACCTACCCGCTCGATGCCCAGGTCGGGGACGAACTCGAGTACCTGGTCGCGGCGGAGCGACGGTGTTGTCAGTTCGTGGACTGGGACCTCATTGACCGTGGCGACATCCTTGTTCTGCGTATCGCCGCGCATCCCGAGCGCCCCGACGACATCGAGTCGTTTGCGGATCTGTTCGGCGTCTCCCCGAACGGCGGCTGAGGGCTCGGCGGTGGATCAGGGGCGGACTTCGTAGTAGAGGTTGGCTGGATCCTCGAAGTCGCGGAGGGTGAAGCGGGCGAAGCCCGCCTCCCGACACATCGCCTCGGCCAGTTCCCGGTGCAGACCGAGGGTGCCGAGCCCGGCCCCGCCGGGCTCCGAGAGTGCCGACGACATGCAGGTGGCAACCGAAGTCCCGTACATCATGGCGAGCAGCGGGTTGCGTTGATTCTCGTCCCAGGTGACTCCGGCCCGGATGTCCTTGACCAACAGGGTTCCATCGTCCTTGATGCACCGCCGGATGGCGGCCAGAGCCTCGGCCGGATCGGGCATGTCATGAAGGCAGTCGAGGGTGAGCACCAGGTCGAACGTCGGTTCGGCCGGAAGGTCGATCGCCCCGGCTCGGTGGAAGGCGACATTGGAGAGTGTCCCCTCTTCCAGCTTGACGTTCGCCCGGGCGATGGCGTGTTCGGAAGGGTCGTAACCCTCGAAGCGGGAATTGGGAAAGGCCGCGGCCATGGTGAGGAGCGCCACCCCCGCTCCGCAGCCGACATCAGCCACCCGGGCGCCGCGGCGCAGACGGTCCACCACCCCATCAAGGGCGGGAAGCACCACCGGGACCAGGGCCAATCGGGACCACGGTCCCAGCATCCGCTCAACGGTGTGCGCGGCCGAAGGGCCAAGATCGTCGTAGGTCAGTCCGATCCCGGTCCGGAACGCATCGGCCAGCCGGTCGACCACGTCCGGATGTGCGACACCGCCCTGGAAGGCGCCGGCTGCGAACCACAGGCTGCCGACATCTTCGACCAGCACCTCGGCGGCTTCGGGCCTCAGCTCGAACTCCTGACCGTCCGTGGTGTCGACGAGCGACGCAGCGGCCTGACTCCGGAGCCACTCGAGCAACCAGCGTTCGTGCAGGCCGGTGTGGGCAGCCAGTTCCGGCGCGGTGATCGGACCCCTCCCGGCCATGGCCCTGTACAGCCCGAGTCGGTCACCGAGGTGGATCATCAACGACACGACCTCGCCCTCCTTGTACTTCCAGACCTGTAGGGCGAACAGCGCCGACTGCATCTCGTCGGGTTCAGTGTCGGTGTCCGAGGCCACCGCTTCTGTCTATCATCACCGGGTCCCAGGCTCTGAGCGGCAGTGATCCAAAGCGGTCAAGCATCCCTCCAGGCCACCGACGCGCTGCCCGCCACCACCACGCCGGCGTACAGGGCCCATCAGCCCGAACCCGACCGATGGCGTCAGCTGATCTGCCTGGGTGCGGGCGGCCTCCACCGAGGACGACAGAATCCCTTCGGGTCTGTACTTCACGATGCGACCGGGGAGGCCACCCAGCGCCAGGGGCGGCACCAACTTGCAGCCGGCGAGGGCGGAGATGGCACCGGCCCCCTGGCGAACAACCGTACCGCGGCCGAGGCCGAACGGTCCGAGGCCGAACGGGGCCCGAAGCGTCCAGTAGCCGTGAGGTCCGCTCCATTGGTGCAGTTCTTGAGAGAACTCTCATGGCTGATTCATCACCGATTTAGGAAGAGTGCTCAAGCTCGCTTCCATACCGGACGACCAGAGTCGTAGAGCTACGACCAGAGTCGCATAGCTATAGGGAGATGATGTGATGACGGCCAAGTCAAAATCCGTGAAGAAATGGCTGGCGGTGGCGGCTGCGGCCGGCGGAGTGACAGCCGGAGTGGTTACGACAGCTGGCGCGGCATCGTCCACTGCCACTGCTCCGCCGTCCTCGACAACCGTGGAGGCCCAGCAACTTGATCAACAGATCGCCCAACTAACCCTGGAGGAACAGAGCTTGCAGGCCTCGCTCCGTTCCCATCAGGCCGGGACGCTGACAGCGCCCAAGGCGGCTTCTGGGACCGGGGTGTCTCGCTCCGACACGACTGAACCGTCAAGCGCTACAGGTAACGAGTCGTCGCCGTCATCCAGCTCCGACCCGGACAGCAACAAAGGGCAGCCCAGTGCCGGGTCGAACCCAGGGAACTCATCGGTTGCGAGCACCACCGAGCCGAGCGAGCCGACGACGACGACCGAGCCCCCGGAGACGCCCACGACGGTGACGACCACCACGGTAACGACCACCACCAATCCCGATCACAATGGTGGTGACGATGGGGGTGGGCCGACGCCGGGCAGTGGAACCCACCACGATGGCTGAACCCCGGCCCCGCTCCCAGCCGATGCGGCGCCGCAAGCGTGCGGTCCCATCAGCGGTGGCGGCGGCAGCGACTGTCGGGGTGACCGGGCTCTCTCTGGCGTGGGCGGTGGGTTCGTCTGCCCCGGTGACGCCGAGCACCACCACCTCCGCAAAGACGGCCAAGACCAACCGGATCGTCACTGATGAAGCGGCAATCGCCCAACTGCAGCAATCGATTACCGCAACCAAGAATCAGATCGCGGCACTCAGCGGTCCAACGACGACTGCGACGACCAACCCCAACTCCGCAGTAGGGGCGTCGAGCACCAAGGCGTCCGGCTCGGTACCTCCGTCTGGAACCCAACCGTATTCGTCCTCCGCGTCGGCTGGATCATCAACGGGCAACTCAGCGCAATCAAATGCAAGCAGCGCCGCACCGCCTCCCGCCGCCAGCCCCGCTGCGCCTGCAGGTGCCCCTTCTCCTGGCGGCGCGGCGGCCACGTCATCGCCGGCCCCGGCTCCGGCCCCGGCCCCGGCTCCGGCCCCGGCTCCGGCTCCGGCTCCGGTGGTGGCGCCGGCGCCCAGCCCGCCACCGGTAACCGCGACCACCGGTGCGTCACCGGCCAAGCCCTGAGCTGATGACGCCAACGGTTGAGAGTTGCCTGGTGGGCGTAGTGCGGGCCATGGCCTCCGACATCACCGTCCACGGGCGATCGAGTGGTGACACCCGGGTAGCATGCACCACTATCGATGACGCGTTGGGACTGTTCCCGGCGGTCGATGCCGCCTGCACCCGTTTCGCGGCGAACAGCCCATTGATGCAACTCAATACCCGGCCTGACCGTTGGCACTCTGTCCCCACCCTGCTGTATCGGGCGATTCTCGAAGCCCACGATGCCTACCAGCGGACGAGCGGGCGGTTCGACCCCCGCGTCCTCCGGGATCTGGTCGACCTCGGCTACGGCCACAGTCTTCCCTTCGCCGACCAGCAGGTCATCACCGTAGACTCGTCATCTCGACGGCGTCCGCTGGGCAAGTGGAAGCCGCGGTTTCGGGGCGGATCCTCTCCCCGTGTCCATCTGGGCGGACTACCCATCGACCTCGGGGGCATCGGCAAGGGCCTCGCCGTACGATGGGCCGCTGAACGCCTCTATGGCCGCCTCGACGGGTTCCTGGTCGACGCGGGAGGTGACTGCATGTGCAGTGGGCCCGGCCCGGATGGTGACGGCTGGCGTGTCGCGGTCGAGGATCCCCGCGGTGGCGCGGACCCGCTTGTCGTACTCGAGCTCAGAGACGTCGCCTGCGCCACGTCGTCCATCCGCCTGCGACGCTGGAAGTCTGGTGGCCGGGAGGTACACCATCTGATCGATCCACGGACCGGCCTCCCTGGAGGTCAGGGACTGCTGGCGGTGACGGTGGTTGCCGACGATCCCGCCGAGGCAGAGGTGATCAGCAAGACCCTCTTCTTGTCGGGCCGCAAAGGCATCGGCGCGGCCGTCCGTCGACAGAACGTCGCCGCCCTCTGGGTGGACGTCAACGGCACCACATGTGAGAGTCCGAGCCTCGCAGAGCAGGTCATATGGAGGGCACCATGAGTGTCCCGAGCCCGCTCGCCCCGCGAGTCGTCACCGCTCCACTCATCGTTCCGCCACGACCGGTACCCGAGGTCGAGCCCGCTCCGAAGAGTTTCAGTATGGATCCCCTGGACGAAGGTCGGTCCATGCACCGGATGACGGACTCGGCACTCTGGAGTCTGCTCACCCTAGGCGTGATTGCGGCCCTTTCCATGCTGGCCGGAACCGTGTTCGCCGAACGGAGCGCCTCGCTCCTGCACAACAAGATGCTGCCGTGGATTCTCGGCCGCGGCCTCGGTGTTGCGAGCTATGTGGCGCTTACCACCATGGTCGTCCTGGGAGTATGGCTCCGTCACCCGTGGCGGACACGGATGTGGTCGCCACGGCCGGAGACACTGTTGCGCGCTCACGCAACCCTTGCTGCCTGTACGATCACCCTGCTGGCCGGGCACCTGACCGCAATTGCCCTCGACCATTATGCAGGAGTCGGGTGGATCGGCACATTCGTGCCATGGCATGCCACCTACCGGCCGACCGCGGTCGCCCTGGGTACGCTGGCTCTCTACGCCCTGGTGCTGGTCGCCGGTACTGCGGCGCTGGCCGGTTCGATCGGCAGGCGGATCTGGTTCCCGATCCACAGCGTGTCCGCCACAGTCTTCGGGCTCACCCTGATGCACGGCCTGCTGTCCGGAAGTGACAGTCACAGCTTGCGGTGGATGTATGTGGCCACCGGTAGTGCGGTTGTCGCTGTCCAGGTCAGCAGGTGGATTGCTCGCTACCGAGCTGCGGACCTGGTCCCGGAGCTCACGTGACCAGCCCGTCCTCCTTGGTCGACTCGACCCCGTCCTCACCGCTCAACTCCGATGTTGGCGGATTGGGTGACAGAGGAACCTGGCTGCTCTCCGGACCCCAAATGTCCGAAGGCATGGAAACGATTGCCAACCACATCGCCAGGTTGGGAGCGCTTCCGTCGTGGAGCCGATCCGAACTGCGCGCCATTGTGCGCGAGAGCGGCTTGCAGGGTCGAGGCGGTGGCCGATTCCCTTTGGCTCAAAAAATCGACACCGCGTTCTTGGCCCCCGGTGAGCCGATCATGGTGGTGAACGCGAGTGAGAGTGAGCCCGCAAGTCGGAAGGATCTCATCCTCTGTGGCTACCGACCCCACCTGGTGCTCGATGGCGCGGCGGCGACCGCGGCCATGGTCGGCGCCCGCGAAGTCATCGTTCATCTCCACCGGGGATCCCCCTTTGTTCGTGACGCTCTGGTTAGTGCTGTCGCGGAACGGAAAACGGCCGGGCTCGATGACCCGGAATGGCGAATCTCGGTCGGGCCCGATCGCTACGTTGCCGGTGAGGCGAGCGCCATTGCCTCGTTTCTCAACGGGGGCGAGGCCCGTCCGCACTTCTCGGGGACCCCGATGGCCAGAAAGGGCCCCTCCGGCAGGCCCACTCTGATCAACAACGCGGAGACCATGGCCCACCTGGCCTTCCTCCTCCGATTCGGTGCCGCCTTGTGGCGATCGGGCGGTACCCGGACCTCGCCAGGTTCCCAGCTGCTGACCCTTTGCGGAGAGGTGGGCGTTCCCGGACAAGTCTTCGAATTGGTCGGCCAAGCAACCATCGGTGACGTCCTGCTCCACGCCGGTGTGACCGCGCCACCAGCGGCCGTGTTGGTCGGTGGCTACGGCGGAACCTGGCTGGAAGGCAATATGGCTTGGCAAGTTCCTTTTGAGCGGACGGCACTCGGATGCGTCGGCGCACAACCCGGCTGTGGGCTGGTCGGCGTTTTGCCCCATGGTGCATGCGGGTTGGGCGAGACAGCCCGGATCGTGCGATACATGGCCGGAGAATCCGCGGGTCAGTGTGGGCCGTGCGTATCGGGGCTCCCCCTCATCGCCAGAGCGTGCGACGACCTGGGGGAAGGAAAGCTCCGGCGTCGGGGACTCCGCCGCCTCCAATCGCTCTGCGGTCTGGTATCGGGCAGCGGTGCCTGTAGCCACCCTGACGGTGTCGTCCGGTTGGTGCAAACCATGCTCGACGTGTTTGAGGATGATGTGGTCCGCCACTTGGCCGGCCGTCCGTGCCGAGCCTCGAACCACCCACCGGTGTTTTCGGTTCCGATTCCCGTTTCCGATGTATTGGACCAGGTCTGGCGATGAGCGCACGTGTGCGCATCGATCCGACCCGCTGCCGTGGCCACGCCATCTGCGCTTTGTTCTATCCGGAGGGAATCGAATTGGACCGCTGGGGCTATGGACGGGTTGTAGATCCGACCCCCGGCGAATCGCGCAACCTGAAGCGGGTGTTGCGCGCGGTTGCTGCCTGCCCCAACGACGCGGTGGTGCTGGTGGTGGATGAGGGCCACGATGCGGCTGCGGCCCCGTCAGGGCCATGACGCCCGGTCGAGCGGGGATTGCGGAAGAATCTCTCCTATGAGTCGAAGTGACCGGTTCTCTATTGGGGTCAAGCAGCTGTTCGTCGGAACCTTCAGCCCGAAAGGTCCCCGTTGAAAGGGCGCTGGTGGGCCCTGCCGGGGATGCTGGCGATCCTCGGCACCATGGCCACTGTCACTGCCGCACAAGCGTCCTTGATCACGGCGAAAGTGACACTACCCGGCCCGGTGCAGGTCGCTGCCACCGGTGCCACAACCCCGGCAACTCCCACATCTCCAGTCCCGACGCCTACCGTGGATGAAGAAGTGGTGGCCCCTTCGCGTTCGGTCGTCGTCGAAACCGACCGCCCGACGTCAGATGGCTCGAATACCAAATCGGCGACTCAGTCGGAATCGGATTCGGGATCCAATTCGTCGAACTTGAATCCGGCTCCACAATCTGGGGGGAGCTCCGGCGCCGCCCCATCGCCGGAGCCCGGTGACAACCCCCTGAGCCCCTGGTCCGGATCATCGGATTCGTCGAGCGAGCCCCCAACGACCACCCAAATCACCGCGCCTACCACCACCTCAACCGCTTCGACCAGCTCAACCACCGAGACAACCGAGCCAATCGGGCCGACCGAGCCAACCGAGCCAACCAAACCCCCCGGTCAGTGAACCGCGCCGGCGCCCGCCGCCGGGGCCGGAGGCGGATTGGCTCGGCGACCCGGCTCGCGGCATTCCTTGCCCTGCTGCTGGCTGCCATTCTGTCGATCACCGCCTATGAGACCGAGCGGACATTCAGCAATCAGTCGCTTGACTCGGTGACCCGAGGGCTGGTTTCAGAGGTTGGCAGCTATGAACGTGCTGCCCGGGGCACAAGTTCTTCCAATCTTGGTTCCGCCACCGTCACCTACCTTCAGAGCCGGGTGCTCCCCCAAGGGGAGACCGTCATGGTGGGCCTGGAGAGCGGTGCCAGGCTCGGGAGTTCGGGTTCGCAATCGCTGCTTCAGGACCCGGTGATCAGAACCCTGTTGGCGAATCCGCAGTCGGCCACCTCTTCCCACCGGTCGACACTCAACGGGGTTGACACCCTGTATCTGGTCGCACCCATCCGGGCCGGGAATGCCGCGGTAGGCACCATGATCGTGACTTCCAACCTGTCGCAACTGTCAACCGACCAGAATCGGGTGTTGGTGCTGGTCATCGGGGAAGCGCTGGTTGCGCTGGTAGGCGCCGTCGCCGGTGCCTACTTGCTGCTGCGACGGCTGCTCCGTGAAATCGGCAGGATCACGACCACTGCTGCATCTATTGAAGTCGGCGACCTGGATCGGCGTCTTGGTGACCAGGGGACCGACGACGAGGTCGGCCAACTGGCAGAAACGTTCGATTCGATGCTCGACCGCCTCCAAACCGCGATGGTGGTTCAACGCCGGCTCCTCTCCGACGTCTCCCACCAACTGCGGACCCCGCTGACGGTGGCCCGAGGGCATCTCGAGGTGCTGGCCTTGCAGCCCACCGCCGACATCCTCGAAGTTCGCGAGTCGGTGCACATCGTGGTCGACGAGCTCGACCACATGCGGGCCCTGGTGGAACGCCTGCTTCTGCTCGGAAGGGCCCTGGAGCCCGACTTCTTACAAGTTGAGCGACTCGACCTGCGCACGTTCCTTTCCGATCTCTTCGACTCCGCCCGGGTGCTTGCTGATCGACACTGGTCGCTGGCACCGGTTCCCGATCTGGTGCTCGAAGTCGACGTGGCGAAGTTGCGGGGCGCCCTGCTCAACCTCATCGACAACGCCGTCGGGGCGACGACGACATCCGACGCAATCGAGATCTCGGCCATTCAGAAGTCAGATGACGGCACGGTGGTCATCGCGGTCGACGATTCCGGGCCCGGTGTCCCTCCGGGCCAGTTGGACAGCGTATTGGAGAGGTTCGGTCGCTTGGGGAGTGCCGACCGTGATGGAAGTGGCCTCGGACTCGCTATCGTGACCGCGGTGGCTGAGACGCACGGAGGTTCCTTCGAGCTCTCGACGTCGCATCTGGGTGGATGCAGGGCCGCCATCACTCTCCCCGCGGCACGCGATTCCACCGGTGAGGCGCTCGCGCCCGTGGGTATCTGAATGCAGATACTCATTGTCGAAGACGACCGTGGCATCTCCTCGTTTCTCGAAAAAGGGCTGCGGGCCGAAGGGTACTCTCCTGTTCTGGCCACGAACGGCGACGAGGCACTCGTCGCTCTCGAGATCGCCGACCATCGGATCGAGCTCGTCCTCCTCGACCTCGGGCTGCCCTCCGGCGACGGCGAAGAGGTGCTCCGGAAGTTGCGTCAAGACGGTCACTCGATGCCAGTGATCGTCTTGACTGCCCGCGCCGAGGTTGCCGAAAAGGTCAAGGTGCTCAATGCCGGTGCCAACGACTATGTGACCAAACCATTCTCGTTTGAGGAGCTCCTCGCACGGATACGAGCAGCGGTGCGCACGGCAGGGCAGCCCAGTGCGTCGGAGATCATTGTTCGCGATCTGCGTCTTGATCTTCTGAGCAAGGTTGCTTGGCGCGCAGGCCGCCGCATCGATCTTGCACCGCGGGAATGGGCACTGCTCGAGTTGTTCATGCGCCACCCGACCCAGGTGCTAAGTCGTGCCCAGATTCTAAGCCGGGTCTGGGAGTATTCATTCGACACCGGCAGCAATGTGGTGGACGTCTATGTCGGTTACCTCCGGCGGAAGCTCAATATGCCTGGATTGTCGACGATGCTGGTCACGGTGAGGGGTGCCGGTTACCGGTTCATCGACGATTCAGAGTAGGGAGTCACCAGATCCCGTTGGTGACGAGCCCGGCCATCAGACACCGGTAACCGCGCCTCTCGATCAGTGGAACCAGAGGAGGTGGGGATCCGCCAGTGTGCCCGTCGACAACAATCGGATGTAGCCGTCGGTGATCATCACCAGCGGCAGGCTGCACCAGGCGAAGAGCCCATGTCGGGCATTGAGCCGGGTGGCGAACCTCCACCCGAGGTGTCGGATCGGGTGGGCGGCAAAGGTGGTCAGACCGCCCCCGACCAGGTGTCGGAAGGCATGGCAGGAGAGCACATATGCCCAGAACGCCGCGGCGTTCAGGGCGATCAGGAGCGTGCCGACCCCGAATCCCACCCCACCGGGTTGTGAGAAGGCCCGCACCGCGTCGGCGGTCAGCATGATTGCGACCAGGACACTGCCGGCCCAGAAGTAGCGGTGCAGGTTTTGCAGGAGGAGAGGAAATCGCGACTCCCCGGAGTAGCGCTGACGGGGCTCCGCCACCGCGCACGCGGGGGGAGACAGCCAAAACGAGCGGTAGTACACCTTGCGGTAGTAGTAGCAGGTGGCTCGCACCCCGACCGGGACGATCATCACCAGCAAGGCCGGTGACAGTCGCCACCAACTCCCGATCAGCACGATGTTAGCGTGGGCGCCGCAGTCGGCGGCCACGCACGGCGAGTACAGCGGCGAGATGTAGCTCCCGACGGCAAAGTGGGCGGTCTGGAATCCGGCCCACACCGCATAGGCGGTGAGGGTCCCGAGAAACACCCCGGTGCCGAGCGGGGTGAGCCACCATCGGTCGGTGCGCCCGGTCGTCAGGGGCCCGATCGAACCGGGGCCGTCGTGCCCGGCCCCTGACCGGCAGGTTCCGGAGCAGCCGATCGACTCGGGCGGCGCGCCGATACTCACCGGGGTGCCCATGCTCACACGGTAAGGAGGCGCCGCTCAGAAGTCCAAGACATGGAAGCTCTAACATTCATAGGCTATGCCTATGAGACCCCGGCTTCATCAACTCGAGTACTTCGTGGCCGTCGCCGAAGACCGTCACTTCACCCGCGCTGCTGAACGGCTCCACGTCGCCCAGCCGTCGGTAAGCGCCCAGATCCGCCAGCTCGAGCGCATCCTCGGCACCCGGCTCTTCCATCGGGCCCCGGGGAAGGTCACCTTGACCGACGCCGGCGAGCTGTTGCTCCCGCTGGCCCGCCGGGCATTGGCCGATGTCGCCGAGTTGGTCGACGGGGTCTCCGAGCTGGACAGTTTGCGCCGCGGTCGTGTGGCCATCGGCGCCACCCCGAGCCTCAGTACCACCCTGCTTCCCGCCGCCCTCGGCCGCTTTCGCCACCGCTATCCGGGCGTCGCCCTGACCGTCACCGAGCAAGGGTCCGAGCGGCTGGTCGCCGGGCTCGAGTCGGGCGAGCTCGATGTGGCCCTGGCCATCCTTCCCCTGCACCAACCGCGGCTCGAGAGCGTGTCCCTCGCCGTCGAGGAGCTGGTGGTGGTCACCTCTCCCGATCACCCACTGGCCGCTCGCCGACGCATCGAGGTTGCCGACCTCCGCCAGGTTCCGCTGGTCATGTTCCGGGAAGGCTACGACCTCAGAGCCATGACGCTGCGGGTGTGCCGCCGATCCGGGTTCGAGCCGGTAGTGGCTCTGGAAGGCGGGGAGATGGGAGGGGTGCTGGCCCTGGTCGGGGCCGGACTCGGGGCTGCCATCGTGCCGAGCATCGTGGCCGTCGCCCACCCGGACCTCCACCGACTGCGGGTGCGGTCACCGAGCCTCCGGCGAGAGATCGGGTTGGTCCACCGGAGCGATCGCACCCTTTCCCGGGCCGCGGCCGTGCTGTCGTCGGAGATCTCCGCCCTTCTCGCCACCAGTGGCTGGCCGAGCACTCCGCCGGCCGGACTGCAACTCGCCGTCTGAACGAGGCGGCGAGGCCCGGAGCGGAAGCGGTTCGAACGCCGGATCTCGGGAAGGCCCAGGTGGGCGATACCCTCCACCGCAGGTGCCTGGCTGATCGGTACCCTAAGAGGAACGATGCCGAGCATTACGGACTCCATCGGTCGGGTCCTCGGCGACCGCTACCGACTTGTCACCGCCCTGGGTACCGGCGCGTCCGCTCACGTGTACCTGGCCGAGGACGTCAACCTCCACCGGAAGGTGGCGATCAAGGTGCTCCACCCGGCCCTGGCCGGGGACATCTCGTTTCTGAAGCGGTTCCGGGCCGAGGCCCGGGCGGTGGCCGCCCTCAACCACCCGAACATTCTCCAGGTGTACGACTGGGGCGAGGAGGGGGGCGAACCGTATCTGGTCCTGGAGTACCTGGCCGGAGGCAGCCTCCGCCAGATTTACGACTCGGGGGCCCTGCTCACCCCCGAACAGGCGGTCCGGATCGGCCTCGAAGCCGCTGCCGGCCTCGACTACGCCCACCGCCGGGGGCTGGTCCACCGGGACATCAAACCGGCCAATCTGCTGTTCGACGGCGAGCGCCGGTTGAGGATCGCCGACTTCGGACTGGCCCGGGCCCTGGCCGAAGCCGCCTGGACCGAGCCCGACGGGGCGATCTTGGGGACGGCCCGGTACGCCGCCCCCGAACAGGTGGAGGGGTGGACGCTCGACGGGAGAGCCGATGTCTACGCGCTGGCGTTGGTGCTCTACGAGGGGGTGACCGGAAAGGCGCCGTTCGTCGGGGACACCACCATCGCCACCCTGATGGCCCGGGTGGGGACCCTGTTGCCCGAGCACGAAGCCCTCGGCCCGCTCAACGAGGTGCTGGTATGGGCGGCCGCGCCCGAGCCCGATGAACGCTATGACGCCGCCGCCTTGATCCTGAGGCTGCAGGCCCTGGAGATCGCCCTCCCGAAACCCGAGCCGCTGGTGCTGGCCGAGGTCGGGGCGGTCACCGACCCGACCCGCGCCGAACTGGCCGAGGTCGGGTCGGGCATCGGCGAGAGAACCAGGCCCGATCGGGCCGACGCCACCGAACTCGGGGTCGCCACCGCACTCCTGTCACCGGAG
>Ga0307374_10001338_pt1 | contig 45632 bp, 47 predicted proteins | sample OX3MG_FD_202532 | JGI IMG/M metagenome (GOLD analysis project Ga0307374, IMG submission 202532) | Soil microbial communities from Risofladan, Vaasa, Finland - OX-3 | ecosystem: Environmental > Terrestrial > Soil > Coastal area > Acid sulfate soil | place: Finland: Risofladan, Vaasa | collected...
AGGTCCCGCAGGCCAGGTGGTGGTGGTGGCCGGCCAGTTCCTCCGCCAGTTCGAAGCGGGCATGGTCGTCGGTGCCGGTCACCCGCCGGACCACCCCGGCGTCGATCAGGGCGGTCACGTTGCGGTAGGCGCTGCTCTGGGGCAGCTCGTCGGTACGGGTGAGGATCTCGGGGATGGAAAGAGGCCGCCCGGCCGCGGCCAGGGTCCCGACCAGCGCCTGGCGCAGCGGCGTGTAGCGCTGCTCCAGGGCGGCCAGACGGAGGGCGACCAGATCGTGGACCGACGGGCTGATGATCAACGACCCTGACATTACGACAGCACCTCGAGGTGGGCGGGGGCGCCCGGGCGGCCGGGCCGGTCCCGTCTCCAGGTGACCAGCAAGGCGACCAGGTAACCGGCGGTAGCCACCGACAGGATCCCGAAGCTGGGTGGGATCCGGGGGAAGGCATAGGCCAGCGAGAGGCCGACCCAGACCGACACCACCGCGATGCCGGCCGACAGCCAGAGCGCCCCGAACGGCCGGGGCGACAGCCGCTGGGCGGCTCCCGCCGGTGCCGCCAGCAATCCGAGCAGCAACAGGGCGCCGACCGCCTGGGTGGCTTCGCCGGCGGTGATCCCCACCAGGACGAAGAAGGCATACGCGAGGGCCCGCACCGGTACCCCCCGGGCCGAGGCCACCGCCTCGTCGAGACTGGCGAACAGCAGCGGGCGGGCGATGACGATCACCGCGGCCGCCACCACCAGGGCCAGGATGGCGTCGGTGATGGCCTGGCCGGAGGAGAGCCCGAAGATAGAGCCGAACAGCACACTCACCCCGGCGTTCCCGGAGAATCCGCCGCTGCCGCTGCGGCCGGTGGTGTAGATGGAGAGGAACAGCGCCCCGAGCCCGAGGACCCAGGCGAAGACACTGCCGATCACGGTGTCGTCGGCGCTGGCCCTCCTTCCCAGGAACGCCATCAGCAACGCGAACGCCACGCAGCCGCCGTAGAGCCCGACCCGGAGGTCGATCCCGAAGGCCAGCGCGGCCAGGGATCCGGTGAAGGCCACGTGCGAGAGCGCGTCCCCGGTGAACACCTGGCTTCGCAGCACCACGAAGTAGCCGATCAGCCCCGAGGCCAACCCGATGCAGGTGCCGGCGATGAAGGCGTAGCGGAGGAAGGGATGGTCGAGCATGTGGAATGCGCCCACGAACGGATTGGCCACCAGCCAGGTCATCGGTCGACCGCCAACCGGGGCGCCAGCCCCGGCCGTCCCCGGGTCCCGATCCACTCGGACAGGGACCGGCCGGCCGCCGACAGCCCGTAGGCGGCGAACCCGAAGGTGGTGACGTAGAAGCCCACCGGGTAGGTCGAGAAATAGGCGGCCACCAGCCCGGCCCAGGTCACCAGCAGGGCCAGGAGGACGCTCAGGGCCAGGCTCCACCCCGGTCGGGCCGTCAGCTGCTGGGCGGCGGCGGCCGGCATCACCAGGAGGGCGAAGACCAACAGGGCCCCGGTGATCTGGCTCACCTCGGCGGCGGTCGTTCCCAGCAGCACCAGAAAGACGACGCCGAGCAACCGGACCGGGACCCCCCGGGCCGAGGCCACGTCGGGGTCCACGCTGGCGAAGAAGAGCGGACGGCCGATGGCGGCCAGGACGGCCAGCACCCCCGCCCCGACGACCAGCAGCGTCACCACCTGGGAGTCGGAGACGCCGAGGAAGCTGCCGAAAAGCAGGCCGGTCACGCTGTCGAGCAGGCCGCCGTAGAGGCTGACGAACAGCACCCCGCAGGCCAGGGCGAAGGCCTGGACGGTGCCGATCACCGCCGACTCCCGGCTGGTGCCGCCGCCCCTCGAACCTGGCACCATGGCGATCACCAGGGCGGCGGCGATGCTGGCGGCGAAGTAACCGGCGGTGATGCTGATTCCCAGCCAGACGGCACCGGCGGCGCCCGGAAAGGAGACCACCGCCAGCGTGTGGCCGGCAAAACTGGCCCGCCGGAGCACCATCAGCCACCCGACGGCGGCGGCGACCACGGCCACCACGGTGCCGGCCCGGAAGGCGTTGACCATGAAGTGATAGGCGAACAGCTGCTGGACGTCGCGGGAGAGGTTCCAGGTCAGCTCGGTGACCGCTTCCATCATCCGGGCGCCTTCGGGGAGTGGTCGGCGTGGCGGTCGGCGTGGCGGGCCGGGGCTTCGGGCTCCCCCACCACGACCAGCCGGCCGTCGGAGGCGGACAACACCTCGATCGGGGTGCCGTAGAGGGAGGACAGGGTGGCCGAGGTGATCACCTCGGCGGGTGCACCGGCCACCGCCCGCCCGCCGGCCAGGTAGACCACCCGATCGAGATAGGAGAGGATCGGGTTGGCGTCGTGGGCCACGATCATCACCGTCACCCCGCGTTGTTGGCAGAGGCGGGAGATGAGGGCGGCCACCGACGCCTGGTTCGGGAGGTCGAGGCTGTCGAGGGGCTCGTCGAGCAGCAGGAGCTGGGGCCCGCGCACCAGGGCCTGGGCGATCAGCAGTCGCTGCTGCTCGCCCCCCGACACCTGCCCGATGGGGCGGGAGGCGTAGGCGGTGGCCCCCACCAGTTCGATGACCTCGGCGACCCGCCGTCGCTGTTCCTTCCGGGCCGCAGACAGGCGGCCGCCCCCCGGGATGGGGAGGCCCCATCGGTCCCCGTCAAAGCCCAAGCGGACGATGTCGATGCCCCGGACCCGCAGACCGGGGTCGAAGCTCCGGCGCTGGGGCAGGTAGCCAATGGCCCGGCCGGCGTCTCCGGGAGGGCGCCCGAGCACCGTGGCCCGGCCACTGGACAGGGGAACGATGCCGAGCAGGGCCTTGACCAGGGTGGACTTGCCGGCACCGTTGGGTCCGAGGACGGCGACGAACTCCCCGCGTCCCACGTCGAGATTGACCCCGGACCAGATGGTCCGCCCGCCCAGCCGCACCGCGGCGTCGACCACCTGTACCGCCGGCGGTGTGCCGGTGGCGGCTCCGGTGACCGGCGACGCGGCGGGGTCGGGATCGCTCACGCTCGCTACCCCGTCGCCTGGGCCAGGGCCGACTGGATGCCGAGCAGCTGCCGGGTCTGCCAGGCCTGATAGCTGGAGTTGGCCGGCTGGAGGGTCTCGGTGATGGTGGTGTAAGGGATGTGGGCCGCCTTCACCTTCTGGAGCTGGGCCTGCACATCGGGGGTGACGTTCTGACTGTTGTACACGTAGATCTTGATCTGGTGCTGCTGGATCTGGGCATCGATCGTCTCCTTGTCAGCGGCGGTCACCTCGCTGCCTTCGCTGATGGCGGTCAGGAACGAGGAGGGGGTGATCAGGTTGAGGCCCAACGCCGGCGCCAGCATCGAGAAGATCGACTCCGACGCGCCCACCGGCGTCCCGCCGTAGGTCGATTTGATCGAGGCGATCAAGTCGTCGTATTGCTTCAGCGCCACCGTGTTGAAGGCGGACTGCTGCTGGGCGAAGTACGCCGCGTCTGCGGGGTCGAGCTTCTGGTAGTCAGCGGTGATCTGGTTGGTCACCGTCTGGACGTCCGAGGGGTTGTACCACCGGTGGGGGTTACCGCCGCTGGCCACGCCGAGTAGGCGGCCGACGTCGAGCACGGTGCCCTTCGCTCCCGTCGACTTCAACAGCTGGGGCACCCAGGGGTCGTAGCCGATCCCATTTTCGATCACCATCTGGGAAATCGCCATCGTCCGTGCGTCGGCCGCGGTCGGCTCGTAGGCGTGAGGATCGGTGTTCGGATTGGTAATGATACTTACTACGTGCACGTGGTTCCCCCCGATCTGGCCGGCGATGCTCCCCCAGAAGTTCTCCGCCGCCACCACCTCGATCACCGCTTTGCCCGACGGTACCGGCAAGCCGCCGTTACCCGGGGAGCCCGTGGTGGTGCACGCGCCCAGGAGGAGGGCGAAGCTCACCAGACCGGCGGCGGGGGCTCGAAGGTGTCGGGGCATCGGGAAGGATCTCATCGGGGCACGTCCTTGGTGGTTCGGTCTCCCGCCCAAAGAGCATATACGAGAATGATTCTTATTCCAACTTCCGCCGGCACCGGTGGCTCCGACTGCTCAGCCCCGCAACGACACCCCCTGCTCCCAGACTGACCGGGCTGCGGCCACGTCCTCGGCCCGCGGACCGTGACCCGCCCCGGGCACCTCGAGGATGGCCGGCAACCCCTGCAGGTCCGGATGGCCCAACAGGGCGGCGAAACCCTCGGTGCCGATCGATCCCTCGCCGATGTTCTCGTGCCGGTCGCGGTTGGCCCCGAGGGGGACCTTGGAGTCGTTCAGGTGGAGGCACCGCAGCCGATCGAGGCCAACCGTGTCCTCCACCCGGGCCATCACCGCGTCGGCTTCGGCTCGGGTGCCGAAGGGGACGCCGGAGGCCCACAGATGTTGGGTGTCGATGCAGATCCCCAGCCGGGGATCGCGGCCGCAGGCATCGATGATCTCGGCCAGCTCCTCCAGCGTGCGCCCGATGGTGTCACCGGTTCCGGCGGTGTTCTCCAGCAGGATCGGGCAGGGACGGTCGACCGCAGCCATCACCTCCACCGAGTCGAGGGACCCGACGAGGCCCTCGACGATCCCCGGGAGGGCGGTGGCGAACCCCTGTCCTCGATGGCTCCCGACGTGGAGCACCAGCCCGTCGGCGCCCATCCCATTGGCGGTGGCCAGGTTGGCTCGAAGGCATGCTCTCGACTTATCGACCAACTCGGGGTCGGGGGAGGCCAGATTGACCAGATAGGTGCCGTGACAGTAGGTCGAGGTAACCGACGGGTGCTCGAATTGGGCCTGGCGGTAGGCGGAGAGCACCTCGGGGCTGTACTGGTGGGGCTTCCATACCCGAGGGCTCTGGGTGAAGATCTGCACCACGTCGGCCCCGATCTCCGCCCCGTGTGCGATGGCGGGGACCAGGCCCTTCCCGGCCCGGACCTGAGCCCCGATGCGCATCGCGGCACCGTACCAGCGGATGACGATGTGGCCGCCTGCGCATGACAATTCCGGCGGCTGGGTAGACTTGTTGCGAGGACAACCAAACGGAGAGAAACGACACCATGAGCACCACCTTGACCAAGGCAGCCCGCGACCTGATCAACCGCCCGGTCATCGCCAATGTGGCGACGATCGACCACCTGGGCGCGCCCCAACTGACCCCGGTGTGGATCGATCTCGACGGCGACGACCTGGTGTTCAACACGGCCAGGGGCCGGGCCAAGCAGGCCAACCTCGACCGCCGGCCCTCGGTGGCGGTCTCGGTGGTCGACCCCGACGACCCCTACAACGTGGTGATCGTCCGGGGCACGGTGGAAGAGACCGAGGCGGGCGCCGACGCCCACATCGACTCGTTGGCCAAGAAGTACCTGGGCCTCGACGAATACCCCATGCGGAAGGCCGGCGAGGTCAGGATCATCTACCGGGTGAAGGCCGACCACGTGGTGATGCAGCCGTCCGACGCCGAGTAGGCACGGTCGCCTCGACGGCTAGAAAGGCAGGCCCTCGACATGCAAGTCGGTCGCCGGCAGCGTGGCTCCGTCGACCAATGGCGTCCAGCAGGTGACCATGGGCATGCGAATCGATCCGGCTGGCTGGTCCGCGGTCACGGCTCGGTCGATGGAATACCAACCCAACCCTTCGTAGAACCGCAATCGCTCCGGGAGGCAGAACAACATGCCGATGGATCCGCCGAGTGCGGCCATCCTGGTCATCGCCCCCGACACCACCTGGCGGCCGGCCCCGTTCCCGCGATAGTCGCGGTGGAGGATGACTCCCCCGAGGCCGAGGACCTCGACGCTCTGTCCCGTCGTCGTCTGCAACCGCACGGGGACCCAGGCGGCATGGCCGATGAGCCGACCCGCCTCGGTGAGCCCGACGTGACCGGTCTTCTCTCGCCACTCGATGCCCAAGGCTTCGGTCGCGAAGGGATCCGTCTCGCCATCCACGATCAGGGCGTAGTCGTCGGGACCGAAGTCCGGAAGGTCGATGAGCTCCACACCTCTCAAGGTAGCCGGACCCGGGACGACGCCCGGTGGGATCAGCGTCGGCTGAACACCCCAGATGCTGCCTCCCCGGCCACAGCGATCACATTGGCGTCGTAGCCGTCGGCAAGGGAGAACACGCATCCGGTGACGCCGAGGTCGGCCATGGCCCGGAGGCGACCGGCCACCCCGTCCGATCCCCCCTCGACCACGCCGCTCCAGATGACACCGACCGCCCCTCGATCGCGTCCGGTTGCCTTGCACTGTTGATCCAGAGCCGCCACCATCGCCTCCACTTCGGCCGCCTCCCCTTCGACCACGACCGCGTCCGCCCCACGGGCCGCCGGCTCGGCGACGGCGGGATCATCGGACACCACCAGCAGCGGAATGCCGCCGGCCTGCACTGGCCGGGGTCGATTGAGGGCCTGGTCGAGGTGATAGAAGCGACCGGCGTAAGAGGGCGCGTCCTCGGTCAACAGCGCCCGGCAGACAGCCAACTCTTCTCCCAGCCGTTCGATGGCATCCGGTTCCTCTGGATCCATCCCTAGGGACAGCATGGCGCGTCCGTGGGAGATCACATCGACCCCGGTGACGATCTTGGCCACCATCGATGGGGTCCGAACGGTCGGCCCCCGCCGGATCACCCCCAACCCCACCGATTGGGTCCGGGTGGCCAGGGCCCCGAGCAGCGAGTAGGCCTCGAACAACAACTCGGATCCACCCGGCTCGACCGGCGCGGCGCCGGCATGGTCGGTGACCCACACCGAGTCGAAGCCCGTCTCTTCCGCCAGCCAGGCCATGGCGGCCAGGCGCTCGAACTCCTCGCCGGTATCCGGAATGGACGGCGGGTCGGGCGCGGGGTCGGGTAGCTGTAATCCCCGCTGTGGAAGCCGCACACCGTCCGTCGATCCGAGCACCGGCCAAGGGTACCTGGCCCCGGGACCGGGCCCCGGGGCGAGCAGCCTCAACTCGAGGGAACAAACGGTCGATGAATTGCCTGTGTACGTTCGCGAACCCAGGCTTCCTATCGAGGCCGGCTTCACCATGGTGGTGACGATGGCCGGCTTGGTGATCGTCGCGGCTCTGGTCGCCCTGGTGCTGTCGAGCTCACTGTCCTCACACGGGACATCGCAGCCCGGCATCACCAATGCGCCGGGGGTGAACCTGGCCGACAACCTGCAAGCCCAACAGGCGCTGTCGACCTCGCTGACTGCGGCCAGGACCGGCACCGGCGGGACCGGTGACCTCAGCACCATCACCGTCGGCATGCTGTCCGCCGCCAATCCCTCGATCACCTACGTCGCCGGTCCGTCGCCCAGTTCGTCGGTGGTCAGTGTGGCCACCTCGCCGACTACCGCAAGCGTCGCCTTCGCGTCCCGGGCCGGCGGGACCTGCTGGGTGGTGTGGGCCGGGTCCGGCGGCACCTGGTTCGGAGCGCAGACCAACCAGTCAACCTGCACCGCGCCGTCGCTCGACGTCGCCCCGATGGCCTCACCGGTGTCGTCAACCGCCATCGGCTGGCAACGGACCAGCTTTCCCGCCGGCTGACCGGCTCACCCCTTCGACCACCAACCGGCCCCGGCCACCAGCCGACCGGTGTCCACCAGGTCCTCACAGGTTTCGGCGGCCACGGCAATCGACAGACCGGTCCGCAGCAGAATCGTCTCGAACGTGGTCGGGGTGTCGTCGACGGCCGCCAACACTGATCGGCCCGCCTCGGTGACCGCCGACCCTGAATGCACACTCGACGCCCCGTCCGACGAACCATTCGTCGTCGACGATCGCCTTCCCCGTGCCGCCACCAGCGTGGCCGTGTCCGGAGCCGGAGCCGGGGCCGGGCGTCCCGACCGGGCCAGCGAAACGGCCACCAGGACATCGGTGGCATCGCGCACCGGGATGCATCCGTCGACCAGGAGCCCATTGGTGCCCTCCGAGGCTCGGCTCCGGACCGATCCCGGGACCGCGGCCACCGGGATGCCTCGTCGGGCCGCCGCCTCCACCGTGTAGAGCGAGCCGCCCCCATGGTGGCTCTCCACCACCACCACAACATCGCAGAGGGCGGCAATGATGCGGTTCCGGGCCGGGAACACCCTGGGGCGGGGTTCGGTGCCCAGCGGTGACTCCGACAACACCACCCCCCGGGTGGCGACCTGTTCCCAGAGCTTGGCGTTGGAGGTCGGATAGACGACATCGAGCCCGGTGCCCACCACTGCCGCCGGCGCCGCCGCCCCCTTCCCGTCGGCCCCACCGAGGGCTCCGGCGTGCGCGGCGCCGTCGATCCCCCGAGCCAGTCCCGAGACCACCACCACCCCGGCGGACGCCAGATCCCGTCCAAGGTCGGCAGCCACCTGGCGCCCGTAGGGGGTGGCGGACCGGGTCCCGACGATGGCCACCCGTGGCCGGTCCTCCAGCACCGACGGGTCGCCGCGGCAGAAGAGCACCGCCGGCGCACCCGGGTCGCCCACCAGTCCGGACGGATACCCTCCCTGGTTCGGCAGGAGAACCTGGACACCGGAGTGGCCGTACCGCTCCCCCACCTCGGCCGGATCGGTGGTCCGGGCCGCGGCGGCAAACCGACGCTTCGGATCCTGGGGGTGGGTGCCGCGGGTCAGCGCCGCCCACGCCTCCTCCGGGTCCCAGCCGGCCAGGACCAGAGACAAACGCACCGGGGTCATCGCCGGCAGCCCGGCCAACGAGGCGGCGTGAGCCAGCGTGGTGTCAAGAGTGGTCATTGGCGCTCCTTCCCCAACAGCAGATCTCGTTGGCACCGGAGGAGCAGGGCCTCGTGGACGTGAAGGGCGGCAATGTCATCAGCCCCGTCGAGATCGGCGATGGTGCGGGCGATCCGGTGAACCCGGTGGAAGCCACGGGCGCTGAGCGAGCCTGATCGCATGTGCGACTCCAACAGCTTCGAGGCTTCCTGGGTCATGGGCACGTCTCGTCGCAGGTCGGCGCCCGGCAGTTCCGCATTCACCCGTACCTGACGGCCGGCGGCCCGGCCCCGAGCAGCCAGCACTCGCCGGGCCACTTCGGCGGTGGACTCGCCGGGCCGGGACCCGATCAGGTCGTCGACGTCCGGCCGGTCGATCCGGATGGCGATGTCGAAACGGTCGAGCAACGGTGCCGACAGGCGCCGGGCGTAGCGTTCCCGGGCGGCCTCGGAACACACACATGATCCCGGTGCCCCTCCTTGACCGCAGGGACACGGGTTCATGGCGCCCACCAAGATGAAGCGGGCCGGGAAGGCGGTGGAACCTCGGGCCCGACTGACCCGGACCAGGCCCTCCTCCAACGGTTGACGAAGGGCGTCGAGCACCACCGCGGGGAACTCACCCATTTCGTCGAGAAACAGCACGCCGCCGTGCGCCATACTGATCTCGCCCGGCCTCATCCAGTGGGTCCCGCCGCCGATCATCGACACCGGGGAGGCACCGTGGTGCGGGGCGCGGAACGGCGGACGGGTCATCAGCCCCCCGGGAGGCAGCGGAAGCCCAGCTACGGAGTGGACGCGGCTCACCTCCAGGGCGGTCGCCCTGTCCAGTGGCGGCAAGAGACCGGGAAGCCGGTTGGCCAGCATGGTCTTCCCCGAGCCTGGTGGCCCGACCAGTAGCAGGTGGTGGCCGCCCGATGCCGCCACCTCGAGCGCCCGGCGGGCCCAGCGCTGGCCCCGCACATCCGAGAGGTCGGGGTGGCCGGACACGGATCCACCCAGTGTCGGATCGGCCGGGGTCGGGAGGGTGTCCGACTGGAGCCGGGGGCGCTCCCACGACTGGCGTCGGTGCAGCCGTTCCACCAGCGCGGCGAGTGTCGGAGCTGATCGGATGAAGTGGTCTCCCGACAGGCCGGCCTCGGCGTCACAGACCTCGGGGACCACCAGGACGCGGCTCCCGACCGCCTCGGCCAGCACCAACGTGCCCGGCACCCCGCGAAGCGAGCCGTCGAGACCCAGCTCGCCGACGAATGCCATCCCCTCGACCGCGCCAGGAGGTAGTTCCTCGGCGGCGACCAGCAGCCCGACCGCGATCGGCAGGTCCAGCCCGGCCCCGCCCTTGCGCACGCCAGAAGGCGCCAAATTGACGGTGACCCGACGGACAGGCCAGGGCAGCCCACTGGAAAGGAGGGCGGCCCGAACCCGGTCCCTCGATTCGCGCACCGCGGCGTCGGGGAGGCCGACAACCGTGAAGCTGGGAAGCCCGGTGGACACGTGGACCTCGACCGAGACATGTTTGCCGTCGACCCCGATGAGGACGGCGGACGGAATGGTGGCGATCATCTCGCCTCCGATCGGCGGACCCGATCCCGACTCCCCCCTTCAGTTACGGAAGATCAGGATCAGTGACGAACGACGGAGGGTCGCCGAATCCGGGTGCGAGCGACCTCTCGAAGCACCGGGCTCATCCTATGCCAGGGGTGTCTCAGCCGGTCGGTGGGGTAGCTCGGCAGGGAGCGCCCGGCACCGCCGGGCAAGGCGGGAGCCACGTGAATCCGAGGCTGTCAGCGGAGAAGTGGCTTCGCAATGACATGCGGGCGCCCGACCTTACGACCGGCACGTTACCGACCGTTGAAGTGGGGCTCCCGCTTCTGGACGAACGCCGAGATGGCCTCTGCGGTGTCGGCCGAGGCGAAGTTCACCGACTGGGAACGGGTCTCGTCCTCGAGCGCCTGATCCATCGACACCGCGAAAGAACTGTTCAGCATCGTCTTGGTCATCGACAGGGCCAGCGGCGGACCCGAGGCCAAACGCGCGGCCCATTCATCCACGAACGTATCGAGGTCGCCGGCCGGGACCACCCGGTTGACGAACCCGAATTCCTCCGCCTGCTTGGCGTCGATGATGTCGGCGAAGAACGCCAGCTCCTTGGCCCGGTGCATCCCGATGAACCGCGGGAGCAGCCATGAGGCACCGAAGTCAATCGACAGGCCCCGCTTCGAGAAGATCTGTGAGAAGCGGGCGGTGTCCGAGGCAACCACCAGGTCGCAGCCCAGGGCCATGCTCATCCCGGCTCCGGCCGCTACCCCACCGACCTTGGCGATGGTCGGCTTCGGGATCCGATGGAGAGCGAGGGCCACCTCACCCAGCGCCCGCATCTGTACCAGGTAGGGATCCCCGGGGAGCCCGGCGACGTCGGACGCGTCCCCGAGATCCGCCCCCGAACAAAAAGCGTCTCCGGCACCGGTCAGGATCATCACCCGGTCATGGCGGTCGGCGGTCACCTCCTTGAACACCGCCAGCAACTCGTTCCACATCGTCCCGTTGGCCGCGTTCTTGCGAGTGGGCCGGTTCATGGTGACCGTGACCACGCCCTCATTCCTCGCCACGATGATGGTCTCGAGCTCACTTGTCATGGGGCGCAACCTACGAGATGGTCCGGCGATCCCGCCAACCCGAGGTGAGAAGGCTGACGCTCGAGGTCAGAAGGCGTCCTCGATCACCTCCACCTTCCCAGCCACGATGGAGACCACGTCGAACCGCAACTCCACCAGCTCGCGCCCCGACGCCGGGGTGAGCTCCGACAGCCACCGGGAAGCCAGCCTCCGGATGCGGCGCTGCTTGGGCCCCACCACGGCCTCCGCCCCGGTGCCGAAGCGGTCGGAACTTCGGGTCTTCACCTCGCAGAAGGCCACCGTCCGTCCCCGGCGCACGATGAGGTCGACCTCTCCTTCCCGCCGCCGCCAATTCCGCTCGAGGATCTCGTAGCCCTGACCCTCGTACCACGCCGCGGCCAACGACTCCCCCTCCGCCCCCAGCGCCTGCCGCCGATCGGATCGGCCGCTGCCACCAGCTGCCGCGGTCACCGTTACAACTCGGCTTCGGGGAGCCGCTCGATGTTCACGTCCCGGAAGGTCAGGATCCGGACGGACGGCACGAAGCGGGCCGGCCGGTACATGTCCCATACCCAGGCATCGGTCAGGGTGACCTCCACGCAGGGCGGCGATGATCCGTCGCGGACCGCGACTTCGACGTTGTTGGCCAGGTAGAACCGCCGCTCGGTCTCCACCACGTAGGAGAACATCGGAAGGACGGCCCGATACTCCTGGACCAGCGCCAGCTCGATCTCCGATTCGTACCGCTCGAGATCCTCTTCGCTCATGGTGAGCGGTGTCCGGCGGGGGTCACGACGCTACCCGACCCAACCGAGCCCGATCAGGGACGGGTGGACCGCCGCTCCTTGATCTTGGCCGCCTTCCCGTGCAGGTCCCGGAGGTAGTAGAGCTTGGCCCGCCGCACATCGCCCAGCGAAACCACCTCGGTCTTGGCAATGACCGGGGAATGGACGGGGAAGGTGCGCTCGACGCCGACGCCGAAGCTGACCTTGCGCACGGTGAACGTCTCTCGGGCCCCGGTCCCCTGGCGGCGGATGACCGCCCCCTGGAACACCTGGACCCGCTGCCGGGTACCCTCGACCACTCGGACGTGGACCTTGACGGTGTCTCCGGGACGGAACTCGGGGATGTCGTCCCTCAGGCTGTCGCGGTCAATGATGTCGGTCGGGTTCATGGGACGCGTCTCTCCACGGATCGTTCAGGCTCTCCACTCGCCGGGTACCCGACGCCAGCGGCCCCAATGGCCACCAGTCTGACGCGGGCCTCCGTCACGAAGACCGGGAGAACCGGCCCCAACGAGGCTCACCAATCGTAGCCGTGATCGCGCAGGAGGCGCACCTCGCCCATCTCGACCAGCAACGACACCTCATCGGCCGACAATCCCCCTCGGGCGTCCATGAGGTCCGGGCGCTGCCGGAGGGTCCGGATCAGTGCCTGGCCGTGTCGCCACCGGGAAACCCGGCCGTGGTCCCCGGACCGGAGCACGGGGGGCACCTCCCACCCCCGGAACTCGGCCGGTCGGGTGTAGTGGGGGTACTCGAGGAGCCCGTCGGTGAAACTCTCCTCCCCGCTGGACTCGTCGTTTCCCAGCACCCCGGGCAGCAGCCGGGCCACCGCCTCCACCACCACCAGCGCCGGCAATTCCCCGCCGGCCAGCACGAAGTCGCCCACCGACACCTCGCCATCCACCAGATGATCGGCCACCCGCTGGTCGACCCCCTCGTATCGCCCGCACACCAGCGAGAAGCCGACCGGGAGCGAGGCCAGCTCGGCCGCCACCGGCTGGTCGAATCGCCGGCCCGAGGGGGTCAGCAAGAAGAGGGGCCGGGGCAGGCCGCCCTCCGACGCCTCCACCGCCTCCACCGCGTCGAACAGCGGCTGAGGGGCGAGCACCATCCCCGCCCCACCCCCGAACGGGGCGTCGTCGACCGCGTGGTGGGGGTCGGTGGACGCGGCCCGGATGTCGTGGGCCCGCAGGTCGAGGCGGCCGAGTTGGCGGGCCCGGCCCAGGATCGAGGCGTCCGCATACTGGTCGATCATCTCGGGGAAGATGGTGAACACGTCGATGCGCATGGACACCCTTCCGATCAGGTCAGATCGAGGAGGCCGTCGGGCACGTCGACCGTGACCCGCACCCCGGGCTCGAGCCCGACCACGAACCGCAGCGGGATCAGCGCGCCTCCGGCCAGCACCAACAAGTCGCTGGCCGGGTTGGCCTGTACCTCTTCGACCCGGCCGAGCTCCCGGCCGGAGGGGTCGACCGCCTGGGCCCCCACCAGCTCGTGGACCCACAGCTGGCTGGGATCGTCGATGGGCGGGGCGAACAATTCGGTGTCCCGGAGCTGGTCCGCCGCCTCGATGCCGTTGACCCCCTCGAAGGTCACGATGAACCGGCCCTGATGGGGTGACGACCGCACCACCACGAACGCCCGCCCGTCGTCGGCGCGAAGGGTCGACCCGGCGGCGACCCGCTCCTCCCGGTTGGTGGTGAGCGAGACGATCACGTCCCCGCGGAGGCCGTGGGGCTTCACGATCCGACCGACTGCCAGCATCGGACCGGGATCCTCCGGTCCGCTCAACTCCGCGGCCAAGCCGACTCAGTCGTCGGCGATATCGACGTTGGTCTGCACCCCGTCGCGAGCGCCGGCGGCGGCCACCACCGTGCGGATGGCCTGCACCACCCGGCCTCGGCGGCCGATGATCCGGCCCATGTCGTCGGGGGCCACATGGATGCGAAAACGGATCGATCCGCTGCGCTCCTCGGTGTTGATGACCACCGAATCCGGCTCGCCGGCGATCGAGTTGACCAGGTAGGTCACCACCGCCAGGGGGGTGCCTCCCGAGATCCGGTTCCCGGCATCGTCGTCGTCGTGGTTGCCCATCTCGTCGATGGTGTTGACGTCCTCGGCGGAATCGACCGCCAGGTCGTCGTTCATTTGGCGGCCTTGGCCGTGGCGAACTCGTCGAGGGCCCCGGACTGCTTCAGGAGCTTCTCGACCCGCTCGGTGGGCTGGGCCCCTTGCGACAACCACTTGACCGCTTTGCTGTTGTCGATCTCGATCACCGCGTCGGGTTCGGCCAACGACTTGCCGCGGGGGGCGTAGGTGCCCACGATCTCGATGAATCGGCCGTTACGGGGCGAACGGCTGTCCGCCGCCACCAACCGGTAGGTCGGCTGCTTCTTCTTCCCGATCCGCACCAGGCGGAGCTTGACTGCCACGATTGACTCCTTGATTGTGTTGATAGCGCCCGACAGTCTCCCACCAACCACGAGGTCGGCGTGCAATCGGGCGTCCGAGGCCTGTTCAGCGGGCTTTGGGAGTCACCCGACCTCCGCCTTTGCCCTTCTTGCCGCCTTTGGATCCCTTTGATTTTGCCGGCCTCCGGGCCGAACCCCCGGCCCCGGCGAACGGGTTGCCCGCCCCCAGGGCATCCGGGCCCCCGGGCAGTTCGCCGAACCCGGCGGGACCGTCGGCCCCCGCGCCCATGCTCGCCAGGTCGGCCATGGCCTTGGGAGACATCCCCTGGCCGCGCCCGAACAGGCCGCCCAGTCCCCCCATGGCTCCGCCCATCCCGCCTTTGCCGAAGCCTTTCATCATCTTCCGCATCTCTTTGAACTGCTTGAGAAGGGCGTTGACGTCGGAGGTGGCGGTGCCGCTGCCGTTGGCGATGCGGACCCGGCGGGATCCGTCGATGACCGACGGGTCGTTGCGCTCGGCGGGAGTCATCGAGCGGATGATGGCCTCCACCTGGCCGATCTGGCGGTCGTCGACCATCGAGGAGGCCTGCTTCAGGTCCTTGGACACCCCCGGAAGCATGGACAGCATCCCCGAGACCGATCCCATCTTCTTGACCTGCTGCAGTTGCTCGAGGAAGTCCTCGAGGGAGAACCGTCCGGCCATGATGGCGGCGGCGCCCTTGGTGGCCACCCCGTCGTCGAAGGTGCGCTCCGCCTGTTCGATGAGGGACAGCACGTCCCCCATCCCCAGGATGCGGTCCGACATCCGATCGGGATGGAACAGATCGAAGTCGTCGAGCTTCTCACCGGTGGAGGCGAAGGCGATCGGCCTTCCCACCACCTCTTTCACCGAGAGGGCGGCGCCGCCGCGGGCATCGCCGTCCAGCTTGGTGAGGATGACGCCGTCGAGATCGAGGGTCTGGTGGAAGGCGACGGCCGTCGCCACCGCATCCTGTCCGGTCATCGCGTCGATGACCAGGAAGGTGTAGTCGGGGCTCACCGCGCCGGCGATGTCCCGGACCTCGACCATCAACTCCTCGTCGATGGAGAGGCGGCCGGCGGTGTCCACGATCAACACGTCCCGGCCGAGGCGGCGGGCTTCCTCCAGGCCGGCGGTGGCCACCGCCACCGGGTCGGTCGGCTGGCTGAACACCGAGATGCCGGCTTGGCCACCCAGGACCCGGAGTTGTTCCACCGCCGCCGGGCGCTGCAGGTCGGCACCGACCAACAACGGGTTGCGGCCCTGTTGCTTGAACCATCGGGCCAACTTGGCCGCGGTGGTCGTCTTCCCGGAGCCCTGGAGGCCGGCCAGGAGCACCACGGTGGGCGGCTTGCTGGCATAGGAGATCTTGAGGGCTTCGCCGCCCAGGATGGCGGTGAGCTCCTCGTTGACGATCTTGATGACCTGCTGGCCGGGGCTGAGGCTCTGGGACAGCTCGAGGCCGACGGTTCGGGCCCGTACCGCCTCGGTGAACCCTCGCACCACCCCCAGTTCGACGTCGGCTTCGAGGAGGGCGGTGCGGATCTCCCGCAACACCTCGTCAACGTCATCGGGACTCAGCCGTCCGCGGCTGCGCAGGCGGCTGAGAATTCCTTCGAATCGGTCGGTCAGGCTGTCGAACATGGGTTCCTCAGGATACCGGACGAACCAGCTGTTTCCGACCGCGCCCGGCTGCATGGAGCTCGATGCATCCGATCTCAGAACAGGGCGTCGACAAAGGCGCTGGCGTCGAAGTCGACCAGGTCGCCGACCCCTTCGCCCAAACCGACCAGCTTCACCGGCAATCCGAGCTCGCGTTGGATGGCCACCACGATCCCTCCCTTGGCCGTGCCGTCCAACTTGGTCAACACCACCCCGGTGACGTCGACCGCCTCGGTGAACACCTTGGCCTGGGCCAGCCCGTTCTGCCCGGTGGTGGCGTCGAGGACCAACAGCACCTCGACAACCCGGCCCGGTGGGCGATCGGCGACCCGGCGTATCTTCTTGAGCTCCTCGACCAGATTCACCTTGTTGTGCAGGCGCCCGGCGGTGTCGGCCAGCACCACGGCATGGCCTTTGGAGGCGGCCCGTTGCACCGCGTCGAACACCACCGCGGAGGGATCGCCCCCCTCCGAGCCTCGCACGATGTCGGCGTCCGACCGGGTGGCCCAGGTCTCCAACTGTTCAGCCGCCGCCGCCCGGAAGGTGTCAGCCGCGGCCAGCAGCACCCGGTTGCCGCCTGCGGCCAGGCGACTGGCCACCTTGCCCACCGTGGTGGTCTTGCCCACCCCGTTGACGCCGACGAACAGCCACACGTCCACCGTGCTCCCGTCGTCGGCGTCGTTGACCGAGCCGTCCGAGCCCGACGATGCCGCGTCCGAGCCGGGCACGGCCAGGCCGCCACTGGTTGCCGACAGAGTGGTCACCAGATCAGCCTTCAAGGCGTCGATCAAAGCGTCGGCCCCGGAGATCTCGCCGGCTTTCACCCGGGTCCGGAGGTCATCGACCAATGCGTCGGTGGCCCTCACGCCCACGTCAGCCCGGATGAGGGCCTCCTCGAGATCGTCCCAGGTCGAGGCATCGATCTTGGTCCTCGACCGCACCGAGCCGAGATAACCGGACAGCAGACCCCGGGCCTTCCCCATCCGGCTGCGATAGGTGGCCGGCTCCGCAGCCTCGGCGACCTCGACGGGAGCCTCGGCGACCTCGGCGACCTCGGCGGTCGGGGCCGGTCGGGCCACCGGTGGCGCCTTGGTCTCTTCCGGAGCGCCAGTACCCGGCTCCGGGTGGCGCCCCCGGCGTCGCAGTCGGACCCCCCACGTCACCCCGCCGGCCACCACCACGACCGGCACCGCCACGGCCAGCCCGATGACGGCATCGGAGGCCGCCGTGATCATCCCGGGGTCGATCACGGCTCGGTCCGCCCGACGACCTCGGTCTCGCCGACCGTGTCCGCGTCCTCCAGGTTCGAGCCGACCGCCTCCGGTCCGGCGTCCAGGCCGGGGAACCCGGAGTCGCCTTCCCGACGCGGCACCTTCTGGCTCACGACCTTGGACGAACCGCCGGGGGCCATGGTCACCCCGTACAGCGCGTCGCCGGCCTCCATGGTCCGCTTCTGATGGCTGACGATGATCAGCTGGGCCTCTTCACGGAACTCGTGGACCAGGCCGAGGAACCGGTGGAGGTTCACGTCGTCGAGGGCGGCCTCGACTTCGTCCATCAGGTAGAAGGGCGACGGGCGGCTCCGGAACACCGCGAACAGGAAGGCCAGGGCCACCAACGACCGCTCGCCGCCCGACAGCAGCGACAGCCGGCGGACATTGCGGCCGGCCGGTCGCACCTCGACCTCGACGCCGGTGTCGAGCAGGTTCTCGGGATCGGTGAGCGACAGACGGCCGGTGCCACCGGGGAACAGAGTGGTGACCAGATTGCTGAAGTGCTCGTTGACATCGGCGAAGGCCGAGGCGAACACCTGCATGATCTCGTCGTCGAGGGTGCGGATCACGTGGTGGAGCTCGCGGCGAGAGGTCCGGACATCCTCCACCTGGGTCTCCAGGAATTGGTGACGCTCTCCGAGTTCGGACAGTTCTTCGAGGGCCAGCGGGTTGACCGGTCCCAGTTTGGCCAGCTCGAGCTCGAGTTGCTCAACCCGGGCCTCGGCGTCCACCCCCTCCGGAAGTTCCGGCGCGGGGGCAGCCAACGCCTCGTCCGGCTTGCATCCGAGCTCGCGTCGGAGCATGTCCACCACTGCCTCCCGGCGGATGCTCGACTCGGCCAACTCGAGCTCGATCTTTTGGATCCGGCTCCGTACTGCGGCCAATTCATGCTCGGCGGCGGAGCGTTGCCCGCGCAACGTCTCGAGGCGGGCGCCCCCGGCCCGCACCGCTTCCCGCTGGCGACGGTGACGCTCGCGCAATTCAGCCAGAGCCTCATCCAAGGTGACCTGAGCCGTGCCCACCACGGCCAGCAAGCGCTCGACCGCGGTGGCGTCGGCTTCCAGCCGCCTCCGGCGTTCCGCCGCCTGCTGGCGCTCATCGGAGTGGCCGGTCAACCGGCGTTCGACTTCCGTCAGCCGCTCGGCCAGCACCCGCCGGCGCTCCTCCAGGCCCGCCCAGCGGACCTCCCATTCGGTCCGCCGCGCCGCCACCTCGGCAATGCGATCGTCAATGCGTTGCCGTTCCTCACGGGCCGCATCCAACCGCTCGGCCGCGGTGCCTCGAACCGCCTCGAGGCGGGGAATCTCATTCTCGAGCTCGGCGGCTCGAACCGAATCTCGACCGATCCTCTCATCGAGTTCGGTGTAGCTCTGGTCGATCTCCTCGATCTCGGACGACAGGGCGGTGAGATCGTTGGCGATACGGCTTCGGGCTATCCGCGCTGTCTGGTGGGCACCCTCGTTCCGGTCGTCGGACCGCACCGCCTCGGCCGCCGCGGCTCTGGTCGCCTCGACCGTGACCCGAGCCTCCCGACGGGCATCTGCGGCCTTGGCCGCTTCGTCCGAGGCGATGTCGGCCCGGGCCTGTGCTTCTTCCACCACCGCGGCGGTGACCACTCCTCCGCCGGCTCGCACTCGCCAGCCGGTGGACGAGAACCGGTCCCCATCGCGGGTGACGACCACCAGATCGGGTCGGGCCAGGGCCAGATCGATGGCATCGGTCCAGCCTCCGTTGGGGCAGACCGAGCCGGCGAGCAGGGTATCGAGCACTGCGGCCAGTCCGGCGACATCCGGGCGCCCGCGGCGGGGCCGGACGTGCTCGCGTACCGGCTCGGTGGCCGGTATCTCCGCATCGCGGCGCCGGTCCCCATCGCCCCGCTCGACCGCACCGGTGAGCGCCAGCACCGCACCGGTCGCCTCACCCTGGCGCAAACGGGCCAGGGCCGCCCTCGCCGGCCCACTGCCGGACACCACCACCGCGGCCAGCGATCCGCCGGCGGCGGCTTCGAACGCCTCCTCCCATCCGGGATCCACCTCGACCAGGTCGAGCAGGATCCCGACGACCCCGTCGACCCCGGTCAGCAGCTCGGCCCCGGCCGCCCCCCGGACCTCGTCCAACGCCCGGGCCAGGGCGTCGGCCCGGGCCGCCGAGCGGTGATGCTCCTGTTCGGCCTGACGGAGGGTCTCCTCGGCCGTCTCCAGGCGTTGGGTGGCTGACCCGTGCGCGGCCTCGGTCTCGGCCACCACCGTCTGGAGGCGGTGCCGGGCCTGCTCCAGCTCGGCCAACCGCTCGGCCAGCTCGTGGTCTTCTCCCTCGAGGGCTGCGTACCGACGCCGGGCCGAGCCCAGCCGGCCGGTGATCTGCTCGAGGGCCCGGCGGTCGCGCTCGAGCGCCCGCTCCAGCCCGGCCCGTTGGCCTTGGGCCACGGTGACGGCTTGCTCGGCATCCCGCAGGCCCGACTCGTCCCCCCACGCCGCGAGGTGGGCCTCGAGCTCTGCGGTCAGTGCCGATTCGGCGTCGGCCATGTCCGACTGCTCCGGAGCCAACTCCTCGGCTTCGGCGTCGGTGGCGGCCAGCTCACTTCCCAACCGGGCACCCTCCGCCTCGAGGGTGGAGACGACATCAGCGTCGGCGGCGGCATCGAGCGCCTGGACCAGCGAGCGTTGCCGCTCGCGGAGCACCCCGGTCAACCCCCGGGCCCGTTGTACCAACCCTTCGACCCGGCCCAATGAGGATGCCAGGTCGGCCTCCCGCTGCGCCGACAACTCGTCGGCCGTCCGGGTGGCCGCGGTGTCGAGCTCCTCCAACGACCCCCGCAGCTTCTCCTCGGTGGCCGACAGCTCCACCCGCAGCCGGTCCCCGTCCCGATGGCGGTCATCAAGGTCGCCGAGCTCGGTGCCGGCGACGAACAACCGCACCGCCCGCAGGGCGTCAGCCAGTTCGGTATGCGATCGGGCGGCGGCGGCCTGCCGTTCGAGCGGTCGGATCTGCCGTTTCACCTCCCGTACCAGGTCACCGAGCCGTTCGAGGTTCTCTTCGGTGGCGGCCAGCCGGCGCTCGGAGCGCTCCCGCCGGCGACGGAACTTCAGTACGCCGGCCGCTTCTTCAATCACCGCCCGCCGGTCCTCGGGCCGGGCGTTGAGAACGGCGTCGAGTTGACCCTGGCTCACGATGACGTGCTGCTGGCGCCCCACCCCGGTGTCGGACAGCAACTCTTGGACGTCGAGCAGGCGGCAGGGCGCGCCGTTGATGGCGTATTCGCTGTCCCCGGATCGGAACAAGGTCCGGGTGATGGTGATCTCGGCCAGGTCCGAGGCCAGCTTGCCCGAGCTGTTGTCGATGGTGAGGGCCACCTCGGCCCGACCCAGGGCCGGTCGATTGGCCGTACCCATGAAGATGACGTCCTCCATCTTCGACGACCGGACGGTGCGGGGTCCCTGGGCCCCGAGTACCCAGGCCACCGCGTCGACCACGTTCGACTTACCGCTGCCATTCGGCCCCACGACAACGGTGATCCCGGGCTCGAATTCGAGCACTGCGGGATCGGCAAAGGACTTGAAACCCTTGAGGGAGAGCGACTTCAGGAACACCGGATGCTCACCTTACCGATCGGTTGTGCACCGGCGCGAACCCGGTCTCAGACCTGGCAGTGTTCACACAGATACGTCGCCCGGCCACCCGATTTCACCTTGGTGATGGTGGCCCGGCACCGGCGACAGGCCAGCCCTTCGCGGTCGTAGGCCTGGTGCTGACCCTGATAGTCACCGACTTCGCCGAACAGGTCACGATACTGCTCGTCGGCCAGCGACGAGCCACGGTGCTTGACCGCTTCGGCCAGCGTCTCGACCATGGAACGGTAGAGGCGACGCACCTCCTGGGAAGAGAGCGAGTTCGACATCCGGTCGTAGCGCAGCCCGGCGGCGAACAGGATCTCATCGGCGTACATGTTGCCGATCCCGGCCACGAACTCCTGGTCCATCAGCAGGGCTTTGAGTCCGGCCTTTCGGGAGCTCAGCAGCACCCAGAACTTCTCCCAGCTCATCACGTCTTCGAGGGGATCGAAGCCCAGGTGGGCGAGCTCGGGAACCGCGGGCCCTCCGTCGACGGCGGCCGACGACACGAACAACTCCCCGAAGGTGCGCGGGTCGACGAAGCGCAACTGGCCGCCCTGGGTGAAGGTGATGATGGCGTGGGTGTGGGGGGCCTTGGGTTCCTTGATGCTCTTGGCTCGTTGCAGCTGGCCGCTCATCCCCAGATGAACCACCAGCGTCTCACCATCGTCCAGCCCCAGGAGCAGGTACTTTCCCGATCGGCCGATGGACTTGATGGTGTGGCCCTCCAGCCGGGCACGGAAGTGTTTAGCGCTCGGATGGCGCCGGACGGTGCGCCCGTTGCGCACCTCCACGGCTTTGATCTTGCGGCCCACGACCTCCCCTTGCAGGTCGCGCCGGATCGTTTCCACTTCGGGAAGTTCAGGCATCCTTTCCTTCCCTTTCATCCCCCAACGCTGCACAGGCAACCTGGGCGGCTTCCTGTTCCGCGTCCTTCTTCGATCGCCCCTCCCCCGTCCCGAGGTGCTGGTCAGCAACGTACACCGTGGCCTGATACCTGCGGGCATGATCTGGCCCTCGACCCACCACTTCGTACTTGGGAATCCCCCGGCCGAGGCTCACGGTGACCTCTTGGAGTCGGCTCTTGTGATCAGCCTCGCCGGGTTCGGCGATGGCGACCTCAATTCGGTCCGACAGCAGGTCAAGGATAAGCCGGCGTGCCTCTTGGAAGCCTCCGTCGAGGTAGACGGCGCCAAAGATGGCTTCGATGGTGTCAGCCAGGATCGACTCCTTTTCCCGCCCCCCGGAGAGATCCTCGCCCTTGCCCAACCGAAGGAGGGGTCCGACCTTGAGCTCACGTCCGACATCGGCCAGCACCCGGGTGTTGACGACCGCGGCCCGCACCTTGGCCAGGATGCCTTCGGCCAGCTCAGGATGGTTGCGATAGGTCTGGTCGGCTACGACCAGACCGAGGACGGCATCTCCCAGGAACTCGAGTCGTTCGTTGGACGGCATGCCGCCCTGCTCGGCACACCATGAGCGGTGAGACAGGGCCTGGTCGATCAGGTCGGGATTGGAGAAGGTGTAACCGATCAGATCGAACGTCTCAGGCTCCCTCGAGTTTGGTGTGGACGTAGTCCACGGCATCCCGGACGGTGCGCAGGTCCTCGAGGTCCTCATCGTCGATGCGGAACCCGACCGAGCGCTCCCCCAGCTCTTCCTCCAGGGCCTCCACCAGTTCGATCAGCGCCAAGGAATCAGCATTCAGGTCCTCGGCGAACGACGAGGACTCGGTGATGGTGGTGGGCTCGATCTCCAAAATGTCCGCGAGCAGGTCACGGGTGAGCTCGAATACCTGCTGACGATCGAGTGGACCCTTTTCCACATGGGCCTCTGAGGGCACGGCGACTCCTGGGTTGAGTGAATTTGGACCATCCGGTCGGGGTCCCTCGGGGATACATACATCTCCACCAGGGATTATCCTCGTAACGAGCACCCTGCAACGGACAGGACCGGCGGCGTGTCAAGCGCTCACATGATACCGGAATCACACAAGTGTCATGCGGATAGTCGGCGGATGAGCTGGGAAAACAGGCTGAAGAGACGCAACATGGCGTCAATCGACCACTTGGTTGGTGGTGCATGGGCTACCGGACACGAATTCCCCCCATCGGTCCGCCCGCACCCTGTCGTACGCTGCTCTGCATGCGGATTCTGATCACCGGGGCGGCACGAGCCATCGGGTCGGCCACCGCCACCGAACTGGCTCGATCCGGCCATGACGTCATTGCCACCGCCCGGGACGTCACCCTCCTCGACCATCTCGATGTGAGTCGACGGCTCACCCTCGATGTCACCGACCCCGGGTCCATCCGGTCCGCTCTGGACCAGGCCGGGGAGCTGGACGCCATCGTCAACAATGCCGCGGTCTCGGGCAAGGGGCCCCTGGAGGACTTTCCCCTCGACCGTTTCAGGATGATGCTGGAAACCAACACCCTCGGCCCCCTGCGTCTCATCCAAGAGGTGATCCCCTCCTGGCGGGTCCGGGGCCGCGGGGTGGTGGTGAACGTCAGCTCCATTCAGGGCCGGGTGTCCACCCCCTTGGAGGGGCCGTACTCCGCCTGCAAGTACGCCCTCGAATCCCTGTCGGAATCGCTGCATTATGAGGTCGGTCATTTCGGGATCCGGGTGGTCATCATCGAGCCCGGCTATATCGGGACGGCGATGAAGCCGGCCGCGTCCCATCGCGGTGACCCGATCTATGCCGGGCTGTGGGAGCAGTGGGATGGCACTGACGCCAAAGTCACCGGTCCCGGAGGCCGGCCCGGGCCGGAAATCGTGGCGGTGGCCATCCGGCAGGCCATCGAAGACCCGACCACTCCCCTCCGGGTGCCGGTGGGCGACGATGCCGAAATGGTGCTGGGGGCGAGGTCACAACTGGACGACCCGACGTTCGAGAAGGCCATGCGCGATGTCCTCGGGATCACCTGGTAGTTCAGGTGCTGGCGTTGATGAGGCTCTTGGCGGCCATCTTCATGTAGTCGAGCAACTGTTCTTGATCCGAGGCGGGCAGCTCCGACGCTCGCACCGCGTCGGTCATGTGGCCGAGCCAGGCCTCGGACTCGGCGGTTCCGATGGCAAACGGGGCGTGCCGCATGCGGAGGCGGGGCTGCCCGCGCTGTTCGTTGAAGGTGGGCGGTCCTCCCCAGTACTGGGCGAGGAACGAGGCCAAATGGGCCTTCGGCCCGGAGAGGTCCTCGGGGTACATATGGCGGAGAAGTGGATCGGTTTCCACCCCGGCATAGAAGCGGTCGACCAGCGCCACGAAGAAAGGCTCCCCGCCCCACCTGACGAACGGAGTGTCCTCGGGGCTGGTTGGACGTCGAACCGGTCGCACCCACCGACTGTATGTCGACCTCGGATAGCCTCATCCCGGCTGCCGTCGGCCACCGACGGGTCATCAGGAGGTCCAACGTGTACGAATGGTCAGAAGAGCAGTTGATGGTCAGGGATACGATCCGCCGCTTCATCCAGGCCGAAGTGGTGCCCCACATCGACGAGCTGGAGCACGGGGATCTCCCGCCCTACGACATCATCCGGAAGCTGTACGCCACCTTCGGTATGGACCAGATGGCACGCGACCGGTTCAAGGGCCAGCTGGATCGCAAGCGCAATGGCGCCGAGGCGAAGCCGTCGGCCGCCCAAGAGGAGGGCCGCGGCGACGGTGGGGCGGCGGCCATGGCCCTCATCCCCATCGTGGAACTGTGCCACTACTGCCCCGGAATCGTGACGGCCATGGGGGTCAGCGTCGGGCTGGCCGCCGGCACCATCATGAAGCAGGGCACCCCGGCCCAGATGGAGCGGTGGGGACTCGACCTCCTCACCCTGGACAAGGTGGGCGCCTGGGCCATTACCGAGCCCGACTCGGGATCGGACGCGCTCGGCGGGATGAAGTCGACGGCCCGGAGGGACGGCGACGAGTACGTCCTCAACGGCAACAAGACCTTCATCACCAACGGCCCCTACGCCGACACCATCGTGTTCTACGCCAAGCTCGACGACGGCTCGGAGACCCCGATCCGCGACCGGAAGGTCCTGACCTTCGTCCTCGACACGGGGACACCGGGTCTCGATCAGTCAAAGCCGTTCCGCAAGATGGGACTGCACTCCTCCCCGACCGGGGAGCTGTTCCTGACCGACGTCCGGGTGGGTCGGGACCACCTGCTCGGCGAGAGCGAGGACGAGCGGGAGGGGAGCGGACGCGACTCGGCCAAGGGCAACTTCGTCACCGAACGGGCCGGGGTGGCGGCCATGTCCCTCGGTCTCATCGAAGAGTGCCTGAAGCTGTCGGTGGCATACGCCCAGGACCGCATGCTGTGGGGCCAGCGCATCGGTGACCGGCAGCTCATCCAGCTCAAGCTGGCCAAGATGGAGATCGCCCGGCTCAATGTGCAGAACCTGGTGTTCCGGCACATCGAGCTGTCAGCGGCCGGGAAGAGCCTGACCCTGGCCGAGGCTTCGGCCATGAAGCTCTACTCGGCCCAGGCCGCCTCTGAGGTGGCCATGGAAGCCGTGCAGCTGTTCGGGGGCAACGGCTACATGTCGGAGTTCCGGGTCGAGCAGCTGGCCCGCGACGCCAAGGTGTTCCAGATCTATGCCGGCACCGATGAGATCCAAGTCACCCATATCGCCAAGGACCTCCTCAACGGCTAGCTCGACATCGGCGAACGGATCCGAAGCGACGGAAAGGGACACCACGTGCAGGGAAAAGTAGTCGTCGTCACCGGTTCCAACTCCGGCATCGGCAGGGAGACGGCCAAGGCGCTGGCCTCCATGGGGGCCACCACCGTGCTGGCCTGTCGCAGCCCGGAGAAGGCAGAGACGGCGGCCGCCGACGTGCGATCGGCCTCCGGATCGGACGACGTCCACGTCGTCCCCCTGGATCTGGCCGATCTCTCCTCGGTCGAGGCCGGTGCCGCAGAAGTGCTGTCCCGTTGGGACCGCCTCGACGTGCTGGTCAACAACGCCGGCGGCATCTGGTCCGGACGCCAGGTCACCGCCCAAGGATTCGAGCAGACCTTGGGCGTCAACCATGTCGGCCCGTTCTTCCTCACCGCCCTCCTCCTCGATCGGATGAGGGAGGCAGAATCCGGGCGCATCGTCAACCTGTCGTCGGTCGGTCATCACGTGGCGTTGACGGGGATGAACTGGAACGACCTCCAGGGTGAGCGGCGCTACAGCGCCTTCGGCGCCTACGCCCAGTCGAAGCTGGCCAATCTGCTCTTCACCCGCGGACTGGCCCTCCGCCTGGCCGACACCAACGTCACCGCCAATGCCGCCCATCCGGGTCCGGTGCGGAGCGGGTTCGGCCTCGACGGTGACATGTCCGGGATCATGGCCTGGGGGAACCTTCTCATCCGCCCGTTCGAGATCTCCGCCACCGCGGGTGCAGTCACCCCGGTCTACCTGGCCTCCTCGCCCGACATGGCTGGGAAGACCGGCGGCTACTACGTGCATTGCCGGCCCGGGCATCCATCCCGCCACGCTCGCTCCGATGCCGATGCCCATCGGCTCTGGGAGGTCACCGAGAAGATGATCACCGAGCGCGGTTTCATTCTTCCCTGACGATCATCCGGCGACGGGTCAGAAGTGTGGTCGTCAGTAACGAGGGTGTTGGTAAAGAGACACCACCCCTTGGCGATGTTGCTCCCCGACCGCCATCACCACCCGGTAGGCGCGGAAAGCCACGAAGGCCTCCAGCACCCCTAATCCGACGAGGACCGCAACCCCGATCGGCCGGGCATAGGCACTGCCGATGGTCAGCCAGGGGATGGTCACATCGCTCACCAACAGCAGAATCCAGACCTGCAACAGCGTCTTTCGCTCGCGATGGCCGGGCGGCAGGCAATCTCGGATCGCCTGGTACGGCATCCAGAAATTGACGATCGGGATGAACCAGAAGGCCACCCCCCAGCCTGGCGAGTGCCGGGCCGGGTATCCGAGCTGACGGGCCACGGTCGCGGCCCGGTACTGCCAGATCAGAAACACGATCTGGGCGGCGATGGAAAAGGGGGCGAACAGGAGGTTCCAGTCGGGCACCGATGGGGCGGGCGGACTGACGAATTGACCGTTGGCGTTCTGGGCAGCGTCGAACGCCAGCCGCAGCTCGTGAAAGAAGAGCCGGTACCGGGGGGCGTAGATGAACCCCACCACGCCGAGGGTGAAGGCGACGACCGGATAGATCACCACCGCGGCCCGGGCCCAGGGGGTCATGACCTCCTCGGCCCCGAGTAGCTCGGTCGGTGGCCGGAAGGTAGGGGACCTCGGGGCGACATGCGCCGACCAGGTACTCCCGTCCCACCATCGCCAGAAGTGGGGGTTGCCGGGGTCGGGGTGCCAGCCCGGCCCGGGAAGCGGGCCGGAGATCACCTCATTGCCGCCGCGAAACGGCGGAGCTGGGGAGAGTTGGCACCGCCAGCCAGCGTACGGCACCCGGCCATCGGCACCGTGGACGGCCCCGGCCCCAGGAGGACCGGGCCCGGGCTCGGCTCAGTTGGAGATCTGAGCGGGTATCTCGGTCACCGCGTCGGCCACCGCCGCCACCAAACCACCCACGGCCAGGTCGTGGGCCACGGTGATGGCATTGACCATGGCCTTCGCCGATGACGACCCGTGGCTGATGACGCACACCCCGTCCACCCCCAGCAGCATCGCCCCGCCGGTGCCCTCCGGCTCGAGCTCGGTGGCCAACGGGGCGATGGCCGGGAGCAGAGCCTCGGCTGCCTGCTCGAGCCCGGGACGAGCCAGGATCTCGGTGAGAGCGGCGACCAGGAACTTGAGCGAGCCTTCCATCGTCTTGAGGGCCACGTTGCCGGTGAACCCGTCGGTGACGATGACATCGGCGGCGGCATGGAGAAAATCCCGTCCCTCGACGTTGCCGATGAACTCAAAGCCGTCACCTCCGAGCCCGCCGGTCAACAGGGTGTGGGCTTCCTTTTCGAGCGGGGTGCCCTTGGACTTCTCCTCACCGATGGAGAGGAGGGCCACGGTGGGAACCGAGACCCCGTAGCGTTGGCGGGCGAAGGCGGCCCCCATCTGGGCGAACTGCACCAGCATCTGCGGGCTGCATTCGGCGTTGGCGCCCGAGTCCAGCAGCACGGTGGGCGGCTTGCCCGACCCGGGGTTGGGGATCGGGGTGGCGATGGCCGGCCGGATCACCCCGGGGAGGCGCCCCATCCTGAGGAGGGCCGACGCCATGGTGGCGCCGGTGTTCCCGGCCGAGACCATGGCCATGGCCTTCCCGTCGCGCACGGCTTCCGCCGCTCGCACCAGCGACGAGTCCTTTTTGCGGCGCACGCCCTGGGCGGGATCGTCGTCCATGCCGATGACCTCGCTGGCATGGAGCTCGGGGAGGCCGCCGGTATCGCCCATCTCGCCGGGCCGACCGACCAGGAGCACCCCGATTCCCGACTGCTCGGCCACCTGTCGGGCGCCGGCGACTATCTCTGCGGGAGCCCGATCACCGCCCATGGCATCGACCGCCACCGGAAGGCTCGCAAACGCCTCACCCGTCGGGCGGACCCCCCCACGGGCCACTACTCGACTTCGATCGCCTGGCGACCCTTGTACCAACCGCAGTTCGGACACACGACATGGGGCAGCTTGGCGTTGGTGCACTGCGGGCACACCGAACGGGCCGGCGCCTTCAGCACCCAGTTGGATGCGCGGCGGCTGCGGCTCTTCGCCTTGGAGGTCTTCTTCTTGGGGACGGCCATAGGGAGGGCATTCTAGGCCAAGCCACCACCCTCGCCGTCAAGGAGCACATCGAGGGCCGACCAGCGCGGGTCGGCCGGCGGGGCGCAGCTGCAGGTCTCGAGATTCAGATTGGCCCCGCACTGCGGGCATAGGCCCAGGCAGTCCTCCTTGCACAGGGGGGCCAGCGGGAGCTCGAGAAGAACCGCGTCCCTGGCCAAGGGCTCGAGGTCGAGGATGTCATCGGCCAACACGTAAGCATCGTCTTCGCCGGCGCCCCCTCCGGGCTGACCCGGCGCGCCCTCGATCACGTAGCGCTCCCGCACCTCGGCCTCCACCGCGCCGGTGACCACCCCTCCGCACCGGCGACACTCCCCCTGCCAGGGGGCGGAGACCCGTCCGGTGGCCATCACCCCGCCGGGATAGGACGAGAGCGTCACCCGGGCGTCGACCTCGGCACCCTCGGGCACCACCACACTGACGGTGGCCAGGTCGTCGATCACCCCATGGCGCTCTTCGTGGCGAACGGTGCCGACCACCTTCCGGAGGTTGGAGGCATGGACGATAAAAGGCGTCGAAGTGCGCACGGTGGCCGTCCTTTTAGGTCAGGTCCTGATCGAAGAAGCCCTCGGGGTCATCAGGACCCAGACCCTCGAGATCCAACTCGGCCGGCGAGGCCAGCGAGGTGTCACCGCCTTCCCCGATCTCCACCGGCGGGAGTGGGGTCACCCGGAGCTTCTCGCGCCCGGCCTGCACCGTCTTCATCGTCCGGTCGAGGACGATCTCGAAACTGGCCAGTTTCTGGTCGGCGTAGTCCTCCGCCTCGTGCCGGAGCCGGCGGGCCTCCTCATTGGCATCGTCAAGCACCCGTTGGGCCACGTGGTTGGCCTGGCGCACGATCTCGGTGCGCTGCACCATCCGCTCGGCCTGCACCCGGACCTCTTCCAACAGAGCGTCGGCCTCCCGGTTCTTCTCGGCGATGAACTCCTCGCGCTCCTTCAGCAGCCATCGGGCCTCCCGGATCTCGTCCGGCATCCGATCGAGGGCGGCCTGGAGAACGTCAGCCACCTCCTCTCGGGAGATCAACACCGATGCCGACAGCGGCATGGCCTTGGCGGTGAGGACCAGATCCAACGCCTCCCGCACCAGGGTCTCGGCATCCCGCTCCTCGCCCGCCGCCCGCTGGGCTTCCAGATCTTCGAACAGATCACTCATTGGCGAACTTCTCCTGGAGCCGTACGGCCACCACTTTGGGAACGAATGCCGTCACGTCGCCGCCGAAACGGGCCACCTCCCGGAGGAGGCGGGAGGCGATGAACGAGTGCTCGGAACTGCTGGCGATGAACAGGGTTTCGACGCCCGACAGCTTCCTGTTCATCTGGGCCATCTGCAGTTCGTTGTCGAAGTCAGAGACCGCCCGGAGACCCTTCACGATGGCGCTGGCCCCGACGTCCTCGGCCACGTTGACCAACAAAGTGGCCACCGACACGATGCGAACGTTGTCCATGTGGGCCAACGCCTCCTCGAGCATCTCCTTGCGCTCGTGCAGATCGAAGAGGGGCTGGCTCTTTTGAGGATTGCGCAGCGCGGCCACGATGACTTCGTCGAACAGCCGCGAGGCGCGCTCGATGACCTCCAGGTGCCCATTGTGGACAGGATCGAATGATCCGGGAATCAGCGCGATGGTCACGAGGCACCTTTCTGAGAGACCGGTTCCGGTCGGGCAACTGTGACGATGGTACCGCCATAGCGCTTGAATTTGAGGACTCCCCAGCCGTCGACCTCGGGCAACTCCGCACCCGATTCGAGCACGACCAGATCGGCCGGGAGTCGTCGGATGAGGTTCTCCCATCCGTCGTAGGCATAGGGGGGATCGCAGAGGATGAGGTCGTACCGGGAGACGGTGGAGGTGACCCAGGTATCGACATCCGCCCGGATCAGGGTGGCGTACCCGTCACGCTCGGCTTCGGGCAGGCCCACCGACGCCAGGTTCTGACGGATGAGATCGAGGCTGGCCGGGTCCCGGTCCACGAAGGTGACCGAAGCCGCCCGGCGGGACAGGGCTTCGATGCCGAGCGCCCCGGTCCCCGAAAACAGATCGGCCACCTGGAGACCGTCCACCCCGCCGAGGCTGAACAGCATGTCGAAGATCGCCTCGCGGGCCCGGTCGGAGGTGGGCCGGACCGACGGAGTGACGGGAGCCATCAACCGGCGACCCCGGAACTCTCCCCCGATCACTCGCACGCCCAAAAGTCTACAGCCGGCAGTGCCGGCTCATCGGTCAACTCTTGAAGAGAAAGCCGGCTTCTTCGTCGTCGACGAAGATGCGCAGTTCGTCGATGAGGAGCGGGTGGTCGGTGAGGTCCGGGTCGGCCGCCACCAATTGCTCGGCCACTTCGCGGGCCTTGATCACCAGGTCCCGGTCGGAGATCAGCCGGGCCAACTTCAGATCGCTCCGCCCCTTTTGGCGAGCTCCCAAGATGGTGCCCTCCCCCCGGAGCTCGAGGTCGACGTCGGCCAGCTCGAAGCCGTCGGTGGAGTGCTCCAGGGCCGAGAGCCGGGTGGCCGCCTCGGGGCTGTCGCTTTCGGAGAGCAGGTAGCACCATGACTGCTCGCTCCCCCGCCCCACCCGTCCCCGCAATTGGTGGAGTTGGGCGATGCCGAAACGGTCGGCATCCTCGATCACCATGACCGTCGCCTCGGTCACGTCCACCCCGACTTCGATCACGGTGGTGGCGACCAGGACCTCGACACGACCGGCCCGGAAGTCGGCCATCACCGACTCCTTGTCGGCCGGCCGCATCTGCCCATGGAGCACACCGATGCGAAGGCCGGCGAGCTCGGTGGCCGCCAATCGCTCGGCCTCTTCGGTGACCGAGGTGGCCTGCACCCGCTCCGATCCCTCCACCAGCGGACAGACGACGAAGGCGCGGTGGCCGGACTCGACTTGCTCGCGCACCCGGGCCCACGCCGCCTCGACGTCCAGCGGGGTCCGAGCCCACTGGGTGTCGACCGCCACCCGTCCGGGGGGCAACTCGGTGATCACCGTCATGTCGAGATCGCCGAAGACGACCATGGCCGCGGTGCGCGGGATCGGGGTGGCGGTCATCACCAACAGGTCGGGATCCCGCCCTTGGCCGTCTCCGCCTCGCCCTTTGTCCCGCAGTGCGGCGCGTTGCTCGACCCCGAACCGGTGCTGCTCGTCGATGACCACCGCCCCGAGCGACCGGAACCGGACCTCGTCGGTCAACAGCGCGTGGGTCCCGATCAGCAGGTCCACCGTTCCGTCGGCCAGCCCGGCGTGGAGTACGGCCCGGTCGCCCGCCGAGGTCTTGTTGGTCAGGAGGGCGGCCCGGAGCGGTCGGTCCCCGGTCAGGGTGGACGGATCGGGGACCACCATCCCATCCAGGAGCTGCCGCACCCCGACAAAATGCTGCTCGGCGAGCACCTCGGTGGGGGCCATCAGCGCCCCCTGGTGTCCCCCCTCCACCGCCACCAACAAGGTGGCCACCGCCACCACCGTCTTTCCCGCCCCGACGTCGCCCTGCAACAGCCGGTGCATGGGCAGAGGCCCGGCCAGGTCGTCCCGTATGGTATCGATGGCCGCGTGCTGGGCGCCGGTCGGCTCGAAGGGCAACTGGGAAAGGAACCGGTCGACCAGGGTCTCGCCGCCATCGGGATGGGACACCAGGTGACGAATGCCCCGGGCGTCGGCTTGGAGCCGCCGCTGCCGGAGGACCAGTGCGAGCTGGAGACGGAACAGCTCGTCGAAGGCCAGACGCTGCCGGGCCGGCTCCACCTCGTCCATGGACGACGGCTGATGGATGTGGTTGAAGGCCGTCGTCCGGTCGAGCAGACCGAACTTCTGCCGCCAGCGGTCGGGCAGCGGCTCGGCGAAGTGCCCCGCCCGGTCGAGGGCCTCGGCCACGTACCGGGTGATCCGGGCCGAGGTGAGGTCGGCCTTCTCGGTCAGCGGGTAGACGGGAAACACCCGGCCCGACTCCGGAGTCCCCCCCCCATCGCCCTCGTCGTCGGCCGACCGCAGCACCTCGGCGGTGGGGTTGACCATCTGACGGGTGTCCCGGTAGGAGGTGACCGCGCCGTAGAACAACGCCAGGGTGCCCACCGGGAGCTGCTTGGCCCGCCAGGTCTGGTTGAAGAACACCACCTTCACCCCGCCGGAGTCGTCGGTGACGTCGAACTCCACCCGGGCCGGGCTCCGTCCCCGGCCTCGCCCGTAGCGGACCGGCGGCCGGTTCACCCGCCGAACCTCGGCCAGTACCGACGCCTTGTCCCCGATGTCCAGCTCGGCCAGCGGGGCCAGTCGGGTGCCGTCGATGTACCGACGGGGGTAGTGGGTGAGGAGATCGAGGACCGAGCTGACCCCGAGCTCGGCCAGCTCACCGGCCGCCGCCGGTCCGACCTTGTGCAGCGTGGTGACCGGCAGGTCGGCCAGCTGGCGGAGTTTGCGTCCGACTCCGTCGGCCGCCCGCCCGGCCGGTTCGGCCGCGGTCATTCGATGGAGAACAGATACGGGTACAGGGGTTGGCCTCCCCGGTGGACCTCGATGTCGACGCCCGGGCGGTGCTCGCCGAGCCACTCGGTGATCCGCCGGGTGTCGGCCGCGGTCGATCCCTCGCCCTCGATGAGGGTGACCAATTCATGATCGTCGGTCACCAACTTGTCCAGCAGGGCATGGGCCACCTGGGACACCGAGTTGGACACCGCCTCGATGCCCTGGCGGGAGAGCCCGATCCAGTCACCGACCGCCACCTTGCCCACCGCGCTGTCCGAGTCACGTACGGCCTGGGTGATCTCACCGGCCACCACGTTGCGGGCGGAGGACTCCATGTCCCGGGCGTTGACGTCCACGTGGGCCTCGGGGTCATAGGCCAGCAAGGCGGCGAAGCCCTCGGCGATGTTGTTGGTGGGAACCACCCTGACCATCTTGCCGGTGAGATCGTCGATCCGTTCGGCCACCGGCCGGATGTTCTTGTTGTTGGGAAGGATGATCACCTCGTCGGTGCGCAATTGCTCCACCGCCTCGAGGATCTCGGCGGTCGACGGGTTCATCGACTGCCCTCCGGCGATGACCTGGTGCACCCCGAGGGACCGGAAGATGCGCCCGATGCCTACCCCGGAGGAGACGGCCACCACCCCGGTGGTCGGCGGCGGCCCCGGTGGGGACTCGGGCGCCCCGCTCCCCGCGGTACCGCCTCCCTCCCGCACCCAGCGCTCCTCCTCCACCTGCTCGAGCAGGTCGGTGACCCGGATGTTGCGGGGCCGGCCGGCATCCAGCGAGGCCTCCACCGCGGCACCGATGTTGTCGGTGTGGATGTGGCAGTTCCAGAGCCCGTCGCCCCCCACCACCACGATGGAGTCGCCCACCCCGGCCCACACCTCCTTGAAGGAAGGGATGGTGTCGTCCGGCGCCTCGAGCAGGTACATGACTTCATACCGCAGCCCGGAGATATCGCCGCCGACGTCGTCGTGGGAGGCGGCCACCGCCTCGGCCATGGTCGGCTGGCTGGTCCATCCGGTCGGCGGGTCGGGCAGCTCCGGCGGGTCGGGGAGCGGCCGGCCGTCCACCACCGAAAGGATGGCGTCGAAAAACAGGAGATAACCGGCCCCCCCGGCGTCCACCACCCCGGCCTGGGCCAGGATCGGGAGCAGTTCGGGGGTGCGGGCCAGTGCCTCGGCCGCCGCGCTCCGGGAGGCACCGACCACGTCGATCAACGCCTTGCCGGCGTCGGCGGCGGCCCGGGCCCCTTCGGCGGCGGCGCTGGCCACGGTGAGGATGGTCCCCTCCACCGGGCGCATGACCGCGGCCCGGGCCAACTCGTCGGCCACGGTCAGCGCCCGGGCCAGGTCCTTCGGCCCCGGGACCAGCCCGGACTCGTTGAGGCCGTCGACGATGCCCCGGAGGAGCTGGCTCAAGATGACCCCCGAGTTCCCCCGGGCGCCCATCAGCGAGCCGTGGGCGATGGCCTTGGAGGTGACGGCCATGTCCGGTTGGTCGAGCTTGTCCAGCTCGGCGACCACCGATTCGATGGTGAGGGCCATGTTGGTGCCGGTGTCACCGTCGGGGACCGGGTAGACATTGAGGCGATTGATGACATCCTGGTGGGAGCGGAGTGCATCCCGGTACGTCCCGATGACCTTGCCCAGCGTTGCCGCCTCGAGCGTGTCGATGACCCCCATGGGCAGGATGCTAACCTTTACCCGGTTCCCAGAGGTTCTCGAGAGGAAGTCGACGCGTCATGGCAGCGGTGTGTGAGGTCTGCGGCAAGAAGCCGTCGTTCGGTATGAACATCAGTCACTCCCACCGGCGCACCAAGCGTCGCTGGGATCCCAACATCCAGAAGGTCCGGGCCATCGTGGACGGTGCCCCGAAGCGTCTCCACGTCTGCACCTCCTGCATCCGGTCGGGCAAAGTCACCAAGCGCCCGATCCGCGACATCCCAGCCTGAGCGCGGGCCGGGCGGGCGGCGCCGCCAGGAGCCCGTTCCGGTAGCGGAACGTCACTCGGTTCCCCCTTGGTCTGCCTCCTCTTCCTGCCTGTCGATGCACCGCGCTGTACCACGTGGTACATGGACGGCCAACCTGCCGGAGGGCATGCCACTCGGAGTTACCGCACCTGGTGACGCCACCCACCGGGGGGCAGCGGGCCGCCGCCCAGTAGGAGCCGGGCCGGGTCATCGGTGCAATGTCCGATCACGATCGGCGGGCGCAGCCCGGCCCGGGCGAACCCGTCCTGCAGGCGGACGGTGTCCCCGGTGGCCAGCAACAGCTCGTAGTCCTCCCCACCCCCCAGCGCCTCCTCTCGGATGGCACCCGGTGCCACTGGGACCTCCGCCAGGTCGATCCCGACCCCGGAGGCCCGGGCCAGATGGCGGATGTCGGCCACCAAGCCGTCGGAGATGTCGATGGCGGCCCGGGCCCCGGACAACCGGGCGACCTCGCCCTCGTCGAGGCGGGCACGCGGGCGCCGGTGAGCCCGGATCAGGGACGACTCCTCCGCCGACGGCGGGGTGGTGGCCCCCTCATCCTTCCGCTGTCGTAGGAGCCGGAGACCGGCCGCCGACCCACCAAGTGCACCGGTGACCAGGAGCTGGTCGCCCGGCTTGGCCCCCGAGCGAAGCAGCGGGCCGAGGTGGGGCGATCCGCTGAGCGATCCCGAGACCGCCACCGACACGACAAGGACCGGGGACCCCGACAGGTCCCCACCGACCACCACGCATCCGGTCTCCACCGCGGCCATGGCCATCCCGTCGGCCACCAGATCGAGATCGGTCCCCGGTGGCGAGGCGATCGACACCAGCCCGTGATCGGGGCGGCCGCCCATGGCCGCCAGGTCGGACACCGTCACCATCAGCGCCTTGTACCCCAGGTCGTCGAAGCCACCGAGGCCCAGGTCGACGTGGACGCCGGCCACCACCAGGTCGGTGGACAGCAGCTCCAGCTCCCCGCCCGGGCCGCGGACCACCGCGGCGTCGTCCCCGATCCAGGTCTCTCCCCGGGGCGGCCGCCCTCCGGCCATCCGGGCACCGGCCGCCCGCTCGAACCGCGCCCGCAGCCGGTCGATGGCGTCAAATTCGTCTCCGGAACCGGGAAAATGAGCTGACGTGGACCCCGAATTGGTTCCGACCATGCCTCTTGCCTACCATCGACCCCGGCCAGCGCCACTAATATCGAATCGCCCCACCGCGAGACCGGCACTTTGCTGGTGCCATCGCCGCGGCCACCGACACGGAATCCCGAGGAGGAATCGCCCACCTATGCCACCCACCGAGAACAAGAAGTTGATCGCCTGGGTGGACGAGATCGCGGCACTCACCCAGCCGGCCTCGGTGGAATGGTGCGACGGATCGGCCGACGAGTACGACCGGCTCTGTCAACTTCTGGTGGACAATGGGACCTTCACCAAGCTGTCGGAAGCCAAGCGGCCCAACAGCTACTGGGCCCATTCCGACCCGGCCGACGTGGCCCGGGTGGAGGATCGGACGTTCATCTGCTCGACCCACGAATCCGACGCCGGGCCGACCAACAACTGGCGGGACCCGGGCGAGATGCGGGCCACCCTCACCGATCTGTTCCGGGGGTCCATGCAGGGGCGCACCATGTACGTGGTCCCGTACTCGATGGGTCCGCTGGGATCCGACATCGCCCACATCGGGGTGGAGATCACCGACTCGCCCTACGTGGTCGTCTCCATGAGGATCATGACCCGGATGGGCCGGGGCGCCCTGGAGGTGCTCGGGGCCGACGGTGACTTCGTGCCCTGCCTCCATTCGGTCGGCGATCCTCTGGCCGAGGGGAAGGCCGACGTGCCGTGGCCGTGTGACAGCGACAACAAGTACATCGTCCACTTCCCCGAGACCCGGGAGATCTGGTCCTATGGCTCCGGCTACGGCGGCAACGCTCTGCTGGGCAAGAAGTGCTTCGCCCTCCGCATCGCCTCGGTGATGGCCCGCGACGACAACTGGCTGGCCGAGCACATGCTCATCCTGAAACTAACCAACCCCGCCGGGATCACCAAGTACGTGACCGGGGCGTTCCCGTCGGCGTGCGGCAAGACCAATCTGGCCATGCTCATCCCCTCGCTTCCCGACTGGAAGGTGGAGACCGTGGGCGATGACATCTGCTGGATGAAGTTCGGGGCGGACGGCCGCCTGTATGCCATCAATCCCGAATCCGGCTTCTTCGGGGTGGCCCCCGGCACCAACTTCAAGACCAACCCCAACGCCATGCTCACCCTGGACGGCAATGCCATCTTCACCAACACCGCTCTCACCGATGACGGTGACGTGTGGTGGGAGGGGGTGACCGAGGAGCCTCCCACCCACCTGACCTCCTGGAAGAACGAGGATTGGACCCCCGACTCCGACACCCCGGCCTCCCATCCCAACGCCCGCTTCACCGTGGCGGCCGCCCAGGACCCGGCCATCGCCCCCGAGTGGCAGGACCCGGGCGGGGTGCCGATCGACGCCATCATGTTCGGCGGACGGCGCGCCTCGGTGGTGCCGTTGGTGTTCCAGTCCCGCGACTGGGATCACGGGGTGTTCCTGGGTTCGATCATGGCGTCGGAGACCACCGCCGCCGCCTCCGGCGCGGTCGGGAAGCTCCGCCGTGATCCGTTCGCCATGCTCCCGTTCTGCGGTTACAACATGGCCGACTACTTCGCCCACTGGCTCGACGTCGGAGCCTCCGCCGATCCCGAGAAGCTACCGAAGATCTTCTACGTGAACTGGTTCCGCAAGGACCAGGACGGCCGCTGGCTGTGGCCCGGTTACGGGGAGAACTCCCGGGTGCTGTCCTGGGTGTTCGATCGGGCCGGTGGTGATGGTGAGGCGGTTGAGACGCCGATCGGTTTGATCCCGGCTTCGGGCGCCATAGACACAGACGGGCTGGACATCTCGGACGAGGACATGGACAAGCTCCTGGCCGTGGACGTCGACGGGTGGCGGGCCGAAGTGCCGAGCATCCGTGAGCACTACGCCAAGTTCGGCGACAAGTTGCCCACCACACTCACCGCCGAAGTCGACCGGCTGGAGAAACTGCTGGGCTGAGCTCCGGTGACGGCGACGGTCTCCGCCGTCACGATCAGAAGGTTGGTATCGCCGGCCTCCGATTGAGGGCAGGTGGATGGGTGGCCATGTTGGCAGCGAACCACCGTCTCGAATCGGGGGCACATGGCTGAAGGCCACGTTGCGCCGTTCGAGATTCCGTTTTCTCACTGGGCACCGCCGATTGTGTCAGTTCATATTGACAGCAGTCCAGCGTCACGCCGCCCGCGCCGCCCTCGCGGCCATGGACCGGGACGCCCTGTCGGTGCTCGGCGTCGAGGTGACCGCCGAGGTTCCTGAGCCCGAGCCCATCGCCGGCCTCCGGGCGGTCATGCAGGGCCGGCATCGACTCACTCCTTCGACCAAGAGGGTGTTGCGCGAGTCGAGCAAGGAGATGCGCGGTATTCGTGGCCACCACCCCGGTCCTCAACATGTGCTCGACGCCCTCCTGGACCTTCGACCACCGGACCCGGCCGCCGAGTTGATCTCGGCTTTCGGCGTAGACATCGGTGAGGTACGGGCCCGGCTCCGCAACCCTGACGGTCGACGGCTCGTCTTCCGAGCTCCCGGCTCACCAGCGGTGGTCGCCTCCCCGAAGCGAGCTCATGTAGGCCACCGCCCCCACCGCGGCCCCGATGGCCATGATCAGGTCACCGGTCGAGATCGGCAGAGTCAGCACCACCGGGACGAAGGCCCCCACCACCCAGACCAGTTGCAGGCGCGTTTCGAAACGGGCAAACGCCCGACCCTGGTTGAACACCTCTACGTGCCGCTGGACGAGCGCGTCGAACGAAGGCTTGGAGATGGCCCCGGCCACCCCCACGGCCAAAGCCACCACCACCTGGAAGTAGCGGCTGGACTGGAAGGAGATGATCCCGGCTGACACCGCCACCAGCCACATCGATGCCACCAGGATCTGTTGCTCGCTGAACACCCGGCGGAGCCGGGCCACCAGCAGCACCCCGATCAGCGCTCCGGCGGTGATGGCGCCGAGCAACAGCCCGAACCACCAGGTCGCCGCGCCTTGGCGGCGCAGTCCGAAGGCCAGCAAGAAGGTCAGAAACCCGAGCTCCGCCTTCAGCACCGACATCGGCATCAAGGCCAGCAGCACCTCGGAGGTGGCAATCGGGCGGAAGGCGGCGAGGTCCATCTCATCGTCGGTCGGTGAACCGGGCAGATCCGGTGCGGGTTCGGTGAGGGACTGAGAAACCGGAACCATGGGGATGGCCCTCTCCCGAACCCGCCGCCGGCCCGAGCCCCGGGCCCGCCGACGTTGGCGGACCGGCAACCTGGCCCCGGCCACCACCGCAGCCAGGAACACGAAGAAGTCGAGCCACAGGACGCCGGGGGCTCCCGCCAGCTTGAGCATGCCCACGGCGGGAAGGGCGAAGACGAATGCCGACACCGAGGCGAGCAGGCCCAACCGGGCATTGAGGCTGGCAAGGTCGGGGGAACCTTCGGGACCGGGCATCCCGGGATCGTCGGGCTCCGCTCCTCCGGCGGAGACCGGTGTCCCGTACGGCGGGGTGGATGTCGGCAGCCGGGTCGGAGCCACCGCGTTGGGCAGTGGGGTCGGGGGGTCGCTTCCCGGGGGGTGGCCGATGAGGCCGAGGGAGGCCATCTCCGGGACCAGAGCACCCTTGGTCACCAGATAGACCTTGGAGAGAACCAGCATGGCGAAGGCCAGCGGGAACAACAGCAGGGAGTGAATGTCGGCGGCCAGCAGCGGGCACAGGGCGGCCCGGCCCAGGGCCGACGCCACCACCGTCGCCCGCCGGGCTCCCCGGCTCCGGTCGACCAACGGGCCGAGGGCCGGCGCCACCACCGCGAACGGCGCCATGGTCAGCACCAGGTAGAGCAGCACCTTGCCCTGGGCGGCGGTGGGAGAGATCGAGAAGAACAGCGACCCGGCCAACGACACCGCGAACAGGGTGTCGCCGGCCGTCATCAGCACGTGGGTGAGGGCCAATCGACCGAACGGTTGCCGCTGATCGAAGAGGTCGGCGATGGCGGAGCGGGCCAATCTCCGGAACTGCTCTCCTCGCTCCCGAACGGTCGCCACCGCGGCATGTTAGGGGCAGCAACGGTGGCGATAGCATGCATCCACCATCGGGAACCACGTGTCGGGAGAAACCTATGCCGGTCAGCGCCTACATACTCATCCAGACCGAGGTCGGACGAGCCGCCACCGTCGCCCGAGCGGTGGCCAAGCTCGACGGGGTCGTCGCCGCCGAGGATGTCACCGGGCCCTATGACGTCATCGTTCGGGCCGAGGCGCTGAGTGTGGACGAGCTGGGCCGGATGGTGGTGGGACGGATCCAGCTGATCGAGGGGATCACCCGCACCGTGACCTGCCCGGTGGTCAATCTCTAGCGGCGCACCCGCCATGGACCAATTCTCACTCACCGGCCGCACGGCGCTGGTGACCGGAGCCTCCCGGGGAATCGGCGCGGCGACGGCTCGAGCGCTCGACCGTGCCGGTGCCCGGGTCGGGTTGGTGGCACGGAGCCGCGACCGGCTGGCGGACATCGCTCAAGAGCTCGAACACGACCCGGTTGTCTTGGCGGCCGACCTGAGCGACCCCGATGCTCCCGAGACCATCGCCCGGCAGGCTCTCGGCGCACTCGGCAGGGTCGATGTCCTGGTGAACAATGCGGCTATGGCGGCACGACTCGCCACCGTGGACACCGACGCCGGCTTGATCGACGAGATGCTGGCCGTCAACGTTCGGGCACCACTCCTGCTCATCGCCGCCCTCATTCCCTCGATGATCGAGCAAGGCGGCGGCTCGATCGTCAACCTGTCGTCGGTGTCTGGCCTGGTCGGTACCCCGCGTCGGGCCGCCTACGCGGCCACCAAGGGGGCTCTCGACGCGGCCACGAGATCGCTGGCCATCGAGCTCGGGCCGTCCGGGATCCGAGTCAACTCGGTCGCTCCCGGAGTCGTCGACACTGCCCTGTGGGCCAAGAACAAGGCGATCCCGGGCGTCACCGAGACGATAGAGAACCAGACGCCACTCCGCCGATGGGCCACGCCCGAGGACATCGCCGACGTGATCGTCTTCGTTGCCTCCGACGCTGCCCGGTTCGTCACCGGAGAGACCATTGCCGCCGACGGCGGCATGGCCCGTACCTTCGACCTCTATGGCGGCCACGTCTGAGGGCGCCGACGGACGGGCGGCCTAGCGGATCGCTCCCGACTCTCGCACCTTGGTGATCTCACCGACGTCCAGCCCCCAGTCGGCGAGCGCCTCGTCGCCGTGCTGGCCCGGGTTGGGCGGGGGTCGTCGGATGGCTCCCGGTGTCCCTTCGAAACGGGGAGACGGCGCCGGCTGGACCACCCCCGCCACCTCGGTGAAGGTGCCGCGGTGGACATTGTGCGGATGGAGATGGGCCTCCGTCGAGGTCAGCACCGGAGCCACACAGGCATCGGTGCCGTCGAAGATGGCCTGCCACTCCGCACGGGTCTTGCTGGCAAAGATCGCCGCGAACCGCTCCTTCATCGCCGGCCATGCCTCACGATCGTTCTGTCCCGGCAGATCTTGGTCGGCGAGACCCAGGCCCTTGATGAGCTCGGCGTAGAACTGGGGCTCAATGGCCCCCACTCCCATGTATCCCCCGTCCGACGTCTGGTAGACCTCATAGAAATGGGCACCGGTGTCCAACAGGTTGGTCCCCCGTTGCTCGGTCCAAATGCCGGCCTGCCGGAGGGTGTAGGTCATCGTCATCAACGAGGCGGCTCCATCCACCATGGCCGCGTCGATGACCTGGCCGTTGCCGGTGTGTCGGGCGGAGAGGATGGCGGCCACCATCCCGAAGGCCAGGAGCATGCCGCCGCCGCCGAAGTCGCCCACCAGGTTGAGCGGCGGGACCGGCTTCTCGCCCTCCCGGCCGATCGGGTCGAGCGCGCCGGCCAGGGCGATGTAGTCGATGTCATGACCGGCGGCCAGGGCCATCGGGCCGCTCTGGCCCCACCCGGTCATCCGGCCGTAGACCAGCTTGGGGTTCCGGGCCAGGCAGATCTCCGGCCCCAACCCCAGCCGCTCGGCGACCCCGGGCCGGAATCCCTCGGTCAGCCCGTCGGCCGATTCGACCAGACGCAGGACCAGATCCACCCCATCGGCATGCTTGAGATCGACGGCCACCGACCGACGGCCGCGATTCAGCAGATCGACGTGGGCGTCCTGGTGGGGCGGGTAGGTAGCTCGGTCAGACCGGTCGATCCGGATGATGTCGGCACCGGCATCGGCCAGCATCATGCCGGCGAAAGGTGAGGGTCCGATCCCGGCCAGCTCTATCAGCCGGACACCCTCCAGCGGGCCGCTCATCGACCGGCCCCCGGGGGGTTGCCGAGCGGGCGGGAGGATGTCGGGGGGGATGGATGGGAGTCGGCCATCCAGGGATGGTTGCTGCTCGAGCGGCCGCGGGTCAAATGCGGTCTCCCCGGTCGGGATGGGCACACCCGTTCCCCACCCTCGAGCGTCCCGTCAGCCCATCGCGGCCCGGCGGGAATACTGTTCGGGGTTGCCCCCGGATGGCCGAGGGGCGGTTGCACCCGAAGGAGAGATCATGAGCCTGGCCCGACGAGCGACTGGACCCGGTCGGGTCAACCTCATCGGCGATCACACCGACTACAACCGGGGATTGGCCCTCCCGATCGCCATCGATCTGGGCACCACTGTCGAGTTCACCCCGACCGGTTCGCCGGGAGTCACCTTCTTTTCCACCCTTCACCGACAAGGGATCACCCTTCCCCTGGACGTGCCGTCCGATCCCGAGGTGCTCAGCACGCTCGAACCGCCCTGGGCCAGGCTGGTGGGAGCGGTGATGGCCATGGTCAGACCCGAGACCGGAGGCGTCTGCCGGATCGTGACCAGCCTCCCGGTCGGTTCCGGCCTCTCCTCCAGCGCAGCCCTGGCCACCGCGCTGGCCCGGGTGTTCGGCGCCACCGGATCCACCATCAGCGTCGCCAGGCTTTGTCAGCGAGCCGAGAACCTCTCAGGGGTGCCGGTGGGGATGATGGATCCTCTGATCTGTGCCGGTGGGCGGGCCGGGAAGGCCTCGTTCATCGACTTCTCCATTCTGTCGGTGCAGCATGTGCCCATCCCCGAGTCCGCCGAAATCGTGGTGGCGGACTCCGGACAACCACGAGCGTTGCGGGACTCCGGGTACGCCGCCCGGGTGGCCGAGTGCGAAGCGGCGGCGTCCAGCATCGGCCCATTGGGTCTGGCCGACGAATCCGACGTCTCTCGATTGCGCGACCCGCTCCTGCAGCGCCGGGCCCGCCACGTGGTGAGCGAGTGCCGACGGGTGCGGCAGGTGGCCGAAGCCCTCGAATCTGATCACCTCTGGGCCGCCGGTGCCTACATGACCGAGAGCCACCGGAGCCTGGCCGAGGACTTCGAGGTGTCGACTCCGGCTCTCGATGCCCTGGCCGATCACCTCAGGTCGATCGACGGGGTCTACGGGGCAAGGATGACCGGGGCCGGTTTCGGCGGCTCGGTGGTCGCCCTGAGCCGGGCCGGCGCCATCGACATCGAAGACCTCGAGACACCGGCCTGGAGGGTCACCGCCTCCAACGGCGCGGCCCGGTAGGTCTGCCCGTTGGCAGTTGCGGCCCGGTCGGTCCCTAGAACAAGCCCGGGGGTTGCGGCCGGGGAGTGAGACGCCGGGCGATCACCCGCTGGAGGATCTCCGGTTTCCTCACATCCCGGAACATCCGGATGTCGTCGTCCCCGTAGAGGCTGACTTCGAGCTCGCCGGTGCCCAGCATCCGACGGAACAGCGACCGCTCCGCCTCGACGGCCTCCACGTTGGACAGCCAGATCTCGGTCGTCCTCGTCGAGGCGACCCCGTGCCGCTCGACCAGCCGGAACGAGGTGACCACCAGGCTGGTCATGCGCCAACGGATGAACCGAAGAACCAACCACACGCAGGGGATGATGGCCGCCACCGCCTCGACCCGGTGCCAGCCCACCGACGTGTGGGGAAACCCCACCTCGAGTCCGACCGCCAGGCCGACCACTGCCATGGCGGTGAGCAGCGGACCGATCAGGTACATCCAGTGCGGCTTGATGTCGACGAGAATTTCCTCCCCGACCACCATCCGGCGCAGTTGGGTTGGCAATCGATTCAGCCCAGCTTTCCGGCGATCGATCCGGCCGAACGGAGTACGGTGCCGTCGGCACCCGAGGTGGTATAGGCGTGGGTCGGCCGCTGCCGGGCCTCGTCCAGGAGATCGGCCAACAGATCGCCGAACGAGACGACCGGATCAACCCAGAGGTACCGGGCCAGCGAGCCGGGAATGGTGTTGATCTCATTCACCATCAATTGGTTGTCGTCGGAGAGGAAGTCGATCCTGGCCACTCCGCGCAGACCGGTGAGAGCCGCCACCTGAGTAGTTGCCTGCCGGAGGGTTGCCTCCAACGAAGGCGTGATCAGGGCCGGAAGTTGGCGCGGGGCGCCGGCCATCCCCTCGCCGGCCACGTACTTGTCCCGGTAGTCGAGGATGTCGGCTGTCGCCGACGAGCGGATGGGGCGCTCCACCGCGGAGAGCTGCAACGCCGGCCAGCTCCGGACCGCCACCTGGAGATCGCTCAAATCGGGCCGGAACGGCTCGAGTACCGCGCCGGACCGGAAATGCGGATTGGCCGACAAGCGAGCCCGCGCGGTGGCGAAATCCTCCACCACGTCGATGCCAATGGAAGACCCCCCGAACCGTGGCTTCAAGATATAGGGGCCGTCGAACGACGGGGGCACAGAGTCGGCAGTGAGCAACGACCGGGGCAGGGTGGGGAGTCCGGCCTCGGCCATCAGCGCCCCGAAGCTGAGCTTGTCCATTCCCAGCGACGCCCCGGCCACACTTGGTCCGGTGTAGGCGACACCGGCCAGGTCCAGCGCCGCCTGCAGGCTGCCGTCCTCACCGGGACCGCCGTGGCAGCAGACCACCGCGGCATCGATATCGATGTGGCGGGCCCGGCCGAGCCGTCCGCCGGATTCGGAGAAGCCGCCGTCAGGAGCGGCCGCCAACTGGAGCTTGGTTGCTCCCCGCGGCACCCCGTCCACGAACGCCTCGGCCTCGAGGCCCGGGTCGACGCCGAACCAGTCTCCGGTCTTCGACCAGTACAGGGCGGTGACGGGCCCCCGTCCGGCCAGGTCCAATCCTCGGGCAGCCTGCAGGCCGGTGAGTACGCTCACATCGTGCTCGGGGGAGGGTCCTCCAAAGATGACGGCGACATCGGGCACAGTGCTGGCTTCCTGGTCGGGCGGACAGTGTTCACGCTCGAACGGTCGGTCGGAGACCGGATGCCGCTCGA
>Ga0307374_10001339_pt1 | contig 45618 bp, 41 predicted proteins | sample OX3MG_FD_202532 | JGI IMG/M metagenome (GOLD analysis project Ga0307374, IMG submission 202532) | Soil microbial communities from Risofladan, Vaasa, Finland - OX-3 | ecosystem: Environmental > Terrestrial > Soil > Coastal area > Acid sulfate soil | place: Finland: Risofladan, Vaasa | collected...
CGTGCCAGCCGGTCACGACGCCGTCCACGAGCCGAACCCCGGTATCAGACGAGATCACGAGATCCGTCCATCCGTCGCTGGGGTGAGCGTCACCGTCGGCACCGATCGAGGATTCGAGGGCTCTGACGACGGTGGTACCCACCGCGAGAATGCGATGGCCCGCGCGTCGCGTGGCGTTGACTCGCCCGGCCGTCGTGGCGGGCACCGTGAACCTCTCCGGATACGGGACCTCGTCGGCTTCCAATGAGGCCACGCCCGTGTGCAGCACGAGGGGTGCCACGTCGACACCCGCGGCAATGAGACGGGTGATCATGGCGCGGGTGAAGGGCCGCCCAGCGCTGGGCATCTCGGCGCTGCCCGGCTCGGTCGCGTAGACGTTCTGGTACGTCTCGATCGGCCAGGTCCGGTCGACGTAGCCGTAGCGGATCGGGCGACCGTGGGTCTCCAGCCAGGTCAGCACGGGTTGGGCCACGTCCAAGCTCGCCACCCACAGGCGCGCACCAGTGCCGTAGGGCTCATCCAGGGTGGCGTGACCGCCGCCGCGCACCGTTAGTTGCCGTGATGGTGGCGATCCGGTCCAGCGCTCGGTCGTGCGACCCGCGACCCGGCGAGGCTCGACGACCCATCGGTCGTCGTCGAGCCGCGTGGACAGGTGCACGACGAGCGCGGTGCCGTCGTCTCCAACCGCGTCAATCGCGGCCGGGATCGTGGCCGAAGTGTTGATCACCACTAGGTCGCCAGGCTCGAGAAAGCTCGGGAGGTCCCGGAAGGTGCTCGAGACCAGGGTCTCGCTGGATTGGTAGGAGACCAACATCCGCACGTCGTCGCGCGAACGACCTCGAGCCTCGGGAGGCTCGGACGCCTCGAGTGACCGAGGCAGGTCGAAGGAGAAGCGCTCCGTCACATTCGTGAGGGCCGTCACTGCGCGGTCCAATCGGCGCTCCGGTATCGCCCGCTCGCGGGATCCGAGGCCAGCAGTCGGCGCAGGCTCGGCACGACCTCCGAGGGCTCAGGCCGGTCCGAGATGTCCTCGCCCGGAAACGCCGCCTGGTGCATGTCCGTGCGCATGTCGCCAGGATCGAACACGTAGAAGCGAATCCCCGGCTCCTCGACCGCCCAGACGCGATGGCTCTGATCCAGTGCGGCCTTGGCCGAGCCGTAGCCGCCCCAGCCGTCGTACGCTTCCACCGCCGCGTCCGACGACACGGAGACCACCACGCCGCGCGAGTGGCGAAGGAGCGGCAGGGACAGTTGGATCAGGGCCAGAGGGGCCACCACGTTGACCTCGAGCACCCGACGCAGCTCGTTGAGTGGATACAGCTCCAGCCTCAACAGCGGAGACGGACCAAGAGTGCTCGCGTTGTTGACGAGCAGCTCCAACGAGCCCAGCTCCTCGGCGGCCGCCACCAGCTCGGCGCGGTGCGACGGGTCCGTGACGTCGCCGGCGACGGCCCGGACGCTCACCTCGGACGCGCTCAGCTCACGCGCCACGTCATCGAGGGCCCGCTCACCTCGAGCGTCGATGACCAGGGCCCACCCGTCTCGTGCCAGGTCCAGGGCGAGCTCTCGCCCGAATCCCTTGGACGCTCCAGTGACGATAGCGACGGGCATTGCGACCTCTCTACGCCGACTCGGTATCGGCCAGAGTTCTAGGTTATAAGTTAAAGTAATGTTTAAGTCAAGTCACCAAGCGAGGAAATTGAGGAACGGTGTCCGAGTACCTGACAATCGGTGAGATCGCCGAGCGCAGTGGCTTCGCAGCGTCCGCCGTGCGGTTCTACGAGCGCCAGGGACTCGTGCAAGCGGATCGCACTGAGGGAAACCAGCGGCGCTACCGACGCGACGTGCTACGGCGTCTGGCCTTCATCCGCATCGCCCAGAAGGTGGGGCTGAGCCTGGAGGAGATCGTCGAGGCGCTGGCCGAACTCCCCCGCGACAAGGCGCCCAACGCCGACGACTGGCGCCGCCTCACTCGAGGCTGGCGCGAGCGGATCGACGAGCGCATCACCGTGCTCGAGGCCCTGCGCGGGGGTCTCACCAGTTGCATCGGCTGCGGCTGCCTGTCGCTGCGGACCTGCGCGCTGGCCAATCCCGGTGACGTGGCTGGACGCTACGGATCGGGCCCTCAGTACCTCTTGGAGGAGTGACCGACCGCGCGGCGACTCAGCCGCCCGGACTAAAGACCTTGGTGTAGGTGACGAGGTTGGACGAGCTCGGCACCCTCAGGTGGACGGTCTCACCCCAGTGAGAGAACGTGGTCGCGCCCGCGCCGGTCGAACTGGTCACCGTCTCACTCAGGGGCAGCGAGGTCTTGTCCGACGCGATCTTCAACACGCTGGTCACCTTGGCCGACGTGGACGTCGACTTCACCGACCAACGAATTCGGTAACTGCCCGAACCGGCTACCACGGGCAGCAACGTCGTTCCCTTCGTCTTGGGAAGGAAGGACTGCAACGCCCCGGTGGTCAAACTCGTCTTGAAGCTGGTATAGGGGGTCGAACCGGCGTCCATCACGATTGATTTCGTGCCGACGATCTTCTCCTGCGCGGCGGTCAGACCCATGATCCCGGTCAATCCGCCCGCCGAACCCCGGACGTAGGCGAACTTCTTGGTGACGATGATGGCCACAAACTTCTTGCCCGTCGTAATCGTCTCGGTGCCGGTGGCCGTGCCCAGGTCGACCACCACCGTCGTCTTGGTCTTGCCCGCGTTCTCGCTCACCACGATGTGGACCCCGGTCTGCTTGGCCATCGCTGCCTTGGTCGACGCAATCACGCTGGCCGCGGTCGGCGCGCCGGACGCGCCGGAGGCCGCGGCGGGCAGGTAGGCCAGCGCGGCGGCCACCCCCACCGAAGTCAGGACACGCAGGGACCAGCGAATAGAAAGGGGGGACATGGCAAAAGCCTAGACGGCTCCGTTGAGCTAAGGTCATCGCCCCGTGCGCGTACACGAAGGTCACGCGTTACGAAGGACCATGAGCAGACCAGCAGCGAGCAGCGGTAAGGGCGCCGTCGCGGTCCGTGATTAGCCGACGGGCGCGGGCTCGACCATCTGAAGCTCGGTCGCCTTGAAGGACAGTTTGTCGGCGGGCGCCGGGCGGCTGATGAAGTAGCCCTGAGCCAAGTCGCAGCCCATCTCACTGAGCAGGTCTAACGTGGCCAAGTCCTCGATGCCCTCGGCCACGACCCGCAGTCCCATCTCGTGTCCGAGATTGATGGCCGCACGAACGAGGTCGAGGTCGCGTCCCCCGCCGATGCCGCTGAGTTCCGTGATGAACAGACGGTCCAGCTTGAGTTCACCCACCGCGAGGCTGGCCAGATAGGCGAGCGAGGTGAAGCCGGCGCCGAAGTCGTCAATGGACACCACGATGCCCAGGTTGCGAAGGCCCTCGATCACCGACTGGGACAACTCGAAGTTCGAGATGATCGTGGTCTCGGTGATTTCGATCACGAGATTCTCGGTCGGTACTTGGTATCGGTCCAGGAGGCTCGTGATCAGCTCGGTGAAGCCGGGTTCCAACAGGTTCGTCGTCGACACGTTGACCGACACCGCCACGTCGACACCGCCGCGCCGCCACGTCGCACACTGGCGAATGGCCTCGTCGAGCACCCAGGCCGTCAGGGGACCCATGAGATCCGCCTCCTCGGCGAGGGGGATGAACTTGTCCGGGGGGATCATGCCGAGCTCAGCGTGGGTCCAGCGCAGCAGCGCTTCGACCGAGAGGACGCGACCCGTTCGCAGGTTCAACAGCGGCTGGAAGTGCAGCTCGAACGCCCCCTCGTGCACCGCCTTGGTGAGGTCCTCGACCAGTCGGATCTGATCATCGTCCCCGTCCAAGTTCTGATCGAAGAAGACGTAGGCGGTTTGGCCCAACTTGGCCCGGTACATGGCGACGTCCGCGCACCACATGAGCGTGGACGCTTCGGTCGCGTCGCCGGGGTACATGGCGATGCCGATGCTGGCGCCGACACTGGCGCTGATCCGGTGCAGCGAGAAGGGGACCTCGAGCTCGTCGACGATGCGCTGGGCAACCTCCGCCGCCTGCTTCTCGTCAGCGTCCAACAGGACGACACCCAACTCGTCGCCACCGAGGCGCACGACCGAGGAGTCCGGTCCGACCGAGCGCACCAGGCGCGGGCCAAGCTGGCGAAGAAGCTCGTCGCCGGCTGGGTGACCGAACGAGTCGTTGATCTCCTTGAAATGGTTGAGGTCCACGAAGAGGAACGCCAGTCGACGCGGATTCCCCGGTGACTCCTTCTGGTCGGTGAAGAAGGTGTCCAGCACGTGCGTGAGCTGGCGGCGATTCCCGAGGCCGGTGAGCTCATCGGTGTTCGCCTGACGGTGACGCTCCTCGGTCATGATGCGCAGCTGTCGAGCCGACATGGCCAGGCGCACCCCCACCAGGACGAGCGTCGCGATCGCCAAGCCAATGGCCGCCTCACTCACGTGATTGATCGTGCCCACGACCAAAATGACGAGGCAGCCCAGTGCGGCGATCCCCGGCATCACCATGCCCGCCGTCTTCTCGGGCCGCAGGGGTTCAGCCTTGCGCGGTGCGGTCCATACGGACATCGAGATGAGCAGGATGGCGGCGGGCCACGCCGCGGAGTTGACCTCAGCACCGACCGACGTCGCCAGGCGTGACGACTGGAAGATGTTGAACGTATCGCCCAGGACGATGATCGCCAGACCGCTGCCCAGGACGCACCACCCCACGCTCCAGCGACCAACTAGCAGCACAGATCCGCCGATGACCAGCGACAGGAGCAGAAGGTCACCCACCGGATAGGCGAGGTTGACGGCCGTTGAGAGTGACGTTCCCATGGTGAGGTCCAGCACCCGGTGGAACGCGAAAGTGGCACACAGCGCCGCCGAACCGAGGCCCGCGACGACGCCGTCCAGCCAATTCGGGCGCGACAGACGGCCGAGACCCCGTTGCAACATTGAGACGGTCGCCACGTAGGCCAACGGGTAGAAGAGGAGGTAGAAAGCGTCAGCCGTGGAGGGGACGGACGGATTGCCTCCGCCGAGTGACTCAATCGTCAAGAAGGTGTCGCCCATGGCCCACGCCGTCAGTGCGCCGCCGAGAATGAGGACCGCGACACGTCCGGGACGGCGCGCCAGGCCCCGCGCGATGCAGGTGGCGGACGCGATGAATTCGAAGGCGACGATGGACCAACCGTCGAGCCACGTCCAACTGCTGTTGGGACCGCGCACCACCAGGGAGAAGATGTAAGCGAATAAAAAGATCCCCAGTCCCGCGTAGATCATCCACGCGCGCCGGTGCGCGCGTTGGTGACCGGCCGCCCGCTCTTCATCGTTCGTCGCGTTGCGATTCTTGAATTCAACCGCAAGGTCGCTCGCTGGAGTGTTCGGCTCCACGCGTACACGCGATCCTCGACGCCGCTCTCGGGCCAAGGTACTCATCAGGTAATCCTCCCGACACAGTGTGACGCCCTATTGGGGTATTCCTGGGTGGAGTAAGCGTTCCAGAGCAACGACAAGTCCCCGTCGACACATTCCCAACAACCTGAAAATTTATTACATACATTTGATCTCACCGGGGATTGCGATCGCGTCGTCGAGAGAACGCGTGACACCTCGATCTTGCCAGCCCCGTCGTCCGTTACCGTCAGCAGACGTGGAGCTCGAGCACACCGACGACATAGACGAGGCGCTCGAATGGGCGTACAAGCTCGGGGGGCCGGGTGCACCTGCGGCCTTTCTCCTCGCCCCCGCACGCTTCGCGTTCGCCGAGCGATCGGGCGAGTCGTTCGCACTGACTCTGCACGGCCAAGAGTGGTTCGGCGCCGGCTTCGGTCCGAGCCCACCACTACGAAACGAATGGCAGACCTGTTTCATCAGTTACTCGACGCTCGGTGATCGCGTCGGCCGCCTCGTGAGAGGAGACGAGTGGGACTTTTACACTCGCGAGCTGGTCGATGTGCGCACCGGTGGATCGGTGAACGAGGTCACCGGCGCCGTGGCGATCAGCGCACTGCTCTCCGAGCACGCTCCTCATTCCCAGGTCTGGCCCGGTGACCCCGAGGTCGTCGCGTGGTACGGGGTGGACGACGAGGAGGGCCTGGCTAGTGTGGCCGCCCTAGTGCGCTGGGAGTCCGGCCTTCACGTGGTGTCGTCGGTCGCCACGCGTTCGAACGCGCGGGGCCGCGGACTGGCCGAGCGGGTCCTGGTGGGGTTGATGCACGCCGCCGCCGCACGCGGCGTCGTGTGGCTAGGCCTCGGGGTCGCCCACGACAACCTGGTGGCCGAGCGGCTCTACGAACGTACGGGCTTCACCCGTCGCGCCGAGTTCTCCGCGTACCGCTCGCCCGACGTCGGAAGCGCGACCACCTAAAAGCAGGCTGCCAGGTCGAAGAGGAACTGCTGAAGGGTCTGCACCTCGGTCAGGACCTCGGCGTCGGCCGCGGCGAGTTTCTCGTCGGTCAGCAGGCCCCGCGAGACGGCGGTCGCGCGCAGCGCGACCTGCAGCGTGCACAGCCACGCCCACGCCTCTGCGTCGGTGAGGAACTCCTCGTACAAGGTGGCCACCGCGAGTTCGGCGTTGGTCGCGGTCGCCTGTTGGCGCTGCAGTGTGGTGACCGGGTCGTCTTCGTCGCGTGTGGGGTCCACCGGCGCAGTGAGCGTCGCTCCCCACTCGTGGTCGGGGTCACGCTCGGCCGCCACGACGTGCCCGAAGGCCTCGCGGGCAATCGCGCGGCCCACGTCATTGAGTCGCACCTGGACGCGACCGTCGCGACGGCGAACGAAGAGACGGTTGGCGGCCATCACTCGTCCTGCTCGATGGTGCACTGCAGCCCGGCGACCTGGATCTTGACGCAGTAGGACTCGGCGCGCTCGCGCTGTCCGGACCACACGATCGCCCGCCCCTCGTGGTGCACGGTCAGCATGAGTTGAGTGGCCCGGCTATCGGCGTATCCGAAGATGCGCTTGAAAATCACGACGACAACCGTCATCGGAGTGACTGGGTCGTCCCATACGACCACGTTCCAGGGCCGCTGGGTCTCGACGATATCCCTGGTCTCTACGGCTTCATCGGTCGACGCGCCGCTCAATGTCGATGAGTCCACTTCCCTAGTGTCGCAGTTCGCTCGGTCGGGCGAAAGTGGCCCGCTCGTACAATGAAGGGGCAACGACGGGAGATCCAATGAGCGTGACGGAGTGGGTGATCGAGGCACCCGAGCGTCTGCGCAGCGAGATGAATCGGCGCATCCGCGACGCGGCCGGCCTCGCGCACTCCGAGCCGGAGGTCTGTGACGATCCCGACGAGGCGTACACCCCGGTCGACGCCGTGGCGCGTCTCATCCACGGCGACCTGCCCGCGATGATGATCGGGGGCCTGGCGTCACTCTTCTTCGAGATGCTCCACCCGCTCACCATGGCCGGCGTCGACCAGCACTCGCGGTACCGTGACGACCCGCTCAGTCGTGTGCTGCACACCGCCAACTTCATCGGCGCCACGACCTACGGTTCCAAGTCATCGGCTCAGGCGGCGATTCGTCGGGTGCGCGCGATTCACGAGCGCGTGCGCGGCGTGGCCCCCAGCGGCGAGACCTACCACGCGAGCGACCCGCATCTGCTGGCGTGGATCCACAGCGCCGGCGTCGCCATGTTCCTCGCGTCCTACCGGGCCTTCGGGGCCGTGACGATCACCGACGCCGACGCCGACGCGTACGTCCTCGGAGCCGGGCGCGTCGCCCGCGACCTCGGCGCGATCAGTCCGCCGACCAATGTCGCCGAGCTCAACGCGTCGCTCCTGGCCTTCCGACCCGAACTGCGACTGACCGACGAGGCCGTCACCGCTCGCGACTTCATCGCGCGTGGCGTGGTGCGCGGGTTTCACCAGCGCGCGGCCTACCAGTTGGTCGTCGCCGCGTCCTATTCGCTCCTCGAGCCGTGGGCGCGTGAGATGCTGGCCGTCCCGCGGCGCCGGGTGCTCAATCCGCTGGCGGTGCGACCGGCTACCAAGGTTCTCGACGCGGCGGTGCGCCTGGCGGTCCCGCCGGTCACCCCCGCTAGATGGCGAGCGACAGACCTCCGTCGACGACCACGACCTGACCGGTGACGTAGGGCGTCGAGGCGAGCGCCACGATCACGTCGGCGACGTCGTCAGGCTTCCCGGAACGCTGGAGCGGAGCGGCGGCGGCGACAGATCCGCGCACCGTGTCCCAGTCGGCCGTCCACGGCGTGTCAATCAAGCCGGGCGCCACGGCGTTCACCCGCACTTCGGGTCCCACGACCTTGGCTAGAAGCGCCGTCAGATGATTGAGCGCGGCCTTGGAGGCGGCGTAGGGAATCGACGAGCCGGTGGGCCGAACCCCGGCGACCGACGAGACGTTCACGATCGCGCCACCGGTGGCGCGCAACTCGTCCATGGCCGCCACGCACATCTGCCACGTGCCAAAGACGTTGACCTCGAAAATGCGTCGCCAGACGTCGACGCTCGCCGCCTCTAGGTCGCGATGAGGAATGAGCTCGGTGGTGCCGGCGTTATTGACCAACACGTCGAGGCGGCCGTAGCGCTGCTTTATCTCGCTCACCAGACGCTCGCAGTCCTCGGCGACCGAGATGTCCGCACGCACGTAGATCGAATCAGGAGTCGACGCGGCCAGACGTTCTCCAGTCTCGACGCTGCGCGACGAGTTGAACACGACACTGTCGCCCGCGGCGGCGAAGCGCGATGCGGTCGCCTCGCCGATGCCGCTGGTGGATCCGGTCACCACCACGACGCGGCTCACGGCGAGCTACGCCGTAGTCGCCACGAACCAGCCCAGTGCTGACCCGGCTCGAGCACGACGATGTCCTTGCCGCTGCGCAGGGCGTCAGGCGGACAGGTCATCGGCTCGACCGCGACGGAGGTGCGTCGGCGGCCGCGTTCCAGCGAGTCGCCGGTGAAGACCTGCACGTAGGGGAAGTTGCGGTCCATGCTGAGCTCGACCGCACCACCAGCGCTGTCGCGCACCGACACGGTCGCGAGGCCCAGATCGTCGCGGGTCAGTTCGGTGTACGTCACGTCGAGTTCGTGTCCGCTGACGGACTTGGCCCGGGCGAAGTCGAGGTCGACCCCCGCCACCGGCAGGATCTCGCCGGTGGGCAGTCGCCGGTCGTCGACCGCGACGTAAGCCTTGGCCGGCACCGTCAGTTCCACCCCCTCGATGGTGGGCGTGGTGACCGCCAGGTAGGGGTGAAAGCCCAGACCGAAGGGGATCGGGACGTCGTCACGATTGGTGACCGTCGTCGTGACGGTCAGTCCCAGCGAGCCCAAGTGGTAAGCAACGGCGACCTCGGAGAGGAAGGGGAACTCCGGGGTGGGGTGCAGCAGGAGCGAGAGTACGCAGCGGTTCTGGTTGACCGCTTCGATGCGGAACGGGCGCCAGCGCACCGTGCCGTGAATGGCGGTGGCGTGTTCGACATCGTCGACCGTCGGCCGCGCCGTGCGCTGGGAGAACGACCACTGGCCGTCGCCCATGCGATTGGGCCACGGATAGAGAAGCTGGCCGCGCGCCCCCGAGGGCACCTCCTCACCGGCGAACCCCTCCACGACCGCGACGCCGCCCTTGACGTAGGTGCGCAGCGTCGCGCCCACCTCGGTGACGACGGCGCGCTGGTCACCGTGGGCGATGGCGAGCTGCTCGCCCGATGGAAGCATCAGTGGGACCACCGTTTCATCACGAGCGCGTAACTCATGACCGTTACTGTACGTCCTATGCGAATCCTGCTCACCAACGACGACGGCGTCGGTGCACCCGGCCTCGCGGTCTTGGCGCGCCACGTCGCGCGATGGATCGAGGACTGCCCCCCGGGCGAAGACCGCGACGCCCTAATCGTCGCCCCGCACACCAACCACTCGGGGATGTCCTCAGCCGTCGGTGACGTCTTCGAGCACCCGTCCGTCGCCTACCGGCGACACCGGATCACCGGCGCCGAGTCGATTCCCACGTACGCCCTCGAGGCGCCGCCGGCGTTGTGCGCGATCCTCGGCGCCCTGGGGAGCTTCAACGTGACCCCCGACGTGGTGCTCTCGGGCATCAATGCCGGGGCCAACGTCGGGCGTAGCGTTTTGCACTCGGGCACCGTCGGCGCCATCTTGACTGGCGCCCAGCTCGGCCTCTCCGGCATGGCGGTCTCGGTCCAGTGGGGCGACGAGGTCCACTTCGAGACGGCGGCGGCCGTGGCCATCGAAGTCCTGGAGCACCTGATCGCGGCACCTGCGCGAACTCTCCTCAACCTCAACGTACCCAACCTTGCGGCCGCCGACCTACTCGGCGTGCGACGCGGACGCATCTCGGCCGCGGGCATCGTGAAGTCGGCCGGTCCGCTGGCCGGCGGAGAGGCCCTGGGAGAAGAGGGCGAGCTTCCGTTGCGCCTCGGCGCGGCGACGCCCCAACTCGGCGACGTCAGCGACGAGGCGGCCGACGACGACGGCGCGCTACTGGTCGCGGGCTACGCCTCGCTCACGCCGCTGCGGGGACCACACGAGGACACCGACCCCGCGATCGACGAGACCATACGCGCGGCGCTAGCGGCTATCTCCGGACACCTCGCGGCTCAGCGCTAGTCGTCGTCGCGTTGTTGTCGGCGCTCCTTGAGCCGTGACCGAGCCTTCTTGCTATCCAGGCGACGTTCCTTGGACGCTCGTGTTGGTCGCGTCGCGCGTCGTGGCGCGCGCGGTGTGAGAGCGTCGGCAACGCGTCGAGCCAACTGATCGAGGGCCGCTTCGCGGTTGGCCGACTGGGACCGGAACCGCCCTGCGCTGGACCTCACTACCGGTCCAAACCGCTCGATCAGGACGGCGCGGTCTGCACCACCGAGCGTGGTTGACGCCTCCACGTCCAGCGAGGCGATGACCCGCGTGAGGGACCGATTGGCGTGCTGTCCTCCTGGTCCTCCCGACGTGGTGACGCGGATCGCCACGTCGCTCGCCGGTATCAAACGTCGGGGTCCGATCACCAGCGATCCGTCGTCGCGCGCGTGCGCGCGGACGCGTTCGCGGTCCGAGGATCGGCGCGATGCGGAAGGAACCCCCGGGGGAGTCGACGCAGTCGCCACGCTGGCCACGCTACGGCCATTCCGGAGTCGACCGGTAGATTGGTCGGGGAGAAGGTGAGCACAATGTCCACGATTCCGCATTACATCGGCGGCCGCGCGCGCACGGCCACGGGCGTTATTCCCGTCTACAACCCTGCGACCGGCGAGGTCGCCTCTCACGCGCCGGTCGCTGACGAGGCTCTGCTCGATGAGGTCGTCGACCTGGCCCGCGAGGCCTTCGCGTCGTGGCGCCTGTCGTCACTGTCGTCACGCACGAACATCCTGTTCACGTTCCGCCAGCTCCTGGTGCGCCACGCGGACGAGCTGGCCGCGCTGCTCACGGCCGAGCACGGCAAGACCATCGTTGACGCCCGCGGAGAGCTGGCCCGCGGTCTGGAGAACGTGGAGTACGCCTGCGGACTCACCGAGCACCTGAAGGGAGACTTTTCCACCCAGGTGGCCGACGGCGTCGACGTCCACTCGGTGCGCGAGCCGGTGGGTGTGGTTGCCGCTATCACCCCGTTCAACTTCCCCGCCATGGTGCCGCTGTGGATGACCGCCAACGCCCTGGCCAGCGGCAACGTGGTCATTCTCAAGCCCTCCGAACGCGATCCCTCGGTCTCGGTGCGTCTGGGAGATCTGCTCACCGAGGCCGGCCTCCCCGACGGCGTGTTCAACGTCGTGCACGGCAACGCCGATACGGTCAACGCACTGTTGGCGCACCCCGGCGTCGACGCCGTCAGCTTCGTCGGCTCAACTCCGGTGGCCCGACACGTCTACCTGGAGGCGACGTCGCACGGCAAACGCGTCCAAGCCTTGGGCGGGGCCAAGAACCACATGGTCGTCCTGCCCGACGCTGATCTGGACGTCGCCGCGGACGCGGCGATCAACGCGGGCTTCGGTTCGGCCGGCGAGCGGTGCATGGCCATCAGCGTCGTCGTGGCCGTCGGAGCGATCGCGGACGACCTCGTCGAGCGCATCGCCCAGCGGATTGACAAGCTCACCGTGGGGCCGGGCGACGACCCGGCCAGTGACTTTGGCCCCCTCATCACCCGCGAACACCGCGACCGCGTCGCGAGTTACGTCAGCGGCGCGCCGGCCGACGGGGTGTCGGTGGTACGCGACGGGACGGAGCTGGCGGCGCGCCCGGGCTTCTTCCTCGGTCCCTGCCTGCTCGACGGCGTGCGGCCAGGGACCCGGTCCTACGACGACGAGATCTTCGGCCCGGTGTTGGGCGTCGCGCGCGTCGACAACTACGCCGAGGCCGTGGCGATGGTGAACGCGAACCCGTACGGCAACGGCGTGGCCATCTTCACCCGGGACGGCAACGCGGCGCGTCTGTTCGCGCGCGACGTGAGCGTTGGCATGATCGGCGTGAACGTGCCGATTCCCGTGCCCATCTCGGCGTACTCCTTTGGTGGTTGGAAGAGTTCTCTCTTCGGCCACTCGCACATCTACGGTCCCGAAGGCTTCGCCTTCTACACCCGCGCCAAGGTCGTGACCACCCGCTGGCCTCAGCCGTCGGACTCCCAGATCGACCTCGGCTTTCCCACCACCCGGTAGGTCGTGATCGCCGCCGTCGCGCCAGCGTGGAACTGGCTGGAGGCGGGTTTCAAGGAGAGCGCGGCGATGGTGTGGATGACCTTCTGGCCCCTCGTGCTCGGTTTCACCCTGTCCGGGATGGTCCAGAGCTTCGTCGAACGTGACGGCCTGCGCGCAAGTTTGGGACGAACCTCGCCGGCCTCGGTCTCGCGCGCGACGGCGCTGGGCATGATCTCCTCGTCGTGCAGTTACGCCGCCAGCGCGATGTCTCGCGCGCTCTTCGTGCGAGGAGCGTCGTGGCCCAACGCGCTCGTCTTCATGGTGGCCTCCACCAACCTCGTGATCGAACTCGGTCTCGTGCTCTACCTACTGTTGGGCTGGCCGTTCGTCGTCGCCCAGTTCGTCGGCGGGGTCCTCATGGTCGCCGCTCTGGCCCTGCTCACCGGCGTGGCGTTCTCGCCGACCGCCCAAGCGCGACTGCGCGATCGAGCGATTGGTGACTCGGCGCCGGCGTCGAGCGCGTCCACGCCGTGGCGCCAGCGCGTGCGCTCGGCGGACGCCTACCGCGGCGCGGCGCGATTCGCGTGGGGTGACCTCACGATGCTGCGGCGTGAGCTGCTCGCCGGGTTCGTCATCGCGGGGTTCCTCGTCGTCCACGTACCCGCCGCTTGGTGGTCCGACATCTTTTGGACGGGCCACGGGTGGCTGACCACCCTCGAGAACGTCCTCATCGCCCCGCTGCTGGCGGTGATCTCCTTCGTCTGCTCGGTGGGCAACATCCCACTCGCCGCCGCGCTGTGGTCCCACGGCGTGGCCTTCGGGGGTGTGGTCAGCTTCATCTTCGCCGACCTCGTGACCCTGCCCCTGCTCTTCATCTACCGGCGCTTCTACGGGGGACGCGTGGCGTGGCGACTCTTCGCGCTGCTGTGGCTGGTGATGAGCGCGGGTGGTCTGGCGGTCGACGCGCTCTTCCACGCGGTCCGGGCCGTACCCGCCACGCGCCACAGCCCGGCGCTGCGCGGCGAGTTCCCCCTCGGCGCCACGCTGGTGCTCAACATCGCTGCCGCGGTCCTGCTCGTGGCGGTGGCGTGGGCCGCGCGACGGCGCCACGACAGTCACGACACAGCCCGCGACCCGGTGTGCGGCATGACCGTCGACGTGCACTCCCCCGCGGCGGTGCGCGACCGTGACGGCAGGACCTTCTACTTCTGCTCGCCACGTTGCGCCGAGCGCTTCGACGCGAACGCCGACATCGCGTCGAGCGCGGACGAGGTCACCGACCCGGTGTGCGGAATGACGGTCGATCCGGCGACGGCCCTCGCGTGGCAAGACGCGGCGGGGGTCATCCACTACTTTTGCTGCGAGGGCTGCCGGGTGAGCCATCAAGCGGCGTCGACAACGTTGGGGGTTGAGACCGGGCACGCCCACGGGGGGCCGGGAGATGTCTAAACGTCATTCGAGCGTGCGCGCCTACGGCGTCCTGATCGACGCGGGACGGATCGTGCTGGTGCGCTCGAGCAATCCACGACACGACCCTCCGCTGTGGTGGCTCCCGGGGGGCGGCATCGACTTCGGCGAGTCCCCCGAGTCGACCCTGCTGCGCGAGTTCCGCGAGGAGACGGGACTGGTGGTGCGCCAACCCGAGTTGCTGGTGGTGACCAGCGACATGCGCCGGCGCGACAACGGCGACCAGATCCACACGGTGCGGATCAGCTACACGGTTGAGCACGAGAGTGGCGAGCTGACCCACGAGGTGGACGGCACCACCGACCGAGCGGGGTGGTTCGCCATCGAGGACTTGGCACAGCTGCACCTGGCGGACTACGCGCACGCCGCGATCGCCGCCGCTCAGGCGAAGTAGCGCGCCGGCATCTCTCGCTTGAGGAACTTTCCGGCGGCGTTGCGCGGCAGGGGCTCATCGGTGAACGCGACGCGCTCCGGCATCATGTACGCCGCGAGTCGGGTCGCCAGAAAGTCGTGCAGCTGGGCCGCGCTCAGGCTGGATCCGCGTCGGACCACGATTGCTCCCGCCACCACCTCGCCGAGGCGATCGTCGGGCAGTCCGAAAACCGCGGCCTCCACCACGGCGGGGTGCTCGTAGATGGCGGCCTCGACTTCAGCCGGGTAGATGTTCTCTCCTCCGCGCAGGATCATGTCCTTCACGCGGTCCTCGATATAGAGGTACCCGTCGCCGTCGATGCGCCCGATGTCACCGGTGCGCAACCAGCCGTCGACCAGCACCTCGGCCGTGTCGTGCGAGCGGCCCCAATAGCCGCGAAACATGGTGGGTGACTTGAGGAAGATCTCGCCGTTCTCATCCACCCCGAGCACTCCTCCCTGCGGGTCACGGATCTGGACGTCCATGACGATCGTCGGCACCAGGCCGGTCGAGGTCGGATGCGCGACGTAGTCGTCGCCGGAGTTACCCGGTCCGTAGGCGTTGGTCTCGGTCATGCCGTACCCGAGGTTCGGACGTCCACGCGAGAACGACCGCTCGACGCGCGAGACGAGTACGGGGGGCGCGGGAGCTCCGCCGCCGCCCACTGAACTCAGCGACGACGTGTCGTAGTCGCCAAAGCGAGGAGACTCCACGAGGTCCCACGACTGGGTGGGCACGCCAACGAAGGCGGTCACACGATGCTGCTCGATGAGCTGGAGCGCTCGCTCGGGTTCCCAGCGTTGCATCATCACCAACTTGAAGTGCCACGAGAAGCACGACATCATCACCGGGATGCAGCCCGTGACGTGAAAGAGCGGCACGATCAAGATGAAGCACGGCGGATAGAGCGACGGTGTCGCCGGATCCTCGCGACGCAGGTCGTCGATCGCGGCGCGCGACGTGAACGCCATGATCGACTGAGTGATTGCCCGGTGCGTGGATACCGCGCCCTTGGGAACGCCCGTGGTGCCCGACGTGTAGAGGATCGTGGCGTCCATGTCCGGCCCGATCGTGACCTCGGGCATCGTCGCGCCGCGCTCGACGACGTCGCTCCATCGTTCGATCCCCGTGGTGAGGGTACGCCCCTCGGGCAACCGCACACTGAGAACATGCACGCCGGCGCGCACGCACGGCCGCTCGGCCCGATCGGTGCGCTCGGCGTCGGCGATGAGGACGCTCATCTTCGAGTCCTCGATGGCGAAGGCGATCTCGTCCTCGACCCACCAGGCGTTGAGCGACACCGAGACGGCGCCGATCGACACGATCGCGGCGAACGAGATGACCCATTCGGGCAGGTTGCGCATCGCGATGCCCACTCGATCGCCTGGCCGGACGCCGTAATGGTGCACCAGCGCGTGCGCCAGGGCGTCGACCTCCCCCATGACGTCGTTGAAGCTCCACTCCTCATCCTCGTACACGATGAACGTCGCGTCGATACCTCTGGCGGTGTCGAAGAGTTGCTTCAGGTTCTGGGGCGCATTTCGAAACGCTCGCTGGGTGGCGCCGTCGATCTTGACCTCGACCACCTCGAAGGGCTGACCCGCGGCACTGACCTCGGCGATCGCCGCCGCGAAACCTAATGGCACGTGCCTCCCTCCGAGCAGGGAAATCCTACGCGGGCGTCACGAGCACTTAGGGCACACTGACTTCGCCGATGAGACATCACCCCTTCATCGACGACGAAAGAAATCGTCGGAGCCCGTGACTTGTGATCACGACGGCCCGAGGAACTACTGAAGGGAGCAGTCCGGTCGACCTACGAAAGAACGGGGGTGGCGCCGGCGGCCTTCGCGGCCATGCGTTCGACGGTGGCCCCGAGGCGCTCCAGAACGCTCGCCAGGTCCACGCGCGCACGCTCGGCCTCCGCGGACAGTCCGTCCAGGTGGCCCACATCCCACAGGCTCAGCACCGGGTCCAGAACATCTCGTAAGTACTGACCGAGGCCGTAGATGCCCTCGCGCGCGATACGCACTGCGTGGCGCGTGAAGCTGGGAATGCCGGTGCCGGGCATCGCGAACGCGCTGACCTGGCGCGCGGCGGCGATCATCATGGTCGATGGGTCGATCGCGAAGGCGGCCAGCGCGAGGTCCCGATAGAAGAGGTAGTGCTTGGTCTCGTCACCGGCCACTAGGCCCAGGACGTTGCGCCCGGTCTTGTCGTCCTTGGGCAGGTGCGCGCCGGTGTTGCGGTGCGCGATCTGGGTCGCGCGCTCCTGGAACGAGACGTAACAGATGAGGTCGGCCATGGATTCGGGCTCCGGCACCTTGCCCAGGGACATCTGGACGCGCCGTCCGTCCTCGAGCAGCGTCGGGTCGATGCAGCGGCTGATGTGGACCCAGTCACGAATCACCATCGAATGGCGGTTCTCCTCCATGGTCCACTGGTGGTTCCAGTCCAGGATCGGATGACCCTTGGGGGCGTGGGACAGCAACGTGTTGGTGTAGTACGGCAGGTTGTCCTCGGTCAGGAGGTTGACGTAGATCGAACTGCGCACGCCGTCGGGCAGCGGATAGTCCGACGGTGACCAGGGATGTTCGCCGAAGTCCTCGCCGCTGCCCCAGTCGATCTGCTCGTGCGGGTACCACAGGCGCGGAGCCTCCAAGTGGCGGTTATAGAGACGTTCTACGTCTGGCGCTAATTCGGTAATGAGATCAGTACGTCCAGCGCCCAAGAGCTTCGGTGACAAGGCGACACCTTCCATGGCCGCGACGCAGCCGTACTCAGCGTAACCGCCTACCACACCTCTCCCCGCGCGGTGGCCATTTCTTGTGAGGTACATCACAAAGGCGCCAGTAGCGTGACGTGCCTATGCGGATCGTTGATTCTCTGGTTCCGCTCGACTTTCGACGATCCCTCACTCCACAGTTGCGGCTTTTCTATGCCTCCACGTTCTTCTCGAGCCTTGGCCGTGGCCTGACACTGTCGCTCTTCGTGGTCTACCTGCACAATGTGCGTGGCTTCTCCACCACCTTCTCGACGGTGCTGCTCGCGTCGTGCGCCGTGGCGGGTCTGGCCACGAGTCCGGTCTGGGGCTCTATGACCGACCGGTTCGGACCGATGAACGTTCTACTGGTCTCGTTCGTGGCCGAGGCCGGCGCGCTCGTCGGCTGGGCATACGCGCGAAGCGCGCGCGAGGCGGTCGTCTACGGCCTCTTGGTGACGGTACTGGGCGGTGGTGGCTGGGGCCCAATGTTGACGATGCTCAGTCGGATGGTCCCCGACGACCAGCGCCAGCGTGCCTTCGGCGTCAACTTCATGCTGATCAACCTGGGAATCGGCTTCGGTGGTCTGGTCTCGGCGTCCATCGTCGACCTGCATCGGCCCGTGACCTTCACGGTGCTCTACCTGTTCAATGCCGCGGTCACGCTCGTGACCGCGGCGATCCTGCTGCCGATTCGCCGCCACGGCGGTCCGGTGACCGAGCACCACGACGATCCGGTGAAGAGCGCGGAAGGGTGGCGTGTGGTCGCTCGCGACCGTCGTCTCATCGTGCTGGTGGTGGCATCGCTGGTCCTCCTCACTGGCGGCTACGGGTCCCAAGAAGCCGGATTCAGCCTTTTCATCGTCAACAACCTGCACCTCAGCGTGCACGTCATCGGCATCATCTTCTTCTTCAACACCTCCACGATCGTGCTCGCCCAACTTTGGGTGCTCAATCGGATCGAGGGCCGCAGTCGCGCGAGGGTGATGGCCATCGTGGGCGTCCTGTGGTTCGTCTTCTGGGCCATCTTGGACGTGACCTTGGCGCTGCCCCCGGTACTCACCGTGACCTCACTCTGCGCGGCAATGGTGATCTTCGCCATCGGCGAGACGATGTTGTCGCCCACCGGCTCGGCCATCGTCAACGAGATCGCGCCCGAACACCTGCGCGGCCGCTACAACGCCGCACTCGGTCTGACCTGGGGCGTGGGGGCCAGCACGGCTCCGATCATCGTGGCCCTGTACTTTGACAATCACCTGAGCAACTGGTGGCCGTTAAGCGTCGGCGTGCTCGCCCTGGCGAGTTCCGCGCTGATGCTCAACCTGCGCCATCACCTCAACGATCGCGAGGATGGACGACGCCCGCGAGTGGCGCCACGCGCGGATGTGCTCCCGGACGCGCCGCGCGACCCCCTGTAATCTTCAAGCCAGCAAGGACGCTCGACTCCGGCGCCCGAGCGCCGGCGCGAAGGGAGAGATCCAATCGTGCTGACCACTGACGGTCGGGCCGCGCGTGGGCCACTGCTAGCGCTGCTCGGCGTCGCCGGGGCCGTCGGGTCGTTCGGCGTGGTCCTGGCCGGTGCTTCGGTCGGGTCGATCCCGCGTCCTCACTCGTATCGGTGGTGGCTGCACCTGGGTGGACTCAGTCACGATCGCGGATACCTCGTGCTGTACGCAGCGCTCGGCGTGTTGACCCTCTCCTGGATCGGCGTCGGCGTCGTCGCGCGCGCCGGTGAACTCACGGTTCGACGTGCCTGGGCCCTGCTGGCGCTGTGGGCGACGCCGCTCTTCGTGGGCGCGCCGCTCTTCAGTCGCGACGTCTACAGCTACGTGGCCGGCGGTGTGCTGGCCCGACGCGGCTACAACCCGTACGTGGCGTCCCCGCACCACCTGGCCGGTGGCCCGCTCTACGCCTCGATCGCTCAGGTGTGGCGCCACTCGCCGTCGCCCTACGGACCGCTATTCGAACTGGCGTCGCGCGTCACGGCGATGGCCGCCGGTCACTCCTTGATGGTCCAGGTCATCGCCTTTCGCGCGCTCGAACTCATTGGGGTGGCCACGCTCATGGTCGTGCTGCCACGGCTGGCCCGGCACTTCGGCGCCGACCCCGGCGTGGCCCTCTGGTTAGGTGTCCTCAGCCCGTTGGGACTGATGAGCGCCGTGAGTTCGGCGCACAATGACACACTCATGCTCGCGCTCATGGCCGTGGGACTCCTGTTCGCGACCGGCCGGCACCGCGCCTCGGCGGCCGCATTCTTCGCCCTGGCGGCCACCTTCAAACTCCCCGCGCTGGCGGGACTCCTCGTCCTCTACGCCGTCCCGTGGCGCGGCGCCGACGTACGAATACGCCTGAGATTGGCGGGTGAGGCCGTCGTTGTCACGGTCGCGGTCTTCGTCGGCGCGACCGGCCTGGCCGGTTACGGCTGGCGCTGGCTCAGCCCCAGCGCCCTCACGATCCCCACCGAACTGCACGTCCTCATCACTCCGGTGGTCGCGGTCGGGGTGTTGGTGGCGAGCTCGGTGCACGCGTTGGGCGACCACGCGCCAACCCGGTCGGTGGTCACGCTTATTCAGCACGTCGGCGAGGTCCTCGCCCTCGTCGGTATCGTCGTGGTGGTGTTACGCACCCGCGCTGACAGTGTCGTACGTGGGCTCGGCGTCATCCTGCTCGTGGTGGTCTGGCTCAGTCCCACCGTGTGGCCGTGGTATTTCTGGTGGGGCCTGGCGGCACTGGCGGTGACCGGCGCGCAACGCTCTACCTTCCTCGCTCTCATCGCCGGCGCCGCCATGCTCCTCGTGGGCCCGGGCGGCAGCCCGATGATCGCCGGCGACGGCTTCTTCGTCGCGGGACCGCTCGTGATTCTCGCCGCCGTCTGGTTCCTCACCTCCGGAAAATGGCGTCCGGTCCTGGCCGGAGTCGACCGTGTCGGCTGACACCATGACGAGGCCGCCGACCACGACGCGCTGGTCACGCTCGCCCCTCGCGCCGGGAGCTGCTGTCTACGTCGCCGTGCGGATCATCACCGTTGTCTTCATCGCACTGGACGACTTGGGCACGCACCGCGGTCTGGTACAGCACCTCTCGAGGTGGGATGGCAAATGGTTCCTGCTCGCGGCCAACCACGGATGGCCGAGTCACCTGCCAATGGTCCACGGCCACGTGGCGGCCAACCCCATCGCATTCTTTCCGGTCTTCCCCCTCATGATGCGCGCGTTGAGCGACATCACCGGACTCTCGCGCGCGGTGGCGGGTCTGTGGATCAGCGGCGTGACTGGCCTGGTGGCCGTCGTCGCCGTGGGCATGTTGACGCGCGTCGTGGCCGACGACGCAGCGGCGCGACGCGCGGCGATCCTCTTCGCGCTGGCGCCCGGGAGTTTCGTGTTCTCGATGATCTACAACGAGGGTCTGGTCATCACGCTCTCGGCGATTGGCCTGTGGGCCTTGCTGCAACGGCGCTGGTGGGTCGCGGCGCTCGTCGGCGCGGTCGCCACGGCGACGTCGCCGACAGCGCTCGTCTTCGTGGTGGTCGCCGCGTGGTCGGCGGGTCGCGCCATCGCGCAACGACGCGAGTGGATCTCGCTCGTTGCTCCATTCGGTTCGCTCGTGGGATTCGCGACCTGGATGGGGTACCTGTGGGCGCACACCGGCACACCACGGGCATGGCAGTTGACGGAGCGCGGTGGTTGGCACAGTTACCCGTCGCTGATGTACCCGGTGCACGTGCTGGTCAAGTTCGTCACCAATCCGCTGTCACCCACGATGACCGGCCAGATCCTGGTCGCCGGCACGGTGGCCAGCGTCGCGGGACTGGTGGTCGTGATTCGCCAGCACCCACCCACCGAGCTCGTGGTGTACGCCACCGCCGCCGTTATCCTCTACGCCGCGTCGGCGCCGGTGGGAATGCGTCCACGACTCGTCATGCTGGCCTTTCCCCTCACGATGGCCGCGGCCACGCGCTGGAGCGGCCGCACCTACCGGGTGCTGGTGGTGTCGTCGGCGCTCGCGCTGGCCCTGATGACCTTTGAGACGCTGTGCTCGTGGGCGGTGTTCCCGTGAGCGTCGGCGCACCGTCGCACCTGGCCGAGCGCGCGGGCTGGAGCCTGGTGTGGCTGGCCGTCGCGACGATCGGCAGCGACGTGTGGGGCAACTGGTCGGGCTGGCCGGGCCTGGCGTTCGTCACGCCACTGCTCGTTCTGATCGGACTGGCGGGCACCGTCATGATCTGGACCGTCCGAGACCCGACGACTCGTCGCTGGAACCGATTCGGACTGGCGGCGTCGACCGGCACCTTCGCGGTGATCGGTGGGGCCGACATCGCCTCGCGGCACGTCTACTCCACCGATTCGGCGGCGTTCAACGACGTGGCCGCGACGCTGCTGGCGCACGGCCACAACCCCTACACCTCATCCCTACACGGGGTGGCGAACCTGCTGCACGACTCGCCGGCGTACTGGACCTACCTGCTGAGCGGTGGGCACGTGACCCAGGTGTCGTATCCGGCGGGAGCCTTCCTGCTGCAGGCCCCCCTGGTCGCACTGGGTCTTCACCACCTCTCGACCGACTGGCTCGACCTGGCGGCGTGGATCGCAACGATCGTGCTGCTCTACCGCTTCCTGCCGGCCGCGCTGCGCTGGGTGGCTCCTCTGCTGGGCCTGGCCGGCACCTACTTCTTCTCCTTCGCCGACGGAGGCACCGACGCGCTCTTCCTGCCGTTCCTCGTCCTGGCGGTGTGGCGTTGGGACCGATTCGTCACGCCGGGCACCTCGCGCCTGTACCGGTGGCTGAGCCCGGTGGCGCTCGGCGTCGCGTGCTCGGTCAAACAGTCCCCGTGGTTCTGCGTGCCCTTCATTGTGCTCGCGGTGGCCCTGGAGGCCCGCGCCGTCGGCGGTGGCGTCGCGCGCACAACCACCCGCTACGCGTTGTGGCTGTTCGGCACCTTCGGTGTCATCAACGTGGCCTTCATTCTCTGGAACGCGGCGGCGTGGTGGCACGGCGTCATGCTGCCCCTGGTCTCGCCACTGGTGCCCGACGGCCAGGGTCTGGTGACCCTCGCCCTGCACGGCGCGACCGGCGGCGTGGACCTGCGGCTCCTGTGGATCGCCGCCGCCCTGCTCGGCGTGACATTGCTCACTGCACTGGCGCTGTGGTTCACGCAACTCAAACGCGTCTGGCTCTTCCTCGTTCCGATCGTCCTGTTCGTGCCGGGGCGCAGTCTGTCGAACTACCTGTTGGACTTCTTTCCCGTCGCGCTCATCGCCGCACTCAGCGTCGCCAAACCCGAGCGCGAGCCGATTGCGTTGGCGCGTCGCGTGCGCCTGGGCCTCGTCGCGTTGCCGTTGGCCGCGACGGCGGCGGTGGCGTCATTGTCTCTCGTGTCGGCCCCGTTGAATGTGCGGGTGGAATCCGTCGCTACGGGACCCGGCTACGCGTCCTTCAAGTGGATCGTCTTGAGCGTGCGAAATGACACCGGACGTGCGATCGCCCCGCGGTTCATGATCACCGTGGCTGGGGGCCATCCCACTGGATTCTGGCCGGCCACGTCCAGCTCCGGCCATAACCCCCTCGCGCCCGGCGCCACGGAGAAGGTCGTGATACGACCAGGGTCCTTCACCTGGGCGCCGCACCGCGGCACCTACTGGCTCGTCAGCGCCTACACCTCATCGCCGGATGCGGTGTCCACGTCAGCGCCGCAGCGCTGGCCGTACGGGCCGCGCTAAGCCGAGGGCCGAACCGAGAGCTCGGCCAGCGCGGCGTCAATGCACCCCGACCAGTCGAGACCCTCAGTGGACGTCCCCTCGTCGTGCAGGGCGCGTCGCTCGGCGCGGAGGCGCCGAGCAACCTCGCCGAGACCGGACGGCAACGAGTGGGCCGCGTCGTCGCGCACCCGACGAGCCAACGCCGGCGACGCACCCTCGGTCGACACCGAGACGGTCACGTCACCGTCGCGGTGCACCGCGGTAAAGAAGAAGCTCGAGCGCACCGGGTCGTCCACCACGTTGACCAGCACGTTGCGCTCGCGGGCCTCGGCCACCACGGCGTCGTCGACGTCGCCGCGTCCCGTCGCGCACACCACGAGGAGGGTGTCGGTGAGGTCCCCGTCGCGGTAGTCGCGCGCCACCAGGTCGGCACCGGGCGGCAGGTCGCCGGCGACCTCGGGCGAGATGACGGTCACGACCGCGCCGCTCTGAGTCAGCTGGTGCGCCTTGCCGACGCCGATACGTCCGGCGCCTACGACGACGACGCGCCGTCCCGTCAGGTCCAGCACCAGCGGGAACACTACGCACCCGCCGCCGTGGCGCCCAACGGCGACGGCATGAGGCCGAGGTCGAGTCCGGCGACGGCCCCGATCACGATGACCGCGGGAGCCGCGACATCGATCGACGCCAGCTCGGCTAGTCCACAGCGCACCGTGCGCTGTGAATCGGTGGAGGCTCGTTCGATGACCGCGACCGGCGTCGTCGGATCGAGCCCACCCGCAATCAAGTCGTGCGCAATCGTCGCGCGACGGGCCACACCCATTAACACCACCAACGTCGTCGTCGCGTCGGCGAGACGGGTGAAGTCGGTGGCGACGCCACCCTCGCTCGTCGCCGTGACAACCGTGACGCCCGAGGCGAGTCCACGATGCGTCACCGGCACGCCGGCCAGAAGTGGACCGGCGAACACTGACGAAACACCCGGCACGACCTCGACGGCCAGGCCCGCTGCGCGCAACGCCTCGACCTCCTCGCCACCGCGTCCGAAGACGAACGGGTCACCACCCTTGAGGCGCACGACGCAGTCGTGGTCGCGCCCCAGGGTCACCAACAGTTGATTGATGGACTCTTGCGTGTCACCGTCTCCGGGCGTTTTGCCGACGTCGACGAGCGCCGCGCCGGGTCGCACCAAGTCGAGGACCTCGCGGCTCACCAGTCGGTCGTGCACGACAACGTCGGCGCGGGCCAGCAGCGCTTCCGCGCGCCGGGTCACGAGGTCAGCGTCACCGGGTCCCGCGCCGACCAGGTGGACCGTCATTGCGGGCCAATCCGGTGCACGAAGTCACCGAACGCTTCGTCGGCGTGGCCTTCGTCGCGCCAGCGATCGAGCATCGGCGCAAGTGCGGCGGGCAGCTCTTCCAGGGTCAGCTTCTCGGCGTACAGCGAGGCCAGGCGGTCCCCGCGGGGTCCGCCGCCCAGGTAGAGGTCGTAGGTGTTCTTCGTTCGCCCGACCACACCCACTTCGGCCACCGCAGGTCGCGCGCAGCCGTTGGGACAGCCCGTCATGCGAAGTTGCAGCGGCCGGCGTGCGAGACCCCGCACGTCGAGGGCGCCCTGGACCGCGTCGACGACCTGGGGCAGCCGACGCTCGGCCTCAGCGAGCGCCTGGCTGCAGGTGGGCAGCGCCGGGCAGGCCAGCGCCGTACGCTCCACGGATCCCAGTTCTTCGACGGGCCGGACGCCGTACGCGGCGAGGAGCGCGTCTACCTCTCCTCGCGCGGCGTCATCAATCCCCGCCACGACGAGATCCTGTTGCGCGGTGATGATGAAGGACAGGTCGAAGCGGTCGGTCAATTGGCGCAGCGCCGTGCGCAGCGCCACGCCGTTCATGTCGCGCACGCGACCGGCCCCCACGCGAATCCCGAGGCGCCAGGTTCCGTCGTGGTCGGCGCGCCACCCGAGGTGATCGTCGACAGCCCCGATGAACAGCTCGGGCGCCTTGCGCAGTGGCGAGCCGAGATGCGACTCGACCTCACCGGCGAAGGCCTCGAGTCCGATGTCGGCGACGATGTACTTCATCCGGGCCCGGCGCCGGTTGGTGCGGTCCCCGAGGTCACGGTACGTCGCCAGAATCGCGCGGATGAGGTCGTCCAGTTCGTCGTCGGTGACGAAGGTGAGCGGGTCGCCCAGTCGCGCAAAGGTATCGGGCTGCGCGTAGGAGCGCCCCAAGCCCCCACCGACGACGACGGTGAACCCGTCTCCGAGTTCGTCGCCTACGCCGGGTATGAGGCCGATGTCCTGGGCGAAGACGTCCACACAGTTCTCGTCCGGGTGCGCGACGGCAATCTTGAACTTGCGCGGCAGGTACGTCTCGCCATAGAAGTCGTGCTCGGTCTCGATGGGGTGCTCGGCCACTCGCTCGCCGTCGACGAAGATCTCCCAGTGCGCGGCCGAACGAGACTTGAAGGTGCGCGCCAGTCGCGCCGCCGTCTCGGCCAGTCGCGCGTGGGGACCACTACCCAGGTCTGGGCACATGACGGTATTGCGCACGACGTCGCCACAGCCCCCGAACGACGTCATCAGATGTGCGTCGAGCTCCTGGGCCATCGGGCGCAGTCCCTGTTTGGCCACGCCGTGGAACTGCACGGCCTGACGCGTGGTGAGACGGATCGAGCCATCGGCGATGGTCGTGGCGACGTCGTCAAGACTTCGCCACTGCTCGCGAGTCAGGCGACCGCCGGGAGTCGCCACGCGAATCATGTAGATGTACTCGAGCGGCAACTTGGCCAACGCGCGCTCTCGGCGCACGTCGCGTTGGTCCTGGGCGTAGATCCCGTGAAACTTGAGGAGGTGCTCGGAGGGTCCGTCGACGTTCGGCGCCTCTGAGGACAACTGGGCGGCAAGGTCACCGCGCAGGTGATTGCTGGTGCGCTTGATCTCCTCTTCGGCTGTCAAGACCTTGTCGGCGCTGGACATGCGGGGGGCCGCTCTCCTTGGTTGAGGGGTGAATCACGACTAATCCTATCTACATAGTCATAATTCAAACAAGCAGAAAAACAAAGGTTTTTAGTGAGAGGCCTTCCCAGGAACTGACCACGAGGTTCAGGGAACCCTGACCCCCTACGTCGGGGCCATTACCGAGGTGGCGTCTCGCCAGCGGGCCCGAACGCACCGGCCGGGCGAGGAAACCCGCATCTAGGTCGTCAAGATCTTCGATCGGGCGCGCACCGCCCTGTGACGTGACCGACTGGTTCCGCCACGACTTCGACCGTGCCGTCGCCCGCGCGACGTGGTCGAACGTGAAACGAGGTGGTGCCTACTTCGCCCAGGGCACGGCTTCACCCGTGCGCTTGAAGAGACGGAACGAGATGATGACCTGAACTATCCCGGCCAGAAGTGTCAGGTAGATCCCGATGCGCGCACCCTCATTGAAGGACGACCCGCTGTAGGAGTACCGGGGCAACGTGACCCACTTGATGACGACCAAGAGCGCACCGAAAACTGACAACCCGAGAACCGTCACGCCCGGACCGAACGACGTCTTGGGCATCTCAGAACCCGATCGCAGCATCACCAGATACACACCGGCGGCGATGATCAGGATCGCGCCGAACCAACCTAGGAATCCAGCGCCGAAACCGTTCGTCGACCAGCTGAAGCCCAACTCCGACACTCCCAGCCAGGGCAGGAACAACGAGATGTGCGTCACCACACTGGCCCCCGCCACGATCCGATCCAAGCTGTCCAACTTGCTCAAGTCCATTGCCGCCATGCGTCCCCCTAGTTTCCGGCTCGAAAACAACGAACACCCGGAAAGGTCGCGGCGCCGGCCACCACGGGGCGGCTAGACGAGCAGCAAGACCTTCTTCGCCAGTGTCGTCACCTTGGACAGCGTCGTGCCGGTCGCCCCCACCGCGACCTCGGTCGTCTTCTTAAGCACAGTTACTGAATAGGTGTATCCGTACGTAGCCGAATCAATGGAGGTGGAGAACGCCGGGTACGGGCTGAAGGCCGAGTCGGACTTGGGACTCTCCTGGTAGGTCTTCGCCGTCTTGAGGTCGACCTGGTAGCCGGCCATCGTGTCGTGGGTCTGAACCCGGACGTAGGCCGCGTGCGGGTTGGCCCCGACCTGGTACCAACACACGACGGCACTGCCTTGGATGTCCTTCGACGCCTTGGTCACCTTGAGGCCTAGGGCGGCACCGACTTTGGCTCCGGTCTCGATCGAGCAGATCGTTGCGGACGCCCCCGCTTGCGACACGCTCGTCGCCCACGGGATGCCGAGACCCGCCAGAACCGTCACTACCACCAGCGTGACCCGTACTCGCATGGACCCACCCCTTCTCGCCCCTGGTGCGCGGTGACGCTACACGCGACGGCGACCCCGAACGTGTGACCCGGCTTGTTGCCAAGGTCCGCGAGTGGGACTCGTGACTCCACCCTGGGGTGGCGGTCGGAGTTGCAGCGTCGTCGAACGAGTAGGCAACGTGACGGCTGCGCGAAGAGGATGGGTCGCCACCCGTTCAGATGGCCCCTGGACCGCGCAACACCGAGGTGCCGAGCCCGGCCAATGGGCCGACGCCCAGATGCGCCAAACCACGAAAATCAGGCCGAAAATGGCCGGAATCAGGCCGGCGAGCAGAATTGATAAATCCTGGTCAGTGGGGTCACTAATCCGATTTTCCGGGAAATCACCGCCCGGCGAGAGGACAAATGGCCCCTAACCTGGCATCTGGCAGTCAAGCAGTTTCGTTGTCCAGCCGCACCTTTGTGGCCATGTGACCGATTAAACCGCGCCCGCTGGGCCAAGACCAAGTTGTCCGCCCAGACACTGTGCCGAGCGTGAGCGTCCCGATGGCGCTTCGCCGTTCGGGGCAGTGGGCGTTGACCAAGGAGAGCAACATGCGACAGAGGCCGTTGGCGCTGGTGGTGGTCCTGTCTGCTGCCATCTTCCTGAGCGCGTCGCCCCTGGCCGCGTGGGGTGTCGTTCAGCTGTGGAGCACCACCGTGCCCGCTCCGGTGGCCGCCCACTCCTCCACCCACGTCAGTGTCCTCAAGGCTCTGCACCGCCGCAACGTTCCCGTCTCGGCCACCGAGCTGGGACTCGTGGTCGCCGCGCGGTCAAGGGGCGTCACCGTGGGTGAGCTTCGCCGCGAATGGCAGCAGGTGGCCAACTGCGAGGTCGGCGGGAACTGGGCCATGACCGGCCCGGTCTATTCGGGCATCGGCTTCCTGAACGGCACCTGGCTGGCCTTCGGCGGGCGCCAGTACGCGCCGCTGGCCGGTCAAGCCACCCCCGGTGAGCAGATCCTGATCGCCATGAAGGTGACCAACGGGCAGGTGCCGGACCAAAACGGCTGCGCGGCCTGGTAGGCCCCTCGGCCCAGCCCACCGGCGTGAAGTGCTACCCGCGCATGAAGAGATCTAGTCGCCAACTTCCCGTCGTCGCGTAGTCACAGAGCGACATCGCCAAGTTGCACATCATGTCCAGCACGATCGCCGACGCGGTGTCCGCGGGAACGCTCAGCAGAAGACCTCGTTGTCGATGGTCCTGTAGGACCGTAAATGGGGTGGACTGCACCAGCGCAGTCAGGAACTCTGACCCCAAACGCCCGCGCATGTGGAGGACGCCGAGCGTGGAGGGCTGCGCGATTCCGTCACGTGGTGGTGACGTGACGAAGGACGCGACCGCGACTCCCCGATTCGCCCACAACCCGAAGACATTTACTTTGAGGTCCGGCTCGTCGTCGACGACCTGAGCCACGACGTTGCACCATCCCCGTCCCGACGCGACGGAATCAACCGACTCGACCGCGGTGGTGCGATCGTCGCGAAAACGAAGCTGACTACGAACGACCACTGTGGTCCCCTACGACGGCTTCGCCGGATTGCTCACGCCCACCCGAGCTCCTCGAGTCGCGGGTCACTGATGCCGAAGTGGTGGGCGATCTCGTGAATCACGGTCCTCCTGATCTGGGCCTCCACCTCGGCCTCGCTGTTGCAGTGACGAGAGATTGTCGATTGATACAGGGTGATTCGGTCCGGCATGACTGCGTTGTAACTGATAGGACTGCGCTTCGTGAGCGGGACGCCTTCGTAGAGCCCGAAGAGCGACTGTCCGACCGCCTGATCGTCCACGACGATGACCAGGTTCTCGATCTCGGCCAGCAGTTCAGGGGGTAACGAGGCGACGGCCTTATCCGCTAACTCCTCAAAGCGCTCGTGCGAGATCTCAAAGATGATCGAAGCCTATGGGCCTAGAGAATGCGGAGGCCCCGTGGCCACGTGGTCGCGGTCGACTAGCGCTTGGACGTCAGCGTCGCGAATCCCGTCCAGTCCTTGATGCCGAGCGTCGTCGCCACGAACTTCGTGATCACCGATCCACCTGAATCGTGACCCACGCCCAGCGCGGCGCCGCCGGCGCTGAACTCGCTGATGGTCACGAGTCCACAGCCGGTCGGATGTGCGGTGACCACCGCATACGGATCCGACGCGTTCGCGCGATAAAAGGAGATCCTCATCGACGACCCGATATCCAACGGGCAGTACTCGACGCCCGGATTCGCCACCGCGAGCCCATTGATCCTCGCGATCACTGCGTCGATCGTCGAACGACGCGTCACCGTAACGACCGTCACGCGACCGGTCTTGGCGTTGGGTCCTCGATCGACCCTGACGACGGCCCGCGTGGCCCCGGGGGGCACAATCGAAAAGCGCGACTTACGAGGTGTCCACTGGACGATCGCGTCCACGCGTAGCTCAAACTGACCCTTGAAGGTCACCAGCATCGAGTACTCCAGCTCCGGTTGCTGCAGCACGGTCGAACCGGGGAACGTAAAGGTCTTGGAGTAGACGGTTGGCGTTCCCGGTCCGGTTCCAGTCCCCGTGCCCGAGACGGTTGCGCCCGCGGGGACACGGGTCTCCATCCAGTGCAGCGTCGTGGCTCCCCCGGGCGCGAGGTAGTAGTGGGCGAGATCCACTTGATCAACGCCAGGACCTGCGGCGGCCCCTCGAAGTCCGCTGCCCAATGCCGACGTCCATTCCGCGAGGCGAGTGGCGCCAGCCGGCAAGGTCGCTAAGCCCAAGAGATGGTGCGCCTCGCGCTGCGCGGCCAAGACTCGCTGCGCGTCAGAGGGCCCGAGTGACGCCGCGCCGACGGGCAACGCTGCGACGAGCGAGATCACGACAGCGGTGGCGGCACTTCTCCGGAACCACCGACGGCGGGCTCGACGTCGGACATCTCTGGCACGCACACCACTGACCTGTCCGCGCTCGGTCCGCACTTACTGGACGGACATCTTCACCGCCGAACTGGCCTGGCCGACTGATGGCAAACCGTGGCCCACGCGGTCGGTCGGTCAGTCGGTCAACGTCCTCGTCAGGTGTGAAATTTCGTGGAATGTCACCTGGAAATTTCATGAGGTGACAAAGTCCTGGTCACACGACATCCTCCCTGGCGAAGGTCCACGAACCCTGGCTGGGGGCGTCGGCGATCGCCAACCGTCCTAGTGCAGACTGCGGTCACGGGCCGGATTGCCTCCAGCTAAAAGCCTGGTCAACGCGCTCACGGTATGGCACAACTATACCGAAACTGGTATAGTTGTGCCGCGGTGGGAACTGGCGGAACTGTCTTGTAGGCAGGCAGCGGCGCCTGTTGAGAGATGCAGGAGACGTGGACATGGCTACTTACCGGCAAAGGGCTTGGGACATCGCCAAAGAGGCCTACGGCTACGTCACGACCAGGGCCGCCGCTGAAGCAGGCATCCCGGCAATCGAGCTGGCGAAGCTCGCGGCTCGGGGGCGCCTGCGCCACGTGGCCCACGGGATCTATCGCTTTGACGAGTTGCCAGCCACCAGGTTCGACCAGTTCTTCGAGGCGGTGCTCCGCGTCGGAGACGGAGCCTTCTTGGTGGGCGACGCGGTTCTCTCTCTCCACGACCTTGCCCTGGTCAACCCTCGACGCATTCGTGTCGCGACTCGACGTCGACGACGGGGAAACCTCCCCGCGTGGATCAGCTTGGAGAAGGTCGATGTGCCGGACACCGACGTCACATCCTTCGAGGGCATTCCAGCGACGACAGTGGCTCGCGCCCTCCGCGACGCCCAGGAGTACGTCATGACCGAGCGGCTGCTGGATGCCATCCCCACCGCCGTCAGCGAAGGACTCGTGGGCGAGACAGAAGCCAAGCGCCTGCGGCGGGATCTGATGGCCGCGGTCCGATGACGATCCCGAGCCAGTACTCCGACGCCCCGACGACGGCGAGGGCCATCCGAGACCGATTGTCGAACTCCTACACGCTGCGAGGCGCAACCCTGGATCGGCGACTTCGCACGATGGCGAATATGGTTGTCGCCCAGATGCTTGCTGACGCCGCGATCAAGGGAGGCACCGGACTCAACGCTCGGCTCGGGCCCGAGGCATCGCGGTTCTCCGGTGATCTCGATGCGTCCCGGCTGCGGGGAGTCAGCGAGGACGCCTACCTCAAGGTGCTGGGAGCCGCTCTAAAGGCCGGGTGGGCAGGATTCGAGGGGACTGCGGTTCGTCCGCCAAAGAGGCCGCTGGCGCGTGTCCCGGACCAGTACGTGATGCTCCCGGTGAAAGTGGTCTTGTCTTACCGGAAGAGCAAGTTCGACACAGTCCGACTCGAACTGTCTCTTGACGAGATAGGAAGCGTGTCAGGAGCCACGGCCGCGATCAACCCCTCCATCGTCGAGATGTTCACTCGCGTTGGACTGGACGCCCCTCAGCCCATTCCCGCCATCTCGCTCGAGCACCAGATCGCGCAGAAGATCCACGCGTGCACCACGCCCAATGCCCTTGGACTAAACGAACGCGCCCACGACCTGGTCGATCTCCAACTGCTCTACGATGCAGGCACGATCGACATGGCCGAGATGGGCCGTATGTGCCAGCGCCTCACCAGCTTCCGGCGGCGCGGAACCTGGCCGCCTGTGTTGGTCGCCCCGGGCAGATGGGAGAGGCGCTATGACGATGCGGCGACCGGCCTCCCGGTGCTGTCACTCTCTGACGCCGTTGCGTGGCTCAATGACTTGATCAGCGCTGCAGAGACTGCTCGCATCAACAGCGCAGGATAGGGCGACTAGCGCGTTCTAGTCCGAAGCGATGTCACCTCGTGAAATCGCGATGTCACTTCGTGAAACAAATCGTGTCACTTGATGAAATCCGAGGTGGTCACTTCGTGCAAGTTCACATCAGGAGCAACCGCTCGTCGCCCCGCAGCTCGAACACACGTAGCACGACCCGGCGCGCTGCATGGCGTTGCCACACTGATAACACATGGGCGCGTCGCGCTGCTCGGCCCGAGAGATCGGACCACTCGCCACGTTCGCGCTCGGCCGATTGGCCAGCTCGATGAGCGTGGGCTGCACGTCAGCGCTCAGCGTCGGCGTTGCCTGCTCGGCCACCTCCGGCAGCGTGGGCTGGAGGCGCTCGCTGCTCGAGAGAACACCGAGCTCCTCGCGCTCCGTGTAGCTCAAGTACTCCAGCGCCAGGCGCCGGAAGATGTAGTCAACCAGCGACGTCGCGATGCGCAGGTCCGCGTCGTCGGTCATGCCGGACGGCTCAAACTTCATATTGGCGAACTTGCGCACGTACGTCGACAACGGCACGCCGTGCTGGAGGCCAAGGCTGATCGAGATGGAGAAGGCGTCCATGATGCCGGCCAAGGTTGAACCCTGCTTGGACACCTTGATGAAGACCTCACCTGGTCGGCCGTCCTCGTACTCTCCGACGGTGACGTAGCCCTCGCAGTCAGCCACGCGGAACGCAAAGGTTGTCGAGACGCGACGGCGCGGCAGGCGCTCGCGCACCGCGCCCACGACCACGTGCGACCCCTCGGTCTTGGCCAGCTCCAAGGCAGCCTCAAGCCGGATGATCTTCGCGTAGAGCTCTGCGGTGGCCGCGTCGGCGGCCACACCGGCAGCCGTGGCCTCGACGTCTTCACCCGAATAGGTCTCGCCCTTCTTGGCCGTCGACAGCGGCTGGCCAACCTTGCAGTTGTCGCGATAGATGGCGACGGCCTTCACACCCAGACGCCAGGCTTCGAGGTGCAACTGCTCGACCTCTTCGACCGTGACGTCTTCGGGCATGTTGACCGTCTTGGAGATGGCGCCGGAGATGAACGGTTGGACCGCGCCCATCATGCGGACGTGGCCGCGGTAGTGAATGGTGTTGTCGCCCATCGAGCACGCGAATATTGGTAGGTGCGCCGGGTCCAGCCCGGGTGCGCCGACGATTGACTTGTGCTCGTCGATGTAGCCCTCGATCGCGGCGATCTGCTCTTCGGAGTACCCGAGCACGTGCAGGGCCCGCGGCACCGTCTGGTTGACGATGGACATGTTCCCGCCGCCGACCAGCTTCTTGAACTTGACGAGTCCGAGGTCGGGCTCGATGCCCGTCGTGTCGCAGTCCATCAGCAGGCCGATGGTACCGGTGGGCGCCAACACGGATGCCTGGGCGTTGCGCACGCCGTGGCGGATCCCGAGGTCGACCGCTTCCTCCCACGCCTGCTGGGCCGCCTCCACAATCTCGGTCGGGGCCAGCGCCGCGTCCACCTGCAGCGCGGCGTCGCGGTGCATGCGCAGCACATTGATCATGGGCTCGGCGTTCTCGGCGAAGCCCTCGTGGGGACCCATGCGACCAGCGGTTCGCGCGCTGGTGACGTAGGCGTGGCCCGTCATGAGCGCGGTGATCGACGCGGCCCAGGCGCGGCCGGCGTCCGAGTCGTAAGCGAGCCCCGACGCCATCAACAACGCGCCCAGGTTGGCGTAGCCCAGGCCCAACTGGCGGAACTTGCGTGAGTTCTCGCCGATCTTCTCGGTCGGGTAGTCGGCCGCGCCCACGATGATCTCCTGGGCGGTGAACACGACCTCGATGGCCGCCTTGAAGGCGTCGACGTCAAAGCGCCCGTCGTTGCGCAGGAACTTGAGCAGGTTGATGCTGGCCAGGTTGCACGCCGAGTTGTCGATGTGCATGTACTCCGAGCACGGGTTGGACCCGTTGATGCGCGCGGTGTTGGACGACGTGTGCCAGCGGTTGATCGTGGTGTCGAACTGCAATCCGGGGTCGGCGCACTCCCAGGCGGCCTGGGCGATCTCGCGCCAGATCTGGCGGGCCTTCAAAGTCGAGATCACGCGACCGTCGCCGCGCGCGGTGAGGTTCCAGTCGCCGTCGTCCAGCACGGCCTGCATGAACTCGTCGGAGATGCGCACCGAGTTGTTGGCGTTCTGGTACTGGATCGAGTGGATGTCCTTACCGTCCAGATCCATGTCGAATCCGTTGTCGCGCAGCACCCGGGCCTTGGACTCTTCGCGGGCCTTGCACCAGATGAACTCCTCGAGGTCGGGGTGGTCCACGTCGAGGATGACCATCTTGGCGGCGCGCCGCGTCTTGCCGCCGGACTTGATGGTGCCGGCCGACGCGTCGGCGCCGCGCATGAACGACACCGGACCGCTCGCCGTACCGCCGCCCTCGAGGGCCTCGGCGCTCGCGCGAATCTTGGAGAGGTTGACGCCGGCGCCGGATCCGCCCTTGAAGATGATGCCCTCTTCGGTGTACCAGTTGAGGATCGAGCGCATCGAGTCCTCGACGGACAAGATGAAGCACGCGCTGCCTTGCTGGGGGACGTCACGCACGCCGATGTTGAACCACACCGGTGAGTTGAAGGCGGCCTTCTGGGTGACCAGCAGGTGCTTGAGCTCGGCGCGGAAGACCTCGGCCTCCTCCTCGTCGACGAAGTAGTCGGCCTCCAATCCCCAGGTGGTCACGGTGTCGACGATGCGGTCGACGACCTGCTTGAGGCTCGTCTCACGCTCGTCGGTGCCCAGGGTGCCGCGGAAATACTTCTGGGCCAGGATGTTGGTGGCGTTGAACGACCAGGCAGCGGGCACCTCCACGTCGAGCTGCTCGAAGGCCACCGAGCCGTCACGGAAGTTCGTGATCCGCGCGTCGCGCCGGTCCCACACGAGGTCGTCGTAGGGATGCCGGTCGTCGGTGGTGAAGAACCGACGGAGTCCGATTCCGAGTCGCTGAGGTGCGATAGCCATGTCTTTCTTTCCCCTTGTCCCTGTCCCGAGCCGACACTGCGACGGCGCCCCTGCGCGGTTGGGGACGGGAGGTCAAGCGTAGTGTCGCTTGTCCCCCCAACCACAACATGTAGTGGCAAGCCCACCACGCGTCGCAAGATGCTGTGTCATTACAGCACTGTAATTACACGGCGTCAACTCAATTTTAATCTTTTTTTCACCACCATTTCACGGGTCGCACGAGGCCCGGAAACGACGCCAAATCTCACTATCGTGACCCCGGTGGACCTGCTGCTCGCCCTCGACGCCGGGACCTCGGGAGTGCGCACGGTCGCCTTCGACTCCTCCGCCCGGGTCCTCGACAGCGCCTATCGCGAGCTCACCCAGTACTTCCCCTCCCCCGGCGAGGTCGAGCACGACGCCCTCGAGATCGCCAACCTGGCGGTGGCCACCCTGAACGACGTCGCCGTGCGCGCCCGCGAGCGCGGCGACCGCATCGTGGCCCTGGGCCTCACCAACCAACGTGAGACAACGGTCGCCTTCGACCGTGACAACGGCCGCGTGGGCCACCGCGCCCTCGTGTGGCAGGACCGGCGCACCGCGCCCGTCTGCGCGGCCCTGGCCGCAGCCGGACACGAACCAGCGGTGCGCGCGGCGACCGGTCTCGTCCTCGACGCCTACTTCTCGGCGACCAAAATGCGCTGGCTGGTGGACCACGGCGCGCTCGACAACGCCGACTCCCCCGCACTCGCGACGATCGACACGTGGCTGATGTGGTGGCTCTCGGGGGGCGTGAACGGCGGCGTCTTCGTCACCGAGGCGTCCAACGCCGCGCGAACGTCGCTGTTGGACTTGGAGACACGCCAGTGGTCCCCGGCGATGATCGACGTCTTCGGCGTGCCCCGCGACGCACTGGCGACCGTGGTCGCGTCGTGCGGACACTTCGCCACGGTGCACGACGACGTGGTGCCCGAGCTCGCCGGCGTGCCGATCACCGGGGTGCTGGGCGACCAGCAGGCGGCGCTCTTCGGCCAGGCGTGTTTTGCTCCGGGCGTCGTCAAGGCGACCTACGGGACTGGCGCCTTCGTGCTCGCCCACGCGGGAGAGACACCACCGACGGTTGTCGAAGGACTGGTCACCACCGTCGCCTGGGACCTCGGTGAACACGGCGCCGCCGCATACGCGCTCGAGGGATCGGCGTTCGTCGCTGGCGCCGCGGTGCAGTGGCTGCGTGACGAGCTGGAATTCGTCGCCCGGTCCGCCGACCTCGAGGCCCTGGCACTGAGCGTGCCCAGCAGCGATGGCGTCTCCTTCGTGCCGGCGTTCACGGGACTGGGCTCGCCCTTCTGGCGCGCCGACGCGCGTGGCGCGATCACCGGGCTAAGTCGCGGCGTGGGCCGCGCTCACATCGCGCGCGCACTGATTGAGGCGCTCGCCTTCCAGGTGCGCGCGATGACCGACGCCTTTGGCACCACCCGCACCGCGCCCACCGAGCTGCGCGCCGACGGTGGCGCGGCCGCGATGGACCTGCTCATGCAGCTGCAGGCGACCAGTTCGCAACTACCGGTGCTGCGCAGTCGCTCACTCGAGGCCACTGCTCGCGGCGCGGCGACCATCGCCGGCCTCGGCGCGGGCGTCTACTCCTCATTGGACGAGCTCGCCGAACTGTGGGAGTTGGACCGCACATTCGAACCGGGAGATCCGACCGAGACCGACGCGCTGTACGCGACGTGGTGTCGCGCGGTCGCGCACGTTTGAACACGGCGGCGGCGGCGTTTGGAACCGAAGGACTGTCATCTGCTCGCAACATACGCGTAGATCGTCAGCTGCGTCTCTCCCCCTACCTGAGGTTTCTTGGGGCATTACCTGTGAAACGCCTCAATACTGCGTTCCTGAGGCCGCAACTGCGACATCGCGTCCTTAACCTGCTCTTATGACTGCAAAACGAAATCTCTGGTTCACTATCGTCACCGTTGTCGTCGCCGCCGCCATCGTCGTCGGGGTGGTCTTCGCGTTACGCGGAAGTCCCTCGAAGCCGACGACGGCCGCGAACGCAACAATCACCTTCGCCGAGGCCCCCGGCGCCAGCCCGAACTACATCTTCCCCTACATGAGCTGCCAGTACTTCTCCGTCTCGACGATCAACCAGTTCGACGAGCTGATGCAGCGACCGCTGTACTGGTTCGGCAAGGGCGGCTCCAGCGCGTACGTGCCGTCGCTGTCCTTCGCCCAGGGTCCGGTGTTCTCCAACGGCAACAAGACGGTCACCATCGCCATGAAGGGCTGGAAGTTCGCTGACGGACAAACCGTCAACTCCCGGTCGGTGATGTTCTTCCTCAACATGTACAAGGCGGACCCCAAGTCCTACTGCGGCTACAACCCCGGGTACGGCATCCCGGACCAGGTCGCGAGCGCGTCGGCCCAGGGCAGCAACGTCGTCATCGACTTCAAGACCTCGGTCAACCCGGGCTGGATCCTCTACAACTATCTCTCCGAGATCACCCCGATGCCCGACTCGTGGGACAAGACGTCGGCCACCGCGACCTCCACCTGCGCGACCGGCGCCTACGGCGCGGCCGCGACCGATACGGCCTGCAAGGCGGTCGAGACGTACCTCGACGCCCAGTCGGCCAAGACCAGTACGTACACCGACGCGATGTGGCAGAGCGGTGACGACGGTCCGTGGAGGTTGACCGCCTTTGACAACCTGGGCAACGCCACCTTCAAGCCCAACACCAAGTACTCGGGTCCCCAGAAGGCCCAGGTCTCGACGGTCAAGCTGGTGTCCTACACCACCACCCAGGCCGAGGAGAACGACCTGCAGGCCGGCAAGATCGACATCGGGTTCGTGGACCAGAGCGTGCTGACCCAGCCCGCGCCGTCGCCCGGTGCGGTCGGTCCCAACTGGGCGTCGCTGGCGAGCAAGTACAACCTGGTGACTGGTCCGCTGTGGGACTTCAACTACGCGCCGTTCAACTTCTCCAAGGCCGACCCCAAGGTGGCCGCGGTGGACCAGCTCTATATCCGCCAGGCCCTGCAGTTGGCCGTAGACCAGACCGGCGTCATCACCAAGGTCGACAAGGGCTACGGCTTCCCGACCTACAGCCCGCTGCCGCCGCGCACGCCGTCGTCGATCAGCGGCCCGGTGGCGAACCCCTATCCGTTCAACCTCGCGGCCGCCAAGGCGCTGCTCACCTCGCACGGCTGGACCGAAAAAGGTGGCGTCATGACGTGCACCCGGCCCGGCATTGCCACCAATGAGTGCGGCTCCGGGATCACCTCGGGCTACACGCTGAACTTCAAGATCGTCTGGGCCAGCGGCACGCCGTCGCTCGACCAGACCTTCGCCGCCGAGATCTCCGACTGGGCCAAGATCGGCGTGACGTTCGCCCAATCGACCGAGTCCTTCGACAGCGTGATCAAGGACTGCAGCGGCGGCTCCGGCTACGAGCTGTGCTCGTGGGGCGGCGGCTGGGTCTACGCCCCGGACTACTACCCCTCCGGTGAGACCCTGTTCGCCCCGAGTGGCGGGTTCAACGTGGGCACCTACTCGAACGCGCAGATGACCTCGCTGATCAAGTCCACGACCTTCGGCACGGCCAAGCTGACCAGCTTCGCCTCTTACGCGGCCGAGCAGTTGCCCGTGCTCTACGAGCCCCAGGCCATCACGCCGGGCGAGATCATCAAGACGCTCAAGAGCACGATCGGCTTCACGCCCAACCCGCTGGGCAACTTCATGCCGGAGTATCTCCACTTCTAACTTCTCGGCCCGCCCGCGTCTCGGCCCTTCCGCGGGCGGGCCGGGCCTTGACCCCGCAACCGCCGCTACGAGGTGAGGGCCCGGCGAATGCTGCGCAGCGCCTGTTGGGTGCGTAGTTCGTTCTCAATGAGCGCGAAGCGCACGTGGGCGTCTCCGCCGTCGCCGAATCCCACCCCGGGGCTGGTCGCCACGTCGGCGTGTTCGATCAGGAAGGTCGAAAAGGCCAGTGAGCCGAGCTGGGCGAACGGCGCGGGAATCGGCGCCCACACGAACATCGAGCCGCGCGGGGCGACGACGGGCCAGCCCACGCGGTTGAGTCCTTCGACGAGGGTGTCACGGCGTGACTGGTAGATCGCGCGCAGCTCGCCCGGGTAGTGCGCCGCCTCGTTCATCGCCACGATCGCGGCGATCTGCACCGGCTGGAACGTCCCGTAGTCCAGGTAGCTCTTGAGCTTGGTCAGGGCCGCGACCACCTCGGCGTTGCCCACCAGGAAGCCCACGCGCCAGCCGGCCATCGAGAACGACTTGGTGAGCGTGTAGAGCTCGACGCAGCACTCCTTGGCGCGCGGGACCTGCAGGATCGAGGGCGGGGCGTAGCCGTCGAATCCCAGGTCGGCGTAGGCGAAGTCGTGACAGACCACGACCTCGTTCTCCAGCGCGAAGTCGACGAGGTGTTGCATGAAGGAGAGGTCGACGCACGCGCTCGTCGGGTTGTGGGGAAACGAACAGACGATGGCGCGCGGCCGCACCGGCGACGCGGCGAAGGCCTCGACCAACGCCGCAAAGAATGAGTCGCCGGGATTCGGATCGATGCCGGGGTCCGGCATGGCCACGGTGATGACCGAGGCACCCGCGAAACCCGGTCCGGCGAGGTGGATGGGGTAGCTCGGGGTCGGCACGATCGCCGCGTCGCCGGGCTGGAGCAACACCCACATGAGGTGCGTCAGCCCCTCCTTGGCCCCGATGGTGGTGACCACCTCGGTATCGGGGTCGATCTCCACGTCGAAGAGGCTCGCGTAGCGCGCCGCGATGGCCCGACGAAGGTTGGGGATGCCTCGGCTCGCGCTGTAGCGGTGATTCTTCGGGTTCCGGGCGGCCTCGCCGAGTTTCTCCACGGCCACGTCGGGGCTGGGCAGGTCGGGGTTGCCGAACCCGAAGTCCACAACGTCGCGTCCGGCGGCGCGCGCCGACGCCTTGAGATCGTTGATCTGAGCGAAGACGTAGGGCGGCAGCCCCGTGACGCGGCGAAACTCCATCAAAGAAATGTAGTCAGGGGTTCTCGCGGCGCCATCGAGTCAGCACGGCCACGTCAGTACCGGGCCCCGCGACCGCCCAGGTGGCGCCGGCCGCCGCGAGCGCGTCCAACGCCGCGACAGGGTCTCCGCGCAAGGGACCGGCCCACGACACCGGTCCGGCTCGGTTGGCGGCCGCGACCTCGTCGGGCGTCTTGTCCCAGAGATTGAGCGTGGCGCCGACCTCGCGCGCCAGGGCGTTGGTGTCGGGGCTACCGGCCCCGATCCACACCTCCGCGAAGGACGCCAGGGCCCTCGCCGTCTCGGCCAGCATGGCGCGACGTTCGGCGGCGTCGCGCCGCACCAACCCGTACGCGTCGTTCTCGGCGATCGACAGGTGATCGCCGGTGCCCAGGGCCGCGACGACGCGACCGGGGGCCAGCGCGGCGAGCGTCGCGAACTCCTCGACCATGCGGCTCGTGCCGACCAGCCCGATCCGTGCCACGAGAGGACCGACCACCAGGTTCGCGAATTTCGTCGCGACCACGGCGAGCACCGGCAGCGGCGCGAGCGCCGGACGGGTGGGCGAGCCCATGGGCCAGAGGTGGTCGTAGGCGAACACGCCGTCGAGCTGCGCGTCCACCGCCGCCGCGGCGGACGCGAGCGCCGGCGCGCTCGAGTCCTCGAATGTCGGAAGGAAGACGCCGAGTTTCATGATGTGCGGTGAAAGGCCGTCAGAGCGGCTCCCATGGCGCCCGATCGGGGCCCGAACATGGACTCGGACACGGTGATCGTCGGGCGCGCGTCGTAGCCTTCCACCTGGTCGACCAGGCACTCGCGCGCGTAGGGCAGCACCAGGTCGGACGCGCGCGACAGCCCGCCACCGATGACGAAGTGGCCGCAGTCGAGTATCGCGACCAGATTGGACAGGCCCAACGCGAGCCACCAACCCATCTCGCGAACCAGAGTTTCGGCTTCGACGAGTCCGTCGCGTGCGGCGGCGGTCACGTCCTCGGGACGAACCGCGTCGGGACCCCCGAGGCGCCCCACCAGCGCGGGAAGGCGTCCGGCGTTGGCCGCCTCGGTGGTGATGCGCGCCAGGCCCCCGCCCGACGCGTACCGCTCCCAACACCCGAAACCCCCGCACTTGCACGGCTCGCCCTTGGCGACGACCACCATATGGCCGATCTCGCCCGCGAACCCGCTGCGTCCACGCACGAGCCGCCCGTCGGCGAACACCGCGCCGCCGATCCCCGTGCCCAGCGTCACCATGACGAAGTCGTCGATCCCGCGCGCGGCGCCCCACTCGTGCTCACACAGTCCCGCGCAGTTCGCGTCGTTCTCACTGAAGACGAGCGTCGAGCCGAGCGCGGCGCTGAGCTGCGCGCCGATGTCGGCTCCCGACGCGCTCTGGAGGTTCGGGGCGTAGGCGAGTCGCCCGTCGCGGCGCATCAGCCCGGGCAGCCCGATGCCGATCGGCACGTCGGTGACCTTCAGCCCGTGACCATCGGCCAGCTCTCGCACCTGTGTCGTCAGCACGCGCGCCGTGGCCGACCCCGCCACGTCGCCCTCGTCGTGGGGCGTCGCGCACTGCAACTCTCCCAGCACCCGCCCGTCACGCGCGACGATCAGGGCCAGTGCCTTGGTGCCCCCGACATCGATCCCGATGGCGACGTCGCTCATTGGCTTCGCTCGGCGCGGGCCTTCAGCTCCACGAGCGCCTGGGACTGGATCCGCTGGGCCGCGCGGGCCTTGACGAAGCCCGGCAGAGGCACGAGAAGGTCCACCTGGAGGTCGTAGGTCACCCGCGTGCCGGCGCCGGCGGGCTCGAAGCGGTACTGACCCTGGAGCGACGACGTGAGGTCGCCGCGCGTCTGGGTCCAGCGCAGTTCGGCTGGAGCGTGGGCGTAGTCGTAGCGCAGGGCGTAGGTCGTAGATCGGCCGAAGGCCGCCGCGCGGAACTCCACTTCCAGGGGCCGCCCGTCAGTGTCGCGCTCGAGGACCTCGACGTGCTTCAGGTCGCTGACCCAACTGGTGTAGTCCTCGAAGTCGGTGACGACGCGGTAGACGACCTCCGGCGCGGCGCCCACGGTGATCGACTCAGTCGCTCGCTGGGCCACGACACCTCCTCACCCCACCCTACGTGCGAGCTCCGAAGCGTGAAATCGGTCGTACGGAGCGAGGCCGTCCGAGAGTCGGCGCGCGAGCAGGTCCCACTCGAACTCGTGGACCGCGACCTCGCGCGCGGCGCGACCGTACTGCGAGCGCCGTTCGTTGTCGGCGAGCAGTTCGCCGATCGCCACCGCGAGGGCTCTCGCGCTCAGCGGATTGTTGACGACGAGGCCGGTCACGCCATCGCGTACCGCCTCGTGACTACCGCCCGAACGACCGGCGATCTGCGCAACGCCGGTCGCACCGGCCTCCAAGAAGACGATGCCAAAACCCTCCTGCTCGAGTCCGAGCCAGCGACCCCGACAGTCCATGACCATCAAGTCGGCCGAGCCCAACCACGACGCCAGGTGGGTGTCGGGCACCCGCCCGAGGAACGACACTGGAGCCGACGCGCGCTGTGCGAGCTTTTCGAGCCGCTCACGGTCACGGCCCGAACCCCCGATCACCACCTGCATCGACGGAAAGTTCTCACGCAACAGCGCCGAGGCGCGGATCAGGGTGTCCATGCCCTTACGCGGCACGAGCCGCGAGTAGGCGACGACGAGCAGGGTGTCGTCACTGATCCCCAGCGCCGAGCGAACCTGTTGACGCCGCTCGGCGTCGATCGGGTGGAACCGGCGCGTATCGACCCCGGGCGGGACCTGGACGACGGGCGCGAGGTACTCCGCGGCGTTACGACGAGCTTCGGCTTCCGGGTAAGTGCCCGCGCACACGGCGACCCGCGCGTTCTTCAAGACGTAGCGCAGGCTCGACGCCACGATGGGAATGCGGCTGGGGATCGCCACCTCCGCGCCGTGCAACACCACACCGTAGGGACGCGAGAGGCTCGGGCCGAGGAGCCCCAAGGGCCACGCCGGGTCCAGGAGCACGAGGTCGGGCTGGTGTCGCTCGATGGCCGCTTCGATCACGCGGCGCGTCTTGAGAGTCGGCAGATAGAGGGTCTTCTCAGGAATCCGTTCGATGACCAGGCTGGACGCGGCATCGAATCGCGCGGACTCGCGATGCGAGTTGGCAGTGAGCACGACCGCACGGCCCGGCTCGAGGCGGCGCCACAGCTCATGCAGATATACCTGAATCCCCCCGGTCTTGGGCGGGAAGTCGTTCGTGACGAGGAGGTGGCGAGCCATCGCGGACCACGCTAGCCACCGTGGCCGCGCGGCCTCGCTACGTCGGCTCGGCCCGGTGGTGGAAACGGAGCCGCGGCAACATTCCCTGGGCGGTGAAGAGCTGGACGACGTCGACATCGTGAGCGGTCATGACCAGCTCGTCGGGCGTGTCACCGAGCACGTAAGTCACGAGACAGTCCTGGCAGTCGGGGGTACCCCGGCGCACGCAATCGGTACAACTGATCGACATCTCTATCTCACCGCTCATCACCACACCTTTCGACACCACCACCCTTTCGGGCGCCTGTGACATCAGGCCAGGTACGCGGCGATCTCCTCAGCGACCTGGGCGGCGGAGAACACAACGCCTTCGGTGACGACCTTTGGTCCGAGCGGACTCACCAGAACGTAGAAGGGCGGCCATCGGATGTCCAGGGCGGTGATCAACTCCGGCGAGATCACCACGGGCCGTGCGGCGCGGGCCCACTCGTCGTCGCCCTGGGTGTCGGCGCCCACGACGAGCACTGCCACGTTCGCTAGGGCGTCGAGAGACCCTTCGATGAAATCGCGACATCCGTCACACGACGCCTTGACGGCGACCACGAGCGTCCAGCGATCGAACACGATCTCGACCGCGTCACCGCTGAGTTGGTGGCCCACGGCCCTCGGCGGCGCCGGACGCTCGCGGGGTCGGTCGAAGGAGCGCGGCGAGAGCTCGCTCACAACTCGGGGATGACTTCGACGTCGCGTCCGTGACCGCACCATCGGCAGCTCACCGAATCGATCGAACGTGAGATGACGTGAGGCTCCTCGACCGAGAGATCTCCGCCGACAGTGAAGTGATGGAAGGCGCGCGTCGACGTCGTCTCGACCACGTCGAAACGAGTGAGGTTGCCGCACGCCGTGCATCGATACCTCGTGATCACGACCTCACGGTACCCGTCACGGCGGCGCGCATATCAGTGCGCGTCCCGGCGCCAGCGTGGGTCGACGTCGTACGCGCGCGCTGACGGATCTTCGTATTCGAAGACCGTGTCCAAGGGCGGACCGTCACTCGTACCAAGGGATCGCTCGCGCTCGATCAGGCGCACGAGCGCCGCCGGATGGCGAACTCGGCCGACCGCGACCGTGCCCGCGCCGGTCTCGAGGTAAATCGAACCTCGCCGGATGAGGCGGTCACGAATCCCCTGTTCGACCCGCACGGCCTGAACGTCGCGCAACTCGACCGATTGGCGATACCGCTTGGCCACCCCGCCTTCGGTGACGACCCGCTCGCTCGTCACATGAATCTTGTGCGAGCGCCAGCGCCACGTGCGCGTGGCCACGACGAGGATCGGAGGACCAACGAGCACCAGCAGCGCCCAGCCCGCCTCACGATGCATCCACGACCAGTAGTGAGCGCCCACCTCCACGAGCGCGGCGAGCACGACCGCAATGATCGCGGGTCGCGCGACGCCACGCGAGACAGGTGTCACCGTGACGACTCGGCTTTCGCCGTCACGCCAGGTTTCGCGTCGGGCCACGTCTCCAGCGTAAGAGTGGTCACCGCTCGACGGCGCCACACTGCGTTGTGGGCCAGCCCTAGTGTCGTTGGATGCCTGAGCCCACCGCACGCACGTGGATCTGGCCGTACCTGGGTATCGGGGTCGCGTGGGGCTGCTCGTTCCTCTTCATCAAGGTCTCACTCGACTTTCTCACGCCCTTCGGCGTCGCCTTCGGCCGATGTCTGCTCGGAGCCGTGACCCTGGGCATCATCGCCCGCGTCACGGGTGTCTCACTCCCCCGCGGCCGGCGGGTGTGGTGGGACCTATGGGTGGTCGCTCTGTGCCTCAACATCCTGCCGGGTGTGCTCTTCGCGGTTGCCGAGTCGCGCACGACGTCGATCCTCGCGGGCATCATCAACGGGCTCACCCCCTTGACCGCGCTGTTCTTCATCGCTGTGGTCTTCCGCGACGATCCGGTCACGCGACGACAGTTGGCCGGACTCGGCGTGGGCCTTGTCGGTGTGCTCACCGTGCTGGGCGTGTGGCGAGGACTCGGGACTAATCCGTGGTGGGCGGTAGCGGCCCTGCTGGCCGCGGTCGTCCTCTATGGCGTGAGCTTCCCGTACTCGCGTCGCCACCTCATTCCTCTCGGTCTCGCACCGGTCGCTCTCGCGAGCGCGCAGCTCATCCTCGCCACGGCAACCTTGCTGCCGACCTTTCTCATCGACGGGTTGAACGGCCACGCTGTCACGACCACCGGCGTGACGGGGCTTCTCGCCCTCGGTATCTTCGGCAGCGGCTTCGCCTACATGTGGAACTTCCGCGTGATCCACGACGCGGGTGCGTCCGTTGCGAGCACCGTGACCTACCTGACACCGGTGGTGGCGGTCGT
>Ga0307374_10001341_pt1 | contig 45600 bp, 41 predicted proteins | sample OX3MG_FD_202532 | JGI IMG/M metagenome (GOLD analysis project Ga0307374, IMG submission 202532) | Soil microbial communities from Risofladan, Vaasa, Finland - OX-3 | ecosystem: Environmental > Terrestrial > Soil > Coastal area > Acid sulfate soil | place: Finland: Risofladan, Vaasa | collected...
CGGAGCGTGGGAACAAGTAAACAACACAACGCGGGGCAAACAGGGGGCTAACGCCCCCCGCTCGCCTTCTCCCGCCCCCTGCCTCCTCACGCTTTTTCTCGTTCCCACGCGGAGCGTGGGAACAAGTGAACAACACAACGCGGGGCAAACAGGGGGCTAACGCCCCCCGCTCGCCTTCTCCCGCCCCCTGCCTCCTCACGCTTTTTCTCGTTCCCACGCGGAGCGTGGGAACAAGTAAACAACACAACGCGGGGCAAACAGGGGGCTAACGCCCCCCGCTCGCCTTCTCCCGCCCCCTGCCTCCTCACGCTTTTTCTCGTTCCCACGCGGAGCGTGGGAACAAGTGAACAACACAACGCGGGGCAAACAGGGGGCTAACGCCCCCCGCTCGCCTTCTCCCGCCCCCTGCCTCCTCACGCTTTTTCTCGTTCCCACGCGGAGCGTGGGAACAAGTAAACAACACAACGCGGGGCAAACAGGGGGCTAACGCCCCCCGCTCGCCTTCCTCCTCATGCCGCGGTCCGATTGGCGACCAATCCTTCCAACAAAAGCCCGGCCAGAACCAGCACGGCCACCCACTGCCAGACCTCGCCGTCGATCATCTCGGTGCCCAGCGCGGCCTGCGCCTGCAGGGGAGCGGTTTGCGTCACGTCGTCATCGGCCGGCTTGAGGCCGAAGCGATTGACGAATTCTTCGGGCGTACAGCGCTCGGTTTCCGCCTCGCGCGGGCTGGTGTTGACCACCAGCGCGTAGCCCTCGCCCGCCACGACGCCCGGCTGGGCGTCGGCCGCAAGCTCCACCTCGCCTTCGAGCACCGCCTGCCGCACCCGTCCCCCGGCCGTCAGCCCGGTCTGGTAGCCAAGCAACTGGTACACCAGCGGCAGGTACAGCCGGCCGCGGGGCCAATCGCTCCACTCACGGTCGCAACTCGACGTGAACCAGACGATGCTCCCGTTGCCGCGACGGCGTTCGACGAGCGCCGGCTTGCCGTCGCGGAACGTGGCCAGCACCTCGGCGTCGGCGGCCGGGACGACCTCCGTGCAGGCCGAAAACGTCAGCCGGCGCAAATCGCCCAATTGGGGGTCGCCGAAGGCGGCGAAAATCGGGTGCTTGACGTCCCACGATTGCAAACGCAACGGCAGATCGGTGGCGGCGTCGACGCCGCTGACTTCGCCCACGGTCAAGCCCGCCGCTTCCAGGTTCTCCGTCCGGGCGGGTACGACGTTTTCGCCCCCGAACGCCAGCAGCCCGCCGCCGCTTTCGACGAACTCGCCGAGCCGAGCGGCGTCGCGCCGGTCCAACTCGCCAACGTCGGCCAACACCACAACGTCGAACCGCTCGAAGTTCGCGGGGAGCTCGTTCGCGGCGACGACGTGCGGCTCGAACGAGCTGGCGGCATCCAGTTCGCCCGGCGGCGCCAGCCGCAACGCGGTATCGAGGAAGTAGGTCGCGGCCAGCCAAGGCGACGTCGCCGAACGCCCGTCGATGAGCAGCACCTGGTAAGGTTTGGAGGCCAGAATCGCAACGTAGCGCTCGTTGTCCAACGGCAAGTCGTCGTCGATCTCGACGAGCACTTTTCCCTGCCACGGGCCCTCGGCCAACGGCGGCAGGTCGAAACGCAGCGACTCATCGGCCCCCGGTTCGATCTTGACCCGTTCGCGCAGTTCCAATTTCCGCTCGCCGGCGGCCAGCCGCAACACGACCGACAACTCCTCGGTGCTGAACGGCCCGCCGTTATGGACCGTCACATGAACGGCGGTCTGCTCGTTCGGCCGCAACCAGACGCGTTCGGGCCGGGCTTCGGTAACGGCGACGTTGTTGATCGCGGACCTGCCCAGGTCGTGCAAGTGCGCCACCGCGTCGTCTTGCAAAACGTCGACCTCGCTCCAGGCCAGGCCGCTACGTTGCAGGTCGGTGAACACATGCAGGTGGCGAACACCCGGCGGGGCTTTGGCCAGCACGTCGCGAGCCCAGTCCATCGCGGCGCCGTAGTCGGTCCCCCCGCGGCAAACCGGGGGAGCGACGAGTTTCCCGGAAAGTTCCGCGGCCGATGCGTCGCGGCGGTCGCCGGCGTCGTCGGCCGGAGCGGCGCCCATCAGCGGCCGGACCTGATGGTCGAAAAAGGCGATTTCAAAGCGCGTGTTTTCCGCGGCCCCTTCGAGTAGCTCCCGGCCGGCCGCCACGGCGCGGTCGACCAGCCGCGCGCCGTCTTGTTCGAGCTCCATCGTCGCCGAGCGGTCGATCAGCACGGCGACGGTCTGCTGGGCGGCCGACGAGCGGAAGGCCCGCCAATAGGGACGAGCGAACAGCACCGCGAGCAAGGCGACGCAGGCCAACCGCAGGGCGAGCAGCAACCAGCGCATCACGCGCCGTCGCCGGGCGTTGTGCGCGAGAACCACGCGCAGAAAACGCAACGTCCCCAGGTCCACGCGGCGGGTCTTCTGGCGGAACACGAGATGGATTACGATCGGAATGGCCATCGCCGCCAGCGCGCCCAGGAAACCGATCTGGATGAATGACATGGGGAGTTGTTAGTTGTTAGTTGTTAGTTGTTAGTTGTTAGACCAATGACCAATGACATCACCCCGCTTTGGCTCGCCGCACGAGATAATCCAACAGCGCCTGGTCGAGCGGATCGTCCGTGGTAAGTTCAACCCGATCAATGGCCCGGTTGCGGCACTCGGTCTCCAATTGGTCGCGCCAGGCTTGCACCGCGGCCAGGTAGTCGTCGCGCACGCCTTCGGCCTGCGTGACGAGCACCTCGCCCGTCTCGATGTCGTGGAAACGGCAGTGTCCTTCCAGCGGCAGGTAGCGTTCCCAAGGATCCCAGAGGTGAAACACGATCACCTCGTGGTTGCGGAACCGCAATCGCTCGATGGCCTTCATCAGGGCTTCCAAGTCGTCGAACAAGTCGCTGAGAATGACGACGATCCCACGATGGTTGCACAACTCGGCCGCCTGCTGGAAGGCCCGGCCGGAATCGGAGGTCCGCCGGGGCGGCGTGGTCTCGATGACGCGGAGGATTTCCCGCAACTGGTGCGACCGCGCGCGCGGCGGCAGGTGGGCCACCACCTCGTCGGCCAGCAGCAGCAGCCCCACGGCGTCGTGCTGCTTGAGCGCCAGGTGCGCCAGCGCGGCGGCCAGCGCGGCGCCGTATTCGTGCTTGCTGATCCCCTTGCTGCGGCAACCCATCGACGCGCTGACGTCGAGCAGCAGGTAAAGGTTCATATTGGTTTCGGCGTCGAATTGCTTGACGTAGAGCCTCCGCTGGCGCGCGAAGAGCTTCCAGTTCACATGCCGCAGGTCGTCGCCTTGCGCGTACTCGCGGTGCGAGGCGAACTCGACGCTGAAGCCCACGAACGGGCTGCGGTGCAGGCCGTGCATGAAGCCTTCGACGATGCCGCGGGCCCGCAACTCGAGGTTTTCGAGCCGGGAGAAAAAAGCGGGGTCGACGAGTTGGTCATGGGTCATTGGTTAGCCCGGATTATTCATGGTCCCGTAGCTGGCTTCGCAAGAAGTCAGGCCGTGGACACGAGTTACGCCAGAATTCTTGCGAATTCTGCTACAGCACAGTGCGCGAGTTCCTCCCCGGACCATGAATAATCCGGTTTAGGCGAGCGGGGGGCGTTAGCCCCCTGTTTGTCCTGGATGGTCGTTCTCTCGTTCCCACGCTCCGCGTGGTCGCCTCGCAGGCCGCCTTCGGTGGCCTGCGAGGCGACACGGAGGGTGCGAATGCGGCCGCTTTCGATGTAGACGTTGCCCTTCTTCGGAATTCTCACGAATTCCGCTACATTCTTCGTCTTCACGGTTGTTCCTCCAGCGAAACCGTCTTGAGCAGCCGCTCGACGAGGGCATCGGCGTCGAGGTTGTCGGCGCGGGCATGGAAGTTCAGCACCAAGCGGTGCCGCAACACGGGCGCGGCCATGGCCTGGATGTCGGCGAAGTCGACGTGGTACTTGCCCGACAGGATCGCCCGACCCTTGGCCCCCAGCACCATGTACTGCGAAGCACGCGGACTGGCGCCGTAGGCCAGGTACTTGTGGATCGCTTCCAGCGACTTGCCGATCGTCTGTACGCCGTCTGGACGTGTGGCCGCGACCAGCCGCGCCGTGTAGCGCACCACCGCGTCGGCGATCGGCACGCCGCGAACCAACTCCTGCAAACGCAGCACTTCCTCGGCCGCGAGCACCTTCTCGGCCTGCGCCGCCAGGGTGCTGGTGGTTCCCTTGATGATCCGCACCTCCTCGTCGACCGTCGGGTAGCGGACCCTCAGATTGAACATGAAACGATCGAGCTGGGCCTCCGGCAGCGGGTAGGTGCCTTCCATTTCAATCGGGTTCTGCGTCGCCACGACGAAGAAAGGCGGCTTGAGGCGGTACGTTTCGCGGCCGACCGAGACCTCGCTTTCCTGCATGGCTTGCAGCAGGGCGGCCTGCGTCTTGGGTGGCGTGCGGTTGATTTCGTCGGCCAAGAGGAAGTTGGTGAACACCGGGCCGGGCACGAACGACACCCGGTACTTGCCCGTCGCCTGGTCCTCTTCCATCACGTCGGTGCCGGTGATGTCGGCCGGCATCAAGTCGGGCGTGAATTGCACCCGCCGGAATTCCATCTCCAGCGTGCGCGCCAGCGTGCGCGCCATCAGCGTCTTGCCGAGACCCGGCACGCCGTGCAGCAGCACATGCCCCCGGCACAGCAGCCCGATCAAGAGCGAATCGATTATCTCGTTCTGGCCGACCACCACTTTCCCCATTTCCTGTTTCACGCGGTCGCGCGCTTCCCGCAGCCGCGCAATCACCGCCATGTCGTCGGCGCCGTTGCCCGGGGGTGAGTGGTGAATGGTCATTTGTCGGGTTCGGTTGGTGGCTGGGGCAGAGCGTCAGCGATGCCCCGGTTTCATTTTTGTCCGGTGGCTGGGGCAGAGCGTCAGCGATGCCCCGGTTTCATTCTATCAAGTTCCAGTTCATCCAATCTATCCAAAGGCGGCGTGCGTTGTATTGTACACCCATTCCGGCGGTATGCCGTCCGGCGCCAATCCATTGGTTCCACACCCTTCGAACCATGCGGCGCTCGACCATTTCCAATCCCGGGCGCGCTCGACCAAGCCGCGGCGAACCGGGTTCAGGTGGATGTATTCGATCATCTGCCACAGCACCGCCGGCTCGGCGGTGTTGCTGTCGAATCCGCCGCCGGACTGCCAGAAGTGGGATTCCCATCGCTGCCCGCGCCGCACCCCGAACGCGGGCTGAAGCCCACGCTACAACCGGCTGCCAGAAGTGGGATTCCCATCGTTGCCCGCGCCGCCGCGTTATCCGCGGTATCCATTGGGGAGCATGAGAGCGCAGATAGCCTACGGCGCGACGCCCCATCGGCTCTTTGATTGCCTTGAGGATGCGCGCGATCTCATACTTGGGCCGCAGCGGATAGACAATCAAATGCACATGCTCCGGCATGAAGACATAGGCCCACAAATGAAATTCGAGTTCGGCTCGCGCCCGTTCCAGCTCATCCGCGAGCCACTGGCAAGTCCGTTCGGCGGCGAGGAACTTAAAACGGTTGTAGCACGAGAAGGTGAGTTCATGAACGTGGCCGGGGTCGTTGTACTGGCGGCGGCGATGTGGGCGTTGTCGATAGTGCATGACGGACTCCGAAGTTGGCTTATTGAACCGGGGCATCGCTGACGCTCTGCCCCAGCCACCAATGTATCGTGCGATTGCCGACCGGGGCATCGCTGACGCTCTGCCCCAGCCACCAATCCTCCTCACCGCGTCTCCCCCTCTCCGCTTCCCGCCTTGCCCGCCTCCGCTGGATCGAGCAGGCTGTCGGCGTCGGCGTCGAGCTCGTGAAACACTTCGCGCGGGCCAAGGAACTCGTTCCAGGTCAGATCGCCGTCGTTGTTGCGGTCCATGCGCTGGAACCAGATCGGCCCCGTCGGCCGGCGTTGCTGGAAGGCCGGCGTCTGGGCGACCCACTGCTCGCTGGGGCCGAACAACTGATAGCTGCCGCGGACGAACTCCATGTGGAAGTGCCGCACCGGCTCGCTGCCGGCGATGCCGGGCTTGCCGTCGCGTTCGAGCCGCGCCAGCGCCGCCGGCGCCCGACGCAACTCACGTACTGAGAGTCGGCCGTCGGCGTTGGCGTCGAGCGCCATGAAGAAGCCATAGCCCGTGTCGTACACATGGACCCGGCAAGTGGTGGCGGCCGGCTCGCCACGGGCCTGCACATACTGCTTCATTTCGTCGCCGAAGAGCTTGCCGTCGCCGTCGGCGTCAATCAGCTCGAACAGCTCGCGCTCGAAGCGAATCCGCTCGGCCGTTTCGTCACGATCAAGATACCCGTTGGCGTCGGCGTCGAGCTGGTTGAACTGCCGCATCGCCGTCTCGACCGCCGACGCGATCGGATCGAGATTGCGGTGCGAAAAGGTCACCACGGCGCCCGAGAAGGCGACCTTGGCGTAATCGGATCGGTCGGCGTCGTCGAGCCGCTTGCCGCTCGTGCCATCGACGCCGATCACTCCGCCCCGCGCTGGGTTCGACTGGAGATCCACGGTCAAGCCGATGTCCGGCCCGGCCTGGCCCAGATGCGCCAACTCCTCGGCGTCGAGCCGCTCGTTGCCGTCGGCGTCGAGGGCCGCGATGCGCGCGGCGGGCCAGTGGAGCTCCGCCGCCGTAAGTTGCAAGTCGCGGTCGCGGTCGTACTTCACCAGCAATCGGCGGGCAAGCAACGGCTCCTGGGCATCGCGGACGAGGTCGGCCACCGTCGCCATCGGCGTTGGCCGCGCGGCGCCGAGCGGCACGGCCATCGGGTCGGGGTCCGGCGGGGGTGGGAAAAACTCCTGGAAGCTCACGCACTCGTCCCCGTCATCGTCCTTCGACAACACCAGATCGGACGAAGCCTCCAACTCCTTGCGCTCCAACAGGCCGGAACCGTCGCTGTCGAGAAGCTTGAAGACCTCCAAGTCGTTTCGCGACGAGCTCAAGTCCTGGCGGTACGCCACCGGTTCGCCGCCGAGACGATCGACGGTTCGCTCCACGTCGCGCCGTGAGAGCCACGCCTTGCCGCGCAGCCCTTCCAGGAACTGCGTGGCGCCGGGGCGGTTTTTCGCGCGCAACAGCGGGCTGCGCGCGGCCTCTTCGCGGCTGAGCTTGCCGTCGCGATTCACGTCGAGCGCTTCGACCAGCCGGCCGACGTATTGCCGCCGCGCCTCGGCCAGCGAGACTCCGCCCAACGCCAGGTGCAATCGCAGGTGCAGTGGGCCGCCGTCGAGCAACAGCAGCACGTCGCGCCGATCCGACGCCTCGCACTGGTCGGCCGGCCGTTTCGGCGCGCCCGGCGCCACGTCGGCCGGCGCCCTCTTGGCGGAAGCGGCGCCGGTCGTCGAAACCACGGCGGCGTCGTCGGCGGCCAGCAGACCAAACAGAATGATGTAGGTTGAATACACGGAGGGCGTTCCCTACAGAACCACGAGTTCCTTGATCGGCTCTCCACCCCGGTCGACCAACGGAATCGGCCGGCCCTCGGGCGAAATGTTCTCCTTTTTATGATCGACGCCCAGCGCGGCGCAGATCGTCGCGTACAACTCGGCGATTCCCACCGGCCGTTCGGCCACGGCTTCGCCACCTGGTCCGCTGCCGCCCAGCGCCTGTCCGCCCTTGATCCGAGCTCCGCCCAGCACCACGCTCCAGGCCGCCGGGAAGTGGTCGCGACCGCCGTTCGGGTTGATCTTGGGCGTGCGGCCAAACTCGCCCATCCAGATCACCAGCGTCGACTCCAACAGCTCGCGATCGCGCAGGTCGTTCATCAGCGTCGCCCAGCCCGGATCGAGCACCTGCGACAGCGCCTTGACCTGCTCGAAATTGTTGGCGTGCGTGTCCCAGCCGGCCACGTTTCCCGGCGCGCTCGCCAGCGTCACTTCGACGAACGCGACGCCGCGTTCGACCAGTCGGCGCGCCAGCAGGCAGCCCTGTCCGAAACGGTTGCGTCCGTAAGCGTCGCGCAGCGCGGCCGGCTCTTCGTCGAGTTGGAACGCCTTGCGGGCCTGGGTTTCGACCATCCGCATCGCCTTGGCATAGCTGGCGCGGTGCGCCTTCACCGCCTCGGCCGATTGGGCCTCGTCGAACTGGCGCTCCATGAACCGCAGGATGTCGAACTGGCTCTTCATCGCCTTCTCGTCGCGGCCGTGCGGCGGGGCGAGATCCTCCAAGGCCAGATTGGCCCGCGTGTTCGGGTCGTCGCTGGCGCCGGAAACCGTCAACGGCGAATAGTTCGGGCCCAAGAACCCGGCGTCGGCCATGCGGAACGGCGAAAGGCTGATGAAATTCGGCAAGTCGGTTTCGTCGCTTCCCAATTCCTTGGCCAGCAGCGAGCCGAGCGACGGGTAGCGGATCGCCGCCTGCCGCGAAGCATAGCCCGTCAGCATGAGTTGCGTCGCCAGGCCGTGTTCGCCTTCCTTCGTCGACAGGCTGCGGATGATCGCCAGATCCTTCATTTGCTTCGCCACGCTCGGCAAGTGCTCGCTGATACGCACGCCCGCCGCCGCCGTGGCGATCTCCTTGTAGGGCCCGCCGTTGGCGTGCCGCGGCTTGAGATCGAACGTATCGGTCTGGCTGGGACCGCCGTTCATCCAGAGCAGAATGCACGACTTGCCGCGCCGGCCCGCCGCCGCGCCGGCCTCCTGTTCCTTGGCCGCCGCCGCCAGGCGCGGCAACCAGCCGCTGAACGAAACCCCCAACGCGCCGGCCAGACCAAGCCCCAGGAGCTCACGCCGCGAGAAAGGCGCGCCGAACCGCTCCGGGGCGGCGTCGGCCCGCGGATCGCGGACGGGATACCAGATCGGCGTGTGACGTGTGGACATTTTTCGACTCCTCGATTAAAGCAATTGAATCGCTATACTCGCATTCTTTCCGCCACCGCCGGGCTTGCCCGGTGGAGCGGTGATTGAACGCTAGCCCGGATTATTCATGGTCCCGTAGCTGGCTTCGCAAGAAGTCAGCCCGTGGACGCGAGTTACGCCAGAATTCTTGCGAATTCCGCTACAGCCATTTCCCATTGTTCCTGGCCGCGTTACGCATTGGCGATCAGCGGCTGAGCACGAATTCAGGGCTGTTCAAAAGGCCCCACAGGATTTCAGCGAAGGCTTGTTTCCGCTCTTGCTCGCTCGGCTGCCGCCGGACGTGCTCGAGCAGGTATTCCAACTCGGCGGCCGTCGGCTTGCGCGTCAGGGCGGCGAGGTACAGCGTTTCGATTTTCTCCTCGAACTTGAGGAACGGCGCCTCGACGACCGCGCGCAGCGTGCGGCTCGAATCGAGGCTGGTGGCGTCGGACGTCAGCTTGCCGTTCATCAACATCAATGCCTGGGGAATGCCTCCTCGGTAGTCCGACGGCGTGTCGGTCGCCGATTCGTCCATTCGCGCCACGAATTGGTCGCGTTCGCCGTTGAAGCGCGGGCCGTTGTCGGCCTTGGCCAGCGGCAAACCGAGGGCCTGTTCGAGCGAATCGAACACCTGCTCCGGGAGCAGTGTCTTGAGCGGACGATGCGTGAAGCCGGCGGCGTCGCCGTCGGATTCGGGCGAAAACGACTGCTGGTACGCGCGGCTCTTGCAAATCCCCGTCACCAGCCAGCGGACGTCGAAGCCCGAACCGACGAACCGCCCGGCCAGGTCGTCCAACACGCGCCGCTCAGGCTCGCTGACGCGGTCGAGGTCGTCCACCGAGCCGGCCAGTCCACGGCCGCACAGGTACTGCCACGCGCGGTTGACGGCCGTGGCGGCAAAGTTCGGATTCTCCGGCGAGGTCATCCAATCGGCCAGCAACTCCCGCGGCGACGTCCCGGCCGGAATGTTCTCGATGGGCTTGTCGGACCAGAGCAGCTTGGCCGTATAGGTCAGACCATCGCCGCCGGCGTCGGGCGTGATCGTCGGCGCCGCTTGCGCATCGGCGGCCTTCGAGGGATCGGTCGCGAAGAACGCCGCGACGCCCCAGAAATCTCCCCGCTTCCAGTCGGTAAAGGGATGGTCGTGGCATTGGGCGCAATTCAAGCGCACGCCGAGAAACACCCGCACGTAGGCGCTGGCCAGGTTTTCGGGCATCGCGCCCACGGCCTGTTGAAACACGGCGGCGGCCGCGTCGGGGTCGGCCGGCGGCGGCGGCGCCTGTGGAACCACGCCGCGCGCGGGCGGCGCCGAGACGAGAAGCAGTTTGCGGGCGATCTGATCGTAAGGCGTGTTCGCCGAGAACTGCCGCGCCAACCAGGGATCGAGTTGCGTCGCCATTCGGGCTCCCGGCGCGCTGGCGGGCACCATCATCCGCCGCCAGACGCGAGCGAGGTGATCGGCGGTTCGTTGTGCGTAGCGGTCGGGGCGTTGATCGGCCTTGACCAGCCGTTCGACGTAGTTCCACCGCTTGAGCGTGTCGCCGTCGGCCAGAAAATCGCGCAGTTGGGCGACCGTCGGAATCCGGCCTTGCAAGTCGAGGAACAGCCGGCGGAGAAAAGTGGCGTCGTCGACCCAAGGCGCCGGTTTTTCACCTGCCCGAGCGTATTCCTCGTCGAAGCGCGCGTCGATCCAATCGGCCAACTCCTGCGAGGTCATGCGCGGCGCGGCCGGCCGGTCGGGCTCTTGCCCCAGGCAGCGACGGTCCAGCCCCAAGCCATTGGCCCCTGGCCCAATAATGCCATGCGCCCCCAGTCCCAAAACGGCCCCGACGACGAGCAAGGCGTGTCGCAGCATGAGAGTCACCACGAGCAAGGGAAGGGATATGCGCCGAAGCATCGCACCAATCGAGTCGATTCTAAAACATTATGTCTTTTGCGTCAACTCGCTGGGAAAGATCTTTTTGGTGGTCAGAAGGCTACCATCATGAGATGCCGTCCGGCGTCGGGCCGGCCTTGATCGCCTGGCGAACAATAGAACACCACGTCTTCCTGTGGTGCGAGCCAGACGGGTCCGTCGATTTTGCCGACCACATTGGCCGGCACAACCACTTCGATCGGGCCGAATTCTTCGTCCGTCGCGTCGCGATACGAGAGGCAGATTCCCTCGTCAATGCCTGTGTAGGCCCGCAGCGCGTCGGCCGAAACCCACCACAGAGGCCAGGGGTTTTGCAGCGGAAGCAACTCGAGGGTCTTGAACGGCGCGTCGTCTTGGGGTCGCGATGCGACGCGAACGGTTCGCACGGTCTCCGACTCGATCAAGCAGAACTTCAGTCGCAGCTTGTCCATGAACTGCGGACTCGCAAGACGCTGCCGGGCCGCATCGATGCGGGGCAGCGGTAACTCCTGCGCCTGCGAAAAGGGAGACTTCAAGTCAGGCCGCGTGGCGCGAAGCAGCTTGGGCATCTCTTTGGGATCTGCATCGTCCGCGCTGATATAGACGATCTCCAGACCGTCGGCCGAGAGCGTCGGGCATGCGTCGGTCCAAGTCGTCACGGCGCCCTCGATCCGTTCGGCCGGCCCGAATGGCTCATCAACTTCGTCGCGCGTGGCGAGGTAGAGGTCGTATTCGGTTTTGCGGCTCAGCCAATTGGCGAAGACGATCGTCTTTAAGTCGGCCGTGAGGCAAGGTGAATAGCCCCCGCGCAACTGGCCAACGCCCGGTATGGGCTTTGGCTCATGGCGATTGATGCCGCGGACGGATGTCGGCCCGCGCCGCGGCGGACGGACGGCCGGCGCCTCGACCGAGGCATCCTGAGCGAACAGACCGGCCAACGTCGCAAACAGCAAGGTGTTTGCCGCCGTCGCCAGGCAGTTTCGTACCATCCATTCTCGAAAGCGGCGGTTCATTTCTCCGTCTCCGGCGGTTGACGGCCGTGGCGGCGAAGTTCGGATTCTCCGACGACGTCATCCAATCGGCCAGCAACTCCCGCGGCGACGTCCCGGCCGGAATGTTCTCGATGGGCTTGTTGGACCAGAGCAGCTTGGCCGTATAGGTCAGGCCATCGCCGCCGCTGTCGGGCGTGATCGTCGGCGCCGCTCGCGCATCGGCGGCCTTCGAGGGATCGGTCGAGAAGAACGCCGCGACGCCCCAGAAATCGCCGCGCTTCCAGTCGGTAAAGGGATGGTCGTGGCATTGGGCGCAATTCAAGCGCACGCCGAGAAACACCCGCACGTAGGCGCTGGCCAGGTTTTCGGGCATCGCGCCCACGGCCTGTTGAAACACGGCCGCGGCCGCGTCGGGGTCGGCCGGCAGCGGCGGCGCCTGTGGAACCACGCCGCGCGCGGGCGGCGCCGAGACGAGAAGCAGTTTGCGGGCGATCTGATCGTAAGGCGTGTTCGCCGAGAACTGCCGCGCCAACCAGGGATCGAGTTGCGTCGCCATTCGGGCTCCCGGCGCGCTGGCGGGCACCATCATCCGCCGCCAGACGCGAGCGAGGTGATCGGCGGTTCGTTGTGCGTAGCGGTCGGGGCGTTGATCGGCCTTGACCAGCCGTTCGACGTAGTTCCACCGCTTGAGCGTGTCGCCGTCGGCCAGAAAATCGCGCAGTTGGGCGACCGTCGGAATCCGCCCTTGCAGGTCGAGGAACAGCCGGCGAAGAAACGTCGCGTCGTCGACCCAAGGCGCCGGTACCTTTACCTGCTGCGATGTAAGGAAAACGTCGCGCGATTGGCAGAACGAACCTGGCCGGACGAGTCAGCGGCGGAGCCCGATCGGAGTGCCTCACGAGGCATCCCGCGTGACGAGCATCCTAACACGCACCGCCCTCACGAAGGAGACGGCAGTGGGGTCTGACGACGTCAATCGACTGCCGCAAGAACTTGGCGACCAGGCGTCGATGCGGCAAAACTGGCGTTGGTCGCTGCGACCGATTCGAGGATAATGCCGCCCCCAATGGAAGGGACTCAAGCGACTTACCGTGACAATTTGAACTCACGTCGTGAATTCGGTGGGCGGTGCCCACCCTACGCGGCGGCGGCCGGCGCCGTCGCGCTGGCTCCTCGCGAGGCTTCCGACACGGGTTCCGGCGCCATGGGCCTTGCAATGCGCTGCGCAAGTGCCGCGCGGCGTCGAGCGGCATACGTCTGGCGGCGGCTGACGGTGGGGCGGATGCAGCCGGCTGTGCCGGCCGCCCTGGCCTGGTTGGCCCATCATGGACGCCAGCGCGGACTTTCGCCCGCCACGGGCGACAACCACCCGTGTCCGGGTTTGACGGGCGCCGGCCTGGAGACGTTGGCCGGTTACGGGCAAATCGACCTGGCCCGCGCCTGGACCGCTTGGTTGCTTTCGGTGCAACTTGCCGACGGCGCGTTTCCCGACGCCGGACTTCGCCATGCTTCGCTGATCAACACGGCCCGCGTCTTGCGGGGGTTTGTCGTTGGGTCCGACGAGTTTCCCGAGTGCCACGCCGCGGCGCGGCGCGCGGCGGATTACCTGGCCAAGTGCATCGACGCCAAGGGCCGGCTCGCGCCCGTGGACCTTGCCGGCAGTTCCTTCGAGTTGTGGGCGCCGCCGTCGCTGTTCTTGGCCTGCCTGCCGCCGCTCAAAAGCGCCGCGCGCCGTTGGGGCGTGGCCGATTGGTCGGATGCGGCTGACCGGGCGGAGGCGAGGCTTTTTCGCCGGATGGACCTGACGACGTGGACAGGCCCCGGCCCGGCATTCGCCGGCGTGGTCGAGGCCCTGCTTGACTTGGGGCATGACAACCATGCTCGGCAAGCGCTCCGCGGACCCGCGGCGCTCCAGCGCCGCGACGGCTCGGTGCCCGCCGGCCCGGCGGCCGAATGGACGGCGAGCGCGGGACTGGCGCGTTGGGCAACCGTCTGGTACACCCTGGGCGAGCGAGGGCGCGCCGACCGTGCCCTGGCGTGCCTGCGGCGGCGGCAGCTTTCGTCGGGCGCGCTGGTTGGCAGTTGGGGACGCGGCGCCTGCGATCATCCGCGGCGCGAATCGGCTTGGGCCGTGAGGAACTTTCTCGATGCCGCGCGGCTGCAAGTCGAGACGGCCTTCGAAACGAGCGAACAAATCTTACCCGACTCGATCGCTCCCAGCGACGGCCGGATGCAGGCGGCGCGGCGCTGGCTGGCGGGACTGCGACCCGACGCCGTGGTGGCTGACGTCGGTTGCGGATCCGGGCGATTCTTGCGGCAGCTTGCCGCGGAGTTTCCACTGCTGCGATTCATCGGCATCGATCCTTCGCGACGGCTGTTGGCCGAGTTGCCCGCCTACGTCGAACCACGCCAGGGCGGACTACTGCGCATTCCGGCGGCCGACGGCGAATTCGATGGCGTGCTGGCCGTCGAATCGCTGGAGCACGCGCTGTTGCCCGACCATGCCGTGCGCGAAATTTGCCGCGTCGTCCGGCCCGGCGGCAGCGTGTTGATCATCGACAAGCACCGCGCGCGGCAAGCCCTGTCCCGACACGAGCCGTGGGAGCAGTGGTTCGAGCCCGAACAGGTCGCGGCTTGGCTTTCGGCCGGTTGTGGCCATGTTCGCGTCGAGCCGGTTTCGCACGGTTCGCGGCCGCCGTCGCGGCCCTTGTTCGTGGCATGGTCAGGCACGGCGCGGCGCGAACATTCAGTCCGCAAATTGGCCGCTTAGCGCCTATCCTAAAACCGCCGACACCATGAACAATCCGATCTAGCCGCAGGTTCTTGCCAGCTCTCTCACGTAATCGAGCGCGTCCTCCAACTCCGGCGCCTCGACGCCGACGGCGCGGCCTTGACGATCGCAGCGGGCCAAAAGGACCAGATCGTCGAACGATTCATTCTCGGCAAGCCGGCGGCGGGCACGATGGCCGAGGGTGCCCTCGAAAAGGGCATGGCCCTCCATGTGGTGCTCGATCAGCCAATAGGTTCGCGGCGTGATGAAGTCCGCCAGCGCTTCGAGCCCGGCCGCGACGTGGTCGCGAGGGTCGATCGCCTTGCCTACGTCGTGCAACAGCGCCGCCAGCAGGAACTCTTCGTCGTAGGGCAGCTCCCGCGTCGCCAGGTCGAAAACTTGCAGGCTGTGGTAGAGCGCGTCCCCCTCGGGATGGTACTTTCGCGATTGCTTGACCCGCTCCAGCGGCAACAGCAGCACCTGGTAAATCTGGAACCGGTCGACCTGGCGCTCGGCCTCGATCAGGGCCTCGTCCAGCGAGACGCCGGGGTACTCGCGGGCTAAAAGCTGTTCCAACTCGGCGATGCTCGCCCGCTCGATTGGCTTGCCGGTCACCGAGCTTTTGAACACGAAATGGGCCAGGCTCTCGGCGTAGACGGTCAGCTCGAAGGGGAAGCGGTCGGCGACGTGGATGTGGGTGAAAACCCGCTCCTCACCCTGCTTGCGGACCTGCTTTCGCTCGACGTCGTAACAAGTTCCTTCCTGGTCGAGAAGTGCGGTCACGGCTTCGAGGCCGTCGGAGAACACATGCAGGTCGATGTCGCTGCCGCGGCGGACGTGGTCGGTGAGCGTGCTTCCGATCAGCTTCGGGCGGAACGCGCGCAAAAGACGCATCATCCGCAGCGCCTCGATCCGCATCTCACGCAAGTTTTCCAGGCGGCGGTCGCCCTCGTAGAGCCGTGCGAAAACCTGGATCTCGTCGCGGATTTCGCGATTGCTGGGCAGGTCTTTGGGCTTGACCCAGCCGCGGGTCATACGGCGGGCCGCCTTGACTTTGGCCCGGTAGTATTCCGACTCCGTCCGTTCGTACATCAAGCGGGCCGCCTCCCAGGCGATCCGCTGTCGCAGTTTGCCGTTCGACATGATCGGTCGTGCGCCGAAATCAGGCCCATCGAAGCGGCGCCGGGCCAAGGGAGCGGAGGGAGTTTCGCCTTCGCTCGGTTCTTGAATTATAGGTCGGATCGACGATTTCGGCAATCATGGTTTTCCGGCCACGGGCAACGAGCCAGCTTTCGGCACGGCCGCATTTTGCGTACAATGACGCAGCCATGCGAATTGCCAACGAACGACAGCACCAAGCGCCGGCCACCCAAGAGCCCGTTACCGCCGTCAGCAAGCCGTCGGCGGCGCAGGTGTGCTCGACGATCACGCGCCGCGACGAAGAGACCGTCAACAGCATCACCCATGGGATCGGGCTGGTCTTGAGCTTGGCTGGAGCCGCCTGGCTGATGACGACGGTCATCCGCCACGGAGACGGCTTGCAGTGGGCCGGCTGTGGTATTTACGCCGCGTCACTGGTTGCCGTGTACGCCGCCTCGACCTTGTCGCATGTTGTTCGCCGTCCACGGCCGCGGCGGTTCTTCCGGATCGTTGACCAGGCATTCATTTTCCTGCTGATCGCCGGCACCTACACGGGCTTGGCGTTTACCTACCTCCGTGCCAGTCCGTGGTGGATTCTCACCTCGCTGATCTGGTTCATCGCATGGTCGGGCTTCGTCTCGAAGCTCGTCTTCGCGCACAAGATCGAGTCGGTTTCGACATGGCTCCATGTGCTGTTGGGTTGGCTCCCCATCTCGTGCATCATACCCATCACGAGAATTATGCCCGCTCCCGCGCTGTGGTGGGTGCTTGCCGGCGGCGTTTGTTACACGGCGGGCACGATCTTCTTGAGCCGCGACCGCCGCGTCCCCTACTTCCACGCCGTCTGGCACCTTTGGGTCATCGCCGGCAGCGCGTGCCACTACTGGGCTATTCTGATGTGGTGTACGGTAGCGCCGAAGTAGGAGAAAGGAGAAAGGAGAAAGGAGAAAGGAGAAAGGAGAAAGGAGAAAGTGGCAGGCAGTCGAGGCGTGACCTCGTTCCCACGCTCCGCGTGGAACGCTTCTTCGGCCGCTCCGCGGCCCGTCAGGGACTACGTCCTTCAATCTTCCACCAGGATCTTGCGGATCGGCTGTCCCTCGGCCAGCTTGATCGGGCGGCCCATTTCAGAAATGTTCTGGGTCGCAGGGTCGCACCCCAAAGCGGCCGAGAGCGTGGCCAGCACGTCGCCGACGTCGACCTTGCCGTCGACGACCGTCGCGCCGTCGTCGCTCGTGCGGCCGTGGGCCTGGCCGCCGTGTACGCCGCCGCCGGCCAACACGCAGGTCCAGGCATTCGGAAAATGGTCCCGTCCGGCGTTGGCGTTGATCTGGGGCGTGCGGCCGAACTCGCCCATCCAGAGGATGGTGGTCGTTTCCAACAATCCGCGGTCGGCCAGTTCCGACATCAACGTGGCCCAGCCGGCGTCGAGCTCGGTCGAAAGGTTGCGCACCAGCCGGAAGTTGTTCTGGTGCGTGTCCCATCCCAACCCGCCGTCGGAGATGCCGCCCAGCGCCACCTCGACGAACGGCACGCCGCGCTCGATCAGCCGCCGCGCCATGAGGCAACCCTGACCGAACCGCCCTCGCCCGTAGGCGTCGCGCACCTGGTCTGGTTCGTCCGACAGGTCGAACGCCTTGGCCGCCTGGCTGCGCATCATCCGCGCCGCGCGCTGATAGACCATTTCGTGGGCCAGCGGCGAGGCCGAGCGATGGCTCGAAACGAATCCGGTTTGCAACGAGCGCCACAGCGCCATCCGGCCTTCGTTCCGCGACGGCGCGAGGCCGGCGGGCGGGTGCAGGTCGTCGACCCCCAGCTCGGCATAGCGGCCCTGCGATGGATTGGCGCCCCCAGGCCCGGCTTCCGACGAGCCGACCGTCAAGGGCGCGTAACGCGGGCCGAGAAAGCCGGGCCCGAACGCGGCGGGGTTGAACACCGTGTAAGGGCCGATGCTCACGTAGTTCGGCACCTCCGCGTCGTCGTCGCCCAGGGCCTTCGAGAGCGTCGAGCCGATCGACGGGTACTTGATCGGGTCGCCGCTGGGTTGGTGGCCGGTGCGCATCAAGAACGTGCCGCGGCCGTGATCCCCCTCCTTCGTGCTCAACCCGCGGACGATCGCCAGATGCTCGGCCAGTCCGGCCAGCTTGGGAAGGTGCTCGCTGATGCCGAGTCCCGGCACGCTGGTGGCGATTTCGCGGAACTCGCCGCCGTTGGCGTGCTGCGGTTTCAGGTCGAAGGTGTCGGTCTGGCTCGGTCCGCCGGGCATCCAGAGCAGCACGCACTGCCGCCGCCGCGAGGGGGCCCACGCCGCCGCGTCGGCCAACACCGGCAGCCAGCCGCTGGCACTCGCGCCCCACAGCCCCAAGCCCGTCGCCCGCAACATGTCGCGGCGAGTGAAGACTGCCATCGCACACCTCCCTTGGATCCGCATTGAGGCCAAACTCCTGTCATCTTACTACAACGCCGCGGAGCCCGCATCTGTCAGTAGGTCAGGCTTTCCAGCCTGACGAACACGGGCTGCTTCCCTATCGGCTCGTTTCATGCCATGATGCGGGTATTCCGTCGTCCGCAGGAGTACCGAGCCGATGCCCGCCACGCCCGATCCAAATCCCCATTGCCCCAAGTGTTCGGAACCCATGGAAGAAGGTTTCCTCGTCGATTTCAGCTACGGCCATGCCGTGCCGTCCAGTTGGGTCGAGGGCGAGCCGGTGCAGTCGCTTTTCAGCGGCACGAAGGTGCATGATCGCGCCAAGTTTCGTATCCGCAGTTTTCGCTGTGTGAGTTGCGGCTACCTCGAATCGTACGCCGTCCCAGACGTAGGTTAGGCGCCGGCCAGTGGGCCGACGCCCAGGTGATGTTCCAGCCATTCGACCGGTTTCATCGACGATTTCTCCTCCGCCTCACTCCACCGGCTCACCCCAAGTCAGCGGTCTTCCAGCGACGACGAGTTTCACGTCGGCCGGCTTCGTCGCGGTCAGCAAGAACGTGTAGCTCGTATCGGACGGAATCAGCAACCGGCCGCTCCAGGCGGCTTCAAAGGAACCGACGATGCGCGAATGCGGGGCATGTGCGGCCATTCCGCCCCCGCTCTTGCTTTCCAGCCGCCGGCGCGGCATGCTGATGAGCAGGCCGGTGGGTTTTTGCCAGGACGACGTTGGCGTTCGCCCCTTGGCGTCGAGGGTTTCTTATCCATGTTCGATGATCGGGCCCCGAGCGATCCGAAGTTGCCGCTTCGTCAACGCGCAGCAGGCGTGGCCGTGGCGCTGTTTGGCTTGCTCTTTCTCTGCGTGTTTGTCGCAGCAAGAATTGGGCTCGACGGAGACCCACCGAAGGACTGGCCGGCGCGACTGGTCTGCGAAATCGTTGTTGGGTTTTTCGGCGTGTCGGGAGTTGGCGCCTTGGTTGCCGGTATTTCTTACATTGTCACTGACGCCGCGACCGTCGATCGACGGATCTCACCGCTGCTTAGGAACGCCCTCTTGTGGGGCGCCGCATTCTTCGTCGCCTCGTTCGCGGCGGTCGCGATCTATAGGATTTGGCCTGCGGTAGTTCGCTAGCGCCGCCGACGCCGCCTGGGTGTCTCGCGCGTTCGTCCTTTACCAAAACGACATCGTCTGGCGGCCAGACTGGTCCCCTGATAAATAGGCAAGGCCCCGTGCCTCCTGCCCACCCGGCGTCGTGCAGAGCGGTTTGACGCCGAACGTATGCCGGGAGCTACTCTTCAACAGATTGTCAAATCGTTCGACCCCCTTTGGGATTGGCGCCAAAGCGGTAAATCCCAGGGGGTCTGGGGGACTGGTCCCCCAGGGAAGCCCCAAATGTCGTCGCCACTCCAACTCGCTAACTTGGGCCTTCAGTGACTCCGTTTCACGTTGAACCAATACACACCCTACGAGTGCGTCTTGAAGTACTCGCTCGACCCGACGAACCGGCTCACGATGTCCTCGTTCGTCGCGCCGTGCTCGAACTGAGCCACCCAATAGCTCACTTCGGCGGGACTGGCGGAACGGCCAAGGTAGGTGAAGTAATCGTCCTGGACGATTTGCGCCTCGCGCTCCTGGCTGGCCGCGAAGCCGGTGGCGACGCTCGGCCGGCTGGCCCCTGCCGACAATTGGGCCGTCCAATAGCTCAGGCCCCCGCTGTCGGCCGGGCGCCCCAGCACGCCTTGGTACATCGCGTTGACCCAAGCGGCATTGGTGCCCCCGGCGTGGGCGTAGAATTCGGTCGAAGCGATGAAACCGGCCTCGATCTGCTGATCGGTCAGCCCTTGTTGCATCTGGGTGGTCCAATAAGCGACGCCGCCGGCGTCGGGCGCCCGGCCCAGGTACTTCTGGTAGACGGGATCGATCACGTTGGTGGCGTAGAACTCGGAACTGTGCGTCAAATCGGCGGCGAACTGGGCCGGCGATACTCCGTTCTGGATCTGCTGGTTCCAGTAGCTCAGTCCCGCGTCGTCCACCGGACGGTGGAGCACGTTCTGGAAGGCATTGGCCACGAACGACGCGGCCGGAGCGCTGACGTAGGCGTGCGTGTCGACGTGGGCCGTCGAGCCGTCCTGGTCGGTGATGGCGATCTTCACGTCGTAAACGCTGGCGGTGGTGTAGGTGTGGCTTGCGGTGACGATGAAGCTGTTGCCCGTCCCACCGACCGTGCCGGCCGTGGTCGTCGAGCCGCCATCGCCCCAGTCGATCGTGGCCGCGTAGTTGGCTGCTGGGTCGCCTCCGCCCGCATCGGCGAAAGCCGCCACGATCGCGCCGTTGACGGTGAATCCTTTGCTGACCACCACCGGTACGCCGGTCGCCAAGAGCGGCGCCTGGGCCATGTGCGCCGTGCTTTGGGCCGTGGCCTGACTGCCGTCGGTGTCGGTGATCGTCACCGTGAGGGTGTAGTCGCCGGTCGATGTATAAGTATGGTCGCCGGTCACGCTGAAGTAACCTCCCGGCGCGGTCAAGCCACCGACGGGCACGAGGAGCGGCACGATCGTGCCGGCCGACGCCGAGGTGCCGTCGCCCCAGTTGATCGTGGCGCTGTAATCGGTCGTCGGATCGGCGCCGCTGGTATCGACAAAGGTCGCCACGGCCGCCGCGTTGACGGTGAGCCCCTGGCTTTCGACCGGCAGGCCGTGGGCCAACAGCGTCGCTTGCGCCACATGCGCTGTGCTTTGGGCCGTGGCCTGACTGCCGTCGGTGTCGGTGATCGTCACCGTGAGGGTGTAGTCGCCGGTCGATGTATAAGTATGGTCGCCGGTCACGCTGAAGTAACCGCCCGGCGCGGTCAAGCCACCGACGGGCACGAGGAGCGGCACGATCGTGCCGGCCGACGCCGAGGTGCCGTCGCCCCAGTTGATCGTGGCGCTGTAATCGGTCGTCGGATCGGCGCCGCCGGTATCGACAAAGGTCGCCACGGCCGCCGCGTTGACGGTGAGCCCCTGGCTTTCGACCGGCAGGCCGTCGGCCAACAGCGTCGCTTGCGCCACATGCGCTGTGCTTTGGGCCGTGGCCTGACTGCCGTCGGTGTCGGTGATCGTCACCGTGAGCGTGTAGTCGCCCGTGGCTGCGTACGTATGACTACCCGCCACGGTAAAATAACCGTCGGCGACGGGGGGCGGGTCGATGACCGCATAGAAACTGCCAATCGTGCCGGTGGTCGAGGTGCCGTCGCCCCAGTTGATGGTGGCCGAGTAATTCAAGATGGCGTCGGTGCCGCCGAGGTCGGTAAAGGCCGCCACGACCGCTCCGTTCACGGACAGTCCCTGACTGATGACTGGAAGTCCATGGGCCGACAATGGGGCGGTGGTAACATTCACCTCGCCGCTGGCCATGGCCGAGTTGCCGCTCGCGTCCTGGATCGTCACCTGATAGTGGTCGGTTGCTTCCGTGGTGTAGGTATGGCTGCCGACGACCAGGAAACCGCCGTTTCCGGTAGGCACCACGCTGCCGGCGGTGGTCGAGCCGCCGTCGCCCCAGTCGATCGTGGCGGTGTAGTCCGCCGCCGGCAGCGCGGTGGGGCTGGGCAGGTCGGCCGAACCGAACGCCGCCAACGCGCCGGAAAACTCCTTGCCGGTGTAAGCCGTGGCGTTTGTGCCCACCGCGACCAAAGGACTGGCGCCGGTGACTTGCACCGTGCCGAACAGGCCGTGCAGAAACGTCGGGATGGGGAACGGTAAGATGGTTGGCGGATCGACCGAAGATGCATTGGCAAGCGAGGCCAACGGCTCCGGTGGACCGCTGAATTCCGGTCCTGCCGCGAAGTACAGCGCGCCCGTGTCGCCCGCGTTGTCGCCGTTGCCGAACGATAGCCCCCATAGTCCCCGCACCACGAATGGATTGCCGTCGGCGCCGCCGAGCGCGCCGAGCGACTTGCCGGTGGCCGGATCGAAGACGTTGATCTTGCCGTCGCCGTGGTTGCCCACCAGAAGGTCGCCCGCGAACTGGCCGAACGACGGAGGCGCCAAGGCCATTCCCCAGGGGACGTCGAGCGGCGAGCCCGAGGCGATCCGCCGCGTGAAATTCCCGTTGTCGTCGAATACGTCGACCACCCCTCCCGATGGCCCCGGAATCGGCACCAATGGATCGCCGCCACTTCCCCATGGCGGCAAAACAGGCCGCGCGGCGTAACTCACGTACAGCTCGCCGCCCAGCGCCTGGATGTTGAATGGCTTGAAGCCCGCCGGCAGGTTCGGATCGGTGAACGACCCGCTTGTTGTTACGGGCTGGAAACTGGTGTTGAAGACGTCGATCTTGCCGCCGCTGAAATCGGCCGCGTAAAGCTGGTCGGTGGCGCCGGAACCAGCAGTGGCCGCGCTGGCCAGCGCCAGCCCCGTGAACGCGGCGCCGGGCACCGAAACGGCGGCGACCGCCTGCTGGCCGATATGGGCGTTGAAGCCGTAGATCGAGCCATCGAGCGAGGCATAGAGGAACTCGGCCGGCCCGCCGGCGATTGGTGTCGTACCGCCAGGCGGCGGGTTTGGGGAGTGGACGATGAATTCGTTGGCGTTGCCGTTGTAGACCTGGCCCGTCGCGAAGGGGACGTTCACGGTCTGGCCGGCGTTCTGGGCGAAGGGGCTGCCCGCCACGTCACCGCCGTAGGAGTTCGACCGTTGGCCCAGTGGGTCCGAGACCGAAAATCCGTCACTGGCGCCGGGGCTTGTGGCGATTCCCCAAGCGGAGACGAGCGACGGATCGGCGACCAGCGCCCCGCCGGGCTGGTTCGAGGCGAGGTTCATTTCGACGAACGCGCCGGAGGCCAGCAGCCAGCGGGCTTCCAACGGCTCCGCCCTTCGATGCGGCCGACGCGCGTGCGAGGCGTGAGACCCGCGTTGTGATCGGTGAGACGGCGAACGAATGGCATTCCACCACGACATGGCAAAACTCCTGGGCGTCAATCCCAAAAGAAACTGGCCCGATCACCCCCCCCCATCAACTTTTACACGTTTCTTCCGGCACGTCAAGCGTTTGGATTCGGACGATTCGGACGGACGAGCGCGGTGGGAACGATCAGGATTTCGTCGCGGCACCACGGTTTGTGGGTCATCGGTATCGGCGGAATAATAGAGGAACAGGCGGCTCGACATCAAATTCGCTTGAACAGGCCGTGCAGCGCTCCGCTGGCGGCGGATGAGAGCTTTCCAAGTTGGGCACCGCGAATTTCGGCGTGGCCAACGTCGTGCTCGTCGTCGACGGCCACGACATCCAGTGCCAGCGGCTCCCCGCGACCGTTGCACAATGCCCGAATGTCACCCACGTTCGCCGCCGCCACCAGGCTGTCGGCAGCCGCATTGGCTTTGGCAAGAGCTTCTTCGGGTGTCACCATCGCGGCGCGGTAGACGGAGAGACCAAGGTCTCCGCGTCGGCGATTGAGTTTGAAATTGGCGGTAGTGATTTGTTCCGGATCTTCAAACCACGGCGCGGCGCATGGGATCCGTCGGTAAACGATCTCATCGTCGGAAATCCGCGCGGCGTCCACAAAGAGGCTCCTGGCGGCCTACGGCTCGATCGCGACGCGGCGGACGTAGCGGACGACTTCGCTGAGACTCTCGCCCGCGCGCAACTCGCCTTCCATTTCCTCTCGCGCTGCGCGATCGACGAAATAGAACTGTGTGGTCAACGGGTCGATCAGCTCGATTTCGAAGTACCGCGAGGCGGATTGCCAGGCGAATTGAATTCCGCCCGACGGCGTTGGATCGATGCGCGGCTTGGGCAAACTCGGTTCAGCCAGCGCCAACCCATCGAGCAACACGCAGGCACTGGTGATGACGTTCTCATCCGGCGCCGCTGCGCCGTTGGAGTCCCACCCGTCGGGCAGTTTCGCGATGGCTTGGAGTTGCTTCACAGCCTGAACCATCCAGTGCGTGTCGCCAAAACGCGTTGGTTCCTGGTTCACATCCAGCTCCCGCGGCATCGCGGAACCCGCGTCGAACGCAGCATGGTGCCACCGTGCGGCGGACGAAGGTCCAGGCTCAATATGGCCTTCTTCACGCGAAAGGTCATTCGCCAAAAGCTCGATCAGGTGCAGCTTTTCGGCTCGCGAGAGGGAGAGCACCGATGGCAGGAGGGCGGGCAATGCCTCGTTCGTGGTACTCATAGTGCGAACCCAACTTCAGGAACCTCATTGATACTTCACGCGGCCGACAATGACACATTTTGCCACGAGAAAGCGGTGGCTGGTGGCAGAGCCTAAGCGATGCCGGGGCTAGATAGCCGCCGGGGCATCGCTTAGGCTCTGCCACCAGCCACCGTGGATATCCTTGAATTATTCTACCGCAAATCGGGCAAAACCGCCACCACAGGGTTCCGCGGTTTCCGCGGTCGGTATGGTGCGAATCGCCCCTTCAAATGGGCCATCGATCGGGCTACGATGAACCGCATGAGGAGCTTGCCGCACCGATGACCCCAGGATTCGAGTCTCCGCCCGGCCGGCTGGCTGGCATCGACTTCGGCACCGTGCGCGTGGGTGTCGCCCTGACCGACGCGCGGCGGACACTGGCCAGCCCGCACGCCATTTATCAGCGCGGCGATCGGGTGGCCGACGCGCGGTACTTCCAACGCCTAGCGGCCGAGGAACGAATTACCGCTTTCGTAGTCGGCCTGCCGGTACACCTCGATGGCCGCGAGAGCCAAAAGTCGATCGAAGCCCGCGACTTCGGTCAGTGGCTGGCCGAGACGACGGGCCTGCCGGTGACGTTTTTCGATGAGCGGTTCACCACCAGCGAGGCCGACGAATTCCTCGGCGCGGCGCGGCTCACGAAAAAACGACGCAAAGAGCGGCGCGACATGCTGGCGGCGCAAATCATGCTGGCGGCCTACCTCGAATCGAACACGCGCGGCGAAACGCGCCCGCGAGCGCTGGACGACTGACATGGCGCGACTCATCGTTGGCTGCGGATACCTGGGCTCGCGCGTCGCGCGGCGCTGGCTCGACGCGGGAGATGATGTCTTCGTCGTCACCCGCTCACCCAATCGGGCGGCGGCACTGGCGGCCCAAGGATACCGGCCGCTGCTGGCCGACGTGACCGCGCCGGCCACGCTCGGCGGCTGGCCGGCGGCCGAAACGGTGCTGTACGCCGTGGGGTACGACCGCGCGGCGGCGAAAACCATCGAACAGGTGTTTCTCGAAGGTCTTGGCAACGTGCTGGCCGTGCTTCCCGCGACGACGCGACGATTGATCTACATCAGTTCCACCGGCGTGTACGGCGACAGCGAGGGCGAGTGGGTCGATGAAGCGACGCCGTGCCAACCCACGCGGCCGGGCGGCCGGGCCTGCCTGGCCGCGGAACAGATCCTTTTGGGGCATCCGTTGGCCGAGCGATCGGTCGTTTTGCGCTTGGCCGGCATCTACGGTCCGGGTCGAATTCCGCGACAGTCGGCCCTGCTGGCCGCCGAAGCGATTGCGGCGCCCCGTCACGGCTACCTGAACCTGATCCACGTCGACGACGCCGTTGAGGCCGTCGTGGCCGCCGCCGAGCGGCCGATCGACTTGCCGCGGATCTACCTGGTGGCGGACGGCAACCCCGGCCGGCGGGAAGACTACTACGCCGAACTGGCCCGCCAGGTCGGTGCCCCGCCGCCTCGTTTCGTCGAACCGCCGGCCGTTTCGCCGGCGGCCGAGCGGGCCGCGGCCGACAAGCGGATCAGCAACACGCGGATGCTGGACGAGTTGGGGATTCGTTTGCGATATCCCTCCTATCGCGAGGGGCTGGCCGCGATCGTGACGAATGACACATCCTAGCCTTGAAGCGGGCCGTCGTTTATACTGCACGCGGCCGACAATGAGACCTTCTGCCAAGAGAAAGTGGTGGCGGGTGGCAGAGCGTAAGCGATGCCCCGGCCACCGTGAACCCCAGGATCCAATCATGCTCCAGCGGAGGCCGGTGTTTCCTCATGTGATCGAAATCAACCACCAGGCGGGCGAACGCATCGGCTGCAACGTCTACCTGGTGTTCGACGGCGCTGAATGGCTGCTGATCGACATCGGTTACGAGGAAACCGTCGAAGAGATCGTCGAGATGATACGGCTGCTCGACTTTCCGTTGTCGAATTGCAAGATGGTCATCGCGACGCACGCCGACGTCGATCACATCCAGGGTTTGGCCAAGGTCAAGCAGCTTTTGAAGGCAACGGTGGCCGGCCACCCCCTGGCGGCGGAGCCGCTGGCGGCGGGCGACCGACTCAAGACGTTCGCCGAAGTGACGGCCCAGAACATCCACCTTGACATGCCGCCGGTGAAGCTCGACCAGTTCGTCGACGAAGGCGACCGCATCAAGGTCGGCGGCCTCGAGATGGAGGTCTGGCACACGCCGGGCCATACCGACAGCCAACTTTCGTTCAGGCTCGGCAAGCTGCTGTTCAGTGGCGACAACATCTACCGCGACGGCTGCGTCGGTGCGATCGACGCGCACCACGGCAGCGACATCGTCGCCTTCATCAAGTCGTTGCGGCGCATCCGGGCCAGCAACGTGGAATGGCTGCTTCCCAGCCACGGCCCGATCTTTCGCAAAGACGATGCCCTGCTGGAGCGTACCATTGCCCGGCTGGAAAGTTACCTGCACATGGCCGATTTCGGCACCTGTGCCATCGACTGGCCGCTGATGGACGAGTGGGACCGGGAACTGTCCGAAGGAAAACTCCCCTCCGCGTAGCGCGGCCTCGCTCGGCCGCAACCCAACGTAGGGCATTTACCGGCTGTGCGGGATAATCCCTCAACGCACGGCGGTCGCCATGCCGATGGTGTTACTACACACCCGGATGCCCGTACATCCGCACCCAAACCTCGCCTTCGCTCTCCAGGGGGGACACTCCATGTTTCGCCGGATCACGCTGGCCTGTTACTGCGCCTTGGCGCTGACGGCCGCCCTGTCGGCCAACCCCGCACAGGCCCAACAGGCCTTCGGCCGTCAATGGGGCCGTAGCTACAACTCGCAGGACTGGCAGCGGTTCTACCATTATCCCTACGTCTTTTATCCACAGAACTTCTGGAGCGCCGACTATTACCGCAGTTCCGAAAGCCTCTACTACCGCTATCCTCCGGAGATGCGGGTTCCGGTCTACAACAAGAACTGGCACAACTATTATCCGCAAAACCGCCGTTACCACTACGGCCACCAGTTCATTCTCGACACGTTCTGACATGTGTCGCAGAGGCGACTAAGCCGCGAGAAAACGGTGGCCGGTGGCAGAGCCTAAGCGATGCCCCCGGCTTGCCCGGATCATTCATGGACCAGGGGAAACGAGCGCAGGCTGCCGTTACACTAACCCGCGGCGCAAGCTCACCGGGTCCGCGGGGCGGCCCACGAATCGGAAGGGGTCATTTTCCCGAAAAAAGCACGCTCGTTGCGCAGCAACGAACGTGCGAAAAACAAAACGGCGGCGAAGCGAAAAAAAACGATCTCCGAATACCCCATGACGTCTTTCGCCAGCCGCGAAAGCGGCATCCAATTGCCCCCCCTCCCTTGGCCTTACCCCACGCGCTTTTGGATCGCCTGGGGAGGGGTTTCGGAGTCGTTTTTTTTCGCGCAGCGTCGAGGCGCGGCCGACGCCCTGGTGAGGCGCGAGGCGCTAATAGTCGCTGTACGGCGCGGGTTTTCCTGAACGCTCGCGCTCGCGTTCTAGCGCGTCCTCCGCCGCGCTTAACGGCGCGTTCGCCGCAGCGCGCCGCGCCTCTTCGACCGCGTCCAACAGGTCCGTGAACACCACATGCGCCGCAACCGCGCGCACCGCTCGTTCGATTCGCGCCGCGTCCGCGAAGCCGATGGTGCGCTGAATCCAAACGCGCGCCCGATCGTCGCCAAGTAGGGCCTCCTCATACGCGACTTCGACGATCTCGCGCCATGCGTCCAGCGTAATCGTTTTGAACGAAAGCAGGCGATATTCCGCGCCGCGTTTTGCGGCGTAACCGCGGATCGCCTCTTCGTCTCTTGGGGCCTTGATCGGATTGTTGCGCATTCTGGCGAGTCCGACCCATATTACCCGAAACTCTCAAAATGCCTCAAAACTCACTCGCAAGGTGCGAATTCATCGTCACAAGCGTCACAGCGTCACACATGGTTGCCTAGATCGGCCTCGATCGGGCAATGAATGCTAGCAGAATTCACAACGATCCGATCAAGGCCATCAAGGCCGATTCTCGCCATATCTAAAATCCCCAGACCGCCGACACCACCGGAAAGGAGGCGGCGGAGAGGCGGACGGCTGTCTGGGGCGTTCGGGTTATGCGCGAGTTTTGCGCGTTCTACGTCAACGAATTAAAAAGACGGAATAAACGCGACAAGTGGCGTACCCAGGCTCCGAAAAAACTGGCAAAACCGTACCTTTACCCGACGAAAGCTTCGGCGCGAGGGGCACGCCTGCGCGCTGCGGAGGAAGAAGTCTTAGCGCGTCTAATGCCGGGCAATCCGCCGAGACGGATTTCCTGGTCGGTACAGGTGCGGTTTTGCCAGTTTTTTCGTGCGCAGTTTCGGCTGCGCCGCGAAGCCGTGGCTTGATCTACACCGGCATCGCGCATTCCGCGCGCCGCCCCCCATCACGTTTCTGCACGGGATGGATACGCGCTCCGCGACACCGCGAACCGTTTTCCGCGCGCCGTTGACGCTGGCACCAGCCAATCAGTTGACGTAAGTCTTTACGGCGCAACGATCTTACGTTGTTCACTTGTTTTGTGCCGTCGCTGCTCCCTAGGATGGAGCTACTGCCTCTCAACGTGCCGCCGGGCCTTTCCCGGACGGCGATTCCCCGATGGATCGACCGGGATGGGTGGCCCCGCGGAGTCCACCTCCGAGGGATCGGTTCGCAAAGAGAGTCATCAACACCGCCGAGGTCGATTACGATGCGCCGCAGTCGCCAATTGAATGTGGGAGGCCGTATTCCGCGCCAACCGGGCCCTCGGGCGCCGGCCAGGGAGATCTCGCGGCGGGCGCCGTTGAGTAAACGCGCCCGAGGCGGCGAGGCCAACGTGCGGCTTCCTTTCGTGCCGCCCGAAGACTGGTACGAACCCCGCGCCGCCGGCGATGGCTACCGGTTCGTGGCGCAGCCGCCCGGCGAAGGCTATCGCCACGTCGTCACGCCCGACGAAGTGCGCCGGCGATTGGCCCAACTTCCGGCTGAATTCGTGCGGCCGCTGGATTTGGTGCAATTCAGCCGTATGACGCGCAAGAAGCAGAGTTTTCCCTGCTACGGCATGCAATGGGGTTCGACCATCTATCTCTATCCGATCGAAGAGACGTTGATCGAAAGCTACAGCCAGCCCCCCAAGCCGGGCCAGATCAACGAGGCCCGTATGTACGGCGGACGTTGGGTGCAGGAATCGCCCGAGACCTGGAACCTGATTTGGACGCGACGAACGATCAAGGATTTCTACTTGAACAACATTCTGATTCACGAGTTGGGGCACCTGTTGGACGACCGCAATTCGCGATCGGCCGACCGCGAGGGTTTCGCCGAGTGGTTCGCCATCCGATACGGATACCAGCCCGAACAGGGTCGGGCCGAGGGGCGCCGGCCGGTGCGGCGCGGACACGGTCGCCACAAATAGACCCCCAGAGTGTGGACATCAATACACGAATCAGGCCCTTGGCGAGTTCGTCTTGGCATCCGCGGGCGCTTCTGATAATTTACCGCTCCCACGCACGGCGGCGGTTTGCCGCCGGGCGACGGCCGACAAGGAAGGAGGCCAGTATGAGCTCCCAGCAACGGGAAAAACTTCGCGTTCACATACGCTGGATGATTCGGCGCGACATGGCCGACGTGCTGGAAATCGAGCACGCCGCCTTTGAGTTTCCCTGGTCCGAAGACGACTTTATCCGTTGTCTGCGGCAGCGGAACTGCATCGGCATGGTCGCCGACCAAGGCGACCAGGTCGTGGGATTCATGATTTACGAGTTGCACAAGACCCGTCTACACATCCTCAATTTCGCCGTGGCCGATGCGCACCGCCGCCAGGGGATCGGACGGCAGATGGTCGAGAAGCTGACCGCCAAGCTCTCGAATCAGCGCCGTAGCCGCATTTTGCTCGAAGTCCGCGAGACGAACCTGGCGGCGCAGGTCTTTTTCCGGTCGCATGGCTTCCGCGCCGTCTCGGTGCTGCGCGATTTCTATGAAGACACCACCGAGGACGCCTACCTCATGCAGTACCGCCACCGCGCCGAGGCCGAGGCCGCGCCGACCAGCCTTACCACGCGCCTTGCCGGGTAAGGAATTGGTCCTCAATGACTTCCCGATTTCATTCTATAACTTCACGCGGTCGAGAATGAGACATTCACGGTGGCTGGGGCAGAGCCTAAGCGATGCCCCGGTCGCTATCTAGCCGGGGCATCGCTTAGGCTCTGTCCCAGCCACCGCTTTCTCGTGGCAAGATGTCTCATTTCAACCAATCCGACGAGGTGCCCCATGACAGTAGCCGCCGCCGACCGCGGTGACGCCTTCTCGCTCGACCTCGACTATCGCCCGCGGCTACCCAAGCAAAAGAAAGTCGGCATCGGCTGCATCGGGGCCGGCTTCATCATGGCCGATTGCCACCTCGTGGCCTATCGCGAGGCCGGCTTTCAGCCGCTGGCAATCACCTCGCGAACGCGCGACCGCGCCCGCGGCGTGGCCGAGCGGCACGGCATTCCCAAGGTCTACGAGACCTACCAGGAACTGCTTGCCGACCGGCGGATCGAGGTCATCGACATCGCGGTGCCGCCCGACGTGCAGCTTGCCGTCGTTCGTGAAGCGGTCAAGCACAAGGACCACCTCCGCGGCATTCTGGCGCAGAAGCCGCTGGGGATGAACTACGCGGAGGCCAAACAGATCGTTGGCCTCTGCCGCCGCGCCGGGGTCACGCTCGCGGTGAACCAGAACATGCGTTACGACCAGTCGGTGCGGGCTTGCAAGCACCTGCTTTCGCGGGGCGATCTGGGCGAACCGGTGCTGGCCACGATCGACATGCGGGCCATTCCGCACTGGATGCCGTGGCAGGAGCGGCTCGGCTGGGTCACGTTGCGGATCATGAGCATCCACCATCTCGATGCGTTCCGTTACTGGTTCGGCGACCCGCTGCGGGTTTTCGCCAGTGTGCGAACCGACCCGCGCACCGCGAGGAAGTTCAAGCATACCGACGGCATCTGCCTTTACATCCTCGAATACGCCAACGGCCTGCGCGCCATGTCGTGCGACGACGTCTGGACCGGGCCGGCCTTGGAAGGGGGCGAATCGGCCATCTCGGTTCGCTGGCGCGTCGAAGGCACGGACGGCCTGGCCCACGGCACGATCGGCTGGCCCGATTACCCGCGCCGCACCGCCAGCACGCTCGACTTCACCACGCTCAAGCAGTCCGGCTACTGGTTCCAGCCGCGCTGGAAGGAGGTCTGGTTCCCCGACGCCTTCGCCGGCCCGATGGCCCAACTGCTGTGCGCCCTGGAAGAGAACCGCGAGCCTGAAATCAGCGGCCGCGACAATCTCAAGACGATGGCTTTGGTCGATGCCTGCTACCGTTCGGTCGACGAGCACCGGGCCGTGGCGCTGTCGGAAATCAAATGAGACGTGAGTCACTCGTTCCCACGCTCCGCATGGGAACGACTGCCCCGGCCGCTCCGCGGCTAGCATCTCTGGGCTGGTAACGGCCAGTCGGTCGGAGTACAATTCGACGCCGCAACGGCTGTGAATCACGCCGACCCACGACAAGGAAGTTGAACATGAAAGTCTTTTCCGTTCTCGCCGCTGTGTTGGTGTCCGCGTCAATGGCCGGCGCGCAATACGCGGCCGCCGGCGAGAATCCGCCGGAGCGCGGAGTTGCCGACACCCCGACGCCGCCTCCGAAGCCCACTCTGCCGAAGGGAACGCCGGCCGAGCAGGTGGCTGCCTTGATCATGCAACACGCACAGGCGTTGAACGCCTTTCGCAAGCTGTGTGAGGCCGCGAAGACCGAGAAGGAGCTTGAAAGTCTCGAACACCTCTACCCCGATCGAGACGCTTACTCGACCCTGCTCGTGCAGATTGCCGAACAGAACCCGAAGGATCCGGCCGCGGTAAATGCCCTGCTCTCGGTGGCGCGCAACGGCACCCGGACGCCGGGCGACGACGACTCGCCACACGCCAGGGCCGAAGGAATCCTGATTCGCGACTATTTGAAACATCCGAAGATCGGCGCGCTATGCATGGAGCTCCGGCGCGAAGCTGGACGAGATACGCGTGCCGTTCAGATCATCCGGCGCGTACTCGCCGACAATCCGAACAAGGAGGCCCAGGCCGCGGCGGCCTTCGCCCTGGCGAAAGCGCTCCGGACACGCGCGCAGTGGGCCCGAAACCTGCGGAATGCCGACCCCAAGCTTTTGGCACAATTGGCAAACGGGTGGGGCAACGACAACCTGGCCGACTTGAGGCGCGGTGACACCGCCGCGCTGGAGCAAGAGGCCGACGAGCTCCTGGAACGGTTCGTCAAGGACGAGGATTACGCGGCGGCAACCATTCGTTACGGGGTGTCGCAGCTGAAGCTTGGCGACCTTGCCGATCGGGAACTGTTCGAGGTCCGGCACTTGCGGCCGGGCAAGCCCGCCCCGGAAATCGAGGGCGAGGACATCGACGGCAAGCCAATGAAACTAAGCGATTTCCGCGGCAAAGTGGTGTTGTTGGATTTCTGGGGGCATTGGTGAGGCCCTTGCCATGCCTTTTACGCGCACGGGCGGTCGCTCGTGAAGAAGTTCGCGGGAAAACCGTTCGCCATCGTCGGCGTCAACAGCGATGCCGACCGCGAGACGGTGAAAGAAGTGATTGCCAACGAGAACATCACCTGGAGTTCGTTCTGGGACGAGGGGGCGGTGCAGGGCCCGATCCACTCTTGTTGGAACATCAATGCTTTCCCGACGATGTACCTCATCGACCACAAGGGAACCATCGTCGAGCGTGTTCACTTCCCTGACAAGAAGACCGAGGAATTGATCGAGCGGACGGTCAAGGAGGCGGAAGCGGCGGCGCCGACGCCACGACACGCCCCGCGATAACGTTCGTCTACGATACGAAGACGGGGCCGAGTCTGTAGGGAACGCCCTCCGTGGCGTTCCGCGCCCCTCCATGGACCCCATCCGGCGTCGCGCGACGCGCCTTCCTTGCGCCGCGGGTTCGTGTCGAAGCAGCTCGCTCGCGGTATAATGATCCATGGTGGCTGACATTCCGAAGCGTTTCCGACCGCTCGTTCTCGGAGGTCCAACATGGAGATTTCGCTGATGGGCAAAGTCATGGTCCCGGCCACGATCGAGAATCTCGACGACGTGTTCGATTTTGAGAAAGGCTCGATCAGCGCCGATCGGGTGCGCCGAGTCGACGTGGAAGACGCCCTGGTCGACACGGGCGCCACCATGCTGTCGATGCCCAAGCGGCTCATCCAACAACTCGGCTTGCAGCCGTTTCGTGTTCGGCGGGCACGCACCAGCGCGGGCACGATCGACGCGCAGGTGTATCGCGCAGTCCGCCTTACCATCCACGGGCGCGACTGCATCGCGGATGTATCCGAGTTGCCCGACGATTGTCCCGTGCTCATCGGACAGTTGCCGCTGGAAATGCTCGATCTCGTGGTCGACCCGGTGGGGCAACGTCTGATCGGCAATCCCGCGCATGGGGGCGAGCATATGATCGAGATGTATTGAGCCCGCTGCTTACTCGTTCCCACGCTCCGCGTGGGAACGGCCCCGCGTCCTCATGCAGCGGCGCTCGGTCGTCGCCCGGGGCCGCGGAGCGGCCGAAGAGGTGTTCGGGACACCCGCGCAGCGGGTCGGCGGAGCGTGTGGGAACAAGAAATCGAGATGCGGTTGCGACAGTTATAACCCTGGCTAACATGGTAAACGTAGTAGACTTGGTGAGAAATCCGGCTGGGAGCTTGGAATGCCATTGATTCAGTTCGGCTGTCCCAATTGCGGAGCCACGGCGCAAATCGACGCATCGATGGCCGGCCGCGAGACGGACTGTCCCGGCTGCGGCGGTCTGGTGCTGGTGCCCGCCGCGCCGCCGGTCTTTGGCGCGCCGCCGCCGATCGCGACCGGTCCCCCGCCGATCACGGCTGGCCCCCCGCCGATCATGAGCCCCGTGCCGCCCGTAGCCGTCGGTGCGCCACCGCTGGCTGTCGGAGCGCCGCCCATCATGCGCGGTCTGCCGCCCGTGACGGGCCGCCTGCCGCCGGTGACGTATGGCCCGCCGCCGGTGACGTTGGCTGGGATTTCGTCAATACCCATGCCGCCGCCGGTCATGGGGCCACAAGCCGCACCGCGAGTTGTTGCTCCGCCGGTCGCGGAAGGACCGCCCCCCGTCGCGTCTTCGCCAACGATGGGCATGGCCCCGCCGCCGGGCGTCGGAATGCCGATGGCGCCACGACCCATCATGTCGGCGCCGTTCCACGGCGCGCCGGTCGACCCCGCGGCGCCGCCGGGCCGGCCCCAGCCGGCAATGTCCGAGCAGAAGAGGGCGCTGCGCAAGCTCTCGCCCGAGGAGAAAGCGCAGCGGCGCTTTCGACGCAATATCGTCAGCGCCGCGCTGGGGATTGCCCTCTTGTTCGTGGCGCTGGCGCTTTTGTTGAAACTGAGCGGGTGACGTCCGCGGTCGTGGTCGCCGCGCCTGGAATGGCCGAACATGGATGGCTGTCTTCTTCCGCCGTTTGTTCTTCCGCCGTTTGTTCTTCCGCCGTTTTCTTCCGCCGTTTTCTTCCGCCGTTCGGTGACCGACCGCCGAACGATCAGGAGGACAGCCAGGTAGCCGGTGCCGACCGGCGCAGCGAAGATCATTAGGATCGGCCACAGACTGCTTTCATCTGCGTACGCGTACGCGGTTAAGGCGAAAACCCGGACCATTGGTAGAAAAGGCACGATCGCGACGATCCGCCAGACGCCTCGCATGCGGATAACGGTGTAAACCTGCAACGGCAGATACGCGAGCGCCGACCCGAAGCCGACCAAAACGATAAGGCCGCCGATGACCATGACCAATGCTCCGAAGCAAGTTGCCCGCCGAACACCTACCCATAAGCCGCCGGGGGGCGCCGGTCAAGGCTCGTTGGCTTGGTCCCCGGAATACCATCATCGGTACGCCGGACCCGCGCGGCGGGTCGGCGGAGCGTGGGCACAAGGAAACGAATCAGGCATCCCCAAACAAAACCTGCTGCGCCGGCTGTCTCGGGAGCGCGATGTCGTTCGGCTCGACGGAGGCCAATTCCAGTTCGACCGTTTCGGCGAATTCGGCCATTGCGGCGGCGGAACGCAAGGATGCAAGGAGTTGGCCGAACAGCACGATCTTGCGGTCATTGCGTGAGAGGGCAAAGCCCGCTTGCCGCAAACGCCGGAGCTTCGCGCGGGCCGTGTCGAGCGCCTGCGAGACCGACGGCGGTGCGGCCAGGTCGGCGGTGCATGCCTTGCGGCAGACGAGGATGATGTCGAGTTGGATAGGCTCCTTAGCCTGCGATTTCGGCGTGGCGACCGACATCTCGGCCTTGACCGGCTGCGAGTTGACGACGACGAAGCCCGCTCCCAGCACCGCCTCGCCGAGCGATTGCCACCCCTCGTCGCGCGAATGGTGGTAGGTGAAAACCAAGAGGCCGTCGTCATTGAGAATCCGCTGGCATTCGCGGAACACGCCTTCGAGCTTGCGGGCAAAGCGAAGTGGATCGGAATCCTGCACTTCCGATTCGCTGCGCGTCGTACCGCAGGCGGCCTGCCGGCCCGTCGGCACGAGTTGCTGCCAGGCGAAAAAGAAATCGGCCAACTCCGAATAGTGGACGTTGTCGAAGAAAGGGGGGTCGGTCACTATCAGGTCGATACTGCCGTCGGGCAGGCCGGTCCGGGCCGAGTCGCCGTGGGAGAGATAGATGCCGCGCGATGCGAAGCGGCCGTTCGCGGGCCAGCCCGGCTCGAGCCGGCCGCTGAATGCCGCGGCGCAAACACGCCCTGGACCACTCTTTCCGACCAGCTCGGTCGGGGCGTGTCGGTAGTCGATCGCGCGCAGCAGCCTACCGCGGAACAGACTCGAGAATGAACCGGAGCTTTTCGGTGTACCCCAGACGTTGGCCTCGATTGGGGTCCGCTCGGGCTTGAGGATATGGTGCGAAAACATGTGCCGCACAGCCCCTGTCCCTTCGCCTTTGTACGACGCGAACAAGTTGTTGAACTCCAACACGCCCGAGAACAGCGTCAGCAGGGCCTTCCGCGCCGCCTCGTCCTCAAGCTTCAGAATGTCGGCGCGGAGCCAACCAAGGGCCAGCAGTTGGCGGTCGAGAAAAAAGTCTCGCCAGGATCGGAAGCCGTAGCCCATCGCCTGACGCGTGTTGTAGCCGTGTTCGAGCCGCAAGTCGGGAAGGCGGATTCGGCCCGAGTCAACTTCGCACCGCAGGTCCGCGGCGCATCGTTCATAGGCGGTTTGATCGGCGGGTGAAGCCGGCAGGTACTGCTTGCCTCCGTCGCCGGTGAGCACCAGCTTGGCGAAGTGCCGGAAGTCCGGACGAGTTCCCGCGGCGCCGACGGCATCGAGCACCGTGAATTCGCACGGGCAGTTCGGACAGGCGGCCTTGGTCCCTCGCGCCCGCCCGCGTGTCGGATCAAACTGGTTCTGGCAGACGGGGCAGCTTGCCACGGTTTGCCCGTGCCGGCCAAGAAAGATCGTGCCGCAAGCGGGGCAGACGATTTGAACGTCGGGCTTGCGATCCGGGTAGGCATTTTGCGCAATGACGTAGGAGGGGAACAAATCGACGGGTCGTTCGCAGCCGGGGCATGCGATTCGCATGACCCAGAAATGATAGAGCACGTCGCACGGGCGTCCCTTGGAGTCATCGCAGCGGTAGAGACCGCGGATCCTCTCACCGACGCCCGCCGACAGCGACTCGAATGCGGCGAGGATCGCGCGGCGATCAAGGGGCCCCAGCGCCGTCGAGACGGCTTCGACCGCGACAGGGTTGATGTCGCGTCCCAAAGCGGTGAAGCCTAGCTTGTGTGCTTCGCCCAGCGTCGTGCCTGAACCCATGAAGGGATCGAACACCGTGCGACCGTTGATGTCTTGGACGCGGTAGAACTCGGTGGCGAGATCGCCGTCGTCGCCCAGCGTACAGCCGAGGAGAATGCCGCGGAACACGGAACCCAGCCGCTTGGCCCACCACTTATGAACGTGGTAGATTGGGCGGTGGATCTCCTTGCGCCAGCTCTCCCGCTCCGCGAGCCGCGAGAGGAATTCGAAGGGGAACTGGTCCGACTCGATCAGCCGCACGGTCAGACCCCTTCGTCGGCAATGTCGGTATCGGGTTCGGCGGTTCCTGGTGTTATGTTCCGCATCGCAACGGGCGCGCTGGGCGATTTCCGAAGCCGCCAGGCGCGGAAGACGTGTTCGCGGCCCGCTCCGGGGTTAGGCACCTGCTCGGGCGTGAGCATGTTCGTGCGGAGGTTGAATGAATAACCGACGATCAACTCGGCCGCTTCCAGGCGACGCAGCTCTCCGACTTGAAAGAAGTCCTTGTCGGCGGCGATGTCGGCGGGCAGGAGCAGCGTTTGTTGGTGGGCCACGCCGTCGACGAGCCGAAAGGGCGTCGGGACAACATACATCTTGCGGTCGCGGATCATGATGTCACCGTAGCTGCCAAAGCCCTTGACGTTCTTGTTCTTGTGGACATACTCGTGGTCGGCGTTCAAAAAGTCGCCGTGACAGATGACGAGATCGAGCACGGGGTAGCTATCGCCGTCGGGCTGTTTGGGGTAGCGTCCGAAGACGTAGTAAACAGTGCGGCCATTATGGAAACCGGTGGGAACCTGGCTGTTGCTGTCGAAGCTGGCGTCGCGGCCAGGGTAGGCAAGCCCTTTCAATTCGTAACCGTCGGTGGTTTTCACCATGCGGAAGTCAGGGTAGCTGTTCCTTCCGCCCAGTTCGTAGTGCAACCCGGTTTCCTCCAAGCGTAACTTGAACCAGTTCTGCAAGTGGAATTCCTTGTCGGTGCTGCTCACGCGTTGGATGAGCGCCCCCGCGCGGATTGCTTCAACACAGCGTTTGAAGACGGCAAGCACCGTCATGGATTGGCCTTGATGTCGGTTTGACGAATCGTATGTTCGAGTTGGAGCGTACGGAAAGCACCTGCCTCGGCGCGCAATTGTAGCCCCTTTGCGACGCGTTTACTATAACCCATGATGGCAACAATTCGGCTTGCAGCCGTTTCGTGTTCGGCGGGCGCTCTTGTTGAAACTGAGCGGGTGACGTCCGCATTACCGTATCCGCAGCGCGCGGCACGATTCCTCGTAACTCGTCTCAAGCTCGAGCGGGATGAACATCTCGTCCGTCAGCCAGAGGGGCAAGGTGGGCAGCGGTTGACCGAGGGCCAACTCGTGTTCCCAGGCTTCCACGCGCCAGCGGTCGCCGCCGCGGAGGCCCCGGCAAGCGACGGCGTAAATCGACGTGCGCACCGCGGCACGCTCCGCGGCGCCGATCAGTTCGGCCAATTCACGATAGAGATTGGCAGTTCGTACCGTCACCAAATCGACGAGCGCCAGGCACACGCCTTGGTGAAGAAGCGCCGCACACTTGTGAACGAAGGCGCGACGGTTTTCCGGACGGTCCTTGTTGCCGGGGCTGACGATTTCAATCGCCGCCACCAGCCGACGTTGGAGCGCGACGTCATAGACCAAAACCTCGTACTCCGAAGGCGTCGGCGCCTCGGCTTCAAGCAGCAGGGCGGGACGACCTGGCGACCAGGTTGCCGTGACCTTGCTACCGCTCTGGGGAGTAGCGGCCGACGACCAGGATTCGTCCGGATCGCCTTCATACGCGGCGACGTCGATCTCGAACGCCGAGCCTAGATGAACGCGCGGCTCCGCCTCGTACTCGGGCGGCAAATTGGCGTTCAAGTTCTCAACGATCGTAGCCGGCCATTGGCCGTGGAACCCCTCCCACGACTTCCGCTTTGCGAGCGGCGGTCGAAAATGGTCACGTAACGGCATGGCGGCATCCTCCTCGAGTGGCATTCTAGCGCCGGCCGGCGGTATGGGCAACCAGCGTCATCAGCCGGTAGCGTCGCACCTCGCCGTCTTCGCTGGTGAAGCGGTATTCGGTCAGGCAACGCAAGGGGTTTTGGTTGGCGTCCCGAGGCACGCGATCGGCCAGCCGGCTGAGCGTGGGGTTGTAATGGATGCCGGAACCGTGAGTCGTTTCGGCCAAGAGCAAATGCGTGAAGCCGTCGCCGGCCAAGCGCCCTGCCAGTTCGGCGGCCGAGTCGACGTGCCGGTCGTATCCGGTTCGCCGGCGGTAGATGTTCTCGCGGGTCACGCGGGCGTTGAAATAAAACGCTCGCTGTTCCTGGCTCAGGATACGCGCCGTGGGGTCGAGCCGCGCGTTGGCCCAGGCGGCGGCCCGGTAGCTCGGCTCGCGGCGCAGCAGATAATCATGGCGCGATTCCAACCCCACGCACACCGCCAGGCAATCGCGGGCGCGGGCCGCGCCCACCGCCGCATGGACGATCAAGATGCCGATCGTGATCGCCGCGGCCAGGCCGGCGGGCACGCGCGGCAGTCGCCGCATTTCGATCCACACCCAGACCACCGGCACGGCCAGCAGGGGCGCCAGGGGAAACAGGAAGCGGACGTTCTGCCGCAATAGAATCCAGCCGACCAGGTACAGCGCCGAAATCGACAACAGCGTGCCTGAACCGCGCAGCCGCCGGCAGAGAGCCAGGCCGGGCAACGTCGCCAGGAAGATCACGCCCAACTGGTGCCCGCGTCCCCCAAAGCGTTCCGGGTGCATCGTGACCTGCCAGGGCGCGGCGAGCAGGGCGCGAAGGTCGCGCCCCAGAGGCATCTTGTCGGCTGGGAATGTCGATGGCGCGTGGCCGCGAACAGGCATGGCCCGATCGCCCGTGGCAGGCGTGCCGAGGTACTCGCGGAAGAACGGATCGACCGGATTGCCCGTGTAAAACGCGGCCCGCACATACCAAATGCCGCTCACGCTTACCGCCACCACGACCACGATCGCCGCGCCCGCAAGCCATTGCCGGCGACGTGACCGTTGCCGCCAGAGGCAGCCGAGGGCGACCAGCCCCCAGGCCAGAGTGAAGAGCAATGCCAGGTGCTTCGTCCCCAACGCGCCGCCCAGCATCCAGCCCGCCAAAACGAACCAGCGCGGGCCGTCGTCGTCGATCGCCCCTCGCCACCAGGCCGCCAGCGCAAGCGTGGTATACACCGCCAGGGCGACGTCGTTCAAGGGCGCCGTCATCTGGTTGTTGACGCCCGGCACGAGCAACACCAGGCAACCCACGCACCAACTCCAGGGCCGGCCCAGGATCGGCGTCGCCAGCACCACCGCCGCAAGCGCCAGGAGCACCCCCAGCCCCCAATGGACCATTTGGGCCGCCACGCCTCCGTCGAGGGCCAAAGCCCAGAGATACCAACACTCGACCAAGAGCGGACTGGCCGAATTGTCGCTGTCCGGAAGGTAAACCAGCGCCTGTTCGAGCAAAAATCGTTTGGGCAACTCCAGGTGATAGCAGAGCGCGTCGCCGGCCGTGGGGGGTGCCGCGGCGCCGACGAACGAGCCCGCGGCGGCCAGGCCCGCCAATGCGAACAATCCGCAAGTTAGCCAACGAGGAGGCTTCGGCCAAGGCGCATCGCCGCACGGTTCGCCTTCGGCCGCCGCTGGCGACCGGCGCCGCGTTTGCCATCGCCATCGCGACCACGACAACTCGCCAATGCCCCAGAAACCGGCCGCGAGCGTCAACGCGCCGATCAACGACTTGTAAAGCAGGCCGGCCTGCCCCAGCGTGGCCAGCAGCAGGCCCGCGGCGATCAGTCCGGCGGCGGTGCTCCAGACGCCGACCGATAATGGGTCGTCGTCGCCGGCTCGCAGCGCTCGGATCAAGGGCCGGCCGATTCCGAACGCCGCCACCGCGATCGTCGCGACGGACAAGAACGACATGAGGGTGGGAAGCATCGATTTTAGATTCTGGATTTTGGATTTCGCGATCGCAACGTCTTGATTGAGGCGACGGTCATGGTTGCGGCAACCGTCGTCCGGGCGCCCCTTGGGTCGAAAGGGACGTCGGGGAAAGGCGAATCTTTGTTTCCTGTTCGGCATTTTTGGTGAATTGACCCCGACGCATCATTCCGAGCATCCGCCAAAAAAAGACAAAACCGCGCCTTCATCCGACGAAAGCTTCGATGCGACTACCCGCTCAAAATCCAAAATCCAACGGTCAACAGCATCCAAGCGACCCACAGCCAGGCTCGCCAGGCCGCGGCGCGCGGCGGCCGAGGCCGGGCTTCGCCCTCCGGCAACAGCGCGGCGGCGATCATCCGCCGGGCGATGACGAGTTGGCACCGCTCAGCGAGCGTGTCGCCGTCGTCGGATGGTTTGCGCCACGGTGCGATCATCCCGATTTCCTCGCTGAAGGGGGCGACGAAGGCGTGACGACTTCAACTCCTGGCGGGTCGGCCGCTCGATCGAGGTCGCCCAGCCCGGCGGGGGGCGTGCCGAGTATCGCAGCCCGCAACGCATGAATCGCCCGCGACACCGACAGCGCGGTAAGCCTCGACATACAGGGATGTTCCATCCAGGGGCAGGTCTGCCGATGACAGGGCGAACAGGCCACCTCGTGCTTGAGCACGACGACACGCCGGCCCCAGGGCCGCCACTGTTCGACGCGATTGGTGCCGCTGAACAGCACCACCGCCGGCGTGCCCACGGCCGCGGCCAGGTGAGCGGGACCCGAATCGGCGCCGACGAAAACGTCGGCCCGCTCGATCAACGCCGCTGTTTCGACCAGACTCAGCCGGCCGGTCCAGTCGTGGACGCCGGGCCACGCCAGTCCACCGGTGATCGCCGCGGCCCATGCGCGTTCCTCGCCGGCGCCGATCAGCACGACCTGGGCATTGTGTTCCACGATGAGCCGGCCCAACAGCTCGCGCCAGCGATCGGCTTGCCAGCGCTTGGCCCGCGTGCCGGCGCCGATGTGCAGCAAATATAGCGGCTGCGACCTCTCGCCTAGGCCATCGAGCAAGTCGTCGACGCACCGGCGCGCGTCATGCCCGGCGTCGAACCACGGCTCGCGACGCAGCAGATCGGGGTCCGGCTCGACACCCACCTCGGCCAACAGCGCCAAACGCGACTCGACTTCGGGCCGGCCAGGCTCGTAGCGCGCCCGGTCAGTGAGCAGAAAGCCGCCGCCGCCGCAGTCCCATCCCAGACGGCGGCGCGCACCGGTCAACCACAGGATCAGGGCCAAGGGGAATTCGCCGCGGACGTCGATCGCCAGATCGAACCGCTCGCGCCGCAGCTTCCAGCCCCACCAGAACGTGGCCGCGATCCAACCGAGGCGAAAGCCTCGCGTGAAGCGATTGAGCCGCGAGACGTGGAGCCGATCGACTTCGGGACAGGCCGCGAACACCTCGCGGTTCCACGGGGCCGCCAGCACTTCGATCCGCGCCCGCGGAAAGCGGCGCCGCAGGGCCGGCAGCACGCTGGCCGAAAGCACGGCGTCGCCCAGGTGGTCGAGCTGGACCAGCAGGATCGACCGCGGGTCGTGGCCGTGTTCGTTGGAGTCCCCCGGCCATGCCGCGCCGATCGCGCGGCCGATGCGCCAGAGCCGGCGACCGACGGAATCGACCGCGGCGAAGAGCAATCGCCAGCGGATCCGCACGTAGCGATAGCGCCCGGCCGGCTGGCCATGGCGCGGACCGGTTCGCGCGGCGCGTCGGGCGCGTTCAAAGGATCGTTTCATAGGCCTTCCGTGTGGCCAGAGCGGCCGAACGCCATGAATAGTTCCGTCGCACCAACTCGGCGAGCTTGCGGCTGCGGCCTTTTGCGCGGGCGGCGTTGACCGCCCGGCGCAGGCCGGCGAGGTCGTTGGGCGCGACATATTCCGCGTGCTCGCCGAAGTACTCCCGGGCGCAGCCGCCGCGCGGCAGTACGAGTGGGACGCCCGACATGCCCGCTTCCAGCGCCACGAGGCCGGGCGTTTCGTACCAACTGGCCAGCACCAGGCAACCGCAGGCCGCGAAGGCGCCGGCCAAGAGCGGGTCGTCGTGCTCCAGCCGGCCGATGAATCGAACGTGCGGACCCGCCGCCCGCCGGCACGCCGCGAGGTAGGCCTCGTGGCCCGGCACGACGTCGCCTACGAGCACCACCGGCACGTCGCAGCTCGCGAACGCCCGCAGCAATCCAAGCTGGTTCTTGCGCGGTTCGATCCGGCCGGCGCAAAGCACGAAATCGCGGCAGCCGACGAGCCGGGCGAACATCTCGGGCGAGGCCTCGGCGAAGCGCGTGTCGGCGCCGTTGGGAACGACGCGAATACGCCGGGGCGGCGCCTCGAAGTGCCGCGTCAACTGCTCGGCTTCCGCCTCTGAATTCGGCAGCAGCAGATCGGCCGCGTGGTAGAGTCGGCGCCGCCACGAGCCGAGCCGAGGGCAGGCGCGCCTGGCAAGATACTTGCCGCAGGCCGCCAGTCGCCGCCGCAGGGGCCAGGGCTCGCGCCAGCAGGAGGCCAGTTCGAACCAGGCAATCGTCGAAAGCGCGACGGGCACCCCCTGCCGGTGCGCCGAGGCGATCAGGATCAAGTGTTCCGGCTCGCTGCCGAAAAGGTGCAGGCAGTCGCAATCAGCCAACCGTTTCTCCCAGGGCCGCCAGGGCTGGGCGTCGACGCCCACCTCGCCCAGCGCCTTGGCCAAGGCCGACATCTGCACTTCACCACCGCCCGGCGCTTCCAAGGCCGTCAGTTTGCCGGCGAGCAAGACCCGGGGCGCGCCCACGGCCTCTGTAGGGAACGCCCTCCGTGGCGTTCCGTGAAGCGGGTATGAACATTGGCTCGCGGGACACGGAACGCCACGGAGGGCGTTCCCCACAGAATCGGGTTGTTGAATAATATCGGACACGTATTGTTTCGGAGGTTCGTCCATGGTTCAAGCCTTGATGCGCCGCAGGGTCCGCTTGGCCCAGTGGCGTAACGTATCGGCGTCGATTTCTTCGATCGGTGTGACGCGCTCCCAGTCGAGATAGTTTCGCAGAGACTCACGCCATCCTTCACTCCCGACCTGGCGCGGCGTGGGCCGCGCGCGGCGGAGTGGTCGCCGCTGAAAGGCCAGGTCGCCGGGATCGAATGCGGTCAGCGGCTGATCGAGCGGCAGCGTGGCCACCGTTTCGCCGCGCCACATTTCAGCCGCCGTTCGATACGAATGGGAAAGCCCCTCGGCATGGACGATCCATCGTTCGCCTTCTCGCATGACGCTCAGCTTGGCGCCGGCCCGCGCGCGCCACCAGTCGGCCCACTCGGCCAACGTCGCGCGCCAAACGCCGTCGAACCGCGCCACGAAGTCGAGAACGCCGCTGAGCACGCGCGGGTAGCGGCCGAGCCGGCCCGTCGGATGACCGTAGAGTAAGATCGGTTCGCCGGCAAGGAAAGCTTCCCTGGCCACCTCCTGGAAGTGGTCCAACGTAATCTGGGCGGCGGCGTCCGGGCTAAGGTCGTCGCCACGGCCGTCGCGGGCCGCCTCCAGACAAATGCCCAGACAAATCGGGTGAATGGGGATTTGCAGCACGTCGCCGATGAAGAACGGCAGTTCGTCGTAGGCCAGGCCGAACTCGGAACTGTGGCTGACGTCCAATTCCGAAAGCGCGGCAAGCAGGCCGCGGTTGAAACGACCGTGCGGCGCGGCGAATCCGACCGGTTCGACTCCTTCGTCGCGCAGCGCCTCGATGCCACGGTGTATGTTCCAGCGATTGTCGGCCGCGTCGCGAAAGGTATGGTGCCGGAAGCCGTGAGATCCGATGTGCTGGCCTTGCAGCCGGGCCAGCTCGTCGCGGCGGCCGACGAAGTCCGCGGCGCAGAGGTAATGGCTGATGGCCGCTTCGTGGCCGGCCGTGGCGTCGAGCGTGGCGGCGAAATCGTGCCGATCGTAGTCGTCGTGGTCGATGCGGAAATTGAACACGCTGCGGTAGGGAAACGGAAAGGCCGCCACTTGCAGCCACGCGCCGCCGGCGGCCTCGAGCATGGCGCGCAGACCGGCCAGCAGCCTTTCGCGAATGCGGACTTTGTCCACTCGGGCGACGGCCTCTCTGACACGGAGCCCACTGATTTGCCATTCACAGCGGCAAGAGCGCTCGTCTTCGAGCGCCGCGAAGGGATCCGCGTCGAAAGCGATCCGCAAACGATCGACGTCGATCACGACTTGTCCTTCGGCGATGGCCGGACGCGGCACTTCGCGCGAATCGAACAATACGAAGCGTCCCGCGGTCGGCGCCGAGCGCTGATCGCGGCAGGGCACGCCCGCTTGCGCCAAGGCGCGGCGCAGCCCGTCGGGCACCAGACCCAGCACGAGCGGCAACAGCGGAAGGAGGTCGGGCATTTGTTAGAGGTTAGGGGTTAGGGGTTAGGGGTTAGGGGTTAGGGGTTAGGGGTTAGGGGTTAGGGGTTAGGGGTTAGGGGTTAGGGGTTAGGGGTTAGGGGTTAGGGGTTAGGGGTTAGGGGTTAGGGGTTA